>Ga0209166_10002608_pt1 | contig 13463 bp, 14 predicted proteins | sample Coa_R1_3_FD_187151 | JGI IMG/M metagenome (GOLD analysis project Ga0209166, IMG submission 187151) | Surface soil microbial communities from Centralia Pennsylvania, which are recovering from an underground coalmine fire - Coalmine... | ecosystem: Environmental > Terrestrial > Soil >... | reverse complement strand
CCGCTTTCATAAGCAAGTTGATGGACTTCGTTTCGTAGCTGTCCTTGCCAAGCAAGTCCTTGAACCGCGAGTAGCCGTCAGAACCCGTTTCATCAATCTGATGTTCGCCGCTACCGGTCACGAAACAAATCGTCCGCGTGGTGGACTTCAGGTCGCGAATAATAGCCCCAGTGATGCCTTCTTCATTTAGCCCTTTGGCTTCTTCCTTGCGGCTGCCAATTTGCACAACGGCCGTGCCCAGGCTTCGGATTCCCGCCTCCCGCGCCGCCAGCGGATTCTTCTCCAGGTCCACGTATACGACATGCACCTTGGGCGAGAGATTCGCGTACTGGTCCAGCGTGTCCTTCGCCTGTTTGAACCCCGTCGGCCGGTCGTAGTAATTAATTGTCGCTGGCTCCTTGAGACCTTTTACGATTTTGGCGGTTTGCTCGGATAGGCTGTAGCGTTTGTTGGCCGTCGAGTCAAAGGTCTTGTTGTAGCGATCGCCCAGGACGTTTGCCACCGTGATTATGGCCAATACGACCAGGACGTACAGCGTGGCGTAAGCTGCGTATTTGGTTTGTCTCGCCTTGAGCAGCACTGGAACCTTGACGTTCATTTATGCCCTCCACCGCAACGACTCAAGCGATCGGGCCGTCAAAAACAGTCCCAGGAAAATCGCGCTCACGTAATAAATGGCGTCCTTTGTATCGATGACTCCTTTCAGAAACGACTGCATGTGCGTAGTCGTGGACATATAGGTCATCACCTGCGCCCAAGTCGAGTATTGAAACTCGCCCACCCAACCCAAAACGAAAATCAAAAGGCACACGCCAAAGGTGACGGCGCCTGCAATAATCTGGTTTTTTGTCAGCGTCGAAATAAAAATGCCAATGGCCAGAAGGGCCGCGGCTTGCAGCAGCACCCCCAAAAGACTCACGGCCATGGGCTTCCAGTCGGGGTTGCCGTACTTGAAAAGAAAGAGAAAATTCAGGCACGTAAACACCAGCATAGCGGCATAAAGCATGACCGAAGCCAGCCACTTGCCGAAGATGACTTCGCCGTCGCGAATCGGAGACGTCGCGAGCAGTTCAATCGTGCCATTACGTTTCTCTTCGGCGAACAGCCGCATGGTCATCAGCGGAATGATGAGCAGGTTGATCACATTGATGTTGCCGAAAAGCTGGCGAATCACCTGGTCGTTGAGGTTCATGGGGAACATTTCCCCGCGCATTTGCGACTCCATGCTGTAGTAAACGAAGGCCCCCACCATGTTCCAAAAGAAAAATCCAAAAATGGCCGCGTAAATAATGAACAGGATGTACGCGATAGGGGAAACGAAGTAACTCCGCAGCTCTTTTTGACAAATAATCCACATGTTTCTCATTGCGCTGCTTCCTTTGCTTTAGCCTTTTCTGCCTTTTCCACTGATGCCCCGGACTGTTCTTGCGTCAGTTGCAAGAAAATCTCTTCCAGGCTGACCGACGCCGGACGCAACTCATTCAAGTCCCACCCCGCCTGCACCACGGCTCGCGCCAACTCGCCGCGTGCGAGACTTCCTTTGCGGTTCTCCACTTCAAATGCGCTTCCGTTCGCGCGCTTTTCCTTAAACGCTACGCGGCTCACTCCCGCCACTTTTTCGAGCCGCTCCTGGATAGCAATCGCATCGAGCGTACCGTCTCGCGATCCTACTTCCACCAGCACCGATTCCGCGCCACGTCCCCGCGCCCGCAGGTTGCTCACTGAATCTGTGGCCACAAGCTTTCCCTTGCTGATAATGATCACTTGCTCGCAGGTCTGCTCGACTTCCGGCAGAATGTGCGTGCTCAGAATAATCGTGTGATCGCCCGCGAGGCTCTTGATGAGGTCCCTGGTTTCATTGATTTGCTTTGGATCGAGCCCCGCCGTCGGTTCGTCCAAAATCAGCACGTCCGGGTTGTGCAGAACCGCCTGCGCCAGGCCCACGCGCTGCCGGTAGCCCTTGGACAGCTTCCCCAGCAGCTTGTCTCTCACATCTGTGATGGCGCAGCGCTCGCACGCCGAGTCCACCCGCTGCTTCAAATCTGTCCCCGACAAGCCCTTCAGCTTGCCCACAAAATTCAGATACTCCGTCGCCCGCATCTCTTGATAGAGCGGAGGAGTCTCCGGCAAATAACCGATGCGCTTTTTCACTTCCATCGGCTGTTCCAGCACATCGAATCCTGCCACCGATGCCGCCCCAGACGTGGGAGGCAGGAAACACGTCAACATGCGCATCGTGGTGGTCTTCCCCGCTCCGTTCGGGCCGAGAAAACCCACGATCTGGCCTTTCTCCACCTCGAACGAGATGTGATCCACAGCCGTAGTGCGTGCGTACCTCTTTGTAAGCTCGCTGACTTTGATCATAGTTTTTTTTAGTTTGGAAAAACGCCAACTCGAGACGATTGAGAATCGCCGAGTGCTTCACTGAGTGCGTAGCAGTGAAACCATATCCTAGAAACCAGAAAGCCGCCTGTCAACCCTCCTATAATAATTCTGATTGTGTTTTCCGGTAAAAAGCTGCCTGAGCGCAATCGCTTGTCTAATCCTTTTTTCGGTTTCTCTCGGGGCACCGATGCAAAGACCGCCTTCCCATCCTGTTACAATCACAGGAGGAGCCACTAAGAGACCTCAGCTATGTTTGTAGTTCGCTTAATCGGCGTATTGGTGTTAGTCGCGCTCAACGGCTTCTTTGCTGCGACGGAATTTTCGCTCGTCGCGGTGCGCTTGTCGCGCATCCGCCAACTCGTTGCCAGAGGCAGCTTGCGCTCTCGCGTTGTCGAAACCCTGCTCGGCGACCTGCACCGTGTTGTCTCCGGCGTACAATTCGGAATCACCCTGACCAGCCTGGCCATCGGGGCCCTCGGCGAAGTCACGCTGGCAAAGGAATTCGAGGGGCTCTGGCGTGGCAATCCAGGAACCTACACAGTTTTGCTGGCTCATGGTTTCGCCTTGGCTGGTGCATTTGCTCTGCTCAGCGTGCTTCACGTGGTTCTGGGCGAACTTGTTCCCAAAACGGTCAGCCTCGCGCGCGCGGAACGTGTCGCCCTGCTCGTGGCCGTTCCTTTTCGTTGGTACCTTAACACCTTCCGCTGGGCCATCAATTTTCTGGACGGTGTGTCCGGCGCCATCGTAAGAGCCCTGGGCGTTTCTGTGGCCCCGGCGCACGGCGTTGCGCATTCCACCGAAGAGCTGCAAATTCAGATTCAGCAGGCTCGTGAGCGCGGCCTCCTCGCTCCCGGAGAAGAGCAATTCATTCTCAGCGCCATCGAGCTTTCCCAAATTCAGGTCCGCGAAATCATGGTGCCGCGCCCGGACATGCACACGCTTCCCATCGAGTCCAGCCTCGACGATGTCATGCGCGCTTTTGCCACCACGCAACGCTCGCGCATTCCGGTTTACCGCGGCTCGCTCGACCACATCATCGGTTTCGTTCACATCAAGGACATGATGTGGGTTCTTCTCGACCGAGAACGCCGCCTCGAAGAAAGCGTCGCCACACCTGCTTTTGACTTGCGGCGCGTCCTGCGCGAAGTCCTCATCGTTCCCGAAACCAAGCCCGCCAGCGAGCTGCTCCTCGAACTGCGCACACGCCGAGTTGGCCTGGCCATGGTCGTTGATGAATTTGGCAGCATCCTCGGGCTCTGCACCATCGAAGACATCATCGAGCAAATGGTTGGCGAGATTCACGACGAATTTGACGTCGTCGAAAAACCCCTTCCGCTGGCCGACGGCGCCATGATTTTCGACGGTGCCTCGAATGTTCGCGACCTCGATGCGCAATACAAAATTACGCTGCCCGAAGACCCTGCCTACGCCACCGTCGGCGGTTTTGTTCTCGATCAGCTCGGATTCATTCCCAAGGGTGGCGAAAGTTTTGACTACGGCAACTACCACTTCACCGTCATCGAAATGGATGGCAAGCGGGTTGCCCGCGTAAAAATCCAGCGCATCCGCCCGCCCGAAACAGAAGGCACGCCTTCCAACGCCGCCGATCCTATGCTCCAACTGGTCAAAGGCCACAAATTCTCCCCCGGCGACTCCTAAATGCGACCGCCCTGCAAATCTGCCCTTGACGTTGCGACCAGGTCGTGGTATTACTTTTACAGATATGTAATGGAGGCACGGATGGAGTCTGCCATCACCGTCAAAGGCCAGGCAACGATCCCGAAAGCGATTCGCAAACATCTGCGTCTCAAACCCGGCGATCGCGTCAAGTTCTTCCTGCATCCCGATGGCACCGTGGTCCTCCTTCCCAAGCTCCCAGCTTCTGCCCTGCGTGGCATGGTCAAATCCCGTCGTCCTCGGCGGGTCAGCACCGCAGAGATGAACAAAGCCGCCGCGAATGCCGCCGCTGATGCGGCCCCGCGCTCTTCTCACAAATGATTGGCCTGGACACCAACGTCCTCGTCCGCTACCTGACGCAGGATGATCCGGTTCAATCGCTGAAAGCCGAGGAAATCATCGAGCGCCGCCTAACAGAGAACAATCCCGGCTTCATCAGCGTTGTTGCCATCGTCGAAACCGTATGGGTGCTGGACCGCGCTTATCGCCTCGCCGCCCATAAAATCGCGGCTGCCGTCGAGCGCATACTCCAGGCCGATACGTTCGTGGTAGAAAACGAGCAGGAGGTTTTCACCGCCATGGTTGCACTCAAGAAGGGGCACTCGTTCGCGGATGCCCTCATCGCCGCTCTCGGGGCCAAGGCGGGCTGTTCGTTCACCCTGACTTTCGACCAAAAAGCCGTGCGCCTTCCCGGATTCAAACTTCCCTAATCCTCGCACCATCTTTAAGGTCTTGCCAAATCAACAAAGCTGTTTATATGGCGCCGCGGCTTCGCGCTTTTACGAGTCCCGGTTCTACCGGGAAGCCCGGCATGTTTCTGTTCTCGCGGCATCTCTGCCGTTCGGAGGTTGAGTTTCATGAGGCTCCCGTAGAGAATGAAGCCGTGAGTCCTCAAAAGCACCGCCTTGCCGATTATCTGCGACCCAAAACACTGACGATGTTGCTGCTCGGCTTTTCTTCTGGCCTCCCGTTTTATCTGGTCGGCAATACCTTCGGCTACTGGCTGCGCGATGAACACACCCCCTTGACGGCCATCGGGTTTCTTTCCTGGGTGGGCATTGCCTATTCGCTGAAATTTCTATGGGCGCCCTTGATCGATCGCGTCGACTTGCCATTATTCAAGCGGCTTGGACATCGCCGCGGATGGATGATGTTCTCGCAGATCGTTGTCGGGCTGGCGCTGGTTACCATGGGGGGAACTGGCACCAAAGCCGGGCTCGGCCGGCTTGGCGCTCTTGCGCTCATCGTCGCCTTTGCCTCTTCGACGCAAGACATTGTGGTCGACGCCTGGCGCATAGAATCGGCACACGACGAAGAAGAACAAAGCCTCCTGGCCTCTGCCTATCAGTTCAGCTACCGGCTGGCGCTCCTGGCTACGGATTCCCTTATCCTCATCGTGGCAGCGGCCGCGGGCTGGCGCCTGTCCTATGGCATCTACGGCGCATGTACGGCCGTTGGAATGATCGCGACCTGGTTTGCGAAGGAACCGGAGCGCGCGGATGCGGTGATGGACGAAAAAAAACGCGAAGCGCCGATTTCGACGCCACGCGGTTTCTTCGACGCTGTTGTCGGACCGTTCATCGCTTTCTTCCGCGCCCATGGCTGGCTTGCGCTGGTGATGTTAGCGGCCATCAGCCTCTACCGCTTGCCGGATTTCTTGATGGGTCCAATGGCGAATTCCTACTACATCCACCTCGGCCTGACAAAGCCAACCGTCGGAGCGATACGCGGCTCCATCGGGCTTATCGCTACGTTGGCAGGCATCACCGCGGGCGGATTCTGCTCGCTAAAGCTTGGCTACATGCGCGCGCTGATCATTGGAGGCATTTTGCAGGCAGCTGCGACTGCCGCGTTTGCGACTCTCGCGTTCTGGGGCTTGAGCATTCGTCTCTTTGCTCTCGTCATGGTGGGTGACAACTTCAGCCTGAGCTTTGCCGGCGTTGCGCTTGTGGCCTATATGTCGAGTCTCACCAGTCTGGGATATACCGCCACGCAGTATGCTCTCTTGAGTTCAACCTATGCCTGGCTGGGAAAGATCTTGAAGGGATTTTCCGGCGCTGCGGTCGAGAGCCTGAGCGCCAGGCACGGCCTCACTCACGCCTTCGGCATCTTCTTCATCGCCTGCGGACTGACCGGCGTGCCCGCCGTCCTCCTCTTCGCGGCCCTGGGTTACTGGCACAAGCACAAGGAACCGCCCCCCGCCGCCCTGTAGTGGCGGGTCTTTAGACCCGTGACACCACGCCAGTCATTCTGTAATTCCGATATGGTTTCACAAGCCAGAAGCGCAGCGGGAGCGCCGTCAAATCCTCGCGAACACTTCCGGAGCACGGCGTCTCCGCCAGGAAGGCACACGCAGCTTGGATCGCATCTTCGACCCGGTTGGCTGCGTCAAGATCGTCGCCTGCTATGTAGCTCCAGACTTCAAACAGATCTTCCACCGCTTGAGGAGTGAACTGATAACTGCTCATGCCTGGCGCTTATCGGCAAGCCAAGCTCGTTTCCTTTCATCCAGCCTGGAACGAACCTGGTCGGAATCGATCAACTCTCCGCGCTGTGCCGCGGCGTAGCCTTGCTCGATTTTTTTCCGGATTTCGCTGCTGTGCTCGGCCAGCCATGCCTCTTGTTCGTGAAGTAGGGAAACGGCGTGCTCCACAAACTCATCCACCGTTTGATAGGGTCCACGCTGCACGTCTTGCTTGACGAGTTGTTCCAGCTCAGGTCGCAGTTCAATCTTCATGCCTACAGTTTATCTCATCCTCGCCCACAAGAAATCAAACTATGGGAGCCGGACTTCAGTCCGGCGTGCTTCTCCCCGGCTGGCGGGTGGCCGCCCCTCGATCTACTGGGACCTCCCGGGTGGCTCACTCCTTCTGCGGTTTGTGCAGAAAGGGTGAGGCTGCCTTTCGCTATCCCCGCTGGATTTCGAGCGGGAACACGGGATCCATAATGGACCCTCCACCATCCACATGCACGGTTTGTCCAGTGATGAACCCGGCTTCGTCCATGCAGAACAACACTACGGCATTGCCGACGTCCGCGGGAGTCCCTATGCGGCCCATGGGTGTCCACCCGCTTTCGTGCCACTTCTTGATTGCGCTGAACACTTCGGTTGGGAGTCGGCCCACGACGCTGTCTTCTGTGGCGCCCGGACTAATCACATTCACGGTGATCCCACGCTTGGCCAAGGCTACAGCAAAATAGCGCGCCAGCGAATCCAGCGCCGCTTTAGCCGCACCCATTCCGACCCAGGGCTGCCAACTTCCCGTAAGGCCGCTTGGCGAATAACTGATTGCAATGATTCGCCCACCGTCCGGCATGATCCGGCTCACCAACTGCGCTTCGAGTAAAAATGCTTGCGCTTGAGAGTCAAGCGCCGCGCGTAACTGATCCAGGGTGAGTTCCAGCGGTGGTTGATAGAACGCGCTGAGCTCCGGCCGCGCGTTGCTCACCAGGATGTCGAGCTTTCCAAACTCCCGCTCAATCCGCCCGAAGAGCTGACGGATCTCGTCTGGCCGAGTCACGTCCGCCTGGACAACGAACCCGTCCCCGCCGCATGCCCGGACTTTCGCCAGAGTCTCGTTCGCCGCGGCTGACTGAGTGTGATAGTGAATGGCGGTCTTGACTCCGTGTTCCGCCAGTTTTAGTGCAATCCCGCGCCCGATGCCTCGCGAGCTGCCGGTGACGAGCGCAGTCTTTCCTCGAAGAGACATTTCTACCTCCTTTGTGCTTTCCGGAGGCGCCGATTATACATGCGTCACCGTCAACGGCAAGAACCTCGCCGTGAAGTAGCGGTTTCCGGCGGCGTGTACTCGGCGATGATCCCGGCGCACGCCGCCGTGGGGAGTGGCCCGCTCTTGCGGTTTTGCCTTACGCATCTCTGCGCCATCCCGCCGCTCTTGCGGGATGAACGGTGGAGCTGCTTTTCGCTTGCCTCTTTCTGAATCCTTCCCTAATTCCGTGCCCCTAACCCGCTCCATCAAAATGACTTTAAAACTCTGCGCCGCCCCTCGCAACAGAAGGGCAATGTTGTCATCCCGAGCGAACCGGGGTCCCCGGCGAGCCCGGTTTTGGGTCGCTGGGGTGGGGGAGCGAGGGATCTGCTTTTGTTCTTTCGTAACGCCGTCATGATCGCCGTGCTCTCCAGGAGAGTTGGTTATTTGCTCTCCGCCTTTGACCGTTCGCTCAAGTGCCTCATTTTCTTTCCGTGAATGAGATTGTGGCCAACCGTGTAGCAGTAGACGCTTGCAGGACGAAATTGTATTTCAAGGCCATCCACCTGCTTGGTCACCGCCTGCGTTTTCGAAGTAACCAAGGTCTTTTTCAGGCCATTCGATTGACAGAATCCAACAAGACTCTTCAACTCCCCCGGATTTTCACAATACCGATCTGACCATTTCACTTCAACTGCCCACGCTGCTTTTTGTTTCGGCCCAAGCATCACTATATCGACCTCGCCATCATACCATCTGGCATAGTTGAGAACATTTTCACTATGGAACCATTGGGAAAAAACTGCGGTCTCGGTGAGTGGTCCAATCGCCGCGTCCTCTGCGTTTAGAGGCGAAAACAACGCTGCCCTCATGGATGGGTTCGTGAGGTAAACCTTAAAGAAATTCGCCCTTGAAAATCTTTTCGCATTACGGTCAACACGGTGAACCACCTTGATTAGAAAGGCTGCCTCTAAATACTCGATGTACCGTTTTATCGTGTTCTTCGCCACACCGGAACTTTGCGAGAGTCCCCCCAATGAAATCTCGTTCGCCGTATTGAAGGCTAGAGTCGTGAACAGGGAATTAAGTTCTTGAATATCCCCAATGCCGTATAGGCTCGGGAGGTCCCGCAACAGGACCTTGTCAATAATATCGCTTTTGATGAAACGGGCAGGGTCCGCTTGAATCTGAGGGGAAAATATTACCTCTGGATAGCCACCAAAGTTTAAGTAATGGAGAAATTCTGTATTGAGTTCTTCAATGTTCTTGGCCGCAAAGATGCGGCCCTGTGCTCGCGCTTCGATCTCTTCAAAGTGCGTCTCCAAGAGGTCTGTTTTATCTAGGAGGTACAGGTATTCGTAAAAAGTCAGAGGAGGCAACAGGAAATCTGTGAAACGACCTGCCCCAGACTCGGTGCTTTTCAGTCTCAGTGCGGCAGCGGCCGACCCGGAGACTATGCACTTGATATTTGAGTGCGTGTCTACGACAGACTTTACATGATGCTCCCACCTGCGCAAGTACTGAATTTCATCAAAGAAGACGTAAATCTGCTCGGATTTATAGTCCAGCCCACTTGCACGTCCATAGAAATCAAGTAATTGTTCTAGGCGAAGGCCGTTGTAGATAGGATGATCCACCGAAAAGTAGCAAATGGATTTTGGTTGAACGGCTTCATCGAGAAGTGCGCGAATGGCGTGATGAATCATCACAGTTTTTCCGACACGCCTAGGCCCCATTAGAACGACAGCCCGGCGCACAGACTTTGCCTGCGCTAGGGGAAAGAAGAGTTCAAAGTACGGACGTCGGCGCATGGCCTGAAAGAATGGGTTGATACTGTGGTCGCCTTCCCACCAAGGATTCTCCGAACGGATGCGCCTAATGATGTCCTCTGACGAGATCGCTTCCATAGTGTAGACGTTATCTGCGTTCTAGAATAATGTCAATACTCTGACTCTAGAGGCTGCCAATCTCGTAAGATGTTCACTATCAGTAGGATGCCGGCGGGCGGCAGGCCCCTGCACCGACAGTCGCCCCGCGAATCTCGGTCCGCCGCTCTTTTCTTGTCGCGGGGCGCAATGCAATGTGGTAGCAATGTACTGGGCGCCCGCCCTCAACTCACCCTGCAAATTCACCTAGGAGATTCGCAAATGAAAATCGCCAAAGTTTTGGGAGGATTCGTGTCGTTGGCATTGCTTGCGGGATTGGCCGTACCCTTTGCGTCAGCAAAACCGCAGGCGGCTCCCGCGGCCCAGGCCCATGAAAAGGGAATGGGAATGCACGACAAGATGCAGGCCGCTCTGGACAGCCTGAATCTCACGGACGACCAAAAAGGGAAGGTCAAAGACATCCTTGCGGATGCCAAGGCCAAGCGTCAGGCCGTGATGACCGATGCTTCGCTCAATGAGGACCAGAAGCACGCGAAGATGAAGGAGCTCCACGAGGGCTTTATGACCAAGCTGAACGAAGTGCTGACGCCGGATCAGCAGGCCGAGTTGAAAAGCAAGATGGCAGATGCAAAGGCCAAACCGCCTGCAAAGCCCTGATCCAACTGGTCAAACCCGTTTACGGATGAAAACGAAGACGCGTTCCAAACAGACGTTCGAGAAATGGCTCCGAACGCTCAGCAACGAAATCACCGCCAATCTCGCAGGTCAGTGGCGAAGGGACATCCAAAGAACGGATGCCATGCAGCGCGAGTTCAAGCGCAGGCTCAAAGCTGAGGAGACCATGAAGACTGGGTGAGTTCACAAACGCAAGCCCAGCGCCCTTGACATCCCGCATGTCGTTACCTAGATTGGTTTCACTATGACCAAGACTGTCAAAGACGAGATTATCGAGCAAGTGGAACGCCTGGACACGCCCCGCCAACGGAAGGTCCTGGACTTTGCCCGTGGCTTGACAGCCTCAGCCGGAACGCCGGGCCGTGACCTGATGCATTTTGTCGGCGCTATTGACCCAGCCGACCTGGACACGATGTCCCAAGCCATCGAGGAAGGCTGCGAAAAGATCGAGCCGAATGCCTGGTAGAGTCCTTCTCGATACCAACGTCATCATCGCGTTTTTCTCGGGAGAGAAGGCGGTTTGCAAGGCCCTTAGGCGAATGGCCAGGACTCGATCCGCTAAACACGTTTTAGGTGCCGCAACCCTACGGGTTTTAGGGTGCGGCTTTTGATTTTGCCTTTTTCTAGCTTGTCAGGCGCCTTGAAAACCGCTCAGCCCGCCATTCTAGCCATTCAACCCTCAATTTCTACCATTCCCTGCATAGTACTTTACTAATCGCTAATAAGGTGCTATGCTTCCCGTGTTTGCTTGCCCCAATACGCTGCAACGGTGTCCGCTCGCCATGTCCCTCCGCCACGGAGTCTCTAAAAACCTTCCGCTAGCAGCTTACCCAGACCCTCGAAGGGTCCATCCCGCCTGCGCCCACTTGTCACCTGATTGGCCCCCTCTTTCCTTTAAATCACTCTCGCCCCGATCCGAGAGGGGTACGAATTGCCCTCGCTTGGCCACACTTTCTGAGCCTCTTTGTTTTCAATCACTTCCAACAATCAAATTCTGTAACTCTTTTGTTTTGATAACCATACGAATTGCCGGGGGGTGGGTGGGGGGTACGAACCACCGTGGAGTGAAAGTATTACTTGAACTGCCGCCTCAACGTATAGAAGGGGAAGGGCTTACCTCGCGGAACTCCTTAGAGTGGGTTCTCCCTAACTTACAACTTAGAACTTACGACTTAAGCCTATTTCGTGAGGACCACCACCGTGCCGCGCCCCAACCCCAGCGTCCGCGCGGCGTTCCCTTTGTTCACGCCAATCTCGACGAACCCGCTCGAGCCCAGATACGCGAACGGCTCCGTGCCATTCCCCTGCGCAAACGTTTCCACAAACCGGCTCACGGCCTGCGTCCCAATCTGCAGTTTGATCGCGCCGTCTTGTGCAGCGCCCTCCGGCAAATCTTCTTGCCGGAAATTCGTAATCAAATTCCCGAACGAGTCCGCGCGCAAGATCACTCCCTTGACTACGCCGTCCGCCTCCTTGGGGCGGGGAAGCGAGAACCGCTTGTAATCCTCAATTTCATCGCCCATGCCGGAGGTCTGCCAGCCTTTCGTAAGCCACGCCGCCACCGGCGCGAAAATGTCGCGCCCATGAAACGTTTTGCTCACCGGCTGCAGGTAATAATGTGCCGCGTTGGCGTTTCGCACCACCAGGCCTTCCGGCTCGCGCTCGTAAACCATCGAGAGCACGCCATTGTCCGGCGCCACAAAATACTGATTCGCCGCGCTAACCAGCAGCGGCCGCCGCTCGGTGCCTACGCCGGGGTCCACCACTACCACGTGGACCGTCTTCGGCGGGAAATACGAATACGCCGACCCAATCGCCAACGCACCATCGAGCAAATCAAACGGCGTGACGTTGTGCGTGATGTCCACAATCGTCACATCCGGATTGATCTTCAGGATTACGCCCTTCAGCGTGCCGACCAGGTGATCGTTCGTGCCGTAGTCCGTCGTCAGTGTGATGATCGCGTTGGCCAAGGAGCTCTCTCGTCAGCGAATTTGCGCAGTTCGCGCACGCGGAAGGACAGAAACGCCGCGCCTTTTGACGCTAACGAATGCCGCCGCCGCCGTCAAGAATCCACACGTACTGAGTTTGCTCAATATGCCTATGTTGCCGCTGCCCTTGTAACAGGCTGGGAAGACCGTCCCCACAAGGCTTGGCAGCCGAGCGCCGCGCTTACTTCACGATTCGCCCTGCTCCGGCGCGCAACCATGCCACTCCGGATCGGGGTAATGCGTGCGGCAGAACCACTGGCTGCAGCGCTCGCAAAACTGTTGAGCGCCTCTGTCGCAGGGTTCCTCCACTCGCGACACTCCCTGACAGGTATGTTCTTGAGGCTTTACAGCGGCGGTTCCGGACATGGCGTTCTCCTCGGCAACGGTGTTGTTGCCAGGAAGGGGGTCAGCGGGCAGGTACCACGACACCCACTTTGTTTACTCCGCTGCACGCAATATACACCCGGCCGTCAACCGTTGCAGCCATATTGCGTACCGTTCCGCCCCCGGACGGAATATTTGTGCGCGAGGTGAAAGATGAGAGTAGGTCGCTGGGCTCTGGTCGCTTCGGGAAGCACATTGTTGGCATTGGCGGGCTGCGGTCTAGATTCAGATGTTCCCACGGGCTCTGCATCGTCCACGGCGTCCCGTAAGGCCGGGGTGGAACAGGAGGTTCGACAGTTTGCTGCGGCCGTATCACGTGACATCACACAGCAAGGGCCTGCCGCCTGGGAGAAGCATTTTGAGGACAGCCCGGCGTTCTTCATGGCCTCCGAGGGGAAGCTGGTCTTTCCAAACCGTCAAGCCGCCAGGCAGGCCATTGGCGAACTCACGCACACCATTCAGCACATCGAGTTGTCCTGGGGAGATGATTTGCGCGTGGATCCGCTCACGCCGGAGTTTGCCGTAGTGGCAACTTCGTGGCACGAAGTTCAATCCGACAAGGAAGGACGTCAGACAACGGAAAACGGCTTCTTTACCGGCTTGGCGGAGCGTCACAACGGACGATGGCAGTTCCGTAACGCGCATTGGTCGGTTGCCCTGCCGGTGTCGAAAGCCCCCTGAAGCCAGGCTGGTGGCGCATACCCAGACGAAAGAGAACATAGAAAGGCGACTCTCTGTAAAAACGATCCCGCACC
>Ga0209166_10002606_pt1 | contig 13469 bp, 11 predicted proteins | sample Coa_R1_3_FD_187151 | JGI IMG/M metagenome (GOLD analysis project Ga0209166, IMG submission 187151) | Surface soil microbial communities from Centralia Pennsylvania, which are recovering from an underground coalmine fire - Coalmine... | ecosystem: Environmental > Terrestrial > Soil >... | reverse complement strand
GCGAACGGTGCGCCCAATCAGCGAACGGTCCGATCCGAAGCGCCGTTCCCAGAGTTGGTGGCTGAGAATCAGTTCGTGATCCTGGCCGCTCTGGTCTTCCCCGGCGGTGAAGGTGCGGCCGAGTTCAGCCGTGACCCCCAGCACATTGAAATAATTCGCGCTCACCGCCGCCGACAGCACCGACTCGGCTTCCCGTTGCGCCGTCAGACTGGCCGGGCGGTACTCATCGGCCGCAGCCATCTCCGTGAACACGTGGTTGACGTCGCGCCAAGCCAAATAGTTTGGAATGGAGAGGGTGCTGTTGTCGGGCATGAAGCCCGCTGCGGGATCAATGCCGGTCACCACGGCGACTCGATCCGGATCCTGCCCCGGCGGCCGCCGCAGCAGGATGGCACTGACCATGCTGAACATGGTGGCGTTTATGGCGATGCCCAGCGCGAGGGTAATCACCGAGATCGCGGTAAATCCCGGGTTCTTCACCAACTGCCTTATGCCATATCGCAGGTCCTGAACGATGGTTTCCATGGTTCGCTCCCAATGCTTTCGGCGGTGCGGATGCCTGGGAATACGCGCCGATTACGGTAGTCTCGCAAGTTCCGGACCAAACTAGCCGGAAATTGCAGATTGGTAATAAAGGAGAAGGAGAACGCCTCACGCCTGGGACCGCGGAAGCTCGTCCGATCACGGACGGGCGTGACCGGGAATGGACAGCGGTAGGTGTTATGTGAGTTCCACCACGATCTTCTTGGCGGCGCGATCAAGTTGCGTGATGCGGAAGCTGCGAACCTGTCCCGCACGGGCGGGCTCAGCCTTGGGACTGACGGAGCCGCTTTTCCAGCGCGCCTGCAGCATGGAACTCAGCGATGAGAGATCGGCCTTGCCGGCGGCTGCGCTTTCTTTTTTTGGAGCCGTTGCCGCGCTTCCCTTGCAAGTGGCGTGAATGCCATCGCCCAGCTCGACCCTGCTTCCGGCATCGTCCATCAGCCGGCCCGTGACCACGTCGCCTTCCTTGTGTTCTGCGACGTACTCGTCGATGCTGGTGGGAACGAGTTGCTTCATGCTGAGCTTCATCTGCCGTTTTTCTGCATCGATCCCGATCACCAGGGCCTTTACCACCTGCCCGACCCGCAGCACGTCGGCCGGCTGATTGATCCGCTTCTCGGGGCTGATTTCGCTGACGTGAATCATGCCCTCCACGCCTTCGGAGATTTGGACGAAGGCGCCGAATTTTGTCAGGCTGGTGACCGGGCCTTCAACCTCAGAGCCGATCGGGAACCGCTGTGGCACGTCCACCCAAGGATCACCCAGCGCCTGTTTCAGTCCGAGGGACATCCGGCGCTCGTTTTCGCTAAGGCCGAGAATTACCGCTTCCACCGTCTCGCCTTGTTTAACCACATCGCTGGCCTTACGCAGCTTCCCGCGACTCCACGACATCTCGGAAATATGAATGAGTCCTTCGACTCCAGGCTCGATCTCCACGAAGGCGCCAAAGTCGACCAGCCGGGTCGCCGTGCCACGCACTCGATCTCCCACTTTGTACTTCTGCGCGACGGCGTCCCAGGGATGCGGCTGCAGTTGCTTCAATCCCACTGAAATGCGTTTTTTGTCGCCTTCGTTGGCCAGCTTCAGCACTTTCACTTCGACCTGCTGCCCGACGGAAAGCACATCGGCGGGCTTATTGATGCGGCCCCACGCAACATCTCCCACATGAAGCAAGGCATCAACGCCGCCCAGATCGACGAACGCACCGTAATCGGTCAGGCTGCGCACAGTGCCCGGGACCGTATCGCCTTCCTTGATTTGCCCGTACAACTTTTCCTTGGCCGAACGTTCCTCTTCTTCGGCCACGGCGCGCCGGTCCACGACTACATCTTCATCGGCGACGTCGAGCTTGATAATGCGGCAGCGGATCTCCTGCCCTACTAAATCTTCCATCTCCGCGGCTTCCCGCACGCCGCTGCGCGAAGCCGGCATGAACGCCCGCACGCCAACATCTACGCTGAATCCGCCTTTCACCACCGCGGTCACCGTCCCCAGGATGGGCGATTTATCCGCAAACGCTTTTTCCAGCGCGGACCAATCCATGGGACGCTCGACTTTGAAGCGCGACAGCTCGTAGTAGCCATCGAGATCGCGTCCCTTGACCGTGACCAGAGCCTTGTCGCCGGGCTTCAGAGTTTCTCCCTGCAGCGCCGTGAGCGGAAGAATTCCCTCCGACTTGAATCCGATATCGAAAAATACGGCCTCATCGGTTACTGCGATCACCGTGCCTTCCAGTTGCCTGCTGCCTTCGGCTTTACACGAATGAGTCTTTTGAAACTGCGAGAGAATGTCGCCGAAGGACTCGGTGTTTTCGGTGGCTTGAGTGGAGGGATTGTCGAGATTAGAACTGGTCGGATCAGGCATGAAAAATTACAGCCTCGTGAAAGATTGAGATCCTAGAATATCAGGAATTGTAGCGGCGGTATGTGGCCCTCGGATTTCGCCGCAGCTCAATGCCGCGCCCACTGCGGATCCTGCTCCGGATTCACGATCTGCCCATCGCGCATGTGAACGATGCGATCGCCAAACTGCGCGGCCTCCGGATTATGCGTAATCATCATCACCGTCTGTCCCAGTTCCTTGTTCGACAGCCGCAGCATGTCCAGCACGACTTCGGAATTCCTGGAATCGAGATTTCCGGTAGGCTCGTCGGCCAACACCACCGTCGGCTTATTGATGAGCGCACGCGCCAACGCAACGCGCTGCTGCTCGCCTCCGGAAAGCTCCGAGGGACGATGCTCCAACCGCTTGCTCAGCCCCAGCAGTTCGGTGATGCGATTGAAATGGGCCGGATCGGGCTTCCCGTTGCCTGCAATTTCCCGGGCGATCAGGATGTTGGAGCGCGCGTCCAGTGTGGGCAGGAGATTGAATTTCTGAAAAACGAATCCGATTTTGCGCTTGCGCATGCGAGTGCGCTCGGCGTCGGAAAGCGATGCGAGATCGTCGCCGTCGAGCACAACGCTGCCGCTGGTGGGCCGCGTCAAACCGCCGAGTAAATAGAAGAGCGTGGATTTCCCGCTGCCGGATGGCCCTACGACGCTGACGAATTCCCCCTTCTGCACGCTGAAAGAGATTCCGCGCAGCGCCTCGACCTCAACTTTGCCCACCTGATAGGTCTTGCGCAGGTCTCTTGCTTCGATGAATGCTCCGGCCATGCCTGATAAATCTTACACGAAGGGATGTACCGCCGCGGCTGGCGCCCGCGCTTCTGTGGACGTACCGCCGGACGCATTCGTTCGCAGCGGCTCGCTGCGCTCGCTAGGCGGACGAAATGCGTCCGCCCCTACGCGGGCTTAGAACGGTGGAGAGACTTTAGGCGATCCCGATGTGCCGTGCCAATGACGTCGGGGTGTGGTGCAGGCGCTTCGGTCCGCGCTTGCGGACGAGCAGCAAGCGCACCCGTTCCAGCAGGTCGGCGGGTGCATACATTCCTTTGGCCAGGAAGACGTCCGCCTTGGAATCGTGATCGTAAATACGCGCCTTGCTCGAGATCAGAATGGCGGGAGTTTGCGGGGACAATTCTTTGATTTTGGCGATGAGGTGCGGTCCGTCCAACCCGGGCATCGCCATGTCGGCGATCACCAGGTCGACTCCGCCTTGCAGGAAGCGCGCCAGCCCGTCTTCTCCGCGCGTGAAGCTGGTGACGCGGTAGCCGCGGGTTTCCAGCATGATTTTTCGGTGGGAAAGCGACTGCTCGTTGTCATCTACACACAGAATGGTGCGCTTCGGTTTCATCAGCCTTCTGCAATCTATTGGCGCCTGGGAAAGCTGCTCGCGAGAACCAACAGAAGCTTTTCTCGATATGAAGAGTGTCAGGAGCGAACTGAATCCTAACGGGAAGCGCACTCGCTGTAAAGTGACGCGAATGTTAATGAGACGTTCGGGCTATTGCCTTTTTCGGCAGCGATGGCTCGTCAGTGTTTCCGCGAGTTTTCACATTGTCGGTTCGAGGAAAACTTCCGCGCGGATAACTTCTACTGCATTGCCTCCAACGCGAACGTTAACTATCCGGTTATCGCGCCGCGAAGCGCGCACGAAAATCCGGCTGGGGCGTTGCATTTCGATGCCCTGTTCGATCAATACTTGCTGGTCAGGCCGCGCTACTCCGTGCGCTACCATCCATGCCGCCGCGCAGCCTGCCGCCGAACCGGTCGCCGGGTCTTCCCCGTTGTAAAACAGCATGCGGGCATGCAAACCGGCCGCCGGATCCACGGTCTCGCGCGTCACAAAATAGAGAAACTTGCCGCCGGCCTTTCCCAGGTATTCGGCAGCACCTTGCAAATCGACTTTTAATTTCTGCATCACCGCCAGTGATTTCAATGGAGTCACGGTAAAAGGCACTCCGGTGGATACCGTTTCGATGGGCAGGGAAGCATCGAAATCGTCGACGCTCATTCCCGTGACACGGGCAACCGTTTCGCGCTCGTGCTGCATTCCAAATGTGGGATCCACCTGGGTCATCTCGCCAAACACCGGTTCTCCAGCGGTCTGTTCAAAGCGGACAGGAACTTTTCCGACATTCAGGTCCAGCGCTATTTCGGTTGCCCCACTGGATCCGCGCAGGGCAAAAGCGGTGCCTAGCGTGGGATGTCCCGCAAACGGCAATTCTTCCTGCACGGTGAAAATCCTTACGCGGACTCCGCGTTCGCGCTCGACCGCCGCATCGCGAGGGAAAATGAACGTTGTCTCCGATAGATTCATCTCCCTGGCAATGGCCTGCATTTCCGCATCGCTTAGGCCCCGCCCATCGGAGAACACCGCCAGAGAATTTCCCTCCAGCGGATTGGACGTGAACACGTCCCACTGCGTCATCGCCAAACGTCGCGCTTCTTTGCCCACAGTTTCGTCCCCAGGTAACGATGATTGCGTGTCACAGAAGCGATGACAAAGCTCCCATGCGCGATGCAGAAAATGATAATTCCGGGCTGTAACAGAGCCTGACCGGGGTTTGACACCGCGATTCCGGCACGCCTATCCTAGCTCCTATGTTTCATCTTCCCACCGCCTGTGCGATGTGTTGTTGTCGCCTTGCGCCGGCGTGTGGGTAAGGTCGTAACGAAATCTTCCCCACCCACCCGGCGAATGCGGGTGGGTTCCATTCTCATCCGCTTTGAATGCTGGGAGCCGGGTCGGGCCGACCCTCAACATCCTTGGCCAACAATTTCAGGAGGAGAAAATCAATGACTACAGCGACTGTTAGCGAAACCCATAGCATTCCCCGCATCAACGATACCGCCCCCGATTTCACCGCCGAGACCACGCAGGGCACCATTCATTTTCACGATTGGATCGGCGACGGCTGGGCCGTTCTGTTCTCGCACCCCAAGGACTTCACCCCGGTTTGCACGACGGAACTGGGCTACATGGCCAAGCTGCAACCGGAATTTGCCAGGCGCAACGTTAAAATCCTGGGGCTCAGCGTCGATCCTGTTTCCAGCCACGAGAAATGGGAGAAGGACATCGAAGAAACGCAAGGCGCGAAGGTGAATTACCCGATGATCGGAGACCCGCAATTGAAGGTGGCCAAGCTGTACGGCATGCTGCCTGGAGACGCGGGCGAGAGCTGCGAAGGCCGCACTCCCGCCGATAACGCGACGGTGCGCACCGTGTTCGTGATCGGGCCCGACAAGAAAATCAAGCTGCAGCTCAGCTATCCGATGAGCACCGGCCGGAATTTCGACGAGATCCTGCGGGTGATCGATTCCATGCAGCTCACGGCCAAGCACAAGGTGGCCACTCCGGTGAACTGGAAACAAGGGGATGATGTGATCATCACCAGCGCCGTTTCCAACGAAGAGGCGCAGCAGAAGTTTCCCGGCTTTAAAACGCTGAAGCCGTATCTGCGGGTCACGAAACAACCGAAGTAAAGTTAGAGCCGGATGTAACGTCGGCAAGTCGAAGGTGGCGCGGGCGTCCCCGCCCGCGTCGTTTTTCTGAATTCAAAACGGAAGCGCATGCGGTCCGGTGATCGTCCCGGTCTTCAAAACCGGCGGGCGGCGGGCAATCCCGTCGCCGGTGGGTTCGACTCCCACTCGCTTCCGCCATTTTGTTTTCAAGGAGTTGCTCGCGATCTTATACTGTCTATCGCAAACTGAGATGCTCTTGGAATCGACCTACCGTGATAAAAACGTGATAAACCTGCCAGGAGGTATTCCCTGTATTTCTGGTTCGGCACCGCACCTATTGAACCGACCGCGTCTGTGCGCTGTGCAGGTTGCGCGCGGCGTTTAGACCTTCAATGATTGCCTTCGTGTTCTCGTCGAGAGGCTTGACATAAGTTGGCAGGATCTGGGTGCTAGCGTGGCCCAGCAATTGCGCGAGTGTCAACGCCGAAGTGGAGCAAGTGTTCGCTCGGCTCGCGAACGTGGACCTCAGATCGTAAATCTGGCGATCGGCAAGCCCCGCTTTACGCGCTGCGGTCCGCCAAGCAGTCTTGTAATCCGTGATCGAAGCACCCGGGATTCGCGGGCTCGGAAAGACGTGAGGTGAAAACGTTGGACCGAACACACTGCGCCACTTAAGAAGTTCAAGCCTACAGTGGCTCGTCAGCCAGACAGTCCTTACCCCGGCAGCGCTCTTCGAGTCGCAGACTCTAATATGAGCAGGGTTATCGTCGAGAACGACATCCGACCATTTTAGTGGTAATGCTTCCTTTCTCACGCGCAGGCCGGTTTCTGCAAGAACCGTGATCAGCACAGAAAGCCAGAGAGGTGCAAATTTCTTCACCAGTGCTTCTTCCTCATACGAGAGTGGTCGAGCTTGCCGACGCTCGCGGCGCTCATTCAGTCGTTCGATGTCCTTGCACGGGTTACGAGAAATGAAGCGCATCCTCTTAGCACGGGAAAGACAAGAGGACAGCGTCGCCGTGTCTCGGTTAACGGTCGCTTTACCAGCACCATCTTGCAGGCGCTTCTGTTGGAAGAGGAAGATCGATTCCGGAGTGATCTCAGAGAGTCGAATCTTTTTGCCGAAATACTTCTGAAGATTGTTGATACTGGACTGGTACCGCGATTTTGTTCTTGCGTGAGTGATCGATTTTATGAACTCCTGGGTCCACTTCTCGAATTGTGGAGAGTGCGACCTGGGGAGATTCCAGCGATCTTCCAAAACTTGGGCAGTTCGCAGAGCAAGCAGCCTCTTGGCGACAGTTTTGTTCGTCGAACCCGAGCTCTCGCGATGCTGGCATCCGTCCTTTATATAGCTTATCCAGTAAATGCGGTTTTTGCTGTGTCGGTCACTCCTGCGGTAGACGCCCATTCAGCCTGCCTCGCACTGAAGTTGGGAGCGCTCTGAGTAAAGAGAGGCAGAAAGCGGGCCCGATACGATGGTGGAAAAACCGGGTTTACGAGCTGCTAGAGCGCTGACGGGCAGCCGGGATGGGCAAAAGGCTTTCTGCGTGCCGATTCGCGAAAAATGGCGTTCCGAGGGCGATTCCGTATTTGTTGCAAATATGCGTCGGAGAGTCCCAACTTGAACGCCCGATGGCATCGGCACTGTTATCCTCCAATCACTCAGTTAGCTAGCAAGTTTCATTTGGCGCAAAGCCGGTGGGCTGTCCACACCGAAACGCCATATTTCTTCGCAAGGGCCCGGAATGTTGCGTTCTTCTTAGCGCGCTCTGATCGGAGCTCTGCGATCTCATCTGCGGCAAGCTGGCGCAAGGCTGGTCGCCCGAGAGTCTTGCCTTTTGTGCGAGCGTGCTGAATTCCAGCTTTTACTCGCTCTGCAATAAGCGACCGCTCCCATTGGCTAATTGCCCCGATGATCTGGAAAAGCATTTCGCCGTGGGGCAGAGAAGTGTCAATGGCTTCCGTGCAAGAAACGAAGGCAATGCCCAGCGCTCTGAAAAGTTCCAGCGAATTCAGCAGGTGCTTTAAGGACCTGGCAAATCGATCGAATTTCCAAACAACAACGACATCGATCTTCCCCTTCTTGCAGTCCTCGAGCATTTGGTCGAGTGCTGGCCTACTCTCTTTAGCGCCGGAAATTCCTCGGTCGCAATAGACCTTCTGCAGCGTCCAATCTCGGCGAGTGACGTATTCACGGAGCGCTTCCTCCTGCATCTCGGGATGCTGATCTGTCGTGCTAACTCGAGCGTAAATAGCAGCTCGCTTCGGCTTCATCGAGTTCAACCTCCACAATGAGGTTATGTTTACCTTTTAGTTACTGTCAACCTGAGTGGCGGGCGACCGCGAGTTCTCAGTCATCTGGTCCCACCAGTTCAATAAATCGGACAGTCGCACCCTCACACATCTACGCGAAAGGCGAACAACCGGAATTCGTTTTTGGCTGATCAGGTGATATATGGTGCCCACGGCGAGACCAGTCAACGAAGCCACTTCCCGGACTGAAAGCAAGCGATCACTCTGAGGCCGCACTTCAGGGAGTGGGTGCTCAAGTTCTCTGACGCCCATTACGCACGCTCCCGTTCTTCACGCCGCAATACTTTGCGTTTCCCAGTCAACGGATCGACGTAGCGGGCTTCCGGTCCTATCTCAGGATTGTTCTTGAAAACCTTCCACGGGCTGGGCAGGAACCCGGGTGTGGTCGCTTTCGTAGGCAGGACACGCTTCTGATTCTTCTCGCGTGTCTCCGGCTCATACATCACCAGACCTAGCCTGACAGCCGCAGTCAGGTGTTTGTAAACTAAGGCTATCTTCCAATTAAGCTCGTCGGCGATCTCGTCAGCGGTAACGGCTCGCCCTCGGTCTTTGTGGAGTCTCCCAACGGCGCTCTTGAGATCTTGGTGCCGGCCGAGAATGTCGGGCATACTTGCACGAAGAGCAGGCTCCAGAATGCGATAGGCGGTGCAATAGTCTGCGAATGTGATGTCGAGCACTTGATCAGGATCGGGACTCCGTCGGCAGAGCGCTACCGCCTTAAAGAAACCCAGGCACCGCTCCCACTCACGGCGCGTTTTCACTTCCTGCAGAGGCAGTTGCTCCGCTACGTACTGCAGCCATGCCGGGGGATGACCGAAGTCGTGCTTCCTAATTTTCAAGAGTGACATCGCTTTCCGCCAAGTTTCGAGATCGGCCGGCGCCATCGCCTTCGTTTTGGTGGCCTTTGCCTTGAGGACGGCGAGTGTCTGTGACGGAGTTTCATCTGCCCAGACTGAAAGAAACCGTGTCTCGTCGTCTGCAAAAACCCTATCTTGTGTAGTCGTGGTCAATACTGTGGGTGTGCCCGTGCGCCGCGCGGTCATAGTGCTACGCTGGGATCCGCGCACGGTAGTCGATTCACGGCTGATCTGCCCATCGGACTGTATCAGGCGCAATAACAACTGCGCATCCTTCGCTGATCGAAATTCTGAAACGAACAGAACCTTGCCAGCGAGCGAGCCACGCCCGTACCCTCGCCTCTCTCTGCAGCTCTATTATCACATTCTCGCAAATGCATCAGGTCGCAGGGTGCTGCCGTGATAAAAACGTGATAGCTCTATGCTCAAAATGCCTACAATCCAATCAGAACGGGTCTAAACGCAAATCTGGGAAGTGGTTGACGGATCAAGTAGAATAGAAAATTTTCTAAACGGATCAGAACACACTATGTGATCTTCAAAACCGGCGGGCGGCGGGCAATCCCGTCGCCGGTGGGTTCGACCCCCACTCGCTTCCGCCATTTCCCCTGACGTTCAGGAAACGCTCGTCCTTAACATCGGTCTGAGGGGTCGAGAGCGACTTGACCTCGTGCGCCTCTCCAAACAAGAGGTCCTGCATTGCCAACCGCACAGTAGTAGACTGCATCTTGAATTCTGAGCACCGTTGCGCGTCACAATCGGACCGCATTGATCTTTGACGCTGCGCGCACTTTACCCTTGCAACCGAAATGGTGGGGCAGACCATCTCGCATTATCGTGTCCTCGAGAAGCTCGGCGGGGGTGGGATGGGTGTGGTTTACAAAGCCGAGGATACCGATCTTGGGCGCTTTGTCGCCCTGAAATTCCTGCCCGACGAACTCTCGCGAGATCCGCAAGCACTCGAACGATTCCGTCGTGAGGCTCGCGCTGCGTCGGCTTTGAATCACCCCAATATCTGCACGATTTACGAGATCGGCAAGGATGAAGAGCAGTTATTCATTGCCATGGAGTTTCTCGATGGCGTGACGCTAAGACATCGTATCGGCGAGCGTCCCATGCTACTCGATCTCCTGCTGCCGGTCGCCATTGAGATCGCCAGCGCCCTGGATGCCGCGCATAACGCTGGTATTGTTCACCGCGATATTAAACCGGCAAACGTTTTTGTAACCCGGCACGGATATGCCAAGATTCTCGATTTTGGTCTGGCGAAGATTGGCCCCGGCGGTTCAGTGTCGGGCCAACCGAGCGCCACGACTGTGTTGGATGAACACCTCACCAGCCCCGGCACCACGCTGGGTACAGTTTCGTATATGTCTCCGGAGCAGATACTCGGGAAGGAACTCGATCAGCGCACGGACCTGTTTTCTTTCGGGATTGTGTTGTACGAAATGGCGACGGGTACGTTGCCCTTCCGCGGTCAAACAACGGCGGCAATTTTTGATTCCATTCTTCACGCTGCCCCGCAGACACCGTTGCGGATAAATCCCGATTTGCCGCCCAAGCTGGCGGACATGATTGATAAAGCGCTGGAGAAGGATCGCGAATTGCGCTACCAGCATGCCTCGGAAATTCGCGCCGATCTGCAACGCTTGAAAGGTGCAATCAGTGGAGGTTTAGTATCCCGAACAGGTCGCACGAAGAGCACCAGAAAATCCATCAAGTCAATCGCGGTTCTCCCTTTCAATTGCGCTGGCATTAAGGATGCGGAGTATCTGAGTGACGGAATTACGGAAAGTATCACCCACAATTTGTCGAAGATTCCCAGTCTTCGGGTTATTGCACGCAGTGTAGTCTCACGTTATTCCAACCACAACTTGGATCCGCAAGCAGTGGGACGGGAGCTCAACGTTTCCGGCATTGTCACCGGAAAGCTTCAGCAGCGCGGCGACAGTTTGCTCATCAATGCTGAACTGGTGGATGTCTCTGATGGCTCTCAGCTCTGGAGTGTGCAATACAACAAACAATTGGCCGATGCGGCTGCGGTGCAGGAGGACATCTCAAAAGGTATTTTGGATTCAATCCGACGGGGAACAAGCGACAAAAAAACCAGGCAACGGAAGAACCGAGGATTGCCAAATTTTGAGGCGTATCAGGCATATCTTCGCGGCCGTTATTACTGGAATCAGAGAACGCCCGACGGATTTAAGAAGGCCTTAAGCTATTTCCAGCTGGCCATCGAAAAAGATCCCACGTACGCCCTCGCGTATGCTGGGCTGGCCGATTGTTATGCGGTGATTGGAATTGCGGAGTATGGGATGGCGCGCGCCACCGAGGCCATGCCGAAAGCAAAAGCCGCAGCACTCAAAGCTTTGCAATTTGACGCAACTCTGGCAGAGGCGCAAACGCAGGTGGCGCACGTCACAGCTTTTTATGAGTGGGACGTGACATCCGCCGAGCGGGAATTTCGGCATGCCCTGGAACTGAACCCCAATTATGCTTTCGCGCACCACTGGTATGCTTTGTTTTTGTCTGCGGTCGAGCAACATGACAAGGCCTTAGACGAGGAGAAAAGGGCTCAGGAACTGGATCCGCTTTCCCCTGTGATCAGCAAGAACGTGGGCACGATTCTCTACTACGCAGGACGGTATGAGGAGGCCATCACCCAATACCGCAGAGCCCTTGAACTGGATCCGAATTTCGCCCGAACTCATTTTTATCTGGGTTTGGCCTATGAACAAATCGGCGAGCTCGTGAAAGCAACTGCGGAATTTGAGAATGCCATTCAACTCGCAGGTCGTATGCCGGTGATGCTCGCTTCGCTGGGACACGTTGAGGCGCGTCGAGGGAACCGCAAACACGCGCAGGAACTGCTTTTTGAGTTGCAGAACCCCCCGGCAGAGCAATACATCCCCAGCCTTTGCATGGCCGTCATCCACGCAGGAATTGAAGACAAAGACAACATGTTCAAGTGGCTCGCCCAAGCTTACGAGGAACGCAGTAGTTGGCTTTTTGCATTGAGGGTCGAACCAATTTTCAAAAGCTACCGTTCAGAACCGAGGTTTATTGAGCTTGTAAAACGAATTGGATTACCAGGCACTGCCTAGTGGTCGACCGGCTGATCTCTACTGATTCACTCCGCTCGCCAGAACCCCGCCGTCCACCGGTAGCACCGTGCCGGTGACGAAGCTGGCGGCATCCGAGGCCAGGAAGATCGCGGCTCCGACCAGTTCTTCGAGTTCGCCGAAACGATTCATCGGCGTGCGCATGAGGACTTCGTTGCCGCGTCCCGTTCCCACCAGTAGCTTCTCGCTCAGTGGAGTCCGAAAGTATCCGGGCGCGATCGCATTCACGCAGATCCCGTATTTGGCCCACTCGATGGCCAGCGACTTGGTCAGTGACGCCAGTCCCGACTTGCTTGCACTGTAGGCAGCCACCTCGAACAGCGCCAGAAACGATCCCATGGAAGCAATATTGATGATGCGCCCGTAGCGGCGCTCGATCATGTGCCGTCCAAAAACCTGGCAGGATCGGAGTGATCCCGTGAGATTGGTTTCGAGAATCCGGTTCCAATCGCCCTCGTCATAATTCAGCGTCGGGGCGCGCTTCGTGATTCCCGCCGCATTCACCAGAATGTCGACCTTCCCAAAAGCGTCCAGGCAAGCTTTCAGGAGCCTCTCGAGCGAACCGCGATCGGCGACGTCGCAGGTCACGCGCAGCGAGCGCCGGCCCAACCCTTCAATCTCGTCAGCGAGAGCGTTTACCAGTTCCTGGCGTCGGGCGCTCGAGACCACATCCGCGCCGCCCTGCGCCAGCCCCAACGCAAGCGTCTTGCCAATGCCCGAACTCCCGCCTACGACCACCGCGACTTTACCTGACAGATCCAGTTGCTTGTATCCCATGGTTCCTCTTAATAATCTGACTAAGGGGACGGTCGCCCTCGGCTGTCGGGTCGCGCGAAGCTCGACAGCAAGCGCTGCCTACCAGTTAAACATCGTCCCATCGAGTTTCCGATTCACCGGCAAATACGCCCGCTCATAGGGAAACTTCTCGCCTAGCTTCTCGTCGTAATCCACGCCCAGGCCGGCCGCGTCCCCGGGATGCAAATAGCCAGCTTTGAACGAATAAGAATGCGGGAAGACTTCGTCCGTTTCACGCGTGTGCCGCATGTACTCCTGAATGCCGAAGTTGTTGACGGAAATATCGAAATGCAGAGCCGCCGCCATCGCTACAGGAGATAAATCCGTGGCTCCATGACTCCCAGTGCGCACATGGTAAATCTCTGCCAGCGCGGCAATTTTCTTCAGATGCGTCAACCCTCCGCTGTGTACCACCGTCATGCGGAGATAGTCGATCAACTGCTCCGTAATAAGAATGTTCGCATCCCACACGGAATTGAACACCTCTCCCA
>Ga0209166_10002605_pt1 | contig 13470 bp, 11 predicted proteins | sample Coa_R1_3_FD_187151 | JGI IMG/M metagenome (GOLD analysis project Ga0209166, IMG submission 187151) | Surface soil microbial communities from Centralia Pennsylvania, which are recovering from an underground coalmine fire - Coalmine... | ecosystem: Environmental > Terrestrial > Soil >... | reverse complement strand
CAAGAAAATCGCCGGCGCGGCTCTGGACGTCTACGAAAACGAGCCGTCCATCCATCCTGGCCTGAAACGTCCCAACGTCGTGCTGACTCCGCACATTGCCTCGGCGTCTCTCGAGACGCGCACCAAAATGGCCTGTATGGCCGCGCAAAACGTGGTCACCTTTTTCAAGGGCGGGCGCCCGCCGAATATCTTGAACCCGGAAGTTTTGAAGGCTCGATAGGGCTCATGCTGGTTTACCTCTCATGGCGGACCTGAAGGAGCTTGCCCGCCAAATCTTCCTGGAAACGTTAGCCGCCATCGATATTCCTGCTGCGTTCGAGCGCAAATTGCTCCGCGAAGGCTCGCTGCTGCATTGCGATGAAGCGCTTATCGATCTGCGCGCTTTCAGAAAATTTTGTGTGGTCGCTATCGGCAAAGCGACGCATGCCATGCTCGATGGTTTGCGCTCGCTGTTGCCGCCTGAAATTTTGTTCGACGGCATTGCCTGCGCGCCAACGCCGCCGTCGCGGCCCGTGCAAGGCATCGCATATTTTGCCGGCGGCCATCCGATTCCCAATCAGCAAAGCTTGGAAGCGGCGAACGCAATCCTCGCCCTGCTTAGCGATTGCCACGAAAAGACGCTGGTGTTCTTTCTACTGTCCGGCGGCGGCTCCGCGCTCGTGGAATTGCCGTTGGCGACTGCCCTGACGCTCGAAGACGTGCAGCAGTTCTATCGCGTGCTGGTGACGTGCGGCGCGCCAATCGGCGAAATGAACGCGGTGCGCAAACATGTATCCGCCGTGAAGGGCGGCCGCTTGGCAGAATCCGCGGGGCGAGCCACAAAAATCACGTTGGCGGTCACCGACGTGCCCGCGGATCAGGAATCCGCGTTGGCTTCAGGACCGACGTTACCGGACCCAACGACAGTCGACGACGTGCGCAGAATCGCGACGGAGTTCGGAATGCGCGAGAAGCTTCCAGCTTCGCTGCGAAAATGGATGGACTCCGGAAGAATGCCGGAGACTCCGAAGCCGGGTGATGCAGCGTTCATCAACGCACATTTTGTACTGCTCCTCGGCATGGACGATCTGTTTCACCCCGCGCATCACGCCTCGGAGGCCAAAGGATTCTTCACCGTTTGCGACAACACCACCGATGACTGGCAGGTACAGCGAGCGGCGGAGTATTTACTGGCCCAGCTCGATGCGCTGCGCGCGGCGAATCCAGGGCGCCGCGTGGCGCTGATTGCGGACGGCGAAGTAAGCTCGCCCGTCACAGGGAACGGCGTCGGCGGCAGGAATTCGGCGTTTGTGCTTTCTTGCGTGGAAAATATCGTGGCGCGCCGAGTGGCGGTGCTGAGCGCCGGCACTGACGGAATCGATGGCAACAGTCCCGCGGCCGGCGCCGTCGCCGATGGCGAAACGTTGGCGCGAGCGATGGCCGCGGGGTTGCAACCCGCGGATGCGTTCCGGCGAAGCGATGCGCACTCCTTCTTCGCGCACTTGGGCGATACGATTGTCACCGGCCCCACGGGGAACAATTTGCGAGACCTGCGAATTCTGCTGGCTGAGCCGTAGGGGCGCAGCACCGCTGCGACCCGTGTCCGCAACCAACCCAACGCTCGAGCCCCACGAAGGGCTGCCTACCTCTTCGGCAATCGCGTTTCGATCACCTTCAACCGGTCGTTCATCTCCTGCATCAAGCGCTCGAGCCTCTCCAGCCGCTCCGCGATGACTTGCTGGCCGCCGCTTTCTTTATCGTCATCGGAATCTGCCGTTCCGTGTGCATCACCTTTTTCGCCTTTTTGTTTTTGCAGGCGAACGATTTCTTCCTTGATGCTGGGCTCCATGTCGATGCTGAGGTCGTCGCGCTTCAGCAACGATTCGAGCGCCGGAATGGCCGAAGCATCGCCGCGCACCCCTAGCGAATAGATGGCGGCATAGCGGATTGAGTAGTGAGACTCGACAAGAAATTTAGCGATCTCTGAGGTGATTTCTTTGTTCCCTTTTTCCAGCCGCGCAAGACTCGCGATAGCCACCTCGCGCGTTTCGATGTCTTTGCCCGGCGCCGCCCACTCGCGCAGCAGCGGCACCGCTTTATCGTCCCCCAGAAATCCGAGCGAGCGCAGTGCCGCGTTGCGAAGAATGTCGTCCGGAGAGCCGCTGTTCACCGCGGCCGCCAGGATGTTCAGCGCGTTCGGCGCTTTCAAGTGCCCGAGGCTTTGCAATGCTTCAGCGCGAGCTCGAAAGGAACCGTCGTCTCGAGCAATCGTCTCCAGCTTTGCCGTGATGTTGGCTTCGCCCTTGATTTCCCCGAGCGCCTCCACAATGTGATAGCGCACAAACGGCTGCTCATTGGAATTGAGCGCGTCGAGCAGTTGCTTCCCTGCTCCTGCGCTGGCCAGGCGCCCCAGCGCATCGGCGGCGATATCCCGAACGCCCCAGGCCTTATCGTTGCTCGCGGCCTGGCCAAGCGCCGCCAGGACTTCGTCATCGTTCTTGATTTTTCCGAGCGCGGCGATGGCGTCGGCGCGATCCATCAGTTCCGTCGCATTCTTGAGTTGGTAAATCCATTCTTTCTTTTCTTTGTGGAAGTCCGCGCTTTTCAAAACCCGCCCACCTTTATCGAAAACCACCATCAGCGGAGCCGTATCCGCCGGAATCGTAAACGTTTGGGCCTCTTTCGAGACGCGAACGGTGTGGATCTTCGCACCCGAAGGCGTCACCACTTCCACGTCCACCGGAAGCTGAAACACTCCCACGTAGCCTTCGCTCTTCTGCGTCTGCTTAACGTTGAGCACGATCTGATGTTTGGCGTCATCGTATGCATAGCTGATCTCGAACTTCGGAGCGCCCGCGCCATAGACCCACTGGTCGAAGAAATGCTGGACATCGATCTGGTTGGCTTCTTCGATGGCTTTGATCAAGTCCGCGGTCACCACGTTCTTTCCGCGATTCGCCTCCAGATAGCGCCTTAGTCCACGATAGAAAGCTTCTTCGCCAATCTGCTGACGAAGCATATACAGCACCAGCCCGCCTTTGTCGTAGGCATTGCCGTCGAATTCGCTGGAGTCGTCGAAATCATGGCGCACCATGGGCTTCGCGTAGAGGCTCGTGTGGCCGAGCCAGTCGCGCATCTTGCGCCAGCGGTCGTAGTCCGCTTGGTCTTTGGCGTAATGCTCTTCGTCCCAGACCATCTCGAAAAACGTCGCGAATCCTTCGTTCAGCCAGATGTCGCCCCAGTCTTTGCAGGTCACCAGGTCGCCGAACCACTGGTGCGCGAGCTCGTGCGAGATCAGCGCATCTTCGTCGCCAGGAAATTCCGGTATGAGCTTCGGATCTTTCAACGAGCTGCTGGTATTGGTCGTCGCACTGCTATTTTCCATGCCGCCCGCGACGAAATCATCGACCATGCTCTGCGCGTATTTTTCCCACGGATAATCGACACCAAGTTTCTTGCTGAAGACTTCCATCATCGCCGGCGTGCGTTCGTAGTTGGGCAGCAAACGACTTCCGCGCCCCTTTGGCGCGTAATACGTCACGGGAATTCCGCGCCAGGATTCCTTCGCCTCGTCGAATTCCCCCGCCACCACGGTGATCAGATACGTCGAACTCGGCAGCGCCTCGCGCCAGGTCCACGTCTTCAGGCCCCCGCCGGCGTTTGCCACGCTGATAAGCTTTCCGTTGGCAACCGTGGTCCACAACGCCGGCACCGTTAGGATCGTCTCGGTCGTCAGCCGGTCGTTCGGATAATCATAGGTCGGCAGATAGTAGCGGGTATCCTCCGATTCGCCCTGCGTCCAGATTTGTATAGGGCGGTTCGGATACTCTTTGTCCGGAAGAATGAAGTACAGTCCCTTCGCCGGCTTTCCTTCGTAGCGGATCTCGATTTCGAATTTCTCGCCGGCATGCGCGGCCGCCGGAAGCGCCACAATCAGTTTATCTGCCGTGCTTTCAAACTTCGCCGACGCCCGGTTTACGCTCACGCTCTGAATCGTCAGACCCACGGAGTCGAACGGAATCTTCGAGGCGCCCTCGCGCAAAATGGTAAGGGAGTGCGTAACGTCGCCCAACACTTTTCTCTGCTCGATATCGAAGTGAAACACCATCTTGGAATGCTGCAAGTCATATTCGCGGCTGCGCGCGTACGGCTCATCGGCGCGAAAATGTAAAGGCGCGCTAAGAATTGCCAGCATCGCCGCAAAAGCCAGAATGGTCCTGCGGCCGCCCCGCAGCTTCGCTTTACAATGAAATCTCTTCATTCAGTTTGGCTCCTGTGAATCGTATGTCCGGCCCGCTCCAGCGCGGCAATCCCGCGCTCCAGATCGTGCTCCGCGAGCAACAGATAGTCGGTGTCGTACGTTGAAATCGAAAAAATACTCACCCCGGCCTCGGCGAGCGGGCCCGCGAGGGAAGCAAGAACACCGGTTAGTGCAAAATCCAGGGGCCCTTTCACTGTCAACAGCCGCCGACCGCGCTGCGCGGCGATGTTCACCGGTAGCCTCGACTCCTCGCAGACGCCGGAAAGCTCCTCGTGTGTTCTGGTGAACGATGCAAAGGCCGCGCGGTCGCGAAACTTTAGCAAATCCAAAGAAGGTTCCTCGTCTGGTGGCAGTCGAAATATCGCATAACGATGAGGCAGAAGCGTGAGTTCCAACTGGCGGGCGATGGTCATCTATTTACAGAAAACTCCGATCCAACCCGCCGGCGGCCGCAATGGCAGTTCGCGAAGGCACGCAGGCCGTCGCGAACATCCTCTTCAGGTTGGACGCCGCGGCGCGAGGAAATGCTTCTGGCAGGCTCGTCGCTTCGTGCCGCGCGTGTAAACTCCGGCCAAACGCCGCACTCCGCAAGGCAAAATTCCCGCAGTCCCAAGTTCATTATCAAGGAGCGCTCCCGAACTTCCATGCTCTCGCGAAACGCGCGGCAACGTCAAATCCTCCACCGCGACAACGACCGCGCAAACCGAATTTGTTTGCACCGCGCGCCGCGCGGCACTAAGATTCGCACAAATTCCCGTCTTACCGGTGACCTCGGACGAGGCCATCCCCGGAGGCATCCTTGCGGCGAGACAAACTGCTCGTCAGAGCTCTCCTGCTTTTAGTCTGTGCCACGTGCGCCGCGCTTCCATCTTCAGCGCAGCAAATCGGGAAGTTCGTACCCATCCCTGCGGGCTCCGACGCAGATCACTTATTGACTCAAATCAACGCGGCCGCCGACCCCGCGCAAAAGCTGGCGCTGATCGACAAGTTTGCCGCCATCGCTCAGGGCGACATGGCCATCGTCGCCGACGACGCCTACGTCAACTACTACATCGGCGCCAAGAACTACGACAAAGCGTTCGAATACGGGGACAAGCTGTTTGCTCTGGACCCCGACAGTTTCTCCAACGCCGTCAACATGGTCCGCGCCGCGCGAGAGAAGGGCGACGTCGACAAGCTGTTCGTCTACGGCGAGAAAGCCGCGCAGATCCTTCAAAGGTACAAAGAACAGCCCACGCCCGCGGGAATGAAGCCCGACGATTGGGAGAAGCAGAAGGAGCAGGCCCTGCAGGACACCCACGACAGCGCCACCTATGTCGAGCAGTTGGTTTTCGACGGCGCCTATCGCACCACGGACGTGGCCAAGCGCGCTGCGCTGCTGCTGCGCTTTGCTCAGCTCTTTCCCAATTCCCAATACGCCGGCCAAGCGATTGGCGTCGCGGCCGCCTCCTATCGGCAGACGCAAAACACCGCAAAGATGCTGGAGGTGGCCAATGGCCTGCTCGCCAAGGATCCCAATAATCTCGGCATGTTGCTCCTCCTTGCCGACTACTACAGCGAAAAAGGCGAGCAGCTCGACAAAGCCGAAGCCTACGCCAAGAAATCGATTTCGCTTTTGGACGCCGCTAGGAAGCCGGAGGGCGTCACTGACGAGCAATGGAAACAGCAAAGCGCCTTGCAGAAGGGCTTGGCCTTGAGCGCCTTGGGCCAGGTGAATATCCAGAAGAAGAATAACGCCGATGCCGTGGACAATCTCAAGTCCGCAGCACCTCTTCTTAAACCCGATGAGGTCAGCTACGCCCGCAACCAGTATCGCCTCGGCTTCGCGTTTCTCAATCTCAAGCGCATTCCAGAAGCCAAAGCGGCCTTCACCGACGCGGCTTCGGTAAGTAGCCCGTATAAGGCGCTAGCCCAAGATAAGTTAAAGACTCTGCCGGGAACGGCGGCGGCGAAAAAGTCCTAAAATCTGGCAGAATCGGCACCGTCTTTGCGTGCATCCAATTGTGCTGTCACAATAGCTAAAGCATTCGAACGTGAGGTGAATTTCCATGAGCGAGATTGCAACGTTTGGGGCCGGCTGTTTCTGGGGTATCGAAGCCGCGTTCCGGCGCGTCCCCGGTGTGCTGGACGCCGAGGCCGGATACAGCGGCGGCCACACTGCCAACCCCACCTACAAGGATGTCTGCACCGACGAAACTGGCCACGCCGAGGTCGTCCAGGTGACCTTCGACCCCGCAAAACTGAGCTACGAGCAACTCCTGAATGCCTTCTGGGAAATGCACGACCCCACGCAGGTCAACCGCCAGGGGCCCGATTTCGGCAAGCAATACCGCAGCGCGATTTTCTTTCATTCTCCCGAGCAAGAAGCCGCCGCCAAGAAATCGAAAGCCGCCCTCGACGCCAGCAGAAAATTCCGTCGCCCAATCGCCACCGAAATCACCGCGGCCAGTCCTTTTTATCGCGCCGAGGAATACCACCAGCGTTACCTGGAGAAGCGCGGCGCCGCCTCCTGCCATTTTTGATTTGAGTGTGCGATTCTACCTGCGCGGACCGCAGGCTCAAGACCAAAAATGGCGGAGAGGGTGGGATTTGAACCCACGGTAGAATTTCTCCTACACACGCTTTCCAAGCGTGCTCCTTAAACCGCTCGGACACCTCTCCGTTTTCGTAGCCAGCAACTCATTCAATTTAACAGAAACAGCCTGCCCGCGCACAGCGCCCCTAATTCGACCTCAAATCTTCTCTTCACCAGACGGCTTGCACCTTTGCTCTCCTCTGCTAAACTTCTGAAAGCCACTCCGGGATCGTCTAATTGGTAGGACATCAGCCTTTGGAGCTGAGTATCCTGGTTCGAGTCCAGGTCCCGGAACCATTTCTCTGCGTATAACGTCGTGGCAGCCTGCCGCATCTAGTCCTCCAGCTTAAGTTTCGCAATTCGCGGTGGCTCCCGGCCTGGCCGCTCCTTGGCTTTCCGCAAGCCATCGGTTCAAGTAAAATGCCAGTAATGCCCGACTTATGCAGCGGCCCCGTAATTCCTGTCCCTAGCCCTGCGTAATAGGTATGTGACTCCTTTAAGGATCGCCGAACGCATGGCTACGCCAGCAAACGCGCCTGTACACGACCTCGGTTCCCTGCGCATTGACGACCGTCACCGCTCCGGCGGTACCTGGGGAAAGCGCCTCGCGATTTTCTTCGGACTGCTCGTCGTCGTCGCCGGTCTCTCCGGCGGCGTCTATGCCCTTTGGAACCAGAAGCCCGTCGTCGAAGTAACCGTGGCGCAAAAACCGGCGGCCGGCCTCGGCGGTCGCGAAGCGCTGCTGAATGCCAGTGGCTACGTCACCCCGCGCCGCCGCGCGACCATCGCCGCCAAGATCACCGGCCGCGTCACCGGCGTCTTCTTCGACGAAGGCACGCACGTAAACGAAGGCCAATTGCTCGCCACCCTAGACGATTCCGACGTCCGCAGAGCCCTCGATTCCGCCAAGGCCGACCGCGACTCCTCTCAGGCCGCCATCGCCGACTTCGAAGTGCAGCTCAAGAACGCGCGCATTCAACTCAGTCGTGCCGAGCAACTCGAGAAAGCCGGCGTCGAAACCCAAGAGCAGCTCGACAACGCTCGCACCGCCGCCGACAGCCTCCTCGCCAAAATTGCTCTGGCGAAATCCCAGGTGGTCAGCGCTTCCGCGCGCATCCAGGAAGCTCAGCAAGCCGTCGACAATTGCACCATCCGCGCTCCCTTCACTGGGATCGTCGTTTCCAAAGACGCTCAAGTAGGCGAAATGGTCTCGCCCATTTCCGCCGGCGGCGGCTTCACCCGCACCGGAATCGCCACCATCGTAGACATGAACTCCAACGAAATCGAAGTCGACGTCAACGAATCCTACATTGCTCGCGTCGAGCCCGGCCAAGCCGTCACCGCCGTCCTCGACGCTTATCCCGACTGGCAAATTCCCAGCCGTGTGCGTACCATCATTCCTTCCGCCGACCGTCAGAAAGCCACCGTCAAGGTGCGCATCTCCTTCCTCAAACTGGACCCGCGCATTCTTCCGGACATGGGCATCAAGGTCACTTTCCTCGGCGCCGAGCCCGACAAGAAATCTTCGGCGGCCTCCGCGGCCGCCATCGTCATTCCGCAAAGCGCGGTGCGTGACGAAGCCGGCAAGAAAATCGTCTTTCTCGTTAAGGACGACAAAGCGGAACGCCGCGCCGTAACGCTAGGCTCCGTCCGTGGTTCCGATACCGAAGTAATCGCCGGGCTAACCGCAGGCGACACCGTAGTAGTGAAGGGCCCGGCAAACCTTCGCGACGGCCAGCCCGTAGAAGTAAGAAAGTAAGACGTAGGGGCGCAGCACAGCTGCGCCCCAGTTGAGCAGGATCAAGACGACTTAGCATCACCAAGGCAGGGAGCAAAAAAATGATCCGAGTCGACAGCACAGGAAAATCCAACAGCCTCATTCAAGTCCGCGGCCTGGACAAAACCTATCGTCGCGGCGGCGAAGAAATCCAGGTCCTCCAGCGCCTCAATCTCGATGTCGACAAAGGCGATTTCGTGGCCTTCATGGGTCCCAGCGGCTCCGGCAAAACCACGCTCCTCAATTTGCTCGGCGGCCTCGATGTTCCCACCCACGGCAGTATCACCGTCGCCGGCGACGAAATCACCCACATGTCCGGCAACAAGCTCACGCGATGGCGCGCTCGCCACGTCGGCTTCATCTTTCAGATGTACAACCTCATTCCCGTGCTCAACGCCTTCCAAAACGTTGAGCTTCCTCTGCTCCTCACCAAGCTCTCGAAATCCGATCGCCGCAAGCACGTCGAAACCGCTCTCGGCGTCGTCGGCCTTGCCGATCGCATGAACCACTACCCGCGCCAGCTCTCCGGCGGACAGGAACAGCGCGTCGCCATCGCCCGCGCCATCGTCGCCGACCCCACCTTCCTCCTCTGCGACGAGCCCACCGGCGACCTCGACCGCAAAAGCGCCGACGAAATCATGGAGCTCATCATTCGCCTCGTAAAGGAATACGGCAAAACCGTGCTCATGGTCACCCACGACCCCGTAGTCGCCAAGCGTGCCGATACCACGCTGCACCTCGAAAAGGGCGTGCTCGTCGAAGCTGGCGAGTTGGGCGTAGCCGCAGGAGGTGTCGCATGAAATTCCGCGGTCTCATTTTCGCCAACCTCTTTCGCAAGAAGCTTCGTCTCATCCTGACCATCGGCTCCTTCGCCGTAGCGCTGTTTCTGTTCGCTTTCCTCGCCGTTGTGCGCGGGGCTTTCAATCGTGGCGCCGATATCGCTGGCGCCGACCGTCTCGTGGTCATCAACCGCATTTCCATCATTCAGCCTCTGCCCTTGGCCTATCGCGACAAAATCCTTCGCATCCCCGGCGTCAAAGCCGTCACCCACAACAACTGGTTCGGCGGCGTCTACCAGGACGAGAAAAATTTCTTCCCGCAATTCGTCATCGACATCGAAAATCAGCGCAAAGTCATCCCCGAACTGAAAGTCCCTGACGACCAGTGGAACAACTTCGTGAAAGACCGCCGTGGCGCCATCGCCGGCGCGAAAACCGCCGCGCGCTTTGGCTGGAAAGTCGGCGACCACATTCCCATCAAAAATGCTCTCTTCGGTGGCGAGAGCACCTGGGACTTCAACATCGACGGTATCTATCACAGCGAACGCGCCGGCGGCGATGAAAGCCAATTCTGGTTTCAGTGGGACTACTTCGAGGAGCGCATGCCCCAGTCCTTCAAGGGCAACGTCGGCTGGTACGTCATCAAGCTCGATAGCCCCGACAACGCCGTCGCCGTCGCCAAGGCCATCGACGACATGGCTGCCAACTCTTCCTTCGAAACCAAGACCGAAACCGAATCTGCCTTTGCCGCCGGATGGGTCAAGCAATTCGGCAACATTCAATTCCTGATCATGACCATCGGCACCGTGGTCTTTTTCACCTTGCTGCTGGTTACCGGCAACACCATGGCCATCTCCGTCCGCGAACGTGTAAGCGAACTCGCCGTTCTCAAAGCCATCGGCTTCACGGATCGCTCGGTTCTCTTTTTTGTCCTCGCCGAAGCGCTCACCATCGCTCTCGTCGGCGGCCTTTTCGGCTTGGGCCTCGCCGCCATTGCCGTCCCCGTTCTTGCCGCGGCGCTCAATGGCCTGCTGCCCACGCTCATCCTATCCAAAACGATTCTCGCGCTCGGTCTCGCTTTGGCTGTTTTCGTCGGCGGCGTCAGTGGACTTCTGCCCGGCATCGGCGCCATGCGCATGCGCGTCGTCACCGCGCTTCGGAGGGTCTGATATGGCTATCCCCGTCATCTATAATTTCCGCAGCGTTAAAGCGCGCTGGACTTCGGCCATCGTCGCTGTCCTTGGCATTGCCGGCACCGTCGGTGTCTTCATCGCCATGCTTTCTCTCGCACGCGGCTTTCGGGCCACGCTCGTGGCCTCCGGTTCCAGTGACAACGCCATCGTCATGCGCGCCGGCGCCACGTCGGAAATGATGAGTGGCGTTGCCCTCGAGCAAATCAAAATCATGCAAGACGCCCCCGGTGTCGCGCGCAATTCCGACGGCCCTCTGGTCACTTCCGAAGTTGTGGTGGTCGCTCCCTTTCCTCTGCGCGCCACCGGCACCGACGCCAATGTCCAGGTACGCGGCGTTTCCTCCAACGTCCTCACCATTCGCACCAACACCAAAATCGTTCAGGGCCGGATGTTCCGTCCCGGCCTCTCGGAATTAATCGTCGGCAAGAATGCCAACACCACCTACTCCGGCCTCACCGTCGGCAACACCGTCGATTTCGGCGGTGGTCATTGGCAGATCGTCGGCGTGTTCGACGCTGGCGGCAGCGCCTTTGATTCCGAAGTCTGGTGCGATGCCCGCGTTCTCGATGACGTCTACAAGCGCCCCACCAACGTCTTCCAGTCTGTCACCGTTCATCTGACTTCTCCCGATTCCTTGCAGCAATTCAAAGATTCCATCACCGCCGATCCCCGCCTCAACGTCGACGTCAGCCGCGAAATCGATTACTACGCCAAGCAATCTACACGCATGACCCAGCTCATCACTATTCTCGGCGGTCTCGTCGCCGCCGTGATGGCCATCGGCGCCATCTTCGGCGCCCTCAACACCATGTACTCCGCGGTCGCCGAGCGCGGCCGCGAAATAGCCACCATGCGCGCCCTAGGTTTTGGCGGCGCCGCCGTCGTCTTCTCTTTCTTGATCGAAGCGCTCTTGATTTCTTTCATCGGCGGTGCCATCGGCGCAGTCTGCGTCCTCCCGCTCAACGGCCTCACCACCGGCACCATGAACTGGCAGACATTCTCGCACCTGGCCTTCGCTTTCAAAATTACGCCGGGCCTTCTCCTGGCAGGAGTAATCTTCGCCCTCTTAATGGGCCTGCTAGGCGGACTTCCCCCAGCCATGCGCGCCGCCTGGCGCCCGGTAGCAGTAGCCCTCCGCGAACTCTAATTTGGAGTGCGGCGGTCTTGCCGCCGCTTTGACAACGTCAGCGCAGGCGCCGCCGCGGCCCATTCCGGCTAGGCACAATAAATTAATTCCAATCGCGGTTTGTTTTCGTTACCTGGTTATTTTTCATCTATTCATTACTTCTCTCCGCCCCAAAAAATCAGGGGCCGGAATCCACCGGCCCCTCTTCGCGCCTCATCGCGGTACGTTTTTGCCGTTTGTTTAACGCCCTGAAGTCGCCGTCCGCGCCCGTCCTTCGCCAAACGTCCCCGGCTCCGAAATCAGCGACTGATTCGACGTGCCCACCGGTATCTGCCGGTTCCTCTTCTCCAACTGCGGCACGGGCACCACCACCTCCAGCACGCCGTTCCGGAAGTTCGCCTTCGCCTCCTCGATCTTCGCGCTCTCCGGCAGCGGAATCACTCGATAGAACCTCCCATACGCCCTCTCCGAGTGCCTCCACCCGCCTTCCTCCGACGTTTGTTCCCGCCGGCGTTCGCCGTGAATCGCCAGACCCTCTTCGGTCGCTTCCACCTTCACGTCGTTCTCCGTCAGTCCCGGCAAGTCCGCGTGGATCACCAGGTTATTCCCAGACTGCCGCACTTCCACCGCTGGCACCCAGTTGAACTCCTGCTCCAAACCCTGCCCGCGATGGAATCCGCTTCCCAGTCCGAACGCCCGGTCGATGTCCTCCGTGAATCTCCGCATCAACGTAATCGGGCTCATTGTAAAAAATTCCCCGGGGCTCACAGAAAAAACAGACGGCAGGTAGCGCCCTTCCTGGTAACGCTCAACCCTCTGCGATTGCCTCGCCCCTCCTTCCGTTCGCTCGGAAGCCGTCAAATTGCTTCCCTGCTCCTCCCGCTGCCGTTTCGTTCCAAATTCAGTCATAGCCCAACCTCCTCGTACTTGGTTTAGTTTTGCCCGCTCGCAAACCGAACCTCTTCGCCAGCGTGCAATACCCAGAGAAGTACAGTCCGCCCCCGCCCTTCAATACAGCAAATCCAGCAGGCCCTCTCACGCTGTGACTTTTCTCTTTTCTTCGCCGCAAAAAGTAGGGGCGCAGCACCGCTGCGCCCCATCTCGGCAAAGTGTAATGAATCAATTCCGATCCGCGTTTTCTTCGTTACTTCATTGATTCCTTACGGCATTACTTCTTCTCTCTAAATCTCATTCCTCTTCATTGCCCCCACAGCAAAATCGCAAGCCCGCGCGGTAAGCGCCATATACGTCAACGACGGATTCACGCAAGACGACGACACCATGCAGGCCCCATCCGGCAAAAACAAATTCTTCGCATCGTGCGCCTGGTTGTGCTCGTTCAACACCGAAGTCTTCGCATCCTTCCCCATGCGCGCCGTGCCCATCTCATGAATTGCCAATCCCGGCGGCGTCATTTTCTGATACGCATAAATTTCCGTCGCGCCCGCCGCCGCCAGCATCTCCGCGGCTTGCACCGCGATGTCGCGCGACATATTTTTCTCGTTCTCGCTCCAGTCGCAGTGAATCTTCAGAGTCGGAATTCCCCAAGCATCCAGCTTCTCCTTATCGATCTCCACGTAATTGTTATGATTCGGCAAGCACTCCCCGAATCCTCCCAGCCCCAGGTGCCACGCGCCCGGTTTCTTCAGCGCATTCTTGAAATCCACGCCGAACCCCGGCGTCGTCATTCCGCGCGACCATCCCTCCCGGCTCCCTCCGCCCTGATACCCGTACCCGCGCACAAATTCCTTTTGCTTCGTTTTCACGTTTCGAAAGCGAG
>Ga0209166_10002603_pt1 | contig 13478 bp, 10 predicted proteins | sample Coa_R1_3_FD_187151 | JGI IMG/M metagenome (GOLD analysis project Ga0209166, IMG submission 187151) | Surface soil microbial communities from Centralia Pennsylvania, which are recovering from an underground coalmine fire - Coalmine... | ecosystem: Environmental > Terrestrial > Soil >... | reverse complement strand
CTGGGGCGGCGAACTCCAGTTCGTCAACAACGATTCCAACGATTACAAATTCACCGGCAAAAAACGCGACCTGGAAACCGGCCTCGACTACTTCGGAGCGCGGTATTACTCGAACGGGCTGGGTCGCTTCTTGAACCCGGATTGGGCGGCGAAAGCGACGGCGGTACCGTATGCTGAGTTTGCTGATCCGCAGTCGTTAAATCTCTATACCTACGTTCGGAACATTCCTACGACAAGATTGGATGCCGATGGGCATGATGGAGGAGTATTAGCTGCGACGTGGGACCTGTTTACAGACGGAGTGGATATTGGTGCTTCAGCGTGGGCAGGAGGTTCTGTCCTTCTACCAGGCCTGATTGGTGGTGGGTTGGCCAACAGTGCCATCAGCTCACTTACTGAAAACTATACGAGGGTGGCTAATGCGACTGACCTCGATGTTCACGCCTCTAATCAACTTGTCGCAGCCAAAGCAGCAGCCGCACAGGCAGCTACCTCTTCTGAGAAGCTAAGAAAGGAGTGGGAGAAGTTAACTGGAAAACCTTGGCCCAAGACTGAGCAAGGAAAGAATTTTGACGCACATCATAAAGAGGCGAAAGCCGATGGCGGCTCTGATACTGCCGAGAACATTGAGCCGAAGGAACGCGGCGATCATATTGACCATCATAAGAAAAACGGTGATTTTAGGAGATGGGGTGGCCGCGCATCGAAAGGTGGCCAAAAACCGCCAACACCAAAACCGCCAACACCAGAGCCGCCTAAGCAGGAGCCATCAAAAGAGAAAGGATAGTAGGTGGAGATTTACTATGACTAATAAAATGGATTTCTCGAGACTCATGCCGATGGATCAGATTATTGGGGAGGATGAAAAAGATACTTATTTGCTTCGTCAAATGGGAGCACAGGCTAAAGAGTATCTTTCGTCATTCGAGTGGTGCAAGAGTATTGAAGAGGGGGGGCTGGGCTGGGGAGTAGGCGGAATTGCGGCGGTGTTTCTTTTTAGGATTATTCCAGCATCCAGTGAAATAGATGATCTATTATGGGTAATCATTGGCGATCTTCCGCCTGCCTACTTGGTGACAGATGAAAGTCCAACGCCGCTTGATGCTCTCGGGGTTTATGTGAATTTGATGGATGAGTGGGTTGCTACAGTTCGCGCAGGTGAGTCAATAGAGAATTGCATTCCGGTTAATACTTTGCCGACATTAGAAAATGCGGACACCCTCGAAATTAGGCTTAGCTTCCTTAAGCAGAAAGTTTTGACTGCTGATGGCGAGGCCCACTCATAGTTTATGGGCGAAGTTCAAAAACTGAAAATCTGTGGGCCACCAGTCCACGATGTGGGGTGCCCCGTTGTTCGCGGGGCTTTGCGAAGAGCGGGATTAGGGATGCTGGTTCCGCATGTCATGATTACAAAATGTCATAGTGGGATAAAATTTTATTGGTTTTCAGGAACCAGCAAAAACCAGTTCTTTGAAAATTAAATACGCTTGCTGTGCGCACCAGCAGCTTCAGCTTCAATAACCGCCAGCAGCCGGTGAACATGTCGGCGGCCTCGCCCAGCGCCACCCTCTTCAGCCTGAATTACGACTTTCACAATGGGAACGGAAGCAACGGCAACGTCTGGGGCATCACCAACAACAAAGACACCACCAGAAATCAGACGTTTACGTATGACGCGCTGAACCGGCTAACCAGCGCGCAGAACGCCGGAACCGACTGCAGCAAAGCAACGCTCAACGGCAGAACCGAATACTGGGGCAACAGCTATTCCTACGACGCCTGGGGGAACCTGCTGACCAAGACCCCAACCAAATGCTCGGCGGAAAACATCACCCTCACCGCCTCAGCCAACAATCAGTTGCAGGGCTACAGCTACGACGCGACCGGCAACATGATGCAGGACCTCTCCACCGGCTACAGCTACACCTACGATCAGGAAAACCGCATCACCGGCGCCGCCGGATACACCTACACCTACGACGAAGCCGGCAACCGGGTCGAGAAGTCCAATGGAAGCACCGGCACGCTCTACTGGTACATGACTCCGGGTATCGTGGCCGAATCTGATCTCTCTGGTAATCTGCAGTCGGAATACGTCTTCTTCGACGGTGAGCGAGTAGCCCGCAGGGATTTTCCTTCAGGCAGTGTCGCGTATTACTTCTCTGACAATCTGAAGACCGCATCGGTAATCACCGACGCCACCGGCAACATCAAATCCGAATCGGATTATTACCCTTGGGGTGGCGAACTCCAGTTTGCCAACAGCGATTCAAACCACTACAAGTTCACGGGCAAAGAACGCGATTCCGAAACCGGACTCGATTACTTCGGCGCTCGGCACTACTCTAACGGACTCGGGCGGTTCATTACTCCAGACTGGGCGGCTAAAGCAACCACTGTTCCGTACGCCGATTTTGCCGATCCACAATCGTTAAACCTTTACACATATGTGCGCAATATTCCAACCACAAAGGCTGACCTGGATGGACACACGATTGTTCTTGATAACACAAAGAGAGCTGACCGGCTTGATACCCAAAAGCGAGTTACTGGCACAACTACCAAGGCTGAACAGAAATTGTTCAAGCGTGAAATAAATCCAACGACAGGGAAGGTTGAGTTAAAAATAGACGCGGACAAGGAAAAATCATTCAAAGGTGATCACACGACTGCATATAATCGGCTTGCGGCAGCCATCGGAAATACTGAGCACACTATATCAGTGGGAATTCATGACACATATACCGCGTCGGATGGAAGCACTCAACCAACACCACGGGGAGGAATCACAATAGGGCCAGCTCCAGGAATTGCGGCAGACGCAAGTGTAAGCCTGAACTCGAAAGGTTATGGCAATGGAAATAACAGCACACTCGCAGGTCATCCCGATGTTCGCGTGACAAATAGCATTGTCGCTGCTCATGAAGTCGCAGGGCACGCCGCAGAGATTATCAATGGTGGCAATCCGGCGGAAAAAATGTAATTAAAATTGAGAATGAAATTCGAGCACAGCCAAATGTTAATCTCAAAGCGAGGCCTGAACTAGAATGATTATAAGAATACTGCTCATTATGCTTACTGGCGGTGTTTTGCTGCCCTGTACATTTGCCCAGCAGATGCCAGTGCCTGCGAATACTCCTTTGTCGGTCATCGTCACTGGTGCCACACTTGGCCAGAATGGCGTGCTTCGTTGCACTTGGAAAATAAGGAATAATGGCAGCAAGCTTATTCACGTATATTCGTCATATCTTAAGAGTTCAGGCGTGGATATGATTCAGTCGAGCGACAAGCGAACACTATTGCTTTTAACCACTTGGATTAATGAGCAAAAAAATACGTATCCTGCATATGGTTTCGATGCACCGGAATTTATTGACTTGGAGCCAGGCGGGGAGGCCTCTGGAGCTTTTGAACGTTCAGTCTCTGTAAGACATATTGAAACATATAAAAAAATCATCTTGGCTGTTGGATATGTGACGGATATTGTACAACTTAGAAATGATCTTCAAAACTCTTTGAAACGAGGAGTCGAGTTTCAAGCGAATTCGATAATTCGGTGGCAGAAAATTGAGTATAGTACACCAGTTAAAATGACACGCCATTGATAATGGCCGCGCTCTCTCCGGCGGACGGGCGGCCAGCTCACCGCCTCAGCTACTGGTGGCCTGTCGCAGAGTAAACGTTACTCATATAAATGCGTCTAATCTTGTGTGACCAGAAACTGCGTATTGCTCACCGAAAACCAGCGTTGGGCGGGTGGCCCACTCAAGCTGTTTTTGCTTGAGTGGGCAGTTTGTGCAGCTCCTCTGCCGATTCTTCCCTGATTCACTTCCCGATTCCCCGACCCGTTTAGCCGCCCTTGCTATCCCGACCCCTGCCGCCTATCCACGCCGTGGTTCCGGCGTGGGGTGTGGCCGATCCTGGCAGCCCAGGGGCGTTCTGGGGGCTGCCGGGAGCGGTCTACCGGGGGATGGATTCATGCGCCGCCTTCGGCAGCGGGTGAGGGGGTTGTGTTCAAATTCTCGCCAGATGCACTAGGTTATGAGTTCCTAACCAAAGCCAGAGCAGTGATCGAATCAGCTGGATTTAACTTGCGGTATGAGGTCTTTGGTGAGTACTCAGCTTGATGTGTTCTGGGTAGGTGGCTTACTCAAGGCCATCATAAGAAAAACGGTGATTTTAGGAGATGGGGTGGCCGCGCATCGAAAGGTGGCCAAAAACCGCCTGCGCCGACACCGCCAACACCAGAGCCGCCAACACCAGAGCCGGCAACATGACGCAGGACCTGAGCACCGGCAATAATTACAACTTCGACCAGGAGAACCGCATCACCGGTGCGGCTGGATATACGTACACCTGCGACGCGGACGGCAACCGCGTGGAGAAATCCAACGGCACGACCGGCACGCTCTACTGGTACATGACGCCCGGCATCGTGGCCGAATCCGATCTTGCGGGCAACTTGCAGTCGGAATACGTCTTCTTCGATGGCGAACGAGTGGCGAGAAAAGATTTTTCCTCGGGCAGCGTTGCATATTACTTCTCTGACACTCTGAAAACAGCGTCGGTGATCACCGACGCCACCGGCAATATCAAATCCGAATCGGATTACTATCCCTGGGGCGGCGAACTACAGTTCGCCAACAGCGATTCGAACCACTACAAGTTCACCGGCAAAGAACGCGACTCCGAATCCGGCCTCGACTACTTCGGCGCTCGGTATTACGGCAACTCCCTCGGCAGGTTCATCACACCAGATTGGGCGGCCAAAGCAACAGCGGTACCGTATGCCGACTTTGCTGATCCGCAGTCGCTCAATCTGTACACCTATGTAATAAATACTCCGACGACGCGTTTCGATGCAGACGGACACGATGTTGTTTTGAGTGGTACAAAAGATGATAAAGCCCAGGAGCAGAAAAGAATCGTAGCCAACGCCTCGGCAAAAGGTGAGGCAGATCTTTTCAAGACCAACACCGGCAAGGATGGCAAAACCAGACTAGTCTTGGACAAAAAGGCAGCAGCCGATTTCAAAGGGAAACATTCGGTTGGTTACGATAAACTCGTAAAAGCTATCAACAGCCAAAAGACGGCGACGGTTAGTATTGCAGCCACATTTAAGGATCCCAAGACGGGCGCAACAATCGACGTGCGACGAAAGGAAATGGTGGCGTTACTTTGGGCCACTCGAACGGAAATGCAGAGGTAATACTTTCTCCAAATGGGGGTGGAGGTATGCTACAGAGGCCCGTGCCTCTCCAGAACGGAAGTGTTGAACGACTTACACCACTCAGCATTATTGCTGGCCATGAACTTTTGGGTCATGCACTTGAGAATATGTTAGGCGGGGACCCGAGTGAACACAATGCTGAACAGATTGAAAATCAACTTCGACAGGAGCAGGGATTGCCGCTCCGAAGGGAGCGATAGTGCGAGATCATAGTCACATTTTCTGCTGCATTGGGCTATTACTCGTTTGGACAAGTACGTTTTTGGGAGTACAAAGTCCTCGACCAGTCACTATCCAATCGCCGACTGAGGCCAAAATCGCTGTCGACGTTTCAAATGTGACTTATAGCTGCACAACGGGGATTCGCTTTAGTTGGCGTATCACTAACACGTCACAAGAAACCGTCTATGTCTATTCGTCTTTTCTTCACGGGTACGCTGCCGATCTCCTGGAGTATTCAGCTGCCACTGGCACTGTCCTAATTCCAAGTTCTTCAAAAGGCGAAGCCAGTTTCCCTCCTTACTCATATCCAGACCCCGCTTTTCACACACTGGCTCCGCAGGAACAGTTCGAGGGAAAATTCCATGAACCGATTTCACACCAGCTCTCGTGTAAAAGTCTTCGGCCTAAAAAACTCATTTTCGAAGTAGCATGGGGTACGGATACAACGCGAGTGCTGGCAGAGATTTCAAGAATCACGAAAGAAGGCTTGGTTCACCCGGCAAATCCAATTGTGCATTGGGCGAATCTGGCAAGGAGTGAGCCCACCTCAATCAAATATCCCGGGAGAAAATAAACGGGTATACGATACCAGAAACAGGTTTCGATTATTATTCTGATTGTAGTATCCACAGTTCTTTTCGACGGAATAGCGACGAGGCCGTCATCATTGGCTGGTGGCCCTCGATAAGAGGAAAGGCTCTGTCAAGGACAAAGTATCCCTGTCGATGCCGGGGCATCGCGATGCTGACCAGGTTGTGACGACGAAGACCCACTGAAGAAGTTAAATTCGTTTCTAAATCATCTTGCGGTGAAACTCACGTTCCACCAGCCATCGATTCGATCCATATTCGCAGGACCATGATTTTTCTGTACGAACACCCAACCATGTTGGGTGGGAGAGCGCCCAATCAAAGCGACGGTCTAGCTTGCGCCGACCAGGGCCACCCCCGAGCTGCTCTCCATGCGAACGATCTCCGGATACGCTGTGCTGCTCCGCAGCATCCAGTAGAGTCGTATAGCCAGCTTGCGCGCCACCGCCACTCGGGCCACGTTCTTCGCCTTCTTGTGGCAGAAGGTGTAAATAATACTTGCGAAACTCAGGGTCACAGCGGACCGCTGAGTGTGAAGCTTCCACCAGCAGCATGCGCAGAAAACCATTGCCCTGCTTGCTGATGGCTCCCAGCCGCTGCCGGCCACCGGTGGTGCATTCTCGCGGAATCAGTCCCAGATAACTGGCCACCTGCTTGCCACGCGGAAAACGTGTGACGTCTCCCAGTGTCAGGACAAAAGCCAGCGAGGTGATCGGCCCCACCCCCGGCTGGGTCATCAGCAGCCGCGCCATTTCGCTCTCCCGGGCCGCTTTTTCCGCTGCCTGGTCCAGCACCGTGATCTGCTCGTCGAAGATGGCCATCAGCCGCAACAGGTTCTCCCGCCGCTGCCCCGCCCAGTACTGCAGTGGCAACTCGCGCAGCAGTTTCTGTCCTGCCTTGCTCCACAGCCGCGACTTCTTCTGCACACCCTGATTCAGGGCCAGGTGCTGCAACTCGTTCTTCGCCCGCACCCGCAGCCGCACCAGCCCCCAGCGATGGATCAGCAGCTGCCGCTGGTCCCGCTGTTCGATGGAGGGCGTCCAGATTTTGGGAAAGTCGTTCTTCAACAGCAGATCCAGAATATGGGCCGCGTCGCGCCGGTCGGTCTTTTGCTTACGTACCTGTTTGGCCCGAATCGCCGCCGCGTCTCCGATCAGTATCTGATGGCCCATGCCAGCTGCCAGGTCCACAAACCAGTGACTGTTGCCCGTTGCCTCCATGCCCACCAGCGCCGGCTCTGCCAGCTGTAGTGAACGAGTCGCGCGCAGGGACTTTCCTTCAGGCAATATCGCGCATTACTTCTCTGACAATCTCAAGACCGCCTCGGTTATCACCGATGCCACCGGCAACATCAAATCCGAGTCGGATTATTATCCCTGGGGCGGCGAACTCCAGTTCGCCAACAGCGATTTGAACCATTACAAGTTCACCGGCAAACAACGCGATTCCGAAACACCGGCAAGGATGGCAAAACCAGACTAGTCTTGGACAAAAAGGCAGCAGCCGATTTCAAAGGGAAACATTCGGTTGGTTACGATAAGCTCGTAAAAGCTATCAACAGCCAAAAGACGGCGACGGTTAGTATTGCAGCCACATTTAACGATCCAAAGACAGGTAATACGATTAATATCGCGAAGCAGGACAATGGTGGCGTTACTTTGGCACACTCGAACGGAAACGCAGAGGTAATACTTTCTCCAAATGGAGGAGGTATGCTACAGGTGCCTGTGCCTCTCCAGAATGGAAGTGCTGAACGACTTACACCACTAAGCATCATTGCTGGCCATGAACTCCTGGGTCATGCGCTTGAGAATATGTTAGGCGGAGACCCGAGTGAACACAATGCTGAACGGATTGAAAATCAACTTCGACAGGAGCAGGGATTGCCGCTCCGAAGGGAGCGATAATGCGAGGTCATAGTCACCTTTTCTGCATATTACTTATTTGGACAAATATGTTTTCGGGAGCACAAAGTCCTCGCCCCGTCACTCTTCAATCGCCGACTGAGGCCAAAATTGCTGTCGATGTTTCAAATGTGACATATAGCTGCACAACGGGGATTCGCTTTAGTTGGCACATCACGAATACTTCACAGGAAACTGTTTACGTGTATTCCCCGTTTCTTCAAGGGCAAGCAGCAGATTCGCTGGAGTATGACGCCACCACCAGCACTGTCTTAATCCCAACTTCAGTGAAAGGCGAAGCTAGTCAACCTCCGTATTCGTATCCTGAGCCCGTATTCATCCCATTGGCTCCACACGCGCAGATTGGTGGCGATTTCCATGAGCCGATTTCACAGCAGCTCTCGTGTAAAAGTCTTCGGCCTAAAAAGCTCATTTTCGAGATAGCATGGGGCACGGACACAACGCGAGTGCTGACAGAGATTTCAAGAATTAGGAAAGAAGGCTTGGTCCACCCGGCAAATCCAATTGTGCATTGGGCGAATCTGGCGAGGAGTGAGCCCACCTCAATCAAATACCCCGGGGGAAAGTAAACGGGGGCTGGGCTGGCAGGTGGCCCATACAAGCCCGGTTTTGGCTTGTGTGGGCTGGTTGACAGTTGCAGGGCAGGGCTAACGGTACGATATGGCCGGCAGCATGATGCACGATCTGACATTACACCTACGATCAGGAAAACAGGATCACCGGCGCGGCTGGATTTACCTACACTTATGACGCCGACGGCAACCGTGTGGAAAAATCCAACGGCACAACCGGAACGCTCTACTGGTACATGACGCCGGGCATCGTGGCGGAAAGCGATCTCGCGGGGAATTTGCAGTCGGATATGTCTTCTTCAATAGTGAACGAGTCGCGCGCAGGGACTTTCCTTCAGGCAATATCGCGTATTACTTCTCTGACAATCTCAAGACCGCCTCGGTAATCACCGATGCCACCGGCAACATCAAATCCGAGTCGGATTATTATCCCTGGGGCGGCGAACTGCAGTTCGCCAACAGCGATTCGAACCACTACAAGTTCACCGGCAAAGAACGCGACTCCGAATCCGGCCTCGATTACTTCGGCGCACGGTATTACTCCAACCAACTCGGGCGCTGGACCAGTCCCGATTGGGCTTCGAAACCCGAGGCGGTCCCCTATTCTGACCTGCATGACCCGCAGTCGCTAAACCTCTACAGCTACGTGCGCAACGTCCCTACGAGCAGGGCCGATCCCAATGGGCACGAAGATGCCATCGCTCTAGGAGCGGAAATCGGCGGGGGGATTGGCACGTTCATCGAACCGGGCGGTGGAACTGCTGTCGGAGCCGCTGTTGGCGTCGTGGTCGATGTAGGGCTGGCCGCATATGCGGCCTACAAGTATTTCACCAAGAGCAGCAGCCCGCCTCCGAGCACGCCTCCGTCGTCAGACCAGGGGGGAACCGCTGGAACGACCACCACTACACCACCGACCACCACAGCCCCACCGGCCCCCATCCCCTATCCGGGATCCGATCGCCGCGCCGGAGATCACGACCGTCTCGCCGGCTTTCAGTTCGCCTGTCTCCAGCAGGCCGAAATAAGCAGTCATGCCGGGCATGCCCAGCGTGCTCAGATAGACGGGCAGCGGCGCAAATTTGGTGTCCACTTTGGTGACGGCTTTGCCATCCGCAATGGCATATTCCTGTATGCCAAACATGCCGGCCACGGTATCACCCACGGCAAAGCCGGGATTCTTTGACTCCATCACGCGGCCGGCGGCCCCGGCGCGCATGACTTCGCCAATACCCACGGGCGGCACGTAAGAGCGGCCATCATTCATCCAGCCGCGCATGGCGGGATCGAGCGAGATGTAAAGCACCTTGACCAGAATTTCACCCTCGGCCAGCGGGCGCACGGGTTCTTCCACATAATTCCAGTCGCTGCGTTTGGGCAGACCCACGGGTCGTTGCGCCAGGCGAAACTGATGATTGATTTGGGGCATGATTTTCTCCGGGGCACAATTGTACAGGGAGTCGAGGATGGTTCTTTTCCTCAATCTCCCAAATTCATGCAGCACGGACGCCCAGGCTGTGTTCGGGGGAGTCTTGATATGTGCAATATGTGCATTCTTAATCTGTGTACATCTGTGCAAATCAGTGGTAAGCGCCTATTTTGAATCTGCCTACCCCCCTCCCGGTCGATCCCCATCCCAAGGTTTAAAGGACTTAGCTGCAAACATCACAAGGGATATCCCAAGGGATTGGAGTGCACCACTGCAGTGAGATAGAAAAAGCATCCTGGTTAAGGCTCTTCCTGCGCTTGACGCGTTGGTGACTATCTTCAAAACTCACGCATGTTACCGCGATTCCCAAAAAAATCAACTGACATTTTTTGTCATCCGGACCTTCCATGCTCATGTGGCACAGCCGCCTCGGCTGTGGATTTTTCCGATAGATCAAGATTTATCTGATCGCCTGGTTCGCGTCCATCAGCGGAGTTTTTCATTTTTTTGTGCAACTCTCTTGCGCAACCGCGTTCTGATCGTGTATAGAATAACTAACTCTGATCGAATTTAAACCCCTTCTGCCAATGCTGTGTATTGGTGTGTTTAAAAGCGCTGCACGGGCTTTTGTTGTGCAAAATAGATTTTTTGCTGTGCTGCCAAAAAACAATGAAACGTTTTTGCGGGTAAATGCACTATACATGTCAGGGATTTTCCTTCTTCCATGGGACGGGAGCAGGCCTGATCAGAAAAAGAATAATTGGCCTTAAAAGTATGGCCGGTGTTCCCGCAAAAACAAAAAATTACAAATTTTGCAATTGCTGCCGTGGGCAGCAGGAGAAGTGTTTGCATGAAGCTGGGCAGAAGTCTGTCAGTACTCACCGCGATCCTTTTGTTTATTTCGCTTGTAATTGTGGCCGCTCGGGCGCAGACATCACCGAATCTGGAAAACGGGTTCAAGCACTGGGGATCGTATGACGGCGGCAGCCTGGATACGGTGAATAACCTGAACGGCAACATGATACTGCATGCGCCGCTGATTCCCGCTTATGCCCAGCGGGGCAGCGTGGGGGTGCAGTACCTTCTGTATCAGACTTCCAAGACGTGGCAGGAAGGTTGCAAGACAGAAAATACCGGCAATGGGCAGACAGTGATTTGTTACTGGGCGTCGCAATGGCCGGGTGTAGGCCTGGTGCAGTCCCCGGTGCTGACCATTCAGCGAACGCTGAACAAAAACGGGACGGGGACCGGCTTGATCAGCTATTACGCCTTTGGCTACATTCTCACTGATGAGAATGGGGCCACGCATCAGTTCACTCCGACCAGCAGCACGCTCGATTCCACCGGCGAACCCATTCAGTACGAATCGATTGACACCAGCGGATACCGGCTGACCCTGAGCAACCCGGACAGCTACGGGGTCATGCTCACGGCGACCATCACCGACCGCCATGGCGCTCAGTCGGTGGCGGTATTTCCCCAGCAGGGCGGATGCGGCATGATGGGCACCAACATGCTTCCCAAGGTCGGTCCGGTTGCTCCAGTCATCGATGACGCCCCTCTGGGGGACCAGTTTTGTAGTCAGAGCACGCTGATTCAGCAGATCACGGACAACAATGGCAATCTGCTTAATTTTTATGCGGCCCTTGAGAACTCGCCTTCGCCTCAGAGTCAAACCGTGGTCTTTGACACCGGGATTAAAACAGACACGCTGGGCCGAAGCTTTCCCACGCTGCTGGGAACACCCACAACCGACTACACCGGATGTGTCAGCAGCCTTTCCATTGTGGCTGCATCGGTGCAGAACTATACGGCGCCGGACGGAAGCACGCAGCCGCTGAAATTCTGTTATGCCAATGTTGCGCCGCAAACGGCCTTCAATATTACGGGCATCAGCGAAGTTCAGGCCGGGCAGAATCCTCAGCCAGTGAGCGGTTTACAACTGGTCACAGCGGTGCTGGCGGATGGCTCCAAATGGACGTTCAGCTATGACAGTTACGAAGAGGTGACTTCTATAGGGCTGCCCACGGGGGGCTCTATCAGCTACACCTGGGCCACCATTGCCTTTCCCTCCTGCTCGCAGTTTGACGGAGGCGTGAGCCGGGCAATAACCTCGCGCACCGTGAACGACAACAACGGTAACTCCAATACCTGGAACTATAGCTGGGGCACGGTAGTCAATCATGTGATCAGCAATACCGTGACCGATCCCCTGCGCAATGACACCGTACATACTTTTACCGCGATCGATAATCAGTGCGCCTTTTATGAAACCCGGACGCAAAGCTATCAGGGTACGGGCACATCGCGGCAATTACTCCGCCAGGTGGATACAGTTTTCAGCAGCACTTCCTATCAGACTTCCACCGGTGACGGCGTGGCCCTGGGCGACGTGGAGCCCGCCAGTATCAAAACCACCATCTATCCCAGCGGCAAGGTAAGCCAGGTGACGAAGACCTATGCTCCGGCCCCGGCCACGGGCCAGCCCATCTCCGGCAACGTGGCCACGGAGAAGGAATATGACTGGGGAGCGGGCACGCCGGGAGCGCTGCTCAAAGAGACCGATACAACTTATCAATGGCAGAACAACAGCGCCTACCTTGCGGCCCACCTGCTGGATCTGCCTGCCTCGGTCATCGTCAAAGACGGCAACGGCAACCGCGTGGCCGAGACCGATTATGTCTATGATGAGCCGCAATACCTCACTACTTCAGGTATCAGCACCCAGCATGCTTCCGCGCCGGCCACGGTACGCGGCAATCTGACCACGGTCAAGCGCTGGCTGAACACCAGCAACAGTTTTGTGGTTACCCACACCAACTGGTATGACACGGGAGAGGTCTATCAGGAAACCGACGCTCTGGGGAATATCACCGCCCACAGCTACGCAACCACCTATGCCGGTGCGTATCCCACGCAGAGCTGCAATCCGCTGACCCAGTGCGTGAACGCGACGTACGACTTCAATACCGGCGTCATTACCAGCTTCACCGACGCCAACAGCCAGACCAGCAACTTTGCTTATGACTTTCTGTGGCGCCTGACCTCGGCCCAGGCCCCGCCCGATCCGACGAACGGCAGTGCGCGGGCACAGACCACCTTCGCCTACTCAGCTGCGAATACTTTTCCGCTGAACATCACGCGGCAGAAAACCATCACCAACAGCCTTACCGACTCAGCCACGAACTACTTTGACGGTCTGGCCCGAAACTATCAGGGACAGCACGTCACTCCCGCCGGGACAGTCACGGTCACCACTAACTTTGATGGTTTGGGCCATGTCGCCAGCGTGAGTAATCCGTATTATTCAACCTCGGATCCGACCTATGGCGTGACCAGCACCCAATACGACGGTCTGGGCCGCGTGACACAGACCACCAGGCAGGACGGCAGTATTGCGACTGTCTCTTACAGCGACAACTGCACCACCACCACCGACGAAGCGGGCAGGCAGCGCCGCAGTTGCAGCGACGCTCTGGGCCGGCTGGTCGAAGTCGATGAACCGGGTGACAC
>Ga0209166_10002602_pt1 | contig 13479 bp, 7 predicted proteins | sample Coa_R1_3_FD_187151 | JGI IMG/M metagenome (GOLD analysis project Ga0209166, IMG submission 187151) | Surface soil microbial communities from Centralia Pennsylvania, which are recovering from an underground coalmine fire - Coalmine... | ecosystem: Environmental > Terrestrial > Soil > Unclassified... | reverse complement strand
GCCGTGCGTGGAGCCCGCCACGGAGAACCGGCACCAGTCCGCGCCCCACAGCCGCGCGGCCCGGGACTCGGCGTCGGCGAGCAGCGTGTCGGCGTGCTTAATGGTGTCCACGCCGCCGTAGAGCGGGGTATCCCCGGCCACCACGGCTCCGGCCAGGTCGTGCCGTTGCTTGTGCCCGGGCGTGCACATCGGCGTGAGCGCACCGCGCTCGGCGGCGGCGGTCGATGCCAGCCACCCGTCCAGCAGCGGGGCATCGGCGCGCAGCCCAAGCGGGTCGCGGGGGTCGGTTACCGGCTGGGGCTGAGCAGTTCGGGGCACCCAGCCAGTGTGCCCGACGCCACGGCGTGCCCGTAGCCGGCCGCGGCCGCAGGGCCGCCACGGGCCAGCCGCAGGGCCGCCGCGCACCGGCTAGGTAGCCGCAGCAGCGGGCCTTATCCAGCCGTCGGTGCGAAGGCGGTACCCGGCACCGCGGACCGTCTCGATCGCCGCCTCGCCGAGCTTGCGGCGCAGGTAGCCGACATAGACGTCGACCAGGTTCGTCCGCGGATCGAAGTCCATGTCCCAGGCCATGGCGAGCAGCTCCCGCCGGGACAGGATCCGGCGGGGATGGCTGACGAACGCCCTCAGCAGGGAGAACTCCCGGTCGGACAGGCTCACCGTGCGCCCGGCGGCGGTCACCTCACGGGTCAGCACATCGAGGTAGATTCCGCCGGCCAGGAGCACCCCCGCCCCGGCCGCCGGGCCGGGCCGCAGCCGTGCCCGCACCCGGGCCAGCAGTTCCTCGAACGCGAACGGCTTCGCCAGGTAGTCGTCGGCGCCGAGATCAAGCCCGCGGACCCGGTCCGCCACATCGGCGCGGGCACTCAGGATCAGCACCGGCACCATGACCCCGCGCTCCCTCAGGGCGGCCAGCACCTCGAGGCCGTCGAGGTCGGGCAGCTTCAGGTCCAGGATCATCAGCGCGACGTCCGCCACCGCGCCCAGGTGGAGCGCCTCGGCCCCGGTGCTGGCCCATTCGACGGCATAACCGTGCTGCGTCAGGCCCTTCTCCAGGAACGCGGCGATGCGCGCCTCGTCCTCCACGACCAGCAGCTTCATCGCGGGATCCGGATCCAGAAGGTGGCGCCACGCCCCGGGCGGTTCAGCACGCCGCAGTCCCCGCCATGGGCCCTGGCGATGCCGCGGACGATGGACAGGCCCAGCCCGGTCCGGCCGGTGCCCGACGAGCCGGTGCGGAACGGCTCGAAGATGAACCATTCCTCACCCGGCGGCAGCCCGCCGCCCTCGTCGGCCACCTCGAACAGCCAGGCGGCAGGCTCCGCGCGAACCGCGAGCCGGACCGGCCCGCCACCCCGGCCGTGGCCGGCCGCGTTCTGCAGCAGGTTGAGCAGGGCCTGGGTCAGCCGCTGCGGGTCGGCCCGTAGCGTGGCGCCGGCCGGGGCCGGGCGCACGTCGAGGCGGCCACCGAGGATGGGCTCCGCCATACCCACGACGCTGTCCAGGAAGTCGCCGAGGGTCAAGGGCACCACCTTGAGCAGCATCCCGTCACCGGCCCGGGCGAGCGTGGTCAGGTCCTCCACCAGCCGGCCCATCAGGTCCAGCTCGTCCACGAGCGTCTGTTTGACCTCCCGCACCTCGTCCTCGCCGGCCCGCTCACCCAGCACGTCGAGATGGCCGCGGCAGATGGTCAGCGGGGTGCGCAGCTCGTGCGACACCGCGGACAGGAACGCGTTCTTCATCCGGTCCAGTTCGCGCAGTTCCGCCGACCGGTCCCGCTCGGCGTGCAGCGCGCGCTCGATCCGTTCCAGCCGCACCATCCCCCACGCGATGCCCTCCCCCACGAGCACGCAGACCGGGAGCGTGGTCGCCGCCGAGGGCAGCCCGGCGCCGATGTGGCCGGGCATCCAGAGCAGCGGCACAATGTAGGCGGCAGCGGCCAGCGGGGCCACCAGCAAGGCGGTGCGCGGCGGCTGTGCCAGCCCGACCCACACGAACGCGACCACGAAGAAGACGCCGTACGCGCGCAGGTCGGAACCGGCGAAGAGGTTCGCGAGGGCGATCAGCACCAAGCCGGGCGGGAGGATGACGAGCGAGGACCGCCGGGGCCAGCGGTCCCACGGCGCGAACCAGACCGCGCCACCGGCCACCAGTGCGATGACGGAAACCAGCATGGTGCCGAGCCGGTTCGAGCCCGGCGCGGGCAGCGGCAGCGTCACCAGGCCCACCAGGCCGGATCCCAGGTAGAAGACGGCCGCCAGCCGCCCGAGCAGTACCCGGCGGCGGCTGCGCTCCGCGGCCAGCGAAGGGGCGCCGGCCCAGCCGGCCACCCCGGCCGGCTCGGCGGATTGCCCCCGGGGGCTGTCAGGCTTCCCGGCTGCGTGGTCAGAGATGCGCGTGGCCACGGGCGGCTCCCACGAGTGCGTCTCACCTGCTGTGGGAGTAACTCTTCCCTAAAGTTACTGGCTAGTCATCATATTCGTGCATCCGGGTTGGCCCCTGAGCCCAGGTGAGAGCGCGGCAAAGGGGCAGGCCCGTCCCCCCCGGGAATCCCGGACCCGCCCCGTCTTTGCGACCGCCGCGCCATCCCCAGCCGCCGTGGCGCAGTCAGGAACCAGCCTGCCGGAGCCGGGTTCCCATGTATTGATCCTCACCAACGGCCGCCGGGAGTACCGGACGTTAAGAGAACTCTCATGTGCCCGAAGAGGCCCCTCACGTGCCCGTGCGGGGCGGGACAGGCGCCGGGCTGACGCCGTGCCGGTAGAACTCCACCGGCTCGGCCGGGAGCGGCGTGCAGCCGAGGATCAGGTCAGCGGCCTTCTCCGCGATCATCATCACCGGGGCGTAGATGTTGCCGTTGGTGACGTAGGGCATCACCGAGGCGTCCACCACCCGCAGCCCGGTCAGCCCGTGCACCCGCATGCTCCCCGGATCCACGACCGCGCCGGCGCCGATGCCCATCCTCGCCGTGCAGGACGGGTGCAGTGCGGTCTCAGCGTCGCGGCGCACCCAGTCCAGCACCTGCTCCTCAGTGCGCACCTCCGGCCCCGGCGACAGTTCGCCGCCGTTGTACGGCTCGAACGCAGGCTGGCCGAGGATGTGCCGGGCTATCTGGATGGCCTCGACCCACTCCCGCCGGTCGGTCGGGGTGGACAGGTAGTTGAACCGCAGCGCCGGGTGCACCGCCGGGTCCCGGGAGACGATCTTCACCGAGCCGCGCGAGCCGGAGTACATCGGGCCGATGTGCACCTGGTAACCGTGCCCCCCCGCCGGGGCCGAGCCGTCGTAGCGGATCGCTACGGGCAGGAAGTGGAACATGAGATTGGGGTAAGCGACCTCGTCGTTGCTGCGGACGAAACCGCCGCCTTCGAAATGGTTCGTCGCCCCGGGCCCGCTGCGCGCGAACAGCCAGCGCGCACCTACCATCGGGCGGTTGCGCCACTTCAGCGCCGGGGCCACCGACACCGGCAGCTTGGACGCGTACTGGACATACACCTCCAGGTGGTCCTGCAGGTTCTCGCCGACCCCGGGCAGGTCGGCGACCACGTCGATGCCGAGCGCGGCCAGGCCGGCGGCGTTGCCGACCCCGGAAAGCTGGAGCAACTGCGGCGTGTTGATCGCGCCACCGCAGATGATGACCTCGCCGGCCTGCACCTGCCGCGCGGCCCCGGGCCCCTGGGAGTAACCAACGCCCACCGCCCGGGTTCCGTCGAACACAATCCTGGTCACCAGGGCGCGGCAGACCACCTCCAGGTTGGGGCGGCTCATCACCGGATGCAGGTAGGCCCGCGCCGCGCTGAGCCGGCGCCCCCGGTGGATGTTCCGGTCGAACGCGGCGAAGCCCTCCTGCCGGTACCCGTTGACGTCGCTGGTCAGCGGGTAGCCGGCCTGCTGCACCGCCTCGAAGAACGCGGTGAACAGCGGGCTGGACGCCGGGCCGCGCTCGAGCACCAGCGGCCCCTGGCCGCCCCGGAACTCGTCGGCCCCGGCCAGGCAGGTCTCCATCCGCTTGAAGTACGGCAGGCAGTGCGCGTAGTCCCAGTCCGCCATGCCCGGGTCGGCCGCCCAGCGCTCGTAGTCGAGCGGGTTGCCCCGCTGGAAGATCATCCCGTTGATGCTGGACGAGCCGCCGAGCACCTTGCCGCGGGCGTGGTAGACGCGGCGGCCGTTCAGGCACGGCTCGGGCTCGGAGGAGTACCGCCAGTCGTAGAACCGGCTGCCGATGGGGAACGTGAGCGCGGCCGGCATGTGGATGAACACGTCCCAGAGGTAGTCCGGCCGGCCGGCCTCCAGGACGAGCACCCGGGCGGACGGGTCGGCGGAGAGCCGGTTCGCCAGTGCGCTGCCCGCCGAACCGCCGCCCACGATCACGAAGTCGTAGCGCGCCTGTGTCATCAGCCCTCCCGGGGGAACAGGGCCCACGCGGCGTCTGTCGCGTTTCCCTGCGCATTACGCTACCGGCGTGGTGACCTCCCCCGAAGACCCGAATCTTGCCCCGGCCGGCTATCCGCAGTCCGGCTTCCCCGACATCCCCGGCTCGGCCGAAATCCTGCTCATCCGGCACGGGCAGTCGGAGCCCTACCTGCCGGGCACGCCGTTTCCCCTCATGGACGGGCACGCGGACCCCGGCCTCACGCCGCGCGGCCATGAGCAGGCCGAGCGACTGGCCGGCCGGCTGGCAAGCGCGCGGATCGACGCGATCTACGTGAGCACGCTGCGGCGCACCGCGCAGACCGCGGCACCGCTGGCCGCCCGGCTCGGCCTGGCCCCCAAGGTGGAGCCGGAACTGCGCGAGGTGCACCTCGGCGACTGGGAGGGCGGCGAGTACCGGCAGCGGGTCGCCGAGCACGACCCCATCGTCCGGCAGGTCTTCGAGCAGGAGCGCTGGGAGGTGATCCCGGGGGCGGAGACCTCGGCGGCACTCGCCGCCCGGGTGCGCGCCGCCATCGACCGGCTCGCCGCCGCGCATGCCGGGCACCGGATCGCGGTCTTCTGCCATGGCGGTGTGATCGGCCAGGCCCTGGCGATGGCCAGCGGTTCCCGGCCGTTCGCGTTCCTCTCCGCGGACAACGGCTCGATCTCCCGGCTGCTGGTGACCGGGCAGCGGTGGATCGTCCGCGGGTTCAACGACACCGCCCACCTCTCCACGGGCGAAGCCTGACAAGCGCACCACAGGCGCGACAGGAGCACCAGCTGCTCGCGCCGCGCTGAACCAAGTCGCGCCCTCATGCGTTGTAGGAGGTACTGGGAACAGCCGCCGGGCCCCGCGCAATACTCCTGCGCAGCCCGGCGACAGCGCCGGAGCGGTCGCGGTTACCCCGAGAGCTGCGGCCGCTCCGGTCTTTACGCCTCCGGCGGCCCTGCGCCGGCGTCGTGGTGCCGGCCGGCGTGTCAGGGCTCCGCAGCGACCAGCGGGGCGAGCAGGTCACCGTGCCCGGCCACCCGGTCCAGCACCTGGCCGCTGGTGAACACCAGGTCCTCCGGCCGTTCGCACGCGGCGACCTCATCCCAGGTCACCGGCGTGGACACGGTGGGCTGGCTGCGGGCGCGCAGCGAGTAGGGCGCGATCGTGGTCTTGTGCGCGTTGTTCTGGCTCCAGTCGATGAGGACCTTGCCCGGGCGCAGCGACCTGGTCATCCGCGAAACGATGACGCGGGGATGCTCGCGCTCCAGCCGCTCGGCGATCGTCCGGGCTGTCGCGCTGGCACCCTCGGAACCGGTCCCGCTCAGCGGCGCGAGCACCTGGAGCCCTTTCCCGCCCGAGGTCTTGGCGAACGCGCCGAAACCCGCCTCGGCCAGCACCGGGCGCAGCAGCAGCGCCACGGCGCAGCATTCCACGATGGTCGCGGGCGAGCCGGGGTCGAGGTCGAAGACAAGCAGGTCAGGCTCGGCCACGTGGGACACCCGCCACATCGGGGTGTGCAGTTCCAGGCCGGCCAGGTTCGCGGTCCAGATCAGCGTGGGCAGGTCGCCGGCGATCACGTACCGCACCCAGTCCCGGCCCGAGGCCGAGCCGGGCGCGGGCAGCCGCTCGGTCCGTACCCAGTCCGGCCGGTGGTCCGGCGCGTTCTTGTTGTAGAAGTGCTGGCCGGTGACCCCGTCCGGGTACCGCTTGAGGGTCAGCGGCCGGCCGGCGATGTGCGGCAGCAGCACGGGCGCGACCCGCAGGTAGTAGTCGATCATCGCGCCCTTGGTGAACCCGGTCTCCGGGTAGAGCACCTTGGCCAGGTTGGTCAGGACCAGGTTCCGGCCCTCGACCTCGACCGGAACCTTCCCGGAATCGGGGCCCATGTACGCCGCCCCTTCCCGCCCTGCTGAGGCAGTCTGTCGCCTGCCCGTGTGAAGTACCCTCGCCCCGATCATGCAAAACGATTCGCCCCTCCCCCACCTGGGCCCGTGGGGCCACCCTCCTTCCGCCAGGCCGGCCCGGCCTGGCAAAAGTGAAAAGCGGATATACGCTGAAATTCCGCCATTGGTTATTCACCGGTTCTACCGTTCGGTACCGGTGGCGGCAAATCAGATATGATCTTTACTGCCAGGCTGGAATTACAACCCCGCACAGCGGGCATTGACCAGAGGCGGCGCGGGCACTTGGCCGGACGCGCGGCCGGGGGTGATTGCATTGAGCTGGCGGCCACGCGCGATGGCTGGTTATGCCGCGTGGATACTGGTGCTCGCCGCCGCCTATGCGCTATTTCCGGGGCTGCGCACGCCGGCCTGGGCCTTGATCGGCGGCAGCGGCGCCGCGGCCATTGTCGCCGGTGTGGTGCGGTACCGTCCGGCCCGGGCCGAGCCATGGTTCCTGCTGGCATGCGCCTGCGCGAGCCTGACGGCCAGCCAGGTCGGCTTCCTGATAGTCAGCGGCGCGCCGCGGGTCATCGTGCCCGTCCCCTGGATCGGGGACGGTTTCGCGCTCGCCGCCTGCCCGCTGTCCGCCGCGGGACTGGCGATCTTCCTCCGGTGGCGGGCGGCCGGCCGGGCCCGGCAGAGCGTCCTGGACGCGCTCCTGCTCGCGGCCTGCGCCGCCGTGGCCTACTGGCTCTGGCTGGTCCTCACAAGGGGCACCGGCCCGGCCACCGCGAACCGGGCCCTCGCGGCCGCATTCCCGCTGGGCGACGTGGTGGTCCTCGCGGTTGCGGCCCGCTTGCTCGCCACCCGGCCCGCCCCGGTCCGGCCCGCCTGGCTGCTGCTCCTGGGTGCCTCCGGGCTGGCCGCGTCCGACCTGGCATACACGCTGGCGCAACCGCGCGGTGGCCCCGGCGCGGTGCTGCTGATCCCGCTGGGCTGGATGGTCTGCTTCGGGGCGTGGGGGGCCGCCGCGCTCGACCCGGCGATGACCGGCCTGACCGTGCCCGTTTCGGGACGCGCGGCGGGCACCGGGCTGTCCCGGCTGGCCCTGCTCACGCTCGCGGCCGTGGCGGCCCCGGCCGGCCTGGCCGTCCTGGCGGCCCGGCACCGCCTTGCCGGCACCGGTCCGGCCGTCCTCGGCATGGGCGTCTTCGACGTGCTCGTGCTCGCCGGGCTGGCCGACGCGGTGCTCTCCTACCGGCGTGCCCTGCGCCGCGAACGGGACCTGCAGGCGGCGGGGGGCGCCTTCGTGGCCGCCGTGGCCCTGGAGGACGTCGCGGCTGCGGCCCAGACGGCCGTTGCCGCGGTGGCGGGCCGGCACCAGCTCCGGTCGGTGCTGGCCCTGCCGGTCGGCGCCACGCTGCGGCCGGTGCGCGCGGCGGGCGCCCCGGGGCCGGGTGCCCCAGGACCGGGCGCTGCCGGGCCGGGCGAGCCGGGCCCGGACGTGGTGCCGGTGCTGAGCGGAGAGCACGAGGCCGCGATGAGTGCCTGGCTCGCCGGGCAGGCGCCCCTGGGCCCGATCCTGATGCCGGCCAGCCCCGGTGACGGCGCCGGCCGTGCCTGGGACGACCAGCAGGGCGTGCTGCTCTGCCCGCTGAACACCGGGGATGGCAGGCCGGCCGGCCTGCTGGCCGTGTCCGGCGACGCGCTGAGCCTGGCCGCACGGGCCGGCGCCGTAGAGGCCGTCGCCTGGCAGGCGGCGCTCGCCGCCGAACGGGTCACCCGGATCACGGAGACCAGCCGCGAAAGCTGCCGGGCGTACGTGCGCGCCGTGGTCCAGGACAGCTCCGACGCCATCCTGATCGTCAGGAACGACGGGGTGGTCGACTACGCGACACCGGCGGCGGAGCGCCTGTTCGGCACCGCCCACGTGGCGGGCATCCGGCTGACGAACCTTGTCGGCCCGGCGGAGCGGGACACGGTCGCCCGCGCTTTTGCCCGGATGCGCGACGGTGCGGGCGCGACCGTGCCGGGAGACTGGCTGGTCACCCGTCCCGACGGAACTCCGGCGGAGGTCCGGGTCAGCTACCGGGACCTGCGCAGCGACCGCATGATCGCCGGGCTGGTGCTGACCCTGCGGGACGTCAGTGAGCAGCGCTCGCTGCAGCGCGAGCTGACCCACCGGGCCTTCCACGACGCCTTGACCGGGCTGCCGAACAGGTCACTGTTCACCGACCAGGTCTCCCGGGCGCTGGCCCGGCCCCGGCGGGCCGGCTCGGCCATGGCCGTTCTGGTGGTGGATCTCGACGACCTCAACGTGGTCAACGACAGCATGGGCCACACGGTCGGCGACGAACTGCTGGTGGCCGCCGCGGGCAGGCTCACAATGCTGGCCCGGGGCGGCAACGACGGGGTCGCCCGGCTGGGCGCCGACGAGTTCGCGCTGCTGATCGAGGAGGCCGACAGCAACGAGGCCGTGGAGGCGTTCGCCCAGGAGATCGTCGAGGCGTTCGCCGAGCCGTTCACGCTCACGAGCGGCCCGGTGGTCGCCACGGCCACCGTGGGGGTGGCCACCACGGAGGACAGCACCGACGCCGGGGACCTGGTCCGCCACGCCGACCTGGCCCTGTACGCGGCTAAGGCAGCGGGCAAGCGGCAGTGGCGCCGCTACCGGCCGGTGCTGTCGGCCGGCATCGCCCGGCGGCGGGAGCTGAAGGCGGCGATCGAGGACGCGGTCACCGGATCCGCTTTCACGCTCGCTTACCAGCCCATCGTGGTACTCGCCAGCAACGAGATCGCCGGGTTCGAGGCGCTGGTGCGGTGGCCGCACCCGCGCTGGGGGATGATCCACCCCGACCAGTTCATCGCCCTGGCCGAGGAGACCGGTTACATCGTGCCGCTCGGCTCCTGGGTGCTCCGGCAAGCGGTGCAGGATCTGGTGGCCTGGCAGCGCCACATCCCGGGCCGGGCCCCGCTGTACGTGAGCGTGAATGTGTCCGCCCGGCAGTTCCGCGACCCGGGCTTCGTCACCGGCGTGCGGCAGGTGCTGGCCGAATCGGGGCTGGCGCCGTCACTGCTGCAACTGGAGCTGACCGAGAGTGTCCTGCTGGGCCGGGACGACCGGATCCAGGCCGAGCTGACCGAACTGAAGCGGCTGGGCGTCCGGCTCGCCATCGACGACTTCGGCACCGGGTACTCATCGCTGAGCTACCTGCGGGAGCTGCCGATGGACGTGCTGAAGATAGACAAGTCCTTCACCGACGGAATCGCGGTGTCCCACGGGCGGCTGGCGCTCGTCGAGGTCATCGTGCGGATGGCCCGGACGCTGGGTCTCACCGTGACCGCCGAGGGGATCGAGAGCGAGACGCAGCGGGAACTGCTGATCTCGCTGGGCTGCGAGACCGGGCAGGGGTACCTGCTGGAGAAGCCGGTCGGCGCGGACGAGGCGGAACGGCTGGCCCGCTATGGCCTGCTGCACTCGCTGCACGCCGGAACCCGCTGAACCGCCCGGCCCGCCGGTCGTATCGCTACTAATTGTATTTGAACGATACGACTGAGTAATCAATGGGTAGATCATTCGCGAGGGCGCGACGGACGCGGCGCACTGCGCACGGGGGCACAAAGGCCAATGCAAGCACGCTGGCGGGGAACCGCGGCACGGCACGTCACCACGGCCGGACTGGCGATCGTCACCGTGATCGCGTGCGCCGGCGCGGTGTCCACCTGGCGTTACCAGAACGCCCTGTCCAGAGCCTCCCAGGCGGTCGCCTCGGGGAACGGCGCCCGGATCACCGCGGCGCTGGGCGCCACGTTCTGGCAGGAACGCCTCACGGTGGAGCACTACCTGTTCCTTCCCTCCCCCGGCGCGCTCCGCGAGGTGACCAGCCTGCAGAACGGGTTCGACCGGCTCGCCGCGCAACTCTCGGCGGACGAGGTCAACGGCGAGGACGTCAACCTGGCCCGGGCGATCCGGGCGGAGCGGCACTACTACGCGCTGTTCGGCAGCGAACAGCGCAGCGCAGACCGCAACCGCACCTATCTCGGCCTCCAGCCCGCGTTCGCCGCGGTGGGCCTGCTCAACGCCGCGGCGGCCACGGTCCCGCCGTTCCTGGACAGGCTGAACCACATCCAGGTGTCGCAGGAGACGGCCGCGACGGGTGACGCGGCGTCCTCGAAGACCCAGGCACTCACCGTCGGGATCATCACCATCGTGCTGACGCTCGGGGCCGGCCTGGCCTTCCAGTTCTACGCGCGCCGGTTGCTGGCCCGGTCCGCCAGCCGTGAGGACCAGCTCATGGAGACTTTGGGGCGGCTGTCCGACCGCAACGCGCTCATCGAGCGGCTGCGGTCCCTGTCGGCCGTGCTCGGCGAGCTGGCCGGCGAACTCCGGGCGACCTCGGGCACCGCCGCGACGTCGATGAACGAGCAGTCCGCGGCTATCGCGGAGACCTCGGCCACGATCGAGCAACTGGCGGCGGCGGCCGGTTCGATCGCCGAGAACGTGCGGTCGGTGGCCGACGCGGCGAGCCGGACCGGGGCGACGATGCGGGATATGCAGGAGAAGGTGGAGGCGATCGCGGCGCGGGCGCTGTCGCTGGGCGAACGGGCGCAGAAGATCGGCGAGATCCTCGAACTGATCGACGACATCGCCGGGCAGACCAACCTGCTCGCGTTGAACGCGGCCATCGAGGCCGCCCGGGCCGGTGAGGCGGGCAAGGGATTCGCCGTCGTCGCCGCCGAGGTCCGCAAGCTCGCCGAACGGTCGCTGCGCTCCACCGAGTCGATCAGTGTCATCGTCGCCGGCGTCCGCGACGAGACCAGCGCCACCATCCTCGCCACCGAACGAGGCACCCGGCAGGCCCGCGAGGTCGGCGAACTGATGACCTCCACCGCCACCATGCTGGAGGAATCCCTGCTCGCCGCCCAGCAGCAAAAAACCGCCGCCGACCAGGTAGACGCGGCCATCCTGCAAATCCGCGAAGGCGCCGGCCAGCTCGCGGCCGACCTCGCCCAGCGGGCCGCCACCGCGGAACGGCTGGAATCCCTCGTCGACGAGATCGAGGCGGTGCTGGCCGAGGAAGACCCGGGTGCCATGGCCGCCGCGGCCGGTGCTCCCGGGGGCCGTGCCCCCGCGACCGGCTCGTCCCGTGGTGCCGGCTCGTCCTCTGCCGCCGGGCCGTCCGCTGGCACCGGCCCGTCAGTTGGCCCCGGCTCGCCCCGTGCCCCGGCGGCCGCGCAGCGGCGCGCCGCGCCGCCGGCCCGGCGCCCGCAGCCCGCGGCACCGTCCGCGGTGGAGACGCATCCGCTGGCCCGGCTCCCGGAAGCCACGCATGAACGCTTACGTGCGCTTCCGCGTGGCCGAGGAGGCCTACGCGATCTCGGTGCGCAGCGTGCTCGAGGTCGCCAACCTGGGCGAGCTGACCCCGGTTCCCGGGGCACCCAGGGAGATCCTCGGGGTGCGGAACCTGCGCGGCAAGATTCTCCCGGTGATCGACCTGGCGGCGCTGCTCGGCGCCAGCCGTACCGGGCCGCCGGGCCGGCTGCTGGTGGCCGAGTCGGACGGGCACCCGGCGGGCCTGGCCATCGACGAGGTCACCGAGGTCGGCGAGTTCGCCGCGCCGGTCGAGGAGGCCGAGTCCGCCCTGCTTCTCGGCACAGTGCTGGTAGAGGGTGACCTGATCGGGGTGCTGGACATGGCCGCGGTGATCGGCGCGCTGGGGGTGCCGGCATGAGCGTGCCCGATGCCGACGCCGAGCTTCTCCAACTGTTCCAGGACGAGACCACGCAGCGGCTGGACGCCATGGACACGGCCCTGCTCGCGGCCGAGACCGGGGACGTGCCTCCGGACACCATCGACGCCCTGTTCCGCAACGCCCACACGATCAAGGGCGCGGCCGGGATCCTCGGCTTCAGCGACATCGCCGCGCTGGCGCACGCTGTCGAGGAAATCCTGGCGCTGGCACGCTCGCGGGGTGCCTTCCACCCGGCCCTGGCCGCGCCGCTGCTGCGGGCCACCGCGGCCCTGCGCGCGCGGGTGGACGGCGCCGCCGAGCCGTTCGACGCGCTGATCGGCGAGCTCAAGGCCAGCCGTGCCGCGCTGGACGCCGGCGACCTTGGGGCCATGCCGGAGGCGGCGGGCAGCGGAGCCGGGCCCTGGGCGGCCAAGGCGGGAACCGGGAGGCCCGCCAGCCTCCCGCAGCCACGCCCCGAGTTCGGGCCGGGCAACGACGCGCCGCCGCCAGCCGCCGCTATCCCCCCTGCTGCGGCCCGGCCCTCGGCCGCGGCCCGGCCCACGGCGCCGTCCGCCGGGCCGCAGCACGCCGGGCGCCACTCGGTGCGCGTGCCGGCCGAGAAGATCGACCACCTGCTCGACCTGGTCGGCGAGGTGATGCAGGACCGGCGCCGGCTCGCGCATACGCTCGGCGGGGCCGAGGGGTTGCTGCCCACCGAGGTCGCGGACGAACTGAGCGCCGGCGAGCGGATGCTCGGAGAGCTCAAGGACTCGGCCGTGCAGATGCGCACCCTGCCGGTTTCGATGATCACAAGGCCGCTGCCGCGTGCCATCCGTGATCTGGCCCGCACGATCGGGCGGGAGGTCGAGTTCACCGTCGTCGGCGCGGAAACCGAACTCGACCGGGTGATCCTGGAAAGCCTGTCCGAGCCGCTCACCCACCTGCTCCGCAACGCGGTGATCCACGGGATCGAGCCGCCTGCCGACCGGGAGCAGGCCGGCAAGCCCTCACGGGGCCACATCGAACTGCGCGCCGAGCCCCGTGGTGGGCTGGTGGAGATCACCGTCTCCGACGATGGGCGAGGGGTGTCCGCGGAGATCGCCGAGCAGGCACGGCAGGGGGGATCGCTGGCCGACGTCCTGTCCCGCGCCGGGTTCTCGACGGCCGGGGAGGTGACCGACCTTGCCGGACGTGGCGTGGGCCTGGACGCGGTCAAGGCCCACGTGCACTCGCTCGGCGGCCGGTTCGAGGTCAGCAGTGAACCCGGCCACGGCATGACGGTCAGCCTGCTGCTCCCGGTCGCCCTCGCGCTGCTCAAGGTGCTGCTCGTCCAGCGCGGTGCGGCGGTCTACGGGCTGCCGATCGCCGGGGTCGAGGAGGTGGTGACGGTGACTGCCACCAGTACCCTGCAGGGCCGGTCCTCGCTGGACCTGCGCGGCCGGTCGTTGCCGATCGCCGACCT
>Ga0209166_10002601_pt1 | contig 13482 bp, 10 predicted proteins | sample Coa_R1_3_FD_187151 | JGI IMG/M metagenome (GOLD analysis project Ga0209166, IMG submission 187151) | Surface soil microbial communities from Centralia Pennsylvania, which are recovering from an underground coalmine fire - Coalmine... | ecosystem: Environmental > Terrestrial > Soil >... | reverse complement strand
TTGGCGGCAGGCTTATCCGGCGCCGTCGTTGACTTGGCAACAGGCCCAGCGGCTCGCGGCGCCGCCGAGGACGGTGCGGACTTGGCCGCCAGCTGTTCCAGCGCTTTTTCCACATCCGTGCGCAAATTCAGCAGTTTTTCGAAGGTTTCGTTGACCGTGCGCTCCGTGTAGTCCTTCTGAAAAGGCTGTTTCCATTCATCGGCCAGTTGCCTGATTTTAGTCACTGGCTCGGAAGCGGAAAAGCCGGAATGGCGGCAATCGATGGTGCGGGTTCCGGCCACTTCCAGTTGCTGCAGCCCGGTGCGAATGGCAATTAGGTCCGCGTGCATCAATTCGATCAGCGTGCGCCGCAGCAGAAAATTGAAGCGAATGAAGGAGAGCAGCGCCGAGGGATCGTAAAACATCCCGCCGGCGGCTTCTTTCACTTTTCGGCCTTCGGCGATGAAGCTGTTCTTCAACATGTCGCGCAGGCTGCGGAACCCGCGCAACGCCACGATCATTTTCTCAAGAGGCTCGCACCACGCCAGCGGCGCGCTGTCGGTTTCCCCCAGCACCGGCTTCATGACCGTGGCGGCGTCTTCCAGTTCGATCTGCTTATGATAAATTTTGGCCGGCGCGCACAGGGCGAAATACTGCACCAACAAAAAATCGATCTTGTCGCGGTCGATATTTGTTTTCGCCGTCTTGCGTAGATGCCGCTGAATCAAAGAGCATAGGCCCGTCTCGCTGGCATTCAGCGTGGTCTGCTGCAACAGGTGGCGGAGCTGATGTACCAGGACGCGCGCGTCCAGCGCGTCTAGCCAACTCTGCACCTGCTTGAAAAGTTCGAGGGTCGGCTTGTCCGGCAGATTGCGCCTTTCCTGGGGGAACGGAATGGCGATTTCCAACTCCTTGGCCAGCGCCAGATAGATCGGGAAGACCGAGCGGATCTCCGCCCATTCTTCTTTGCGAGAGCTTTCGGGCCGAGCTGACGAGGGGTTCAGTGTGGTAGTAGATTTGCTCACGGCTGCGTCACCCAATCGCACAATCCTGTGAATTTGACGGCTACGGCCTTTTGTCCCTTGTGGTATTGCACCGCAATCACGGCGGCAACTGCGGAGCCACCTAAGGTATCTCGTTCCACGCGTACGCGGTCTTCAAACTCCAGCGGCAGGGTGGACAGAAAGATAGCGTGTTGGCCGCCGCCAAATTCCAGAACGGTGGCTTCCCGTAGCTTGGCTTTGCCTCCGCGCAGCGCCGTTACCTGCACGGGAATACGCACCGGTGCGACGGCCTTGAAGAAGCGAGCGAGTTGCTCTGTGCAGCCCAGTTCGTGATCACATACGGAGATTTCAGTCGAACGCTTCAAGCAGCCTCTCAACCCGGGCGCATGTTTCACCGTTCGTGACACACGCGTACCGCCATGAAGACAGTGTCCCAGCGATGAGGAAAGCACGTCGGACACCAAAACGGGCTGGCGGTTAGCGCAGGTGAAGCAGTTGAAAGGACGAGGGTTATTAGATCCTGCCGTAGTACCACGGGCTAAAACGTCTCACCGTGCAACGCTAATGTCTCAGCTCGCGCTAGCTGGTGCGGCGCCCCGATGCTGCGTGAGACAAGTGGGGCTAGTGCGAGGCTGCCCGCTGCTGCTCCGCGGTTGGCGTTGAGGCCGCCGGTTTGGCCGGAATGTTATACCGCTTCAGCTTGCGATAGAGGGTGGCCCGGCTGATGCCCAACATTTTGCCCGCCAGCGCTTTGTCACCATTGGCTTGCTCAAACACCCGAAGAATGGTCATGCGCTCCATGTCGGCAAGGGCCGTGGTGGAAAGGGAAGCGGCGTCTTGCGGAGACATCGCCGCAGCGGAAGGCTGCTCGGCGCGAATCGCGGGGGGCAAATCATTCACGTCGATCGTTTGGTGATCACCCAAAGTCACGGCGCGAGCGATGCAATTCTCCAGTTCGCGGACATTGCCCGGCCAATCGTAGTGCAGCAGGCTCTTCATCGCCGCGGGGGTAACTTGGAGATTGGCCCCCGGGGCATAGCGGTCCAGGAAATGGTGCACCAGCATGGGAATATCGGAGCGGCGATCGCGCAGCGCCGGAAGATGCACGGTAACCACGTTCAGCCGGAAATACAGATCCTTGCGGAAGGTGCCCTCGCGATAGGCCGATTCCAGGTCCCGGTTGGTAGCGGCAATAACCCGCACGTCGACCGTGACGTGATCGTTGCTCCCAACCGGCCGAACTTCTTTTTCCTGAAGCACCCGGAGCAGCTTGGCTTGCATTTCGAGCGGTAACTCGCCGATTTCATCCAGGAAGATCGTGCCCCCGTTCGCAGCTTGGAACAGCCCGGCCTTCGTCTTGGTGGCCCCCGTAAACGCTCCTTTTTCGTACCCGAACAGCTCGCTTTCCATCAACGTAGGAACCAGCGAACCGCAGTCCACCGCCACGAACGGTGTTTGCGCCATCGTTCCGCGGAAATGTATGGCACGAGCCACCAATTCCTTCCCCGTACCGCTCTCTCCGGAAATCAGCACCGGCGTGCGCGTGTCCTTCAACCGCGAAATCATGCGTAGGACGTCCTGAATATTGGCCGAGGTGCCGATGATACCGTCCAGGTTTTCCTCCGTGCTCACCCGTTCGCGCAGAAAGGCGTTCTCCGTGACCAGGCGAACTTTTTCCGCCATGCGCTGCAACAGCAGCCGCATTTTCTCGACCCGGAACGGTTTTTCGATGTAGTCATAGGCGCCCAGCTTCATGGCGTCCACCGCGGATTCGATCGATCCATGGCCGGTCATGATGGCCACTTCCGTGCGCGGAAGAACAGTCTTCACCTGCCGCAGCAATTCGACGCCGCTTAGCGTCGGCAGCTTGAGGTCCGTCAGCAGCAGATCCGGTGTCTCCTCGTCCAGTCGCGCCAGTGCGGCCTCCGCGCTCTCCGCTTCGGCACAAGCGAATCCCAGCGTATTCCCGATGGTCATACACAGGCGGCGAATGCTCTGTTCGTCATCCACCACCAGTAAACGTGTCTTCAGTTCTTCGCTCATGGCTTCCCGAAGGTTTTCTCCACAATCGTCATCAATTGCTGGACCCGAAAGGGTTTTTCAATGCACGGCGTGCCGCTTTGTGCCAGGAACGCTTGCGTTTCGCTGTTCGCGGTGTCACCGCTGATCAGAATTATGCGCGCGCACAGTTCCGGGCGATTCTTCTGAATCCACGCGTGCACCTCCGCCCCGTTCACCGCTCCAGGCATGCGGATGTCGGAGATAACGCCGGAGTATTTGCCCGCGTTCAACATGTTCAACCCCTCGGCGCCGGAAGCGGCGTTGGCGACGGCATATCCATGGCGTTCCAGCGCCGCGCGCAGAAACGCGGTCACCGAAGGCTCATCCTCGATGAGCAAGATGGGTTCATAGCCCGCGGATGCCTGCGGGATCATCGCCCGGCCTCTTTGGCCATAGCTGCGGCCACGCTGGATTCATTGGCCACCGGAACGCGCACCAGAAACGCGCTGCCGCGCTGCTCGGGATTGTTCCAGCACAGAATTTCGCCGCCGTGCGCGCGAACGATCCCGTAACAAATGCTCAATCCCAGGCCGGTGCCCTTCCCGGCTTGCTTGGTGGTGTAAAAAGGATCGAAAATGCGCTCCGGGTCCGTGATGCCGGTGCCGTTATCGGTCACCGTGACCTCGATGGACTCCCCCCGTTGCCGGGTGCGAATGCTGATCCGTCCGCGGTGCCCGGTTTCCTGTACCGCATCATAGGCATTGTTCAGGATGTTCAGGAAAACCTGCTGCAACTGCTGCGAATCCCCCAGCGCCGGCGCCACCTTCTCATCGAACTCCTCGATCACCTCGACGCCGTGGCTGGCGAAATCGTAGCTGCGCAACTTGATGGTCTGTCGCAGCACGCTGTTTACGTGCACCAGTTCGCGTTGCACCGGGCGTTGTCGCGCGAAGCTCAGCAGATCCTGCACAATATCTTTGGTGCGCTGCGTTTCCTGCAAAATGATCTGCAAGTCCTCCCGCGCATTGTCCGGAATTTGCGGATTCTCCAGCAGTAAATCGGTGAACCCGAGAATCGCGGCCAGCGGGTTATTGACCTCGTGGGCCACGCCGGAAACCAGCCGGCCGATGGTGGCCATCTTCTCGGAGTGTGCCAGCTTAGCTTGCAGCAACGCGGCGTCGGTGATGTCGGTCATGACCACCACCACGCTGTTGACCGCATTTTGCTCATCGCGCATCGGGCTCAAGCTGATCGAGAAATGCCCCATGGATGCGTCGCTCCGCCGCACCCGTAACTCCAGATTCTCCACTTGTTGGCCGTGCGCGGTGGTTCCCAGCGCCGCCTCAAAATCTGCCCGGTGGGAAGCTTCCACCCACTCCACCAGCCGGTGCCCGATCAGTTCGTCTTCACGATAGCCGGACTCGAAGCACCGGCGATTGGCGTAGCTGATCAGACCCGCGGTATCCAGCACGAAGATCATGCTCTGCGTGGTATTCAGAATCTTCTGGTTAAAATCTCTCTCTCTCTGCAGTTGAGATTGAAACGTCTTTTGCTCCGTCACGTCCAGCATCAGGCCGCGAATTTGCGCGATGTTGCCGCGCGGATCACGCACCGCCGTGATGTTTTGCAGGGTGTGCAGCAGCGTCCCATCCTTGCGCCGCAGCGTTTCCTCGTAATTGCGCAGCACCCCCCGTTCGGCCAGCGCCTGCAGGAACCGCTCGCGAGCCGCTGGAGCCGGATAGAGATGTGGCCCGACGTCTGCCCGCAGTAACTCGTCGCGCGCGCCGTAGCCCAGCATGCGTACCATGGCGTCGTTTACATCCAAAAAGCGTCCTTCCGGCGTCGCGAAAAACAGCCCTTCCTGGATACTGTCAAACAATTCGCGGTAGCGGCGCTCGGCTTCGCGGCGGTCCGTAATATCTTTTAAAACGTGAATCGTCCGCGTGTCGTCGTCCGAAACTCCCGGGGTGCGCGACGTAGACACCAGGAAAATACGCTCCGGCGAGGCCACCACATACTCTTCCCGCGATTGCTGCGTATCCCGGCAAAACGGGCACGGCAGGTCGCTGCCGGTTTCCGCGATCTGTCGCAGGCTGCTCATCGCTTCGCCAACCAACGCTACCGGCGGCACTCCCAGATGGGACGCCAGCGAGCGATTTGTCCGCACCACCCGCCAGGAGCGATCATGCACCACGATGTAGTCGCTGATAGCGTCGATATCTTCCACCCACTGCCGCTTGGAGCGCTCCAATTGCGAGAAGCGGCGAAAGTTTTCGAGCGACAGCGCCGCATGACTCGCCAGTGCTCGTAACAATTGCTGGTCCCCTTTGTCGAGTTCTCTTTTTTCGCGAAGCAAGCCAATTGCGCCCAGGCTCTCGGCATCGCTAGCGGTAATCGGCACCAGAATTACAGGCTCGCACGGTTCCTGGCCGGCCATGTCGGCGCTTTCCGCCAGGAACGGACGCAATTCAATCTCCTTGCCGAGTTCCCGCGCATTGCGCACCAGGAAAGTCTGCTGGGCGGCGCCGAGCCGTTGTTTACCTCGCGACGATGGATAGGAATCGGTCTCCCGCCCGCGAAAAACCATGACCGAGCACCATTCCGCAGCCAACATCCGGGACGCGCGCTCCGCGAATCGCTCCAAAAAGCCGGGAAGATGACGCGACTGCGCCGCGTCTACCGCCAGCTCCATTAATTCTTCGGCATAGCGAGCCGGACCGTCAGCTTTCCCCGCAGCAGTGTCGCGATGCGCGGCGTCTTGCCGCGATTTCGGAATGGCTTTCGTTCTAGGCATTCTGCTTGAGGCGCTCACGTCTCAAATTGACGACCATCACGCCTCACCACGCTACCGGGCTATCTCAACCTGAGTCAATGACCGGTCGCTGCGATGTTGCTGAATCGACCACCATGATCGCGTACGGCCTGTCTCAGCGTGAGACCTATCCCACGGAAATCCCTCGTGACTGAGACGCTAACTGCCCTGCGGATTTGCCTGCCGCACGTGCCTCACTTGTGTAACCCGCCTGTTCCCTTGAGTTTGTGGCGCATTATCCAATCGATTGCTCCCCCCCGGGCAGCTCCCAACTGCTGGCAACCCACGTGCCTTCTCTACCGCTGGGTCGTGCCATTCAGAGGAGGGTTGGTGTCGATGAAAGCCAGTCTCATACGCAAGGTGCTTGCGGCGGTCGTGCTGTCATGCGTTCTGGGGACGCATACACTGCCCCAGTCGCCAGAAGAAGGCACCCGCAAGGTCAAAACGAGAGTTACCCCGACTTATCCCGAGTTGGCCAAGCGCATGAACGTGATTGGTAAGGTCAAAATCGAGGTGGTTATTACTCCGGACGGCAAAGTGAAAAGCACCCACGCACTGGGTGGCCATCCACTATTGGTGCAGGCCTGCGTTGACGCGTTGAAGGAATGGAAATTCGCACCGGCCTCGGAAGAGACCACCCAGGTGGTTGAGTTCGATTTCAACAATGTTAGGTGAGGCGTTGCGTTTGGGTCCCTTCGGGTTGAGAAGCGGAGGTTTTTCGCGATGACGATCGGCAAGAAGCTATATGCGGGATTTGGAATGATCCTGGGCGTGCTGTTGGCGCTGTTGGTGGTCAACATCTTCGCGGGACTCAAAGAGAGTTCGGCGCGAAAAGAAGCCGCAAATGCCCTCGAGAACGTGCGCACCATTGAAAACGTCCGCTATCAGATCATGCTCAACCGCTTGAACCTCAACAATTTCCTGCTTAGCGGCGATCCCCGCGACGAGGAAAAAGTCACGCGCGGCCTTCAGGACCTGCCGGATGTGGTCAAGCGCGGCGAAGCCCAGGCCGGAAGCGACGTGCTGCACACCGCTCTCATCAAGGTGGAGGGCACGGAAGCCAGTTGGGCTGACAATTTCGCCAAGCCCTTGCTGGCCAAGCGCCATCAAGTGGACTCCGGCGACGCCACCGTCTCCGATCTGCAGATTTTCTATCTGCAAAAAGATCCCGCGTCATGGCTGGTCAAATCTTCCTCCGTTCTCGATGAATCGAACGCCAACATTACCAAGTCTCTGGATGACTCCACCAAATCGGCCCAGCAAGCCAGCGCCTTCAGTACCGGGCTGACCACCCTGGGGACTCTAGCCGCCGTCTTGGCCGGACTGTTTGTCGCTTTCTATACCGCGAAATCCATAACCGAGCCGCTCACCCACCTGATTACCGTGGCCCGTGAAATCGGCGACTCCGGAGACCTCGACCAAAACATCGATATTCATCGCAATGACGAAATCGGCGCGCTGGCCACCACCTTCAACAATATGGTGGCTTATCTGAAGGAAATGGCCGGCGTCTCCATGGCCGTTGCGGAAGGCGACCTCAGCGTGGAAGTCGTGCCGCGTTCCAAGCGCGATACCCTCGGTAATGCTTTCCTGCGCATGTCTCACGGGCTCCGGGAGCTGGTGCGTACCACCCGCGAATCGGCCGGCCAGGTTTCCGCCGGCTCCAGCCAGGTTGCCGGCGCCGCCGATGAATCGGCCAAGGTGAGTGTGCAGGCTTCCTCCGCGATTGAAGAAGTCACCAGCACCATGCACGAGATGAGCATCAACGTGCAGAACGTGGTGAAGAACACCCAAGTGCAAGCCTCCAGCGTCGCGGAAACTTCTGCCTCCATCGATCAAATGGTTACCTCCATCAATCGCGTCGCGGACACCGCCAAGGTTTTGCTGGACATCGCTAACCGCTCCCGCGAAGAGGTCGTCAATGGCATCTCCACCATGGAAAAAGCCACCGACGGCTTGAATCGCACCAATCACGCCATTCAATCTTCGGCGGAGATCATCAATGTGTTGGGCCATCGCGCCGACGACATCGGCAAGATCATTGAAGTCATTGACGACCTCGCCGAGCAGACCAACCTGCTGGCCTTGAACGCCGCCATTGAAGCGGCTCGCGCCGGCGAACACGGTCTCGGTTTTGCCGTGGTTGCCGATGAAGTCCGTAAACTGGCGGAAAAATCCACCCAGTCCACCAAGGAAATCGCCGACCTCATCCAGAGCATCCAGCGCGAAGCGCGCCAGGCCGTTGAAAATATGGAGCGCAGCACTCGAATTGTCGAGGAAGGCCTGACCCTGGGCAATGATTTAGGTTCCGCGCTGCACAAGATTTCCAACGTGGTCACCGAAGTCTACAAGTTCTCCCAGGAAATCGGCGCGGCTACCAATGAGCAGTCTGTGGGTTCCACCCAGATTGCCAAGGCCACCGGCCGTCTTACCGAGATTACCCAGGAAATCAATTCTGCCGTGGAAGAACAGGCCTCCGGAGCGCAGGCGGTTGTGCGCGCGATGGACAAGATGCGCGAACTGGTGCAGCAATCCGCCTCCAGCTCCACCGAGCTGTCTGCCGCCGCCGAACAGATGCTCAAGCTTTCTCGCAATCTTCTGGAAAGCATGGATCGCTTCGTAATCGAACAACATGTTCCGCAAACCGGCGCGCCACGGCGCGGCTTCATTGACACCCGCATCCGTAAAGATCCCCAGCGAGAGAGAGAAATCGAGTACGCGGACGCCCGGCAGTAACCGGACGGAATGCAGCGATGGAAAAAGACCTCCAAGTCGTCGGATTTCGCATCGGAAACGAGACCTTCGGCGTTCGCATCGGCTCGGTGCGCGAGATCGTTCGTGTTCCGGAGATCACCGCCGTGCCCAGCGCTCCGGACACCGTCGAAGGGGTGATCAATCTGCGCGGCAAGATCATCCCGGTGATGGACCTGCGCAAGCGCTTCGGACAATCGGATCTTCAACCCGACAAGAAAAACCGCATCCTGGTCGTCGAGCTGGAAAACAAATTGGTGGGACTGATCGTCAACGCCGCGTCGGAAGTCTTGCGAATTGCGCCCTCGGAGATCGAAGCGCCGGGAAATCTTTTCGCCGAAGGCGAGTCCGGCTACGTCACCGGAGTCGGCAAGCTCAAGGGTCGCCTCATCATCCTGCTCGACATTACCAAGTTACTGCATCGCCCGGAGTTCAAACGATTCGAGGAGGCCGCGGAACTCGTAGGCGCCGCCAAGTAGAGCTTGCTCCGCTGAATTTACGGATGAAGCCGGCGCGCCACGCACGTGCTCATGGGAACGCTTACCGCACAGATTCAACTGACCGAAGCCGAACTCAAGCTCCTGCAGACTCTGGTTTATCAGGAATGCGGGATGTTTTTCGATGAGCGCCGCTCGCATTTCCTCAAAGATCGCTTGCAGCGCAGGCTTAAAGCCTGCCAGTTGGACTCCTTTTACAGCTACTATCGTCTGCTCACCAGCCGCGAGGGGAAAAATGAGCTGGCCCTGCTGCTGGAAAATCTCACCGTCAACGAAACAAGCTTCTTCCGCAACCGGCCGCAGCTCGACCTCCTCCAGAAAACGGTCCTCGAGGAAATACTGCACCGCAAACAGGAGCGCCGCGACTGGACACTTCGCGTCTGGAGTGCCGGCTGCTCGTCCGGCCAGGAGGCCTACTCCGTCGCCATCCTCATCTGCGACGCCCTGGCTTACTACTATCTGCGCAATCCTCTTCCGTTCGATATGCCCTCACCCAAACCTCTGATTCCCCCGCCTTGGAAACTGGAAATCGTGGCATCGGATATCAGCTATGCCAGCCTGCGCTCCGGCCAGGAAGGCCTCTACACCGAAATCCAGATGGAGCCCGTCGATTACACCTGCCGCTTGCGTTATTTCGAGAAATCCGGCGAAAAGTATGCGGTCAAGCCCCAGCTCAAGCAGTTGGTGCAGTTCGACTTTCATAACCTCAAGACCGAATTTTTGCCGCGCCGCAACGACATGATCCTCTGCCGCAACGTCATGATCTATTTCGATGAAGCCGAGCAGAAGCGGCTGATCGAAAAATTCTGGCACTGCTTGAATCCGGGCGGCTACCTTTTCGTAGGTCATGCGGAAAGTCTCTTCGGCTTGACCCAGAAATTTCGCATGGTGCATGAGAACAACGGCACCGCATACCAACGTCTTGAGGTGAACGGGTGAGCGGTTTCCCCGAAGATCGCAATGCGGAGTTGCGCGCGCTCTTCTTTGAGAGCGCCAACGAACTGCTGCAGTCGCTCAACGAAGCCGGCCTCGATCTGGAAGCCAATCCGGCTGGCGAGGACGTCCTCCGTCGCGTCCGCCGCGCCGTGCACACCCTCAAGGGCGATTCCGCCGCGTGCGGCTTTACCAAATTGAGCGAGTTGGCCCACGAGCTCGAAGACGTGCTTTCTCCGCAAATCGGGCAAACCGCCGGCTCGCGCCTTGCCGACCTCGTCCTGGTCGCCGCCGATAATTTTGGCGCCATGCTCTCCGCTTACCAGCGCAATGTCGAACCGGCATCTGCGGAGTCCTTGCGCGCAATGATCCGCGCTCTGATTCATGGGCCCGCGGCCGCTGTCCCGGCTGTGCCTGCCGCCAGCGGCATCGACGCCAGGTTTGCATGGACCGAATACGAACAGCTCATGATCTCGGAGTCGGTGCATCGCGGCGAAACCGTTTTCAACGTCGCCCTCCGCATCGATCCCGCCAGCTTGATGCAGGCGGCCGCGTTTCAGTTGATCCGCAACGTTTTGCACGGTTGCGGAACGGTCATCGCGCTCCGCCCCGAGGATAGTACTGCGGCCCAGACCCTGGAGATTGTGGAAGCCGCGCTGGCCAGTCAACACCCGCAGCAACACATAGCGCAACGCTGCCGCATTCCCTCTATCGTTTCCGATGTACGTGTGGAACGCGCCGCAAACGCGGAAATGGCCGAGCACGAACTCCTGGGCGACATTTTGCAAGCGCAAGCCGAGAGCGCTGCGTCCCGGACAGCCGCCCCTGGCGCCAACGCCGAAGCAGTCCGAGTTCCGGGTATAGGCTCTGCTGCCGCCACCGTTGCGGAAAGCACCTTGCGCGTGGAATCGGCGCGCATTGACGCGGTCATGAATCTCGTGGGCGAACTCATCATCGGCAAATCCATGCTGCATCGCAGCCTCGCGGAATTCGACCAACGCCATGCCAAAGATCCGGTTCGCGCCAAGCTTTCCGATGCCATGGCCTTCCAGTCGCGGGTGCTCGATGAACTGCACAAGTGCGTATTGAAGATTCGCATGGTTCCTGTCGAGCAACTGTTCCGGCGCTTTCCCCGCCTGGTGCGCGATGTTGCCAAGCAGTGTGGCAAGGACGTTGCCCTCGAGCTTTCCGGGCAGAATACCGATCTCGACAAGAGCATCCTGGACGCTTTAGCCGAGCCCTTGATGCACCTGGTGCGCAATGCTGTCGATCACGGTGTGGAAGATGCCGAAGAGCGCATCGCCGCCAACAAGCCCGCTCGCGGCACCGTCTATCTCAACGCTTACCACCAGGGCACCCAAGTGGTCATCGAAGTCCGCGATGACGGTCGCGGCGTGGACCTCGCCCAAATTCGTAACCTGGCGGTCGAAAAAGGAATTGTCAGCGTTGGCGAGATGCATCGTCTGTCCGATGCTGAGGCCATGAATCTGATTTTCGAGCCCGGTTTCAGCACCGCGGCCGCGGTCACCGAAGTATCCGGCCGCGGCGTAGGCATGGATGTGGTCCGCACCGTCATCGACAATTTGAAGGGCGCCGTTCACCTGAACTCGGTCAAAGGCCGCGGCACCACTATCCAGTTGCGTATGCCCCTGACGCTGGCCAGCATTCAGACCTTGCTCTTCCGCGTCGCCGGCCGCTTGTTCGCCGTTCCTCTCTCTTCCGTGGTCGAAATCACGCGCATCACCGACTCCGATATTCACCGCGTCGACCAGCGCGAAGTTCTCCGGCTCCGCGAGCAAATACTCACCCTGGTACGCTTGGACAGCCTGAGTCGGATTCATGCGGTTTCCTCGCAAAACAACAATAATAAAAAACGAAATTTCGTCATCGTCATCGGCGCCGCGGAAAAGCGGTTCGGCCTGGTGGTCGATAGTCTGGTCGGCGAAGAAGAACTGGTCATCAAAGCCCTCCCGGCCGAAATCATTTCCAGCGACCTGGTGAGCGGTGCGTCCATTCTTGGCGACGGTACCGTGGTGTTGATCCTCAACGTGCCTGCGGTTCTCTCCCGTCTCTCTCGCGCCACCCCCTTGGGAGCAATCGCATGAGCGGGCGCATCCGAGTCCTGGTTGTCGACGATTCCGCGCTAATGCGGAAACTGATTCCCACAATTCTCGAGCGCGATCCATCGATTGAGGTAATCGGCACGGCCATGGATGGCGCGTTCGCGCTCAAAAAAATTGAAGAGTTTCATCCCGATGTGGTCACCCTGGACCTCGAAATGCCCCGCATGGATGGACTCGAGGCCTTGCGTCTGATCATGCGCCGCGCGCCCATGCCGGTGATCGTCTTCAGCACGCATTCGAAAGAAGGCGCTTACTCCACCTTCAAAGCTCTGGCCCTCGGCGCCATCGACTTTGTCGCCAAACCCCGCGACGCTGCCGCCGGTCATCTGGACGCCATTGCCGTCGAGCTGGTCGAGAAAATCAAGGTAGCCAAGCGCGCTTCCGGCCGCAAGATGCAGGCCAGCGTGGCCGTCGAAACCGATCCGCCGCAGAAGAAGCCGGCGCGCGTGGTCCTTCCGCCCAGCCGCATCGTGGCTATCGGAATTTCCACCGGTGGCCCCAACGCACTGCAATATGTGCTCTCCCAAATTCCCGCGGATTTTTCTGCCAGTGTCGTGATCGTGCAGCACATGCCCGAAGGTTTTACGGAAATGTTTGCCCGCCGTTTGGACGAATGCTGCGCCCTGGACGTCCACGAAGCCCGTTCCGGCGACCTCCTGCTCGCTGGCCGCGTTCTGATTTGCCCCGGCAATCGCCATGTCATGGTCCGGCGCATGCCCCGCGGCGATATGGCCGTTTTGTCCGACGGTCCGCCGGTCAACGGACATCGGCCATCGGCCGACGTGCTCTTCCACTCCATAGCTCAGGAATTCGCCTTGACCTCTGTTGGTGTGCTGATGACCGGCATGGGCGACGATGGCGCCGAGGGCCTCGGAGCCATCAAAGCCGCCGGCGGCATGACCGTCGCGCAAAGCGAAGACACCTGCGTCGTCGCCGGCATGCCTCGCGCCGCCATCCTCAAAGGCTACGCCAACAAAATTATTCCTCTTGAGTCCTTGAGCGCATTTCTCGTGGGCTATTGCGGAAACTACCGCTGGTCCGATCGGGATCGGGCCGACAAAGACGAGCATCACGAAAAGAACGATAAAAGCGACAGGACACACGTTTCATCTCACCGCACCTGATGGGTGCTGTGCGATAAGGAGAAGGCCATGCAACAATTTGCCGCTCTGCTCCGGAAAGACAGCCGGCCGGTGCGTTACCTGGTGGTGGACGATTCCGTATTCGCCCGCAAGAATCTCATCAAGATGATCGAGATGTTCGGCGGCGAAGTGGCCGGCGAAGCCGGCGACGGGCTCACCGCCATCGCCGAATTCAACCGCAGCAAGCCGGATATCGTGCTCATGGACATCACTATGCCGCAAATGGAAGGCATCGAAGCG
>Ga0209166_10002598_pt1 | contig 13494 bp, 10 predicted proteins | sample Coa_R1_3_FD_187151 | JGI IMG/M metagenome (GOLD analysis project Ga0209166, IMG submission 187151) | Surface soil microbial communities from Centralia Pennsylvania, which are recovering from an underground coalmine fire - Coalmine... | ecosystem: Environmental > Terrestrial > Soil >... | reverse complement strand
ATCATACCAGAGCCTGCGACCTGGACCGCAATGCTTCTTGGCTTCGGAATCGCAGGCGGGGCGCTTCGTTGGCGACGGCGCGCGCCCACGCGTTTTGTCCGACATGAATTGGCGGTCTAAGAATTAGCCCCCTCCCTGAGGGGGCTTTTTCTACCAAACCTGAAGTGGCCTGACATGGGCGGCGCGCCAGTCGGCGGGCCAGCCTTAGGCTTACTTGGAGCTGGTTCTTAGTCGGATCCCAGGACCAGCCGCATCGTCAGCGGGAATGAAGATCACCCCGCCCTCCTCTAACACCGTCTGTAGCCGATCAAGTGTTCCGCTGTGGACGCCGGCCGTGCCAGATTCGAACCTGGTCACTGTTGTCGGGGAGACCCCCGCAGCTTTTGCCAAATCGCGCACGCCAAGCCCAAGCGCGGTCCTCGCTAACTTCACTTGCAAAGACGTAATGGCTGGCATCAGCCTCAGAACCCCCATTTCGCTCCTTGACAAACGGTCACTTGGTGCCATTTTATGGTCACCTAGTGACTGTTATCGGCCGTGAATCGCCGGAGCGAGTCACTGCGCGTGGAGAGTTTACATGCAGGAGCCAGAGTTCACATCGAGCGAGGCTATATCTCGACGTATTGCTCGCACCGCACCGCGGTCTGAAGCGGCGAGACTGTGTCGGATATGGCTTGCAAGAGAAGCTGAAATTGGGGGCCTAACCAGGCGATGGCAGAAATTGGAATCCTACCTTTTCGACCATCATCGTTGGCCAGAACTCACCCTTGAGGCTCAACGCAATTTGCCTGAGGCGGCGGTCTTGCATGAACTGGACGCGCAAATTGATGGGCTCAGGTCTAGGCAAGGGCGCTTGCTCGCCGAGCTTCCAGGGCTCGTCGCTGAATCCAAAGACGCGGTAATGCTTAAGTTCGAGGTCCTGGCGAACCTGCTCTGCCACGATGATCAGCCTGAGGTGTACTTGATCCTCAGGAGCGCGGTCAGCGACTTGAGCGATGTCTGGAGATAGGAGGAAGCTCGATCATCCTCTGCCACGGTAGGGCGCAACGCCCTGCTCCGGAATCCAAATGCCTTCTGGCGGCGAGCCGCTTTGCCAAAAGACATCGATCGGGATGCCGCCTCGCGGAAACCAATAGCCGCCAATGCGGAGCCACCTGGGTTCGGCTACAGCAACAATTCGCCGCCCAATGGCCACGGTGCAGTCTTCGTGGAAAGCGCCGTGGTTACGGAACGAGCCAAGGTAGAGCTTTAGGGATTTGGATTCGATGAGCCAGTCACCGGGCGCATAGTCGATGACGAGGTGTGCGAAATCCGGCTGGCCGGTCACCGGGCAAAGCGACGTGAACTCCGGCGCCGTAAACCGCGCCAGATAAAGCGTGTCGGCCTGAGGATTTGGGACGCGCTCAAGCACAGCTTCGTCTGGGTGTGCAAAGCCGCGGACTTCACCGCCGAGCTGCGTCAGTTGGATTTCGTCCATATGCGCCTTTAACGCCGCCCATCCTCGCCCGCAACCGAGACAGCCGCAGCCCTTGCCGCTATCAGGGAGCCAGCAACATGAGGAGGCGTTAGGATGTCGGGCGGTTTCGAAGACTTCGTGGTTGTGGTGACGGGAGCCTCAACGGGGCTTGGCCGTTCGATCGCGATAGAAACGGCGCGGCAGGGCGCAAAGGCGCTGATCCTCAACTATGCACGCAGCAAGGACGAGGCTGAGGAAACGGCGCGGCAGGTCGAGGCGGCAGGCGCCACGGCGGTTCTGGTTCAAGGCGACGTAGCCAACGAAGATGACTGCCGCAGAATAGCTGCAGCGGCTGAACCATTTGGCCGTATCGACGCGCTCTTCAACAATGCCGGAACCACCAAATTCGCCAATCATGCCGACCTCGACGCGGTCTCGGGTCAAGATTTTCTCGATCTCTATGCCGTCAACGTCGTTGGCGCCTATCAGATGGTGCGCGCTTGCCGAGCCCTCCTGGAGGCCGCTCCGCAACCGGGGGCGGTGGTCAACACCGCCTCGATCGCAGGCGTCGTCGGAATAGGGTCATCCATCCCCTATGCTGCATCAAAGGGGGCGCTCACCACCATGACGCTCTCGCTGGCCCGGGCATTGGCGCCCAAAATCAGGGTCAACGCCGTCTGCCCCGGCTTTATCGACACGCCTTGGTTCGGAAAGGGTCTTCCCCAAGCCGCAGTCGGCCGAATTCGCGAAAACGCAGCGGCAAGCACGCCTCTAAAGGTCGCTTCCACACCCGATGATATCGCCGCTTCGACGGTTTTCCTGGCGTCTAGGGCCTCGCGTCATGTGACGGGCGAAACCCTCCTGGTCGACGCTGGCTCCCACCTTGGCTTTAGCGCACTGGTCGCGCGCTGAGAGCCCCTTCAGGGCGAAAGTTCGCTCTGCAGTCGGCGACCACGTTCGCGGACTTCATGCGTCTTCGCGCCTGAATCGACCGCCGGGACGGCGCGAACATCTATGACCGTTTTACAACAATTGGCGCCCAAACAGGCGGCTTAGCGCTTCGTCGGCGCCCAAACATTGATCAGGGCGACCAAGCAGAGCAATAGCGCCCTTCCCGACATTGATCTCAATGGACGGGCTACGACGATGACAAATGCACGGTCGGCCGGGGTGCGCCTTGGACAACACGACCGGCGAAAAGGGGATAGATCATGAAGTTTACGAAGTTTGCCGCCGTCTCTAGTGCGGCCGGCCTGGCATTTGCAGCCGCCGGCGCTGCCCGCGCCGACGACACGCCGGCCGCCGCACCTGCAGGCCCAACAGCGCTGGCGTCGCCAGCGATGTCGGCCTCGCTTTCATCCAACGCCGATCCCTTGAACGCCGACCTTGGCCCGCTGGGCAAGATCTGGGTGAGCGGCCAGGTGACCGCCTTTGGGGTTTCTCAGACCGCGGCTCCCTCGGCCAGTGAGAAGCGCAAGGGCGATATCTCCAACCTGCAGCTGGAAATCCAGAAGACCGACGGCGTCTTCCAGTTCTATATTCAGACTGGCGACTACAACCTGCCTTCGCTGGGAACCCCGTTCTTCACCTCCCCCAAGCTGACCGAGGCCACCTATAAGTATGTGCCGGTCGCTTACATCAAGATCGTGCCCAACTCGTCGTTCAGCGTCGAAATTGGCGAGCTGCCGACCCTGATCGGAGCGGAATACACCTTCACCTTCCAGAACCTGAACATTGAGCGCGGTTTGCTCTGGAACCAGGAGCCGGCGATCAGCCGCGGCGTGCAGGCCAACTACACCCAAGGCCCGATCGCGGTTTCCGTTTCAGTGAACGACGGCTACTTCTCCGAGCACTATTCCACGGTCTCGGGCCTGGTGACCTGGACCGCCACGCCGAAGGACTCGCTCGCTTTTGCGGCTCAGGGCAACCTCGACAAGACTTCGCGCAACACCTTCGTGACGCCGGTGGCGCAGAACAACGGCTCGATATGGAACCTGCTGTGGACCCACACTGACGGGCCGTGGGTGCTCAATCCGTACCTTCAGTACACCACCACGCCCAGCGACCGGGCCTTGGGCCTGAACGGCTCGGCCTCGACGTTCGGAGGCGCGGTGCTCACCAAATATTCCTTCAACCCGCTCTTCAACCTGGCCGGTCGGGTGGAATACACCTCCTCCTCCGGCTCCCAGGTGAACCTGCTCTATGGGACCAAGAGCGACGCCTGGTCCTTCACGCTGACGCCGACGTTGCAGTTCAAGACCTACTTCGTGCGCGGCGAGTTCTCCTACACCAAGATCGAATCGGGCACGCCCGGCTCGGAGTTCGGCAAGTTCGGGAACAAGACCGAGCAGTCTCGCGCCCTGATCGAAACCGGTGTTCTTTTCTAGGACTTCTCTAGGAGGCGGCGGCCCTCGCCGCCGCCTCTTTTCAAAGTTTGGTCTGCGGGTAGACGACGCGCCCCAACGCTCCGCGTCGCTCGCTCCCTAAGCGCCTCGACCAATCTCCCGCATTGGCGCGGCTTTGTTCGCTTGCATCCTTGCTGACCCGTCCCTAGCGTGCGCCCGCTTTTCGGATGCGATGAAACGTGCGCGGCAGGCAACACTCTCAGCTGAAGTGATTGACCCAGTTGGTTTAGGTGGACGCTTGCGGCCTCAAGTTTATGTTGAAGTCTCGCAGCAATGGAGCGCGACGCATGGAGCGTATGGCTTTTCGGGCCCAGACCATCGTCGCCGACGTCAGCCTGGCAGCCGTAGCCTTTGCTCTCGCCTTCCTTGTGCCGTCTTCTGGCCTACCTGCGGCGCAAGTCGCTGGGATCACGTCGTTAAATCTGCCTCAGCTGGTTGTTCTCTACGCCGTCATCGCCGGCGGCTTTACGATGCTTTTCAGGCGCGAACTCTCCCCGTGGCGGTTCGCCTCTATTCCCGACGCCTTGGTGTTGGCCAGGATTGCGGTGCTCACGGTCAGTGTTTTTCTGCTCTGGGTCTTCGTCATTGATCGCGCCCACGGCCTTCCGCGCTCGACCATCTTCCTTGCGCCGATGTTCCAGATGGTCAGCACCGTTGGGGTGCGCATCCTTCGCCGCGCGCTGCATGAGCATGCGCTGGCGTCATTCTCGCCGCTTAAGACGACGCTCGACCGGATTACACAGTCGCCGTCTCTGCTCCTGATCGGCCCTCCTGCGCTGGCCGACAGTTATTTGCGCGATATCGCGCGCAACCACGATCGCAGCTACACGCCCGTGGGCATCGTCGGCACCGACAGCCGTGACGTCGGCCAGCAGGTTCGGGGCGTCTGCGTTATCGAGAGCCTCGAAAAACTCGATGAGGCCCTGGCCGACCTGCGCCGCTGGAACCGCTACCCGCGTGCGATCCTGTTCCTCGAGGAGCCGGCGCGTCTCAAGGGGCTTACCGCTGACCAGCTTGGCCGGCTCAAGAACGACGGAATTCGGCTCTTGCGGCTTCCTTCAATTGTCGAGCTTCCCCAGCATGACGGCGTCACGCTGTTGCCAATGCGCGATATCAACATCGAAGAGCTCTTGGCGCGTGAGCCCATCGAGCTTGACCGTGCAGCGATCGGCAACCTGATCCGCGGGCGACGTTTGCTGATCACCGGCGCCGGCGGCTCCATCGGGAGCGAGCTTTGTCGTCAGGTGGCGGCGTTCCACTGCGGTCACCTGACCTTGCTGGACTATTCGGAAACCGCGCTTTTCGAGATCGAGCGCGAAATAGCCGAAACCTTCCCGCACCTGTCCTGCAATGCGGTTCTTTGTGATGTTCGGAACTTCGCCCGCGTCAATCAAGCGCTGGCGACCCATAAGCCAGACCTGGTCTTCCACGCCGCAGCTCTGAAACATGTCTCGATGGTCGAACAGCACCCTTGCGAGGGTGTTTTGACCAATGTCATCGGCACCTGGAACGTGGCGGAGGCCTCCAAGGCCTGCGGAGCGGGCCAGATGGTGTTGATCTCCACTGACAAGGCCGTCGACCCGACCAACGTCATGGGGGCGACTAAGCGCTTGGCTGAGTCAGTCATTCAATCGCAGCAGAATGCCGGCCAAGGCGCACGCTTTTCTGCAGTGCGCTTTGGAAATGTCCTGGGTTCTGCAGGCTCGGTCGTGCCGATCTTTAAATCCCAGATCGAGCGTGGCGGTCCCGTCACCGTGACCCATCCGGACATGGAACGGTTCTTCATGACCATTCCGGAAGCGAGCCAACTGGTCCTACACGCCACCGCGACCTGCGCTGAGGGCGAAGGGCGAGACGCGCGGCTCTTCCTTTTGGAAATGGGCGAACCGGTGCGGATCATGGATCTCGCCCGTCAGATGATTGCGCTCTCGGGCGCCACGCCAGGCAAGTCGATCGATATCGAGATTACCGGCCTGCGTCCCGGCGAAAAGCTCACCGAGGCGCTGCTTGATGAGACGGAGCGCTCACTACCCTGCGCTCACAAGGTGCTGGAGGTGGTTTCAAATTCCGCGTTGCGCATTTCGCCGGCTCATATCGCCGAACTGGAGACTCTGGCGGAACAGGGAGACGTCGACGGCGTTCGTCGCGCGCTCTTCGATATTGTCGGCCAGATCCGTGGTGAGCGCGCAGCCGGCGCGCCCAACCTTCGCGTCGTGGCCAACGCCTGACGCTGCATCAGCGCAAAAGAGGCCGCGATCTCCCGCGGCCTTTTTCTTCTCTCGCCGCTGAACTGCGGTCTCTACTCGGCCGCCACCATGGCAGGCTTGCGCGCTGGCTCTCCCAGACGCGCCCTAAGCGCGTCGAGTTCCGCCCAGAGCGCGGCCGGAAGACGCTCGCCAAAGCGCTCATAGAACGCAGGCACCAAGGCTGCTTCCTGGCGCCAGATGTCCTCGTCCACGGTCATCAAGAGGTCGAGTTGAGCTTGGCTCAAGCCAAGGCCGGAAACGTCCAGACTGCCCGGGGCCGGAAGCAGGCCGATCGGCGTATCTATCGCCTCGGCCCGACCTTCGAGGCGGTCGACAATCCACTTCAGAACCCGCGAATTTTCGCCATAGCCTGGCCAGACAAACTTGCCGCGCTCGTCCTTGCGGAACCAGTTCACGAAATAGATGCGGGGCAGCCGGCTGGGATCGCGTTGAGCCCCCATGGCCAGCCAATGGGCGAAATAGTCACCCATGTTGTAGCCGCAGAATGGCAACATCGCGAAGGGATCACGCCGAAGCTCACCAATGGCGCCTTCCGCGGCTGCGGTTCCCTCAGACGCCACGTTGGAGGCCATGAAGACGCCATGGGCCCAATCGCGGGCTTCATTGACGAGCGGTATGGCGCTGGCGCGCCTTCCGCCAAAGAGGATGGCTGAAATCGGGACGCCAGCGGGGTCTTCCCACTCGTCGGCGATGACCGGCGTTTGACAGGCCGGCACCGTGAAGCGCGCGTTCGGATGGGCGGCGGGTTCTGGGCTCTCAGGGGTCCAGTCACGGCCACGCCAATCGATCAGCTTGGCCGGGACTTCGTCGGTCAAGCCTTCCCACCAGACGTCGTCGTCATGGGTCAGCGCCACGTTTGTGAAGATGCAGTTGGCGTGAAGTGCGGAGATGGCGTTCTTGTTCGTGGTGTCGCCGGTGCCCGGCGCAACCCCGAAGAAACCGGCCTCCGGGTTCACCGCATAGAGCCGCCCATCGTCGCCGAAGCGCATCCAGCAGATGTCGTCGCCGATCGTCTCGGCCTTCCAGCCAATGAGCGTTGGCTGCAGCATGGCCATGTTGGTCTTGCCGCAGGCGCTGGGGAATGCAGCGGCGACGAAGCGGACATCGTTCTGCGGCGATGTCAGCTTCAAGATCAGCATATGCTCGGCGAACCAGCCTTCGTCGCGCGCCATCACCGAGGCGATGCGCAAGGCAAAGCACTTCTTTCCCAAGAGCGCATTGCCGCCGTAGCCGGAACCGTATGACCAGATCTCGCGGGTCTCGGGGAAGTGGACGATGTATTTGATTTCGTTACAGGGCCAGGCGACGTCCTTTTGGCCGTCGACCAGCGGCATGCCGACCGAATGTACGGCGGGTACAAAAAAGCCGTCCTCGCCGAGCTGGTCGAGGGCGGCTTGGCCCATGCGGGTCATGATCTTCATGGATACGGCGACATAGGCCGAATCCGTGATCTCTACGCCGATCGCGCTGATCTTCGAGCCCAGCGGGCCCATGCAGAACGGCACCACATACATGGTGCGCCCCCGCATGCAGCCTTTGAAGAGATCCTTCAGGTCCGCGCGCATCTCTCCTGGCTCAAGCCAGTTATTCGTCGGGCCCGCATCTTCCGGTTTTTCAGAGCAGATGAACGTCCGGCTTTCGACACGCGCAACATCGCGCGGGTCGGAGGCTGCGTAGAATGAATTGGGCCGCTTGGCCGGATTGAGCGGCTTTAGCGTGCCAGATTCGACCAATGCACCCGTCAGCTCGGACCATTCGGCCTCTGAGCCGTCACACCAACGAATCCGATCTGGCTGCGTCAACGCCGCGATTTCGCCGACCCATTGCAGCAGCTTCGCGTTTTTCGTCGGCGCCGGAACAAGGCCCGGAACGCTAAGTTGGCTCATATTGACGCTCCCTGGCCCCAACATCGCGCGGAATCAACGCCCCGCCGCGGTCAAAGTTGAACAATCTTCTAATTGCAGAACACGCACCTGCATACTACGGGCCAGCAAATCCCGCCGGCTTGGCCCAAACGCAGAACCAGGCGATCGGATCTACCAAAGCCCTGATAGCGAACATCACTTTGTTGTGGCGGGGCCTCCTGGCGCATCCTTCAGGTAATGCGCGAGCCAGGCGTCGACCTCCGCATAGAAATGCCGGCTATCTTCGGGCTTCAAGATCCAGTGCCAGGCGTCTGGCCAGACCAGCAGGCGGCTTGGCACCCTCATGCGCTGAAGGGTCGACCAGTTCTCAAGGGTGTTGCCAATCGGCACGCGGAAATCGCGTTCTCCGATCGACAGCAGCATGGGGGTCTTCCAGTTTTTCGCATAGGTGATCGGGCTTTGTTCGCGCCAGATGGGGTTACCTTCCCAGGGCGGTCCCCCATTGGTCACTTCGCGGTTGTAAATGCCGTCGGACGAACCCCACTGGGTTTCGAGATCGACCTCTCCTGCATGGCTGACCAGGCACTTGTAGCGGGTGGTCGTAGCCTCCAGCCAATTGACCAAGTGACCGCCATAGCTCGCGCCTAAGGCGCACATCTTCGATCCATCGATATAGGAATAGCGCTTAAGCGCCTCATTGACCGCCTGGTCGATCTCCAGGCCAGGCGTCTTCAGCGGGTCGAGTTTGATCGCCTGGGCGAACTTCTCTCCATAGCCCGTCGAGCCCGTGTAATCGCTCATCAGCATCACATAGCCTGGCGCCGTCAGCAGGTGATAATTCCACCTAAGACTGATGGCGTCGGTGTTCATGCTGGCCGCTCCCCCGTGGATAAAGACCAAGAGCGGGTACTTCTTCGAAGGATCGAAGTTGGGGGGCAGGAAGATCATGTTGTGGATCCGCCGCCCGCCCGCGCTGGTGAAATCAAAGTGGATGGGCGGCGCCCAATCAAAGCCGGCGGCTTCAGCGGTATCGACATTGGTCAGATTGGCGTGGGTCTTGGTCGCCGGGTCGATGCGCACGATTTCCTGGGGGCTCACCGAACTCGAATAGTTGGCGATCAGGAGCGGCTTGGCCGTCTTTTGCGGAATTGTCAGCGCGCCATATCCGCCATTGGGAGGCTCGACCACCAGGATCGGCTTTCCGCCGGATGTCGGCACGCTATAGAGGTTGGTCTTCCCGGCCTCCGGAACCAGAATATAGGCGGTCTTGCCGTCAGGGGTGATCTGGAAACGCTCAGGCTCGCGGTCGAAGTCCTTGGCGACGACGCTCATTTCGCCGCCCGCCGGCCAAGCGACCTTTGAGAACCGGGCGAGGTTGTAGACCTCTTCAGTGCGCGGCGCGAAATTGAAGAAGAGCGTCTTACCGTCAGCGCTGAAGGTGGGTTCCCGGAAACCGCCCTTGGCTGGCGTGATCGGCGTCGCCTCACCGCCATCGGCCGGCAGGCGGTAGAGCTGGTAGTTCACTTCGCTGAACGCTGAATTCCACCGCTCGACCGTTGCGGAAAACACAACTTCCCTTCCATCCGGGCTCCAGATCGGCGACAGCGAAATGCTGGTCTCGCCTTCTGGCCCGGAGAAGCCCGGCGTGTGGGCCAGCTGCGTCGCCGACAGGATGTCCTTAGGCTTGGCGCCGGGCTCGAGGCCAACCACCTCGATGGTCGGCAGCCGCTCGTCCAGCCACTCATTCCAATAGCGGATAGGAAAATGCTCGTAGGTGCGGACATTGTATTTCCGCGCCTTCTTGGCCGCGATCGCCTTCTTATTGGCCTCATCGTCAAGCGCGCCTGGGTAGACGCTGGTCTCAAACAGGATCGCTTGGCCATCGGGTCGCCATTTCGGATTGGCGGCGGCCGTCGAAAGGCTTGTCACGCGCCGCGCTTCGCCGCCCGATGCGATATCAAGGACATAAACCTGATCGACGTCATCGCCTTCGCGCTTGGTGGTAAAGGCGATCATTCGGCTGTCTGGCGACCAGGCGACGCCGTTCTCACTCGCCTTGGTGTTGGTGAGGCGTCTGGGTGGAGCGGCGCCCGCGGTTGGCGCAATCCACAGATCACTGACGGCCTTGTCCGGCTCATAGGACGGCTCGGTGATCGAGAAGATCACCCACTTTCCATCAGGGCTCACCACGGGCGAACCCACCCGCTTCATCATCCAAAGCGCCTCGTGGGTGAGCACGGTCTTGGCCGGAGCGGCCGATGCAAGACCAAAGGCTGCGACCACTGCAGTCGCAAGAAGGGTGGAAATCTTCATGTCGCCCCCACGAAGCTGGAATCTCGAATGTCGGACCCTAGCGAATGATTTTGCGCGCGTCCTGAGCCTTTGACGTTGGGATTTGCTGTTCGGAGCTTGCGGTGGCACAGCCACCTCTTTGGGCACAGGAACTCAGCACGGCATGACAACCTTGATCACCGGCTCGGCCGGCTTCATCGGCTTTCATCTGGCCCGACGCCTGCTCGAGCGCGGCGATAGCGTCGTTGGCCTCGACGACCTCAACGCCTATTACGATCCCGCCTTAAAGACCGCCCGGCTTACGATCCTTGAGGCCTACCCACGCTATCGCCACGCCAGGCTCGATTTGGCCGACCGCGAGCGAGTTCCAGGCCTCTTCGCGGAAGTCAAACCCGAGATCGTGGTCAATCTCGCAGCACAAGCCGGTGTCCGATATAGCCTCGAGAGCCCAACAACCTACGTGGACTCAAACGTCGTCGGCTTCCTGAACATCTTAGAAGGCTGCCGCGCTGTGCAGCCCAGACACCTTGTCTATGCCTCGACCAGTTCGGTCTATGGCGCAAACGGCAACCTGCCCTTCAGCGTCCACAATGGGGCCAACCACCCGATCACCCTCTACGCCGCAACCAAGATCGCCAATGAGGCGATGGCTCACAGCTACTCCCATCTCTTCGGTGTCCCCTCCACGGGCTTTCGCTTTTTCACGGTCTATGGGCCGTGGGGCAGACCCGATATGGCGCTCTTCAAGTTCACCGAGGCGATGCTTGCTGGAAAACCCATCGACGTATACGGGCACGGCAAGATGCAGCGCGACTTCACCTACGTCGCCGACATCGTCGATGGTCTTGTGGCCGCCATCGACCGACCCGCGCAGATCAATTCGGAGTGGAACCCGCAGGCGCCGGACCCTGCGACAAGCGGCGTGGCGCCTTGGCGGGTGCTCAATCTTGGGAACAACCAACGCGTTGAGCTGATGCGCTATATCCAGGTCCTTGAGGAAAAACTGGGCGTCAAGGCCGAGCTGAACCTCTTGCCTATGCAGCCAGGCGATGTCGCGCGCACCGAGGCCGACGTCGAAGAAACCAAGCGTGCGCTGGCTTATGCGCCCTCCACCCCGATCGAGGTGGGCGTGGGCGCCTTTGTCGACTGGTACCGCGACTACTATCGCCGCTAACGAACCTGCCTAGAGCGGGTTGCGATTAGACGACTCCATAGCCTGAGTTTTGCAGGTAGTTGGTGCATTCGGCGGGCGAGTAGGTGTCGAGCAGCTCGGCGACCGCGGTGAGCAGGCCGTCGTAGGATCTTGCCTGGGCTTTGCGGAGCCCGTGCTTCAGCTTGGAGAAGACCTGCTCGATGGGGTTCAGGTCGGGCGAGTACTTCGGCAGGAAGAGCAGTTTGGCTCCGACCTGGCGGATCGCTTTGCGGACCTGTTTGCCGCGGTGGCTTCCGAGGTTGTCCATCACCACCAGGTCGCCCGGCTTCAGGGTCGGGACCAGGAAGCTGACGATGTAGGCCAGGAAGGCCTCGCCATTGATCGGCCCATCGAACAGGCACGGCGCGTCGATGCGGTCATGGCGCAGGGCGGCGATGAAGGTCATCGTCTTCCAGCGGCCGAAGGGAGCCTTGGCCCTCAGGCGCTCCCCGCGCGGAGCCCAGCCGCGCAGCGGCGACATGTTGTCCTTCGCCCAGGTCTCGTCGATGAACACCAGGCGCTTGGGGTCTATGCGTCCCTGATATTTGCGCCACTGCTCACGCCGCCGAGCGACGTCCGGACGGTCCTGCTCCTTTGCGAACAGGCTTTTATGGAATGGCCCGCCCCACCTCTCCGGCATCGGATACGATGTCGGTGCTTGAACAGAGAGGAGCGAGCCATGACCATTCTGTTGCTTGGTATCGACTTAGGCAAGAACAGCTGCAGCCTCGCAGGGCTGGATGAGCGCGGCGCTGTGGTGCTGAGACGGCGGATGCAGCCGGCCACGGTCGTAACCTTTGCGGCGAAACTGGCTCCCTGCACGATCGCGATGGAGGCGTGCTGCGGAGCGCATTATCTGGGTCGCACGCTGGCGGCTCAAGGTCACACCGTGAAGTTGATGGCGCCGGAATATGTGCGGCCCTACGTGAAGGCGCAGAAGAACGACGATCGTGACGCCGAGGCGATCGCTGAGGCGGCGACACGTCCAACGATGCGTTTCGTCGAGCTGAAGTCGCAAGAGCAGCTCGACATCCAGTCGCTGCATCGCGTGCGCTCCCGATTGGTGGGCGCGCGTACGACGCTGACCAACCAGATGCGCGCGCTGCTGCTGGAGCGCGGCGCAACTTTTGCCCAGGGCCGTCGCAAGTTCGAGAAAGCGCTCGACGCGATGCTCGCCGATGAGGCGCGACTCCCCCATGGCCGGATCCGCGAGTTGCTCGTCGCAATGCGCGAAGAATGGGCGGAACTGGATCGACGGATCGATGCCCTCGACGAGGAGTTCTCCGCCCTCGCCCGCACCGATGAAGCGGCGCGACGACTGACCTCGATACCAGGCGTCGGCGCTCTCAACGCCACAGCCCTCGTCGCCGCAGTCGGGCGAGCGGAGAGTTTCAGCCACGCCCGCGATCTGGGCGCCTTTCTGGGCTTGGTCCCGCGCCAGCACACCACCGGCGGCAAGCCTCGGCTGCTGGGGATCAGTAAGCGCGGCAACACCTATCTCCGAACCATGCTGATCCACGGCGCGAGGGCTGCGCTTCCATCACTGGCTAAGAGCGAGACTGCGCTCGGCGCGTGGCTACGAGGCCTGTTGGCGCGATGCCACCACAACACGGTCGTCGTGGCGCTGGCCAACAAGCTGGCCAGGATCGCCTGGGCCTTGTTGCGTCGAGACACCACCTTCTCGATCGGTGAGGCGGCCTCGGCTTGATGCAATCGGCCACCAGCGCGCGACGCACTGCGTGACCCAAGGAATGTCTGCGGGAGGACTTTGAAAGATGGCCTGACGGTTACCGACGTCCCAACAGCCTGGTTCAAAAAGATGGCACATCGATGCCGAGGTTTTTATGAGGCCCGGGGCGTGCGGCTCTCCATCTTGGCGGCGGCCAATGCGTACTCATCCGGTGAGGACCGCGGCGGCGTTCAGACGGGCTAGAAGGGATGAAAGTGGCCGTCGGCCTCGATGATCTTGAGGGCTTCGACGAGCGGCTCGCGGCGGTAGAGACAGAACCAGGCGCCG
>Ga0209166_10002595_pt1 | contig 13497 bp, 8 predicted proteins | sample Coa_R1_3_FD_187151 | JGI IMG/M metagenome (GOLD analysis project Ga0209166, IMG submission 187151) | Surface soil microbial communities from Centralia Pennsylvania, which are recovering from an underground coalmine fire - Coalmine... | ecosystem: Environmental > Terrestrial > Soil > Unclassified... | reverse complement strand
GCCGGACGGCACCGGTGACGTGGGCCCACTCGGCCTCGGCGGCCCGGCCACCCAGGCCAGCCTCAGCCCGTCCAGCGTCACGCTGGACGCCTCGGGCAACCAGGTGATCACCGCAGGCAACCGGGTTCTGGTCACGGCGGCCAGCACCGGCACGTTCTACGGCCAGGCGATGACCGCCGGCGATGTCTACAACGTGGCCGGGACCGGCGCCCAGGGTTACGGGGGCAACGGAGGCGCGGCGACCTCGGCCACCCTTGACTACCCGTACGGAGTGGCGGTCGACGCGCATGGCAACCTGGTCATCGCCGACACCGGCAACAGCCAGATCCGGGTGGTGGCGGCCCGCAACGGCCGGTTCTACGGCATCGGGATGACGGCCGGGAAGATCTACCACGTGGCCGGGAACGCCAAGGCCGGCTACCTGGGCGACGGCGGCCCGGCGTCCACCGCCGAGCTCAACCAGCCGGAAAGCGTGGCCGTGGACCACTCCGGCAACCTGGTCATCGCCGACACCCAGAACGACCGGATCCGGGTGGTCGCCGAGACCACCGGCACCTTCTACGGCATCGCCATGACCGCCGGCGACATCTACCCGGTCGCCGGGAACGGCAGCCCCGGTCACTCGGGCGACGGCGGCCCGGCCACCGGCGCCGAGGTCAGCGTCCCCGAAGGCGTGACCGTGGACGGCTCGGGCAACCTGGTCATCGCCGACGCCGGGAACAACGTGGTCCGGGTGGTGGCCGAGGCCACCGGCACCTTCTACGGCATCGCCATGACCGCCGGCGACATCTACACCGTGGCGGGTGGCGGCACGACCCTGGGCGACGGCGGCCCGGCCACCAGCGCCGAGCTCAACGTGCCCGGCGGGGTCACGGCCGACGGCTCGGGGAACCTGGTCATCGCCGACACCAACGACTACCGGGTCCGGGTGGTGGCCGAGACCACCGGCACCTTCTACGGCATCGCCATGACCGCCGGCGACATCTACACGATCGCCGGGACCGGCCAGTACCGGCTCTCCGGCGCCTCAGGCCCGGCCACGTCGGCCGAGTTCAACGCCCCGGCCGGCGTGGCCATCGACAACCTGGGCGACACGATGGTGGCGGACACCGCCGGCAACCGGGTGCTGGCCGCGCCGGCCGCCGGGGCCAAGAGGTTCTACGGCCGGGCGGTGGTCGCCGGGAACATCTACGACGAGGCCGGCAACGGCACCGCGGGCTATTCCGGCGACGGTGGCCCCGGCCCGAGTGCCGAACTCAACGGGCCGGACTCGGTGACGGCGGACGCCGCCGGCAACCTCGTCGTCGCCGACACCGGCAACAACCGGATCCGGGTGGTCGCCAAGATCACCGGCACGTACTACGGCCAGGCCATGACCGGCGGCGACATCTACACCGTCGCGGGCAACGGCAGCCAGGGATACACCGGCAACGGCGGCGCCGCCACCAGCGCCGCGCTCAGCGAGCCGCAGGACGCGGCCGTGGACGGCTCGGGCAACCTGGTGATCGCCGACACCGGCAACAACCGGATCCGGGTGGTGGCCGAGACCACCGGCACCTTCTACGGCATCGCCATGACCGCCGGCGACATCTACCCGGTCGCAGGCGGCGGCACGGCCCTGGGCGACGGCGGCCCGGCCAGCAGCGCCCAGCTCGAAGCCCCAGCCTCTGTGACCGTTGACCAGTCGGGCAACCTGGTCATCGCCGACACATACGACTACCGGGTCCGGGTGGTGGCCGAGACCACCGGCACCTTCTACGGCATCACCATGACCGCCGGCGACATCTACACCGTGGCCGGCACCGGCACTCCCGGCTACTCAGGCGACGGCGGACCAGCCACCAGCGCCGAGTTTCAGTCTCTCGGCGCGGTCGCGGTGGGCAGTTCGGGCAACCTGGTCATCGCCGACACCTACAACAACCGGGTCCGGGTGGTGGCCGAGACCACCGGCACCTTCTACGGCATCACCATGACCGCCGGCGACATCTACACCGTGGCCGGCACCGGCACCGCCGGGTACTCAGGCGACGGCGGACCAGCCACCAGCGCGCAGCTCGCCCTGCCCGGCGGGGTGGCGGCGGATGCGTCCGGTGACCTGCTGACCGCCGACACCGGCAACAACCGCATCCGGCAGGTGGCCGGCAGCTAGCGGATCCGGATGTGACCCGCCGCGCCACGCTGGACGATATGGCCAAGAGTCCTGGCAATTGATCCATGGGATCCGTAGCTGACCTGCAACCCGTGACCCGCGCCGGGTTTCTCCGCTATCAGCGCTACCTGGTATTTCGTCCCGTATGCGAGGATCACCCCGGGTTACCGCAGCTCCGGGGCCTGCAGGCGCCTGACGGGCACCTCGGGCAAGATCCTTTTCGTACCCGGTGGCAGGCATTTTGTGAAATTCGATGACAATTACCGGTCAAATGCCGCAGGATTATCCTTCGGCGGCCGGCTGTTCGCCGGAGATGGCGGGACTCCACCTACACAGTGATCCAGGAGTGACCTCATGGGCGTAGCCAGCTCGCCAGGCCCGGACCGGCCCTACCAGGCGCGCCGCACGATCCGCTCCTCCTTCACCGTTGTGGTGGCGGTGCCGGTCGTCTGCCTGGTAGCGCTGTGGACGGTGGCCGTACTGGTCGCTCCCGGCGGCTCGGCGGTCCGCAACGCCCTGCTCATGCGGAGCCATACCCATCTCGCCCAGGTGGCGCTGTACGCGGGCGGGGGGCTGCTCGTCCTCATCCTGGCCGTCGTCTTGATGGGCCTGTTCGCCGGGCGGGTGTCCCGCGACATCTCCAGCCTTGAGACCGCGGCCCGCCGGCTCGCCGACGAGAAGCTGCCACAGATCATGATGCGGCTGCGCAACGAGGGCCCGGACCCCGAGGCCGGTCGGGGCACGATCCGGCTGCGGCCGAGGACGGCAGAGATCGCCCGCGCCGCGGCGGCCATCGCCGACCTGCAGCAGACCGCGATCGCGGCGGCATCCGACGAGGCCAGCCTGCGCAACGGCGTCGCCCAGGTCTTCGTGAGCCTGGCCAGGCGGAACCAGTCGCTGCTGCAGCGCCAGCTACGCCTGATCGACGCCCTGGAACGGAAGGCCGCCGACCCGGCCGCGCTGGCGGACCTGTTCCTGCTCGACCATCTCACCACCAGGATGCGCCGCCACGCGGAAAACCTGATCATTCTGTCCGGCGCGAACCCCGGCCGGTCCTGGAGCGCGCCGGTGCCGGTCATCGACGTGATCCGCGGCGCGGCCGCCGAGGTCGAGGACTACCAGCGGATCCGCGTGGTCACCCGCACCCAGGACACGGTGACCGGGTCGGCCGTCGCCGACCTGATCCACCTGCTGGCCGAGCTGGTCGAGAACGCGGCCCTGTTCTCCCCCTCGGACACCCGGGTCGACGTGCGGGCCGAACGGGTGGCCAACGGTTTCGTCATCGAGATCGAAGACCGGGGCCTGGGGATCCAGGGCGACCTGCTCAGGCAGATCAACCACCAGCTGGCCAACCCGCCCGACTTCGCCCTCGCCGACCCGGACCGGCTCGGCCTGTTCGTGGTGGCGAAGCTCGCCGCGCGGCACGGCATCCGGGTGACGCTGAGCGCGTCCCCCTACGGTGGCACGACGGCGGTCGCGCTGATCCCGCACACCATCGTCCCGCCAGCGGCCGAGCTGGGACTGGACATACGGCACAGCGCCGGCGAGCTGACCGGCGGGCCCGCCGGGCCCGAGCCGCGATCCGGCGATGCCTTCGTCCTGACCGGCCGCACGACAGCGGCCTGGTCGCCGTCGCCGGACGAAGCGACCGAGCGGGCGGAGCTGAGCCAGCTCACACCCGGCCCGCACAGCACCGGCCCGTTGGGTACGGTCAGCCCGATCGGCACGGCGGCTTCGGCCAGCGCGGGAAGATCACTGGACCTGGGCACCTCGTTCGATCCGGGTGGCCCGCACGACCGCGATCCGGGTGGCCCGCACGATCGCGACCCGGGTGGCCCGCACGACCCGGACAGCCCGCTGCGCCCAGGCGACCGCGGCGGCCCGGCGGATCCGGGGAGCGCACCGGTCATCGCGGATGCGCTGAGCCCGGCCGGCCTGCCGGTCCGGGGCGGCGCCCAGGCGCCAGCCGGCCAGCAGCCGCCGGCCGCCGGGCCACCGACCATGGGCAACTCCCCCGCCTTCCCCGACCTGCCGACGCTGGGCGGCTCAGGCCGCGGCACTCCGGCCGAATCCCCGGATCCGGTCCGGCCAGCAGGCATGGCCGGACCGCTGTCCCAGGGTGGCCCGTCACCTGGTGCGGGCAGCCCCCCGGCCAGCGTGAGCGGTCTGCCGCAGCGCGGTGACCCGCCGGCCAGCGTGAGCGGTCTGCCGCAGCGCGGTGGCCCGCCCAGCTCCAGCGGCCTGCCGAACCGGAGCCAAGCGTTCGGCTCCGGCGGCCTGCCATCCCGCGGCGGATCGCTCACCGCGGGCGCCCCTGGCGGTCCGGCGGAACCCGCCGCGGGTATGCCGGGGGACCGTGGCCCGTCGCAGCCCACCCGGTCGTCCGCTGCGGGCACCTACCGGGGCCTGCCGCGCCGTGTGCGCCAGGCGAACCTGTCCCCGCACCTGGCGAGCGCCTCTGCCCAGGACGCCCCGGAGACGGCGCTCAGCCCCGCGCCGGTACCGCTGCCCGACCGCACACCGGAAGAGGCGCGGGCCTTCGTGGCCTCGTTCCGGACCGGCTGGCAGCGCGACGACGATACCGGCGGCGACAACAGCCCCCACGACGAGAACCGGCCGGACACCCTGGGCACGCCGGACGGTAACGGAGCACGAGTAACCGAAGAGCACGACTCCGCGGCATCACAGACAGAGGAGAGGTAATGGAAGAGCTGACCGCGGACGGATCCGGAACGGACCTGGGGTGGCTACTCGACGATCTCGCGGACCGGGTGGATCACCTTCGGCAGGCCGTGATCCTGTCGCGCGATGGGCTCAAGATCGCCGCTTCCGCGAGCCTGAACCGGGAGGACGCAGAGCATTTGTCCGCGCTGGCCGCCGGGGTACAGAGCCTGGCCAAGGGCGCCGGTGCACATTTCGGGGGCGGAGCCGTCCAGCAGATCATCATCGAACTCGAAAAGGCCTTCCTCTTCGTCACCGCGGCCGGTTACGGCAGTTGCCTGGCCGTGCTCTGCTCGGCGCAGGCCGATCCGGCACTGATCGCCTATGAGATGGCGATGCTGGTGAAGCGCGCGGGACCGCACCTCGCGGCCCACCCACGGTTCCCGGCCAGCAGCCTCCCGGTGGAGTGAGCCACCCATGCCGCAGGGCGACAAGTGGCTCGACCAGAATGCAGGTCCGGTCGTCCGGCCCTACGCACTGACCGGTGGCCGGACCGCGCCGGCCGCTGGCGAGGTGCTCGACCTGATTGCCATCGTCAGCGCCACCGACCTGGGTGAGCGGGAGTCCGACGCGATCGATCTGAGCCCCGAGGACCGCACGATCCTCAGTCTCTGCCGCCGCCCGGTGACCGTGACCGACGTTGCCGCCGGCACTGAACTGCCCCTCGGCGTGGTTCGTGTGCTGCTCGCCGACCTCATCGCCCGGGGCCGGATCGCGGTGGTGCCGCAGCGGCGCACGGGTGACCAGCCCAGTACCGACTTGCTCAAGGAGGTGCTGCATGGCCTCCGCGCCCTCTGACGGCCCCGACGGCCTGCTCGCGGCATTCAAGATCGTTGTCGCGGGTGGATTCGGGGCAGGCAAGACGACGCTCGTCGGCGCGGTGAGCGAGGTCCGGCCGCTACGCACCGAGGAGACCCTCACCAGCGCGAGCATCGGGCTCGACGACCTGGCCGGGGTGGGTGACAAGAAGACCACCACCGTCGCCATGGACTTCGGCCGGATCACCCTCAGCAACCGGCTGGTGCTCTACCTTTTCGGCACGCCGGGCCAGGAGCGGTTCTGGTTCATGTGGGACGAACTGTCCTATGGCGCGCTCGGCGCCGTGGTGCTGGCCGACACCCGCAGGCTTGACGACTGCTTCCCGTCCGTCGACTACTTCGAGAACTGCCAGCTCCCGTTCGTCGTCGCCATCAACTGCTTCGACGACGCGCCGCGTTACGACCCGGAGGACGTGCGGGTCGCGCTCGATCTCGACTCGCACATCCCGGTGATGCTCTGCGACGCCCGCGATCCAGGCTCGGTCAAGCAGATCCTGATCACGCTGGTCGAGTACGTGCTGGCCAGAAGGCCGGAGCCGAGCCAGGCCGAGCCCGCCGCACCACTGGCACCGGCCGCACCCGCTCCGCTGCATGACCGGGCGGGCCCGGCTGCGCCGCTGGAGCCAGCCGAGCCGCGCGGGACCTTCGGTTCCGGATTGCGCCTGATACCGCATGAACCGGGCGGGGAGGCGGTCAGCCACGACCGTGCGACCTGGCGCTCGACGGTCCAGTAGGAACACCGGCCCAGCGGCCGGCGGATAGTCACGGTCCCGGAGCAATGGCCGGCTCCGGGACCGGTAAACAACATCTTCGATCAGTCACTTTGATCAGTAATATCACCGTTTCCAGTCCATTACTGATTGGCCGGATCCGCTAAAGAGTGACGAGATGTTGTGTTTCTGTGCATTTAACTCAATATAACGCTGTGTGATGACGGGGATTATGTATGGTGTTGTCCGTCTCGTTGTGAAATCATCGCTTGCTGGAATGTAAACAACTAACAGCATTCGCCGCCCCGGGGCTGGCGGCCGGGTGCATATGAGGAGAACTGATGAGGGAGCACTCCGCAGCTGCCGTGGTCACATCAGCGCCCAGTCCCCCCAGCCGGCTGGAATCCAATGCCATCGGGGTGGCCCAGGATACCGTGATCGGCCTGGCTTCATCGGCGCCAGCGGCGTCTATCGGGCTGACGATCGCCTTCCTGGCGGCGGCGACCGCCTATGGCAGCGGAGCGATCATCCTCATCACGGCGATACCCATGGTCATCATCGCCAACGCCTACCGCCGGCTCAACATGTGGAACGCCAACTGCGGTGCCTCCTTCGAGTGGGTCGGCCGGGCGATCAACCCCTACCTGGGCTTTCTGACCGGATGGTTGATGATCGCCGCCTACATCATCGCGACGGTCAGCGGCGTCGAGGTACTGGGCCCCTCGGTGCTTTCTGTCTTCGGCTCCAATGCCACCAGCAAACCGGCGAACGTCGCCATTGCCACCGCCATCGGCCTGGTCATGCTCGTGGTCGCGATCGTCGGTATCAAGATCACCGCACGCACCCAGGTTGCCCTGGCCGCGGTCGAGTACGTGATCCTGATCGGCTTCGCCGTCGCCGGCCTGATCGCGGTGCTCAGCCACCACCACAACACCGTCGGTTTCAGTGCCGACTGGTTCAGCGTCAGCGGCATCGGGGCGAAGGGCAGCCCGGTAGCCGGATTCCTGCTCGCGGTGTTCATGTTCACCGGCTGGGACGGCACGCTGTATGTCAACGAGGAGGTGCGGCGCCGGCGCACGAACCCCGGTAAGGCGGCCGTCATCGCGGTTGTGCTGCTCGCCGTCATCTACACGTTCTCCACCGTGGGCCTGCAGGGCGCGGTCTCGGCGAACGGGCTGCAGAACAACAGTTCCGCACCGCTGACCTACATCGCCCAGGCGCTTGGCGGTGGCGGCTGGGCCAAGGTGATGGCGCTCAGCCTGGCCCTGTCGGTGATCGCCACCACCGGCACCGGCATCGTGCTGACCGCCCGTATCGTCTACGGAATGGCCAGCTACCGGGCGCTGCCCGAGTTCCTGGCCAACGTGTCCCGCCGGTTCTCCACCCCGATCGGCGCCAGCGTTCTGGCCGGACTGCTGATCATCGGCCTGGCCTGGGTGTATCTGCTGGTCACCTCGGTGCAGAACGCCTTCAACTACGTGGTGGGGGTGACCGGCCTGCTCTTCGGCATCTTCTACATCCTGACCGCGCTGGCGACGATCGTCTTCTACCGGCGCCGCCTGCTGGCCAGCGTCAAGGATGCGCTGACGCTCGGCATACTTCCGATCGCCGCGGCCGGCTTCCTCGGCTGGATCGTGGTGAAGTCAATGCTGCAGGCCGCCGCGGCGGTGAACTGGTCGATGGTGGGCGTGGTGGCCACCGGACTGGCCCTGATGCTTACCGCGCGCTTCGTGCTCCAGTCGCCGTTCTTCCAGATCCGGCGGGAAAGCGATACCGGGAAGGTCTGAGCTCGTCCGGGCCGGCTACCGGGCCGACATGCCGTCCAGGCTTTCGTGGATGGCCTGGGTCAGCGGATCCCCGGCCGGGAGAACCCGTTCACAGCGGGCGGCGGTATCGCGTAGCAGCGTCCTGGCGTCGGTCAGCCTGCCAGCGGAGTAATACGCCTCGGCCAGGCTGGCCTGGCGGGCCAGGGTGTCCGGGTGGTCCTCACCGAGCAGGCGCTCGGAATCGGCCCGGACCTGCTCGAAGAGCAGCAGCGCTGAGGCCATCCGGCCAGCCGTGAAATAGGCGGACGCCAGATTGCTGCGGGCCGCGAGGGTGTCCAGGTGATCTGCTCCGGCGACCCGCTCACAATCGGCCAGCGCCTTCTTGTACTGAGAGATGGCCGCCTTGATCTGGCCGTCGGCAAGGTAGATGTCGGCCAGCCGCTCCCGGGTGGTGATCGTGTCGGGATGCCGGGAACCCTGGGCCCGCTCACGGGCGGCCAGGGTGCGCCGGTAGACCGGGATCGCCTCGCTGAACCGCTCCGCGGCGGTGTAGGCGGTGGCGAGCTCTTCCTGGACGCCGAGGGTGGCCGGGTGGCCGGGTCCCCTGACCCGTTCGCAGACGAGGGCGGCCTGGCCCAGAACGGTGACCGCGTCGCCGGTCTGGCCGGCCGCGACCAGGGCGCGGCCGAGCTGGATCTGGACCGCGAGAACGCCGGGGTGGTCGGGCCCGGTGGCCCGCAGGCGGCTGGCCAGGTTCCGCTGGAAGGCCTGGACGGCCGCATCGGCCCGCCCGGCCGCCAGGTAGGCTGCGGCGAGCCGCTGGCCCGTCTCCAGGGTGTCCGGATGGCCGGGCCCCAGGGTCCGGTCGCTGACCGCGGCAAGCTCCGACCAGTAGGCCACGGCGGGGCCGGTCAGGCGGGCCTGGTCGAGGCTTTGCCCGGCAAGCATCAGCAGCGGATGACAGCCTTCCGCCGTCAGCGCTTCGCCCGCGGCCCGGCGCAGGCTGGTCGCGCAGGAGCGCAGGCTGATGCCGAGCCATCCGGGCGGTTCGGTTTCCGGCCACACCTCGAGCAGCGCGTCGGCTGCCGCCCGCACGGCCTGCTCGAGCATCTTGTCTGGCATGGCGGCCCGGACCGCCGCCTGGACGATGGCGCTCATCCGGATCGCTTGCAGGCCGTTCACCCGGTCGATGGACAGCAGGCCCACCCGTTCCAGGCTCTGCACGCCGTCCCAGGCGCGTTTGGGATCAGGCCCGGACATGCCGTCAGTGGCCAGGTATTCGCAGACGGCCCGGGTGGTGAACACACCAGCGGGGATGGCGTTGCCGTCGAGCAGCGCGGCGACCGCCAGCACCGGCTCGACCGCACCCGGCGACAGCCGCTCGGCATAGTCGATGGACAGCGTCCAGGTGACCGCGGCGGCGGGCAGGTCGTTGCCGGGCGCCGCAGTGAACTGCTCCAGCCGCCGGGCGAAGTATTCCCGGTAGTCGCGGCACGTCTGCGCCGAATTCGCGATCACCGCGCTGGCGTGGGTGAGGGCGAGCGGTTCGCAGCGCAGATCGTCGGTGAGGTCGATGGCACCCAGGCGCTGGTCCGGGTCCGCGGTGAGGCGGCCCATCAGGTAGCTGAGCGCCTCGCGCGGCGTGAACCCCTCGACCGGGACGAGCCTGACCTGCGGCTGCCCGGTGAGGGTGACGGGATCGGTCGTCGTCACCAGGACCCGGCCGGCGCGCCCGGCCGGCCACAGGCCCTCCAGGTCCGCCGGGTCGGTCAGGTCGTCGAGCACCACGAGCCAGGGCCGGCTGGTCTCCTCCAGCCAGCGGAGCAGCCGGACGGCCATGGATTCAGCCTCGCCGTCAGCCGGGATCCGCATCGCCGCGACCGCGGCCTCTACATAACCGGCCAGCACCGATGCCCGGCTGGTCGCGGTGATCCAGGCCAGGAACTCCACCGCGCCCGCCTGCCAGGCCGACTCCGCGGCGGCCACGGCGAGCTGGGTCTTGCCACAGGATCCGAGCCAGCTCCGGGTCCCGGCCAGCTTCTGGTTGGGCACCAGCGCCACGATGGAACCGGGCACCAGCGCCGCCCTCAGGTCGGGGGCGGTCTCCGGCCGGCCGCTGAACCCGTCGGCGAGCGGTGGCGCCACGCCCGCGCGAACCGGCCAGTCGATCCGCTCGCCTGGCGGCACTGCCCGCGCCCCGGCTCGCGCCTTGCTATGCAAGGCCCCTACCCGCGGACATTCGCTCTCACCGCGTTCCTCCTTGATGTTCCAGGCCGGGGGCAGTGCACAACCATACGGCTAGTACCGCCGGAAAGCGCATCGCTGCGCATATTTCACTGAAGCCACACAATCCCCTGGGAACACGAAGCCAGGTAAACAGGCATTAATGGTCAGAACCAGTGGTTACTTTCTGCTCTCCCGGTTCAAATGATCGAGCATCTTGGCGCAGGCATGGACCGTCCGCAGCCGCGGAACGTCCACGCCGAGCTTACCCGCGAGCTCGGCCACTGCCCCGGTCATGCAGTCAAGTTCGAGCCTTTTCCCCGCCTCGGCGTCTTGCCGCATGGACGTCTTGTGGCCGCCCACGGCCAGCGCGGCCTCCAGCCTCCGCTGCAGCGTCACCGGGAACTCGATGCCCAGCCGGCCTGCCACCTCCGCGCACTCGGTGAAGATCGCCATGAGCAGGTCGCGCATCTCCGGCAGCTCACCCAGCTCACCCAGCGTCGCCCCGGTCAGCGCGGTGACCGGGTTGAACGCCGCGTTGCCGACCAGCTTGAGCCAGATCTGGCTGGCCAGCGCCGTCCCGGTGGCGACAGGGGCCTTGAGCCCGCCAGCGGTGAACGCCGCCGAGATCTCCCGGCACCGCTGCGACGGCGATCCGTCCGGCTCGCCCAGGGTGAACCTGGTCCCCTCGATGTGCCGGATGACCCCGGGCTCGACGATCTCGGTCGCGCTGTAGAGCACGCAGCCGATGTTGTGCCGCGGCGCGATGGCGGCGGCGATCACCCCGCCGGGGTCCACGCTCTCCAGGCTCGTGCCGCGCAGCGATCCGGGAAGCACCTGGGGATACCACCACGGGATCCCGTTCTGCGCCCAGATGACGGCGGCCTCCGGGGCGAGCAGCGGGCCGAGCCGCGGCGCGAGCTCCGGGATGCTGTAGGCCTTGAGCGCGACGAACACCGCATCGGCCTGCCCGACCGCGGCCAGGTCGCCGGTGGCGGCCGGGTGCGCGGTGAAGTCGCCGCGCGGCGACAGCACCCGCACGCCCCCGGCCTTCATCGCGTCCAGGTGCGCTCCCCTGGCGATCAGCGTCACGTCCGCGCCGCCACGCGCCAGCGCGGCCCCCACATACCCCCCGATCGCCCCGGCCCCCAGCACAGCGAACCTCACAGCATCACCCGCCCGCAGCACAAGCTGGCCGGCCAGCCACCCGGGCCGGGCCGAGACGGGCTGGGGCCGGCCGGGATCACTGGGGGCTCCGCCCGGCGACCAGGGCCGCCACCTGGCGGCGCTGGATCTTGCCGGTGGCGGTGCGCGGGATCTCGGTGAGGACGTGCACCTTGACCGGGACCTTGAAGGCGGCCAGCCGGGCACGGCAGTGGCCGATCAGGGCGCCGGGCTCGGCGTCGGCGCCCAGGGTCACGGCGGCGGCCACCAGCTCCCCGTACTTGTCATCGGGTACGCCGAAGCAGACCGCCCCGGTCACGGCCGGATGGGACAGCAGCACCTGCTCAATCTCGGCCGGGGCGATGTTCTCACCGCCGCGGATGATCATTTCCTTGATCCGGCCGAGCAGGGTGAGGTAACCGTCGCTGACCGAGCCGAGGTCGCCGGTGCGGAACCAGTCACCGAAGAACGCCCCGGCGGTCGCGGTGGGGTTATCCAGGTACCCGGACATCACGCCGGGGCCGCGGACGACGACCTCGCCGGTGCTCCCCTCCGGCAGGAGCGTCCCGGCCGGGTCGGCGATGGCGATCTCGGTGCCGGTCGCCACCCCGACCGAACCAGGCAGCCGGGCGGCCGGTGGCAGCGGGTTGGCGGTCATCTGGTGGCTGGCCTCGGTCATTCCGTAGGCCTCCAGCATCGGCACCCGGTATACCGACTCGGCCCGGGCGAGCAACGCCGGCGACAGCGCCGAACTGCACGAACGGGTGAACCTCAGGGTCGCCGGCGGGCCCCCGTCGTCGGCCCGGTCCAGGATCATCGTGTGCAGCGTCGGGCCCGCCGACAGCCAGGTCGCGCCGTGCTCACGCGCCTGCGGCCAGAACCGGTGCGGAGTGAACCGGCGCGGCACGACGACCGTGCCGCCGGCGCGCAGCGTCGCGAACGCGGAGGCGACGATGCCGTGGACATGGAACAGCGGCATGACGCAGAACGACACATCGGCCGGGCCGAGCCGGTAGTGCCGGGCGATCGTGCCGGCCGAAGCCATCAGGTTGCGCTGCCGCAGCGGCACCTGCTTCGGCCGGCTGGTCGTGCCGCTGGTGTGCAGGATCACGGCGATATCGTCGGGGCCGCCCGGCTCGAACGACCTGGCGGGCGGCCCGGCAGCGTTCAGCGTTGGCGGCCCGGACGCGGCCGGCTCGACCGTGAGCACCGTGGTCCCGGTGGCCGCCGCCGCGGCCACCGCGCCGGGCAGCCGTCCGGCCGGGATGAGGAACAGCCGGGGCGCGATGTCGGTCAGGAAGAACGTGAACTCGGCCTCGGTGTAGGCCGGGTTGAGCGGCGCGGCGGCCGCGCCGAGGGCTGCGATGGCCAGCAGCAGGAGGATGACGTCCGGGCCGTTGGGCAGCGCGAAGGCCACCTTGTCGCCGCGGCCGGCCCCGGCACCGGCCAGCTTGCGGGCCAGCGCGTCGACGCCATCAGCCACCTGGGCGTAGGTCAGCACCTGACCGCCGTCGGGCACCACGAACGCCGCGCCGCCGGGATCCCCCCGGGTCAGCAGCGCGCTGAGCGCTTCGTCACCGGCTCGGCGGGTCACTTCGGTCATCTGCTGGCCTCCGGTGGTTGCCGCGGGGCTGCCATCGCCGGTTAACCCGCGCCCAGGCAGGGTTGATGCCGGCGATGGTCCCGGCTGGGTCCGTTCTTCTTATGAAACATCACAGGGCGAGGCCGCCATCTACCGGGAGCACAGCGCCGGTGACCGCGCTGCTGTGCTCGCTGGCGAGCCAGACCAGAGCGGCGGCGACCTCGGCCGGAGCGAGCAGGCGGCGCACCGGCTGCTGGGCCGCGAACGCCGCCGCCGCGGGCAGGCCGTACAGGCGGGCGCTCTCGGCCAGGATCGCGGTGTCGGTGGAGCCGGGGCTGACCGCATTCGCGGTGATGCCGGTCTC
>Ga0209166_10002593_pt1 | contig 13509 bp, 14 predicted proteins | sample Coa_R1_3_FD_187151 | JGI IMG/M metagenome (GOLD analysis project Ga0209166, IMG submission 187151) | Surface soil microbial communities from Centralia Pennsylvania, which are recovering from an underground coalmine fire - Coalmine... | ecosystem: Environmental > Terrestrial > Soil >... | reverse complement strand
CTATCCGGCGCCACCCTGGCACTTCGGCGAGCGCGCGATCGGCACGCAGCAGCCTGCGCCGGCGACTGGCGCGGACAACCGTGCAATCTGGGTCGAGGAGCTGGGCATGGATGCGGTGACGTTGGCTGAACTCTGCGACGGCGCGGCCGGATGAGCGGGCGGGACGCGGCCTGGCTGCCGCTGCGCGGCGTGCGCGTGCTCGACTTCACCTGGATGATCGCCGGCCCGCTGGGCACGCGGCTGCTCGCCAACTTCGGCGCCGACGTGATCAAGGTCGAGTCCTACAACCGCGTGGACCGCATCCGCGAGACGGGGCCGCATCCGGACGGCCCATGGAGCTACAACGAGGACGGCTCCTTCAACGACGTGAACCTCAACAAACGCAGCCTGCTGCTCAACCTGAATCTGCCCCGCGGGCGGGCGCTCGCGCGGCAGCTCACGGCGGTGGCCGACGTCGTGATGGCCAACTTCACCGGCGACCGGCTGGACCGCTGGGAGCTAGGATTCGCGGACCTCGCAGCCGTGCGCCCGGACATCATCGTGCTCAACATGCCGGTGTTCGAGAGCCAGGGCGAGCGGCGGCGCTGGGGCGGCATCGGCACGCACATCAACGGCCTCGCCGGCATCAGCAGCCTTTCCGGCTACGAGGGCGACCCGCCCTTCGGCCTCGGCCCGCTCTATCCCGACTTCAGCGGCAACCCGTTCCACGCCACCTCGGCGATCCTTGCCGCGCTGATCGAGCGCGACCGCGGCGCCGGCGCCCAGTTCATCGAGATCAGCCAGTACGAATCGACGGCGAGTCTGCTCGGTCCAGCGCTGCTGGCCCACTCCGTCGCAGGCAGCGAGCCGCAACGCCGCGGCAACCACTCCGACCGCGCCTGCCCGCACAACGTCTACCCAGTGCAGGGCGAAGACCGCTGGATCGCGATCGCCGTTGAGAGCGACGGTGAATGGGCGGCGCTGTGCCGGGCGCTGGGCCAGGAGGCATGGTGCACGGACCCACGCTTCGCCTCGTTGCCGGCGCGGCTCGCCAACGAGGCCGCCCTGGACGAGCTGATCGCGGCCGACACGAGCGACTGGACCGCCGCCAGGCTTGCCGCGCATCTGCAAGCGGCCGGCGTGCCCGCCGCGCCGGTCAGCCGACTGGACGAGGTGCTGGCTGACCCGTGGTATCGCCGCGAGTACTTTTACGAGCAGCGTGGGCCGGAAGGCTGTGTCTTCACCACGCACGGCGAACCCATTCGCCCCGCCGGCGAGCAGCAGCCGGCGCTGCGCGCCCCGCTCATGGGCGAACACACCGACACGATCGTACGAGAGCTGCTCGGCCTGGACTCAGCCACGGCCGATGCGCTCTACGCAGACGGCACGCTGGGCTGAAGCGCTGTTACGCCTCTGGCACGAGCGGCAGCGTGATCGTGAAGACGCTGCCTTCGCTGGGTCGCGATTCCACCGCCAGCGTGCCGCCGTGCGCCCGCACGATCTCGTGCGCCACGTAGAGGCCGAGGCCGAAGCCTGTCAGCCCCCGATCCACGTTGCGGGCGCGGTGGAACGGCTCGAAGATCAGCGGCTGATCTTCTGCCGGGATGCCGATGCCCTCGTCGCGCACCGCGAGCGCGGCCGCCCCGTCGCTCTCGGCCACCGTCACTATGATCGGTGAAAGCGGCTTCGAGTATTTGCGCGCGTTGCCGATCAGGTTGGCGAGCACCTGTTCCAGGCGGTCGGCGTCGGCGCTCACCAGTGGTCCCGCCGCGGGCGCAAGCACGGTGATCGGGTGCTCGCTTGTCGCGGCCGCGCGTTCGATCTCGACGGCGCGGCGGACGAACTGCCCGAGGTCCAGCGGCTGCGGCTCGATCACGAACAGGCCACGGGTAAGGCGAGAGGCATCGAGCAGTTCGCCGACCAGCCGCGTCAGCCGCGCCACCTGGCGGATCGCCACCTCCAAGCCGCCGGCGATGCTTTCCGCCGGCGCCTGGCGCTCCAGCCTGCGGCGCGTGACCTCCAGATAGCCCTGCAGCGAGGTGAGCGGCGTGCGCAGCTCGTGCGAGGCCGCGGCGAGGAAGGTGTCGCGCAGCGCGACGGCCCGGCGCAGCTCTTCCTCGACCTGGCGGCTATCTGTAACGTCGTGCAGCACACTGATCACGATCTGGCTCTGGTTGAGCGCATCGTCCACCGGCGTCGAGGCGATCGACACCCAGCGCTCCGTGCCCGTCTGCCGGTTGCGCAGCCCGAGCGTGAGCGGCGGCACCTCCTCGCCGCGCAAGACGCGCCGGCCGGGCAGCAGCTCCGGCGGGAAAGGCTGGCCGGACTCGTCCAGCAGGTCAATGCGGGCCGCGAGATCGCGCGGCCGGGCGGCGATCAGCGCCCGCGTGGATTCGAAGCCGCAGAGCTGCGCCGCCACCCGATTGGCGTAGAGGATGTGGCCGGCGCTGTCCTGCACCATGATGCCGTCGATCAGGTGCTCAAACACCATCGCAAGGCGCATGCGTGCGCCGAGCATCGCCTGTTCGGTGCGGTACGGCTCGCTTGTCTGGCCGAAGGCAGAAAGGGCCAACAGCAGTGCCGGCGCCGCGGGCAAGCCAGCGAGGCCGGCGGCGGTGACATGAACGCCGCACCATGATCCGTCACGCCGGCGCATGCGTATGCTCAGCGCGCGCGTGGCCCCGGCACGGTCCGCCAGGTTGGTCAGGAGGGCCGCAACGCGCTCGCGATCGTCGGAGTGCACGAGCGTCAGCAGCTCCGGTGGAAGCGCGTCCCCGTCGGCGTAACCGAGCAGGCCGCGCGCCGCGGGGCTGCTGACCTGCAGGCGTCCGTCACGATCGAGGACGATCAGTGCCGCCGCAACCTGCCCCGCGGTGGCGAGCGCTGGTGATTCGGACACGATCAGACCCCCGGCACGGCCGCACGGCCCGCACGCAGCATAACGCACCCGGCCGGCGGCAGCGCGGCCAGGCGGATTATGAGCAGTAGCCGGAGATCAACGCGTGCGGGAGGCCAACGGCAGTAACCATTGCGCCGATCCCGCGTTTGAAGCGACGGAGCCTCCGCGAAAGCGCCGTAGCCGTGAAGGAAAGCGTGTGGAGGGAATGCCAGCCTTGATCCTCGTCGTCGATGATGACCCCGACATCCGCGCCCTTGTCCACATGATTCTCGAAGAGGAAGGCTACGTCGTGATGGCCGCCGGCGACGGGCGCGAGGCGCTGGCGCAGGTGCAGCAGCAGCAACCGTCGCTCATCTTGCTCGACCTGAACATGCCGGTGATGTCCGGCTGGGAGCTGCACGACGAGCTGCGTTCCCGCGAGATCGGCGTGCCGGTGGTGTACATGACCGCCGCCCAACGCGCCCGCGCCGAGGCCGAGCTGCACGGCGCCCAGGGCTTTCTCGCCAAGCCCTTCGGCCTGCACGAGCTGCTGCAAACAGTCGAGCAGTTCGTCGCCTGAGGCCCCTTGCCCACGGAGCGGGCTCAGACCGAGCCGGAGCGCCCCAGCCGCGCGCGGAGGTAGAGGCCGTGTTCGGCAATGTAGGCGGCCACGGAATCCGGCACCAGGTAGCGCAGCGAGCGGCCCGCGGCGACCCGGCGGCGCAGATCGGTGGAACTGATCGCCAGCGCCGGCATCTCGATCCGTTCGCAGGCGTCCGCCAGGCCGGGAATCCGCCGATCAAGCGACGCCAGCTCATGCGCCGGCAGCTCCCCGCGCGCGGCCACCGCCAGCTTCGCCAGCCTGACGAGGCGCTGCGGCTGCCACCAGTTGGGCAAGTCCTGCAAGGCGTCGCTGCCCAGGATGAAGTGCAGCGTGACGCCCGCGCCCAGCTCCGCGCGCAGCGCCTCCAGGGTCAACGTCGTGTAGGTGGGGCCAGCCTGCTCCAGCTCCACGGTCGAAACGTCGAACGCCGGGTTGCCGGCCAGGGCCAACCGCACCATCGCCAGGCGGTGCGCGATCGGCGTGATACGGCGGCCCGACTTGCGCCAGGGGCGCGGAGCCGGCACAAACAGCACCCGCTGCAGGCCAAGCTGCTCGCGCGCCTCTTCCGCCAGGCGCAGATGCGCCAGGTGAATCGGGTCGAAAGTGCCGCCCAGCACGCCGATCTGCAGACGCTGCCCGCTCATCTCTTGCAGCTTAGTGGCGAATCGGCGCTGACAATAGCGCGCGGCTTGCCGCCCGGCGGCGCGGCGGCTAGGGTATGCGGGGCGCAAGAACCGTACGCGGCTCGCGGGAGGAACACACGATGGCGGAGCGGGCGCGGCCCTTCTGGAACAGCGAGCCGGCGAAAGGCCCCGCTGGCACGTTCCACGTCGTCGTCACGCGACTGCCGGCCGGCCTCGGCGGCCGCCGCGACCTCTACTCCGCGACGCTCTTCCGCAAAACTGAGACCGGAGAGGAGGCGGTCGAAACCGATTTCTGGCAGCATTCGGCCCCGCCGCACGACGCCGACAAGCTCGCCTTTCGCGAGCGGGCGCGACGCGCCGCCGCGCAGACCGCGGCGGCAGGCTGAAGCGCAGATGCCCGCGCCTCCACGACCCTTGCAACGATCGCGGTGGGCCAATCGTCCTCTGAGCAGGATTGGCCGCCTAGCGAGGGAGCGCGAGCGATGCGAATCGATGGCCGGCGCCGGCTGCTCAGCCGCATTTTCCTGTTCGTGGGAGCGTTATCGCTGGGGTTGGTGTTGCCCGCCGCCGGTGCGGGCAGGGCGGCGCCCGCGGCTGGAACGCTGCACACGCTCACGCTCGCGGACAACGGCGCCACCGTCGGCGTGGCACTCGGCGACCGCATCGAGCTACGGCTGGACGTTAACTTGAACTGGACCGTGTCCGTGACCGATACGACCGTGCTGCGCCGGCCGCCGGGAATCGCCCTGGTGCGCGAAGTACAGGGGCTGTGGGACGCGATTGCGCCGGGCAGCGCGACGATCAACGCTACCGGCGATGCGCCGTGCCGTATGTCGAGACCTGCCTGCACCGTGCCCTCGCTGCTCTTCAGCGCGACGATCACCGTCGGCGGCGCGCCGCCGCCGCAGCCCGGCGGCGGTACGGCGACCTATCCCCCCGGCTGGAACATCGTCGGCGCGCCCGACGGCACCATCTTGCCCGTGGACGCCTGGACCTGGGACCCGCTGCGCGGCCAGTACAGCAGCCTGCCCGCCGGCACGCCTCTCCTGGGCGGGCATGGCTACTGGGCCTATTTCACCGCGCCGCAGAACGTGCCGCTGGCCCCGGGCGGCGCCGGCTCTGCACAGATTGCGGCGCCGGCCGGAGATTGGGTGCTGATCGGCGATCCCAGCGCCGCCAGCGGCGCCACGATCGCCGGCGCGGACGCGGTGTATACCTACGACCCGGCCGCCGGCGTCTACAATCTGGCGAACTCGTTGGGGCCGGGCGGCGGCGCCTGGGCCATCTCTGCCGCGGGCGGGACGTTCGTGATCGCGGCGCAGCCGCCCGCGCCGCCGCCGAATCCACGGGCGGGCGGCGTGGCGCCGCACCAGGGCCAGTCACCCGCCGCACAGGAGGCTCGATGAGGCAGGGCGCGCCCACTCACACGGGCCGGCCGGAGGTAAAGCACGGGGGCAGGACGCCCGACAATGGCACGCGCGCCCCGCCCCATGGCGCCTCGTGCACGCCTGAACCGGCGGCCGAGGCGTTATGCAATAAAGAATCTTCTCAAGTTTTTCTGAAATGGGCCCGAAGTAGTAGCGCTCCCGATAGTCCGTGCGTTACACTTCCGGCGAGTTCTCGGAGGTGATCCCGATGAGGAAAGCACTGGCATGGCTCACGCAGCACCGGCGCGTTTCGATCGCCGGAGCAGCAGTGGTGGCGATCGGAGCCACGGCGCTGATTGGCGGCCGCCTGAACAGCGTGAACGGCCAGACGTGCGGCACGGTCAACGTTCCTTGTATCGTCATCGCTCCCACCGTAGTGACGACGACGACGGCAACGGCGACCACCACGACGACGACCACGACGGCCGCCACGCAGCCGACGACGGTGCCTACCAGCACCACGGCGCCCAGCAACCCGCCGCCGCCGCCCCCACCGCCCACGCGGGTGACCACGCCGCCACCGCCGCCCTCACGGACGACGACGCCTACCGTCAACCTGCCGGCAAGCGCCACGCCGGTGAGGCAGGGCGCCGTCGCGCAGAAGCCGGCGGCCGCAGCTCCGGCGCCGCGTGTTGCGGTCGCCCTGCCGAACACCGGCTCCGGCACCGAGAGCGGCGCCGCTGCCGACCTTGCCCTGCCGCTTGCGCTCATCGCCCTCAGCCTCGGCGGCGCCGGCATCGTGGCTCTGCGTCGCGCCTCCCGCTAACGGGCGCCCGTAGACCGAACAACCCCAACCCTTCGCGTGGACCCACCGCCGCTCGGATGAGCGGCGGTGGGTTGGCGCGCCTGAATCGCGGGCGGACGGCCGTGACCAAGCGACGGGCGAGCACCGGCGGCGCCGGCCTCAGGGCGAGTCCAGCAGCTCCACCGCGTCGCCGCACTCGACCACGCCGGGGCGCAACACCGAAGCGTAGACGCCGACGCAGTTCGCGTGCGAGCCTGCCACGGTGCGCAGCACGGCCGGATCCGGTTCGGCGCTGTCCGGATCGAGATTGATCATCATGCAGCGCTGGTCCGGCTCGGTGACGGCCAAGCGCAGATCCGGCCCCACCCCGAGGATCCGCCCGACCCACTCGCTCTCCGGCACCGCCGCGCCATCCGGCTCGAGGTAGAAGTTGGCGCGGAAGCGGCGCGGATCGAGCGCGGCGCCACGCTCGGCCGCCAGCCGCCGTGCCATGCCGAGATCGAAGATGGATACCTGCGCCACGTCGAAGCTGCCGCGGTAGTCGCGCAGCAAGAAGAGCGGCCCGCCGTAGGCGTGTTCCAACTCGCGGCGCAATTCGTCCCCGACCACCGGCAGGTCGCGGCCGTCCGGCGTGCGCACCAGGAGCGCCGGCTCGCGTCCGCGGCCATCGAAGCCGTCGGCGTAGCGCGGCTGATGCAGCAGCAGGCCGGCCAGCTCGCGGCCGGTCAGCCAGGGAAACTGGCTGCGCGACCCTGCCTGCACGAAGGCATACCTCCGGTCGCCCGGAAGACCTTGCAGCCCCACCGGGGTTTGCGCCAGCTCCTCGCCGCGCATCGATTTCACCGGATAGCGAAAGATCCGCGCCACCATGCCGATTCGCATCGCCAGCTCCTTCGCCGCGATCTGTGCCTACGGTAGCAGACCGGCGGCCGGCTGGCGGCGCCCCGGTGTTGCGCCAGGACCAGGATGCAGGCCGGCCGCGGCGAGGTGTGTGCCGCGCCCCGCGGCTGAAACACTACTCGAAGACGCCCGCGGCCGTGAGATCGGCGATCGCGTCGTCGTCGAGGCCAAGGATCTCGTGGCAGATGGCGTGCGTATGCTGGCCGAGCGCCGGGCCGGCGCGGCGCGGCCGCGCGGGCGTCTCCGACAGCTTCCAGGCCGGCGCGTCGTAGGCGTGCGGCCCCATCACCGCGTGATCAAGCGTCCACCAGTGGCCGCGGTGAAGAAGCTGCGGGTCGCTGAACAGCTCTTCGCAGGTCTGCACCGCGCCGGCGGGCACGCCGGCGGCCTGCAGCGCCGCCATCGCCTCGTGGGGCGTGCGCCCGAGCGTCCAGGCCGCGATCGCAGCCGCGATCTCGTCGGCGCGGGCACGCCGGCCGGCCTCGTCCTGCAACGCCTCGGCCCGCGCCCAATCCGCGCGGCCGATCGCACGCGCGAGCGCCGCCCATTCGCCCGCATCACGCACGGCGATCGCCACCCAGCGATCCGCGGCCGTGTCATCGCCCGCGCAGGGGAAGACGCCGTGCGGTGTCAGTTCCGCGTCGTCGTTGCCGCCGCGCCGCAGCGCCTGGCCGTTAGCGCCGTAATCGAGCAGCGCCGGCCCCAGGATCTGCATCGCCGCTTCCACCTGCGACTCATCCAAGAACTGGCCCTCGCCGGTGCGGTCGCGATAGTCGAGCGCCGCTACCAGCGCCGTGTACAAGAACCAGGGCGCGACGAAGTCGGTGTAGGCCCCGAAGATGCCGGCGGGGGGGCGATCGGGCCAACCGGTGAGCGCGTGGAAACCGGCGGTGGAGGCGCCGTGCTGGCCATAGCCGCCGAAGTCGCGGTACGGCCCCGTCTGGCCCATCTGCGTCGTGCTGTACATCAAGATCTCCGGCTTCACCCGGCGCAGATCCTCGTAGCCCAACCCCAGCTTCGCCAGCGAGCCGGGCGTCATACTGTCCGTGACGATGTCCGCCCAGCGCACGAGGTGCAACGCCAGCTCGCGCGCCCGCGGCAGGCGCAGATTGAGCGCCAGGCCCAGCTTGTTGGTGTTGTACACCGCGCCAAAGGCGCTGCGGTCGAGGCCGGGCTGGCCGTCGCGGAAGGGCGGCGCCAGCCGCAACGTATCGGGCCGCGTGCTCGACTCGACGCGTATCACCGTGGCGCCGAAGTCGGCCAGGTGCCGCGCAATGATCGGCCCGACGCCCACCCAGGCGAAGTCGACAACCTTGACGCCCGCGAAGGGCATGCCGTCCGGTGGCGCGAACAACGAAGCTTCGGACATCAGAACCCTATCCTCGGAAGCGTGCCGCCGCCCACGAACGACGCCTCACACGATGCCCGCCGCGCACAGGTCGCGCAGCTCGCCGTCGCCGAGGCCGAGCAGGCCGCCGTAGACTTCGCCGTTCTGCTGACCGGGCAGCGGCGCCGGCCGCGGCGCCGTCCAGGGCGTGCGCGAGAGCCGCACCGGCGCGCCGGGAAAGCGCAGCGTGGCGCCGAGATAGTCGTGCGGGACGTCCATCCAGTACTCACGGGCGGCGAGCTGCGGGCTCGCGGCCACATCGGGAATCTCGTTCACGGCTGCGAGCTGGATCGACCGCGCCAGGCTGCCCTCAAACAGCTCGCGCTTACTCTTGCCGGCGAAGAAGGCGAGGAAGGGCACGCTCAGCCGATCGTACGTCTGCTGGTCCATCGCCGCGGCGCTGAGCTGCGGCCAGTCAACCTCCGTGGGAGCGTCGGCCATGCCCTCGTCGGCCATCCAGCGCACCAGCGCCCGTGTCGAGGCCAAAGTGCCCGCCGCCTGCCCGCCGCTCAGCGACCAGAGTACAAAGCCGTCCTTGCAGGGCCAGAGCACCCGATGCACGAGCGTGCTGCCGTCGAGGCGATGGGCGGTGCGCACAGCGCCGCCGCGCTGCGAGTTGACGTGAGAGATATCCCAGACCTGCGCGGCGATCATCAGCGTCCAGGTGACGCACTCCTGCGCGGCGATGTCCACCACCTGGCCGCGGCCGCTGCGCTGCCGTGCGTAGTGCGCGGTCAGAGCGCCAGCCGCGGCATGTACGCCGGCCAGCAACTCGGTCTGCGGCGCCGTGGGCCGCGTGGGGGCGCGGTCGTCGTCGCCGTCCAGGTAGAGCTGGCCACCCAGCGCCCAGGCGATGAGATCCGTGGCCTGGAAGTCGCGGTACGGGCCGCTCTGGCCAAATGGACTGATATGCACGATCACCAGCGCTGGATTCACGGCCAACAACGACTCGTCGGCAAGGCCGAGCGCCGCGAGCCTGCCCGGCGGCAGCGACTCGAAGAGGAAGTCGGAGACGGCGGCGAGGCGCAGCAGCAGCTCGCGCCCGCGCGCGGCCTCGAGATCGAGCGTGACTCCGCGCTTGCCGGCGTTGGCGAAGATCCACGACAGGCTGCGCTGCGGATGCGGCGTGTTCTGGAAGAAGGGCCCGTGCGCCCGCGCTGGGTCGCCGCCCGGCTGCTCGATCTTGATCACGTCGGCGCCGAGGCCGGCGAGCACGCGACCGCCCAGCGCGCCCAGCGCCCCGGTCAGATCCAGCGCCCGAAACGGCGTGAGCGCGGCCGGCGTTTCGCTCATCGCGCGTTCACCTGGCGGAAGGCAGCGGCCAATGTATGCCGCCTGCTCATTCGACGACGCGCCACTGCACGAGCGTGAAGTCTTCGTCCGGGTGGTCCTCGAACACGGCCTCGACCGCGCCGCCGATCTCGACCTGCTGCATCGGGTCGCCGAGCAGGTTGCCGACCATGCGCACGTTGTCCGCGTCCGGCAGCTCGACCAGCACGACGAGATAGGGGCAGGCTTCTCTGAGGGCGGGGTGCACCGGGTGCCAGACGCGCTCCCAGCTGAAGATGCGGCCACGCCCCGAGACGCGCTCCCAGCGCAGATCGAAGGAGCGGCAGCGGTAGCAGATGAACTCCGGTCCCCACTGGAAGCCGTTGCAGGCGTTGCAGCGCTGCACCAGCAGCTCATGCCGGTTGGTAGCCTCCCAGTACGGCGCGTCCAGCCCGTCGGGCGAAGGCCGCGGCGCCGGCAGCCCCGCCGGCAAATACGCTTCCCGAACCGTGTCCGTGGTCATGAGTACTTCCTTATGTCTCCTGAACTCATCGCGCATCACCGCGCCACGAGTCGCGCCCGCCGGCGCAAAGGACGCATATCACGCGCCCCGACAGTTGTCCGCTAACCCGACGCCCTTCAGAACGCTCTACGCCGGATCGCCCTTCTCCTTCTCCCAGGATTGGGAGAGGGAGAAGGGCCGTCGAACCGACGTGAGGATGAGGGCCGCTCCCCCTCACGCCCGCAGGATCAGGCTGCTTACCGGCGAGACCATCGGCCCGGAGGCGACGAGCGAGATCTGGCAGTTCGGCACCTGGCAGGTCGAGGTGCCGCGGATCTGCCGCACCGCCTCGGTGATCAGCTCCAGGCCGTGCATGTAGCACTCGGCTAAATTCCCGCCGCTGGTGTTGATCGGCAGCTTGCCGTTGGGCCAGGTCAGGTTCTCCACCGTGCAGAACTCGTTCGCCTCGTCTGGCGAGCAGAAGCCGTGCTCCACCAGGCTCATCAGCACACCGCCGGTGAAGTTCTCGTACACCTGCGCCACCTGCACGTCCTTGGGCTCGATGCCGGCCAGCTGGTAGAGCAGCGGCGCCACACCCTTGAAGTTGCTGGTGCCGTAGTCGGGCGCATTGTGTGCCGCCGCCCCCTGGCGGAAGAACGAGCCCTGCGCGGCCGCCATGATGATCGCCGGTTTGTGCTTGAGGTCGCGGGCACGCTCGGGCGTGGTGATCACCACGGCGGCGGCGCCGTCGTTCTCCTGGCAGCAGTCGAACAGGCGGAAGGGCTCCACGATCCAGCGGGAGTTGTCGTAGTCCTCGCGCGAGAGCGGCCGGCCGTACATCACCGCCCGCGGGTTGAACTGCGCGTGGTGATACGAGGCGAGCGAGATTGCCGCCAGCGCGTCGTGGCCGATGCTGTGGTCGTACATGAAGCGATGCACGCGCATGGCGAAGCTCTGCGCGGGCGAAAGCAGGCCATAGGGCTGCGTGTAAGACATCGGATAGATCGTGACCTTGGACTGCGAGCCCTGGCCGAAGCGCCCGAACTGCCCCTGCGCCAGCGAGCGATAGGCCACCACGTACTTCGCGTAGCCCGCGGCCACCGCGGCCGCGGCATTGCCCACCGCACCCGAGCCACCGCCGCCGCCGCCGCCCCAGAACATGTTGGAGAAGCCGATCGACGGCAGGCCCAGCGCCGCGGCCAGGCGTGTTGGGTCGTTGCGGTCGTTGCTGTAACTGGCGAAGCCGTCGATGTCTTCGACCTTGAGGCCTGCGTCCTCGATCGCCAGCAGGATCGCTTCTAACGCGAGCTGGAACTCGGGTGTCGGCGCGGCGCCGCGCTTGTAATAGCGCGTCTCGCCGATGCCGACGATGGCGGTCTTGTCCCGGATGGTCGGCTCGGCCATTCGTTCCCCCGTCTCGTCTCTGCCGCTTCACGCAACCTCGCCGCCCGGCGGTCGGCGGGTCCGGCTTGAACGGTACGGTTTGCGCGCGGATTCCGCAAGCGCCTGGCCTCACCCCCTGGCCCCTCTCCATGGAATGGAGAGGGGGAAGCCGTGGAATGGAGAGGGGGCCAGGGGGTGAGGGGGAAGCTGCGCTGCTGCACTGTTGGATGAGAGGGGAAGGCGGGCGTTCAGGCGCTCCAGGCAGCGCGCAGGGCGTTCGCGGTGGCGTGGTTGGCCGGGAAAAACGACTCAATCGAGAGCTCGGCCGCGGTGATCTCGATGGCGGTGCCGAAGGTGGCGATCGTGCTGAAGAAGGTCAGCTTCGAGGTAGCGGAGGCGCGCAGGACCAGGGGCACGAACAGCATCGTTCCCGTCCCGTGCGGTGCAGGCCCTTCGTCGCCCGGATAGCCCCGCAGCTCGCGTTCGAGCGCGGCAAGCTCGGCGTCGGCGCTGAGCATCACCTGGCGGTGCAGGCGGTCGAGCAGGTGCGACCGGTACTCACCGAGATTGACGATCTGCGGCGCGAGTCCGTCGGGGTGCAGCGTGGCGCGCAGGACGTTGACCGGCGGTGTGAGCAGCGCGGGCGCCACGCCGGAGCTCATGATCGCCAGCGAGGGCCGGTTGGCGGAAACCAGATTCCAGTGGCGGTCGACGACGATCGCGGGGAACGGCTCGTGGCCGGCGAGGATCTTGTCGAGCGCCTCGCGCACCGGCGTCATCTCTACGGTTTCGAGCGCCGACTGGCGATAGACCGGCGCATAGCCGGCAGCCAGCAGCAGCGCGTTGCGCTCGCGCAGCGGAACCTCAAGCTGCTCGGCGAGGTGCAAGACCAGTTCGCGGCTGGGCCGCGACCGCCCCGTCTCCACGAAGCTCAGGTGCCGCGTCGAAACCTCAGCCTCGACGGCGAGATCGAGCTGGCTGAGCCGGCGCCGCTGGCGCCAGTCGCGCAGCAGCCCGCCCACACCGCCGTCCGCGATTACCGCATTCATCGCGTCCATCGTAGCGCAGGGACGGCCGCAGGTCCGTTACCTCGCGGATAATGGCCGCCGCTCGCGTGCAGCTTGCCCGTCGCGGCGCGTCAGGCGGACTTCGCGCCGGTGTAGACCACTTCGAAGAGGACGCGATCCGGCGACTCGAACATCACCTGGTAGTAGGTCTGATCTTCGCTCTGGGCGAACTCCGGACGGTGGCGCGGCGTCTCGAACAGCAGCGGCACCTTGCGCTCTCGCAGGTAGGCGACGACGGTATCGACGTCCTTCTGCGCGGACGGCGCGATCGCGAGGTGGTTCACGCCAGGACCGTCGTAGTCGTTGGCGACGGGCTTCGCCTGGCCGGCGAACCAGAGGCTGCTGCCATTCTTGTCGCCGGCGCCGAGCATGCCCTCGTCGTCGTAGAGCACCTGCCACTGCAACAGGGCCAGCAGGTCGCGGTAGAACGGCAGGTTCGCCTGTTGGACATTGATCTGGACGTGCGAGAGGTTCGATTCCACGTTGCTGCCCTTTCACCGGCGTGGGGCGGTGCCCCGCCGCCGCGCCCGGCCACACGACGGCCTGTTACGCAATAATAGAACATGTATTCTGAGCCGTCAAGCGCGCGGCCGCAGCGGGTGTGCCCAGAAGTTGTGGAAGCACGGTGCAGGGATGAGACGGAGGCGAGGCGTGGCGATGCAGTAGGGTAACGAGGAAAACAGAGCGACCGACCGTAGTGAGGACGGTCGGTCGCGCAGGAAGG
>Ga0209166_10002592_pt1 | contig 13513 bp, 12 predicted proteins | sample Coa_R1_3_FD_187151 | JGI IMG/M metagenome (GOLD analysis project Ga0209166, IMG submission 187151) | Surface soil microbial communities from Centralia Pennsylvania, which are recovering from an underground coalmine fire - Coalmine... | ecosystem: Environmental > Terrestrial > Soil >... | reverse complement strand
CGCTTCGCGGCGGAGTGGAGGGATCTAGGTTTTTTAGGCCAGCTTTCAACTTGCTCCGGGCTCGATTCAGCAAAATCAGCGACACGAAAATAAGTTTTGTTATTAACGACGCACTACACTAGGTCTCCTGCAAAATTCCGAACCGAGAACTGAGAACTGAGAACTGAGAACCGAGAACTACTAAATTCCCACCGCCGGGTAATCCGTTGATCCCCGATCTTCCGCTTTAGGAGTTTCAAAAACATACCGGTCGTAAGGATTGCGTGAGGACATCCGGCGCCGGCGCAAGACGCGGCCGGCATAGATGGCGGCAGCTACTACGCCTGCGCCGAGGGCCACAGTAGCCACGATTTTGCCGGGATTTTCCATCACGTTTTCCACCACCGGGCCTGCGATGCGGCTGCTGGCCACCACTATTTTTCCGGGGAGTCCCATGGCTGCTTCAAAATCTAAGATTGCTTGCTGTCCGCCGCGGTGCAGGGCGCGGTAGCTGTAAAGCACGGGATACGACACCGGCACGGAACGATCTTCACCGCCCAGCACCACGGCATGATCGAGGCTGCGCTCGTGCTGAATCTTGAGCAACTGCCGCAAGGCTTCTTCGATGGCGCCGGCCTGGGCCCACTGGCTGCGGAAGGCGATGCGGCCCGATTTGTCGATTAAAAATGCCGGGTTGGGCAGGCTTCCATACTTGCGATGGATAGTGCCGCGCGGATCATCCACCAGTATCGGCATCCCCACATTTTCCTGCTCGCGCAGAATTTCAGCGGCGCGAACTTTATCTGCCATGGAGTCATGCGCTGGGATCTCATCCCCCGGATGCGCCTCGCGCACATATACGAAGAAAAATTCCACGTCATCGCCGCGATAGCGATCGAACAAATCGTCCATGCCTGCAATCGAGCCGGCCGTCATGGGATCGGTTGCCGAGCCAAAGGTCAAAACCACGTTCTTGTGGCCGCTGTAATCGCTCAGCCGGATGGAGTCGCCGGTCAGGCTCCGGACCGTGAAATCAGGAGCCCGCTCGCCGGGCTTTGGGGCCCGGTCAAAGGCGCGGCGAAGAATCTCGCGGGTCATCTGGTCACGCGTGAACTGGCTGTAGTTGTATGGGCGGCTGATGATTCCGAACATGCGCTTTCTCCTCAATCTTGAAATTCCGCAGGAACCCCGTTTAGCTACGATGCGCCCACCAGCTTAGGTGTTGGCGAGCTTCAGGCGCGAATAAAGCAGAGTTGTTTGGGATCAATTGAAGGTAAGTGGCCACAACCGAATAATTGCCGTAGAGACGTGGCTCGCTACGTCTCCTGACCCAATGACCCAATGACCCAATGACCCAATGACCCGATAACCCGATGGTCCAATGGCCCAATGACAAGCCGTCCATATATAATCTTTGGTTCGCTTCATCAACAGGGTTTTTCTGGAGAGTCCCTTGCTCGTACAAGTTGGAGACGTCGCCCCCGATTTTGAATTAGCAGCCGCCACGGGGACCGAGCGGCATAAGTTTAAGCTGAGCGACTATCGCGGCAAGAAAAATGTCGTGCTGGCTTTCTATGCCCTGGATTGGAGCCCCACTTGAACCGCGCAGATGCCGGCGCTTAATTCCGTCCTGGAAAAGTTTGCCGGTTACAATGCCCAGGTCGTGGGCATCAGCATCGATTCCATCTTCAGCCACATCGCCTGGCAGGAGAAGTTGATCGGGATTTTGCGTTATCCCCTGGCAAGCGACTTCTATCCGCACGGCGGCGTGGCCAAAGCCTACGGGATTCTTCGGGAAGGGCCTCCCCTGCCCGGCATCAGCGAGCGCGCCGTTTTCATCGTGGATAAGCAAGGCAAGATCGCCTTCGCCAAAGTCTACGAGCTCGGCGAAGAGCCTCCACACGAGGATTACTTCGAGGTGCTGCGCACGCTGCCCTAAAGGTTTCCTTTGTGTCCTTCGTCTGCCATAGTGCCCTTTGTGGTTAGACTAGTTCTTACTTCGGCGCGAATGCCTTCAGCACAATCGGAAAAATCTTCTTGATATCGTCAGCCGTATAGCGGGCGGGAAAATCCATGCGTTCGGCCATGACTTGGTCGCGAATCAAAGATTCGAACATGCCCAAAAGGGCCGAGCGCACCGCTTGCAGCGAAAGGTCGTTGCGCAGCTCCCCGGAGGCCCGCATCTCAGCCAGGATGCTGTCGGCCAGTTGCACGACTTTCATGTAAGGCCCGGTCGCCCTCACCACCGACCCTTCCCGCCGGATGCGCCGCCCTTCGAGCATCATGATGTGCTTGAGCTGCTGGTCGCGGTCCACGGTGGCCAGCACCAGCTCCAGCAGCCATTGCAGCTTCTCTCGCCCTGAAGGAATCTTGTGGATGAACAACAGCGAATCGGTCATCGGGGTCCAGCCCTTGTCGAACAAGGCTTCCAGCAGCCCTTCTTTGTTGCCGAAATGCTTCATGAGCTGCGATTCGCTGGTCCCGGCGGCGCGGGCAATCTCCACCGTGCTGGTCTTGTCGAAGCCATGCTTGGCAAAAAGGACTTTCCCGGCATTCAGCAGCCGGTCGCGCGAAGAAAGTTTTGCCTCAGGGACGCGGGCTGGCTTGGTAAGCGGGTTTTTTATGGGGATAGGACGCATGCACGCTGCTTTTGTTCCATTATGGTACAGAAAAATCGTTTACCTTCCTGGAACGAAACTTTTATTCTAAAAGTTTGCTTAAAACATTGATGCATTTCCGCGAAATCGAAGTAGAATAGTCAGAGTAGTAGTACGACTATTGCTTGGCAATATTACTTAAGTAACAGACTTAGTAACCAGGTTTAGTACCAAGGGGTTTGAGCTACTCTCCTTAGCACGTTAGGTTCTGATGTGGGGAAGAGTGGCATCTGTGGAGGGAAGCAAAGCCCGCCGATCAAAAGGCGGGCTTTGCTTTTGGCATCGAACTGCTTCTTTATTAGGCTCACTGTCATCCTGAGCCGCAGGCGAAGGATCGCCGCGAAGCTTACCGCTGAAGTGCGCTTGTGCCCTTTTTCGCAAAATGCCCCTCGAATAGCTCCTGCGCACGCTGTACGCCTTCCGCGCTCATCACCACCGACTTTGCCTTGCTCTTTGGGTCTGAGATGTAGCCCTTTTCGTGTAACCGGTCAAGCGCGTCCCAGTCGTGTGATTTCCACGCTCTCCCGCCATCCTGGTCCTTCTCGAACATGGTCAGGTACAGCAGCGCGAGCACCATCTCATCTACCTTGTCTTTGTCGTATTCCATCGCAGACCTCGATCTTCGTATCTCACTACAGATATAAAGCACTCCCCCGCCCAAGGCAAGAGCCGGCCTGAGGCCATCTAAGTAATTGGCTGTCATCCTGAGCGCCGCTTTTTGGCGCGAAGGATCCAGAGAATGTTTCATTGCCCATGCCGCTTTACTAGGCTTTCTCTCGAAGTTCTTTCTTGGTTCGCCTTTGCTCCCGCGAAAAATAAGTGACTTCGCATTTAGCTTCTGGACATTTCACTGGCAACTGGCAACCGGCCGCTGGCAACTGCTTCATCCGGCCATCTAAGTAATTGGCTGTCATTGCGCCGCTTTTTGGCGCGAAGGATCCAGAGAATGTTTCATTGCCCATGCCGCTTATCAGGCTTTCTCTCGAAGTTCTCCTTGGTTCGCCTTTGCTCCCGCGAAAAATAAGTGACTTCGCATTTAGCTTCTGGACATTTCACTGGCAACTGGCAACCGGCCGCTGGCAACTGCTTCTCAATTGTTTGAGCCTTGATACCACTCTTGTAGAATTCGCCGCAGATGGACGCGGATTGGCGCGGATTTTAGAGACGGATCTCTGTTTTCAGAGTCAGAATTTAATTCACCACGCTTTTGGAACAGACTCAGACCAAGCGCCGGAGGGCGCGGCATGAGTTAGCTCAGGCGCGGAAGCCCTGGGTAAGCTGAGATAAGAAAGGGAGCCCCGGAGGGGGCGACACCTTGTCTCATACCTATACCCAGAATCACCTTCACATAGTCTTCAGCACCAAACACCGCGCCAAGCTCATTGCAAAACGCGATCAACCCAAACTGTGGTCTTGACCTGTGGACCAATCGTCCGTAGTGTCAGAAGCTAGGCCGCTTAACGATTACATGCTCTTTGTTCATCGTTCCCCTTTGCAGCTGTCATCTTGAGCGAGGGCGAACGCCCGAGTCGAAAGACCCCGAGGGTGTTTCCCTTGCCAACGCCCGTTATCAGGCTTTCTCTCGAAGTTCTTCTTGGTTCGCCTTTGCTCCCGCGAAAAATAAACGACTTTCGCATTTAGCTTCTGGACATTTCACTGGCAACCGGCAACCGGCCGCTGGCAACTGCTTCATCCGGTCATGGCGGCCTGGATTGGAATGAAGTTTGCGAGCGGATGGAGTAGGCGTTTTGCCAACTGCTCGATGACGTGGATGTGCAATTGTTTGAGCCTTGAAGACGAAACTCTTCGTCGGCGCCAACCCGTTCGCCGCAACAATTACTTGCGGCCAGGGCGCAAGAATCGCGCTAGTTTTTTCTTGATTTTTTCTACATCCCGCAATTCACATTCCCAGATGGTCAGAGCGAACCATCCAGCACTTTTGAGACCGGCCCCTAAAAACCCTAAAGGCGCTGGCCGCTTGTCTTGGATTTGATCTCACCGGTTATTACTGTAGCAAGCTTCTGAGCATCCCGCATCTTGTTCAGAATTTCTTCCTGTAGCGCAAAATATTTTTGCCAGAGCTTCGGAGATACAAGTTCCTCCAGATTTAGTGGAATACAATTGGCCCAGGACTCAAATCGTTCTAAGCGAATGATTCGCCGTTCGATATCCGTTATCTTACGAGCGGATGGAGAATAGCGGGCTACTCCCAGCATCCATTGCTTCCAATCTGTGCTGCCCTTTGATTGATTGCATTTTCCGCAGGATGGAACCAAATTACGTATTGACGATGGGTGCCCGGTGGGTCTTCCTGCCTTGACGAGCGGACGTAGGTGTTCCCACTCGGTTGCTTTGTCGCCACAATATGAGCAGCGGAGATCACTAGGTTCGGTTTCGAATATCTCTAGAACTTGCCTAATTTCATCCGCACTCGGACGCACATTGGGGATGATTGCAGCCACAAAGGCATTCCTAATACTGGTTGTCCGTCCGGTGATTGTAGAACCACTGGGCATTCTGAAACAGGCCAGCAATTCCTTATCACTCCAACCCGTGCCCTTCATCTACAGAACGCCTTTGAGGAGAGCGGAAACGGTTGTGCCCAAGCCTTTCGCGACTTTTTCAAGACTATCCAACGTTAGATTGAGTTCGCCGCGCTCGATTCGTCCCATGTAGCTGCGATTGACATGGCATATATCAGCAAACTCTTCTTGGGACCAATCTTTCTGGCTCCTTAGTTTGCGGATTCGCTCACCCAGCAGCTGGCGATAATTGGCCCCTTGCATTGAGCAGATTGTGAGAGTAAGCTCTTTTTATGTCCACCTCATATGTAGTGCCACTATCTATAAACAAGCCGCTCTTAGGCCGCAAATCTATAAGGCTCTCATGCAACCCAACACATAGCCCCACGGTCTGGATTTCTGAACTCATGGCAAAGACTCCACAAGCCAGCCTTCGAGAAGTGTTGGTGCGCATAGTCAGCGCGTTGTTCCGGATCAGATGTCGCACAATCAGCGGCAAACGGAAGCCTTCTTACTTCGGTGACTCTAAGACTGCTGACTTCGATGTGGGTGGCTTTTCTTATCATGTTGCCCACACGCCTAATCGTCGTCGGAGATATCGCGGTAGATATTCGCGAAGCGGTGGTTACCGTTTTCCCTGAATTTATCGGCCAGGTCGAGGATTGTGATTGCTTCCAGCACTTCTGGCTCCAGGCGCGTATTGAAGCACACTCCGCAATGCTTCACCTGGGGCTTGTCTTTGCAGGCGGAGCATTTGCCGTGCCGGATGAGGAGGAGTTTGAGGGCCAGGGAAGGATTCATGCCAGAAAACCACCTTGCATAAGTTATATTGAAGTGTTTGATATAATATGTCGTATTTTAATACGTAGACTGGCAATAAGAGTACCTCGAAAATCGAGGCAATGCAAGAGATTCAGGTGCGCCTCGGTCAAAAAATTCGAAAGCTGCGCAAAGAAAAGGGCTGGTCTCAGGAGGAGTTTGCGGATAAATGCGAAATTGGCCGCGCCCACATGAGTCTTATAGAACGAGGCAGGCAAAACCTGACGCTGGCAACTCTGCATGCGGTCTGCAAGGTGCTCGGGGTTTCAATGTCAGGCATTTTAAAAGGAATAGCTTAGCCGTTTCGGTTTAATTCCGCATTCCCTTCAAATCCATGACCTTCCCAGAAAAAATCGTGGCGTATGTTGATGTGGATGACACCCTGGTGCGCTCAGCGGGGTCGAAGCGCATCCCTATGACGGTGGTCATCGCGCACGTGCGGAAGCTGTTTCAGAGCGGCGTTGCGCTGTACGCATGGAGTTCGGGGGGCGCCGAGTACGCCCGCGCGTCGGCCCGGGAGTTGGGAGTGGAGGACTGCTTCCTGGGATTTCTGCCCAAGCCCAACATTCTTATTGACGACCAGGCGCCCGGCGAATGGCGGCAGATGATCCACGTCCATCCCATGGAGGCCGCATCGAAGAGCGCGGATGACTATTCTTTGCTACTGTCGAAAGCGCCCCGATAACTGCGATGTGTTACGAAATCCGCGGGCATCCGCGTGATCCGCGGTAAGCCTTTGCTTTCCAATCCCCGTTTCTTCGCCGAAACCGGGAGGTGGTATCAAATCATTGCTTTTTATCCAATTGCTGGCATGATCAATGCGAGGCTCCGTGCCCCACGGTCTTTGAAAACATCAAACCAGCGCCTCTCGCGGCTCCCAGAGGCGAAGGGATATTTCTGCCTCTGCCGGATTCATTACTCGAGTAATCCCCACCCCCTCTCCCAAACAGCGACCGCTCAGAGGTTACTTAGTAACCCCCACCCCCCCTCTGCCAAACAGTCCCGAGAACAATTTCCAGCTCTCAGTCTCCACACCATCCCCTAACCGAACCCATCTGCGTTGATCTGCATTCATCTGCGGCCAAGATCGTCCCGGTTATCCTGACGAGGACGCGCCTTTCATGTTCCGGCATTAATTTCAATGCTCCTAAACGAGCAAAGTGAATATTTCAATCCCGGCTGCGTGGATTACTTCTTCAGTTGCGTATGTCATTGATTAACAAATGGCTTAACACGGAACGAACTACTCCAAGTAATGGGGAGGGGGTAGGCTACTCCTTCCGGCTTTTCCTTGCAGCTTGTAGCTTGCGACTTGTAGCTGCTCTTTTGCCTTTGCTAGGAGCTTGGAGCTGCGAGCTTGGAGCTAAGTTTAATAGTGGAACTTGTAGCGCAGCTCCACCGAGTACTGGCGGGGTTCGTAGAAGTGGGTTCCGCCGAAGGTGTTGCTGGTGTCCAGCAGGTAGCGGTTGTTGCTGACGTTGAGCGCGCTGAACTGCGCCGACCAGCTTTCACCAAACGACCTTCCCAGGGCGAAGTCAAAGGTGGCATGCGGGTGTAGATGTCCGGGGCCGTTTCCGTTCAGGAATCCCTTTCCGTAATTGAAATTGCCGGAAGAGAAGCTGCGCCAGGGCAATCTCATTTCGTAGCCCACGCTCAGGGTGTCGCGCTGGTCGTGGTCCAGGAAGAACAGTGGTTGCGGAGGGGAAAAATCGGTCAGGCCGCCGGTCCTTGCTCCTTTGCCCTCGGCGAATTGATGGGAGTAGGCCAGGTGCAATTGCGCGCGCTCGAACAGCTTGGGCGAGCGCACCGTGCTCTCCCAGCCGCGAATGCGCGCCCGGTCGAGGGTGAGCGGGAAAAAGATGCCGGAGTTGCCGATTACGTCGTGGTCCAAAAAGTTTTTGGCGTGGGTGCGGAAGGCGTCAAAATCCAGCGCCCATCTTTGCAGTGGAATGCTCAGGCCAATTTCGTATTGTTCGTCACGCTCGCCGGGCAGGGGCAGAAATCCGAAGCCCGCGGATTTAGCAAGGTCCTGCAGCGACGTCGAATTCGCAACGCATTGCGCTGTGAAAGGCACGTTTGGCGGGCACAGTTGCTTGCCCGAAAAACTGGTCAGCGGAGGCGCCTGGTAATAACGTCCGTAGAAGCCGCGCAGCACCCAATGGATGCGGGGAAGCTGGATGGCCGCTCCAATGCGCGGGTCAGTGGAGTATTCGCTCACCCCGCCGGAAAAACGCGACAGGCGGAGGCCGCCATTCAGCGTCAACCACGAGGTTGCCTTCCATTGATCTTCCACGAACATGGCTTCGGTATCAGCCGAAGGCTGGGCGAGTTCACTCACAAAAGTTCCGCTGCCATCGTTAGCCACCAAGCCGAAAAATTCTTTGTCGCGCTGCCCAAAGCCGGCAAATCCGGCGCGCAGATTGTTGTTGCCTCTGGCGACCTCAACCGTTACCTGGCCACCGGCGTAAATCGAGTTGGTGCTTTCATTGGGAGTTACAGGCTGATCGTTCACTCCGCCGATGTAAGCCGCGCGGTTGGCGTGGAAGAAGGGCGAGAAGGTAAGCAGAATGCCGTTGGGGAAGGTGTGCAGCCAGGAGGCGCTCCCGAAGGCATCGTGCTCGTTTTGCACGTCGCGGATTCCGGCGGTGTTTTCCATGTCGAAGTCGTTGGGAATCTGGTAGTGATCCTCGCGACCTGAGGTGACCAGCCGCAACTGGTTGGCGGGATCAGGATTAAAGATGAGCGAAACAAACGCCCCGCCGCCATCTTCTTTGTCGTGGATGATGTGAGCAATGGGCGTGTCGAGTCCCAGCTCGGAGCGGGTCTCATTCAGGCTCGCGTAGTAAGCAAAGCGCTGCGAGTGGCTGCCGAAGCTGATCTGGTCGTTGGTGGAATTGAAGCTGCCGTAATTCAGCAGCAGCTCGCCTTCATTGTTGCGCTCAAATCCGGAGCGTGGGACTACGTTGAAGACGCCATAGGTGCGGTCGCCGAGGTCGGCGGAGTAGCCGCCGCGCCCGACCTCGAGCGTATCAATATCTTTAGGATCGAACTGCGGGGCAACATTGCTGGCGATGTTCGTATTGGGAACGGGCACGCCATCAATCAGCCAGCTCACCTGGTGCCCGCCGCGGATGTGAAGCAGGTCGTGCACCATGTAAGAGCCGGGAACAAAATTGGTGATCATCTGCAGGCTGTTGGTGCGGTCGGCGCCGGGATTGCTTGCGATCTGGCTGCGTCCGATGAGGGTTTCGCTCGAGGAAGATTGCGGGTTCACCACGCCCGCAATGTCGGTGACTTCCACGGTTTCGCCGGTGCTTGCCACTGTGAGTTGAAAATGAAGGTCAGTCATAGTGCCGGAGTTGACGATGACGTGCTGCTCCTGCGGAGCAAAGCCCTCGCCGGTAACTTTGACTGTGTATTCGCCCAGAGGCACGGCCTGAAGAAGGAAAGCGCCCGAGTTATCGGTATGAGTGGTCTGCTGCCAATCGGAACCGGCAGCTTTAACGGTCACCACGGCATTGGCAATCGGACGATGCTGGGGATCGTGCACGATTCCGCGCACGTCGCCAAAAATAGTGGCATGAGCCGATGTGCTGAAAACAGAGACTCCAAGAGCAAAAACAACAAGCCAAGAAAGGACACTGCGCCTTCCTGCCATAACTCCTCCTGATGAACTTGATTAGGGAACAGTTCTACTGCAAAGGTTCAGAGGAGGGTGGAGCGCGCCCGGGGTTCTCGCGGAATTCCCCGCTGGAACTTTCCGCGGGATAAAACTCGCTCAGGAAAGGATGCGACTCGGCAGGCGCCGGCGCTACGAATGAGGCATGGGGACGGACTTTATTGGTGGCGGAAATTGTTGGCCCAAGACAGCAGCAACAACCGTGGCAAGCGCCTTGGGGTACAGCATACAAGCTAGCGGATGTGGCAGGCGTGTGCCCGGCTTCTACGCTGTGTCCGCAGTGAGAGTGCGGCATGCTGCCGGCCGCGACCGCCGCACTGTGCCGCATATTTTTCATGCAGCAGGCCGGGGTCGTAGAAAGCAGCGCGCCGGCGGTGGGCGTGAGCAGGCTCACACACAGCAGGAGCGCAACGAACATGCCTGAGATACGGCGCATAATAGAACCCGGATATTGTACTAGGAACCAAGCCAGATGCGCCCTTCTATTCCCAGAAAAAGGCCCATTTCCGGGAGCAGATGAAAGGGCGGGTCTGGCGTTATCCTATAAGGTTGAGCCGCGATTCCCGGCTGTGCTAGCATCGTTGCCCGCATTTGTGTGCAGGTTTTTTGGCTTGCCATCCAAGGTCAGGTACGGACATCTAAGTTGTTGTAAGGAGTTGTTCAGGTGAAGATCTACGAAGGCACGAATATCCGCAATATTGCAGTTATTGGTCATGCCCATACCGGCAAAACGTCGCTGGTTTCCGCCATGCTCTACACCGCTGGCGCCACTCCCAAACTGGGCCACGTAGACCAGGGAGACACCATCACCGATCACGATGAAGAAGAGGTCGCGCGCGCCATGACCATCTCCACCGGTGTGGCTCACGCCGAGTGGGGCAAGACCAAAATTAATTTTCTGGATACGCCCGGCTTCAACATGTTTATCCATGAGGCGCGGGCTGCGCTGGTTCCCACCGAGGCGGCGCTGGTGGTGATCGATGGCGCACACCCGGTTGGGATTGTGACCGAGCGGGTGTGGAGTTTCGCCCAGGAAATGGACCTGCCCCGCATCCTGGTGGCCACGCGTATGGACCGCGATCACGCCGATCAAGAGCGCGTCATCCAGGATTTGCAAAAGGCCTTTGGACGGCAGGTCATCCCGGTGCAACTTCCCATCGGCAGCGAGAAGAACCTGAGCGGAGTCGTTGACCTGGTGACCATGAAAGCCTACAGCTACGAGATGGGCGGCAGCGGCAAAGGAAAAGAGGTCCCCATTCCGGTTGACATGGCGGAAGCCGCCAAGGCTGCGCACGAGACCCTGGTGGAACTTGTGGCCGAAGGCAAGGACGAGCTGATGGAAGAATTTTTCGAGAAAGGAACCATCGGCGAAGAGCATCTGATCCCGGCTATCCATGAGGCCATCCGCGATGACCGTCTCTTCCCGCTGCTGTTCGCCTCCGGGCTGGGGAACATAGGCACCGACCACCTGCTCGACTTTCTCGAGGTCTACGCCCCGACGGCGGCCGAGCACCGCGAGATGAAATCCATTCCAACGCCCAACAATGGAAACCCGGCGGTGCGGCATGCGGTGGATACCGAGCCCTGCTCGTTGTTTGTTTTCAAGACGGCAAACGACCCCTTTGCCGGCCGGATCACATATTTCAAAGTATTTTCCGGCGTGGTCAAGAATGAGGCCACAGTGCAAAACTATACGCACAACAATCCGGAAAAGCTGTCACATCTTTCCATCATGCAAGGCAAGACGCCGGTGCAGATTGCCGAGCTGCACGCCGGAGACATCGGCGCGGTGGCCAAGCTGAAAGAAACCCTCACCGGCGATACGCTGGGAGAGAAGACCAGTCCGATTTACTACCCGACGATTGCGCTGCCGGAACCGGCCATCACCTTCGCCATCGAGCCCAAGACGCGCGCCGATGAAGACAAGCTTTCCAACGGCATTCATAAATTGATTGAAGAAGATCCCATGCTGCGTTTCTACCGCGATGCCCAGACCAAAGAGTTCCTGATCGCGGGCACCGGGCAGCAGCACATTGAGATTGTGGTGGCAAAACTCAAGAAGCGTTACCACACCGAGGTAGTGCTCAAGGCGCCCAAGGTCCCATATCGGGAAACCATACGCGGCAGGGCCGACGTGCAGGGACGCCACAAGAAGCAAACCGGAGGTCACGGCCAGTATGGCGATTGCAAAATCAAGATGGAGCCGCTGCCCCGCGGCAGCAACTTCGAGTTCGTGAACGATATTTTCGGCGGAGCCATCCCCAAAAACTATATCCCGGCGGTGGAAAAAGGCATTGTAGAGGCGGCGCAACGCGGCTATCTGGCGGGATTTCCCGTGGTGGATTTTCGGGTCACGCTCTATGACGGCTCCTACCATGACGTGGATTCCAACGAATTGAGCTTCAAGATGGCAGGCCGCATCGCGTTCAAGAAAGCCATGGAGCAGGCCAAACCCACGCTACTGGAGCCGATCATGCAGGTGGAGATCACCATTCCCGATGAATTCGCCGGCAGCATCATGGGCGACCTCAACTCGCGCCGCGGCCGCATTCAGGGCATGGACAACAAGGGCGGCAACACCATCGTGAAGGCCGAGGTTCCCATGGCCGAGATGCTCACCTATGGCGCCGACCTGACCTCGATGACCCAGGGCCGGGGGTCGTTCGTCATGGAGATGAAGCACTACGATGTTGTGCCTTCCGCCATCCAGGAAAAAATTGTTACCGCCGCCAAAGCCGCGCGCGGCGAAGAGGTGGAAGAAGAAGAGTAGGAGCACCCGGCTGCTACAATGTCGCCATGGGATCAACCCAGCCGGCGCAGGACATCAGCAAGATGATGCAGGCCTATGCGGAAGATGCCGTCCGCATGGCGCGCCAGCTCCACGTCGAACTCGACTATACAGAGCAGAGCCTGGAGCAGGTGGAGCGCCTGCTGGGGCAATTGCACGATGAGTTGCAAAATGGGAACGCGGTTGATTCGGCCGCTGCTCCGCAACTTGACGCGCAACGCATGGACGAGATGTCGCGCATCTGGGGCGGGTACCTGGGCGAAGTGGTCCGCCGCCGCTTCGGAGGCGAGTGGACCATCGAGAAATATCCCGCCGGCGACTTCCTGATTGTGACCTTGAATGTGAACGGGGCCAAGGTCTTTCCCGCCATGAAGATTCACAAACGCCTGACCAATGGCGCCGCGGAGAATTTATTGGCGTTTTATCAGAATGTGCGGGTCCGCCTGGAAGCAAAGCCGGGCGGTAAAGTTCAGTAGCATTTCTCAGGGGAGGCGGGTTCCGTTGGGTTCCAGGCGCAACTCCGATGGTGCAAGGACAGCTTTGTTATAAAAAGTGTTCCGGGGGCTTGCGTAAACTTTGTTAACTTGGTATAAATGAACTCGACATTGGGAAGTGGCAGGAAAGAGCAGTCGGGCTGAGTCGTAGAAGTTTTTGAATCTGTAACGGTTCCCCGATCATCTGATGTAGTAGCCACCAAAAATCGCTCCGCCGGTTGAACCCGGACTCCAGGAGCGTGAATTCAGAGACGGTCCCAATGGGGCCATGGTTCTCTGAAGGGTTAAGCGTAAAGCAAGTCTCAAAGCAGAGGCTTCCATCTCGCAGGACCTCAATTTAAGGTCTTTACAGATTTTATTTTCCGCGCAGTTTGCGCGGGAGCAGGCATATTCGCTCGGAGCGCGGTTGACATTTGCCAGCAGCTCGCGATATGTTTGAAAGGTTCGTCTCTTGACGCCGATGAGGCTGTAGAGGGACAGCAAGTTTCGAGGACACAGGCTTCTTCTAGAGGCCTGAGGAATCGACTGAAACGCGCCGCTCAGGCGGACCGCGGTTCGGTCTTTGACAAAAGGTT
>Ga0209166_10002590_pt1 | contig 13520 bp, 12 predicted proteins | sample Coa_R1_3_FD_187151 | JGI IMG/M metagenome (GOLD analysis project Ga0209166, IMG submission 187151) | Surface soil microbial communities from Centralia Pennsylvania, which are recovering from an underground coalmine fire - Coalmine... | ecosystem: Environmental > Terrestrial > Soil >... | reverse complement strand
CCGAGCTGGCGTCTGCATTCCGCCTGTACTCAGCGAGCCAGGAAGCAACCTGTTCCCAGTCCCACACCTTCTCGCCACCCGAAGTAATCAGCGTGGGCGGGGGGAAGTAGCCCGGTCCGCGCCGGCCGGACGCCCACAGTCGTGCCGCCTCATGCGATACCCCGGCCCGGGCGGCGATGTCAGCAAGAGTCACCATGTTGTCGCATGCCACGCCCACAGGGCGATCCCAACATATCTGTCAACGTGATGTACGTCACACTCAGTATGTTCGGCTGTACTGCCCATGAACACTGGCGGCGCGACGATGATCACAGCTCAGGGCTGGCGTGCGGAAGCCGATCCAGCCGGCCGGACCGCACGACGTAGATGCGGGGGCCGGGCTGGGCCGTCGCCTCGTAAATGGCTCGCCTGTTGGCCAGGAAACGCTGGGCTATCTCGCCGGAGGTCAGGTCGCCTCTGGCGATGACGAAACACTGGGCCCGATGCTGGATGATCAGGTCGATCGTCGCCTGGCGGTAGCGGATGCGTTTGTCCTTCATCAGGATCGGCCACTCATGCCCGGCCGCAGCGCGGATCCACTGGCTGTCCGTGAGCTGGCCGGGGCCGGGGTCGCCGTGGTGTTCGGCGAATGTCACCAGCTCCCATCCGGCCGCCCGGAGCCGGCTCGCCACGGCGAACCGGCCGAGGCTCCGGTCCAGGAAGAACTCAGGCCGCTGCACGGGTAGCGACATCGACAGCGTCCTCAACCTCGGCCTGGGTCAGCCCGAACTCGGCAGCCACCGTCCCGGCCGCCTCCCCGGCCAGGCACAGTCCGACCACATCTTCCACGCCCGCCCCGCTCCGCACGAACCGTGGCCGCCCGAACGCGTGGCCGGCATCCATGGTCACCTCCGCGACCCGGTACTGCGGAAGCCGGATCACCTGCGCATACCCATCCGCCGCGAACTCCACCCACCGCAGATACCGCGACGCTGCCCTCTCCGTGAAGACCAGCTGGCTGCTCCGCACGACCACCAGCTCGGACGCGGCCCCGGGAGAGCCGTCGGCCCGCTGAGCGTAGTCGTACAGAAGCTCCGCCCCATCGGCATGCAGTCGCCTGCTGGCCAGCGCGTGCTCCACGCCCTGCTCGTGGCGCAGCGCATCGATCGCCGGGCGGACCCGCTGCAACGGCACCCCAGCGCGCCGGAATGCGGCCAGCGCATGGGCCTCAGCCAGACCGATGAACGGCAGGACTGCCCCGTGATGCCGGGCCGGCCGGATGGCCGTGATCACCGGCCCGGCCATGGCTGTCCTGCCGTCGGCCCGCCGCCACCGGTATCCGTAGGCCCAGTCCATCAGCGTCGAGGACGGCACGCCCAGATACCCGGCGGCCTCACCGACCCCGTACAGCGGCGTCGTGAACCGGTCGACACTCACTCATTCACCCCAACCCGGAACTCTCCGTCATCTTCTCAGATCGACCAGTTCATGCTGCCCAGACGAAGCCACCCAGCTATCGCCTCAGCCCCGGCCCGCCGCTCTGGCTGGCCGTGTTACTGCCCTGCACTGTCACTGCACGGTGTTACCGTCGGATGCATGGCTTACCCGTTGACCGCGGCTCAGATGCACCTAGGTGAACTCGTGGCCGAAGCGCGGCAATCCCACCGCCCCATCACCATCAGCGAGCATGGCAAGCCGGTAGTCGCCCTGATCAATATCGATGACCTCGCCGACCTTGAGGACCGCGCCGCACTGGCCGCGCACCTGGCGGACAAGGCTGCCGGTCGCGGCGGGGTCAGCCTCGATGAACTGGATGCCGCACTCGACCGGATGGACGCGGAACCTTGTCATGAGCCTGACCGTCGTCTTCCGGGCGACGGCGCTTCGTAATCTGGCTCGTATCCGCAGCGAGGATAAGGACCTGTTCGCCCGGACGCGGCGTGCTGTCACGTCGCTGGCTGACGAGGCAGCAACGGTGTACATCATCAACATCGGGGTCATCTCCTGAATCCAGGGAACCGAGGCTGGCTGGGCGGTTGGCACACCTGTGTGCCAACCGCGTTCGAGCTTGAACCTCTGGTGTAACCCGGCCGTCTATCTAGTGTGGGTGATCAATCCAGGAAGGACAGTACCTACATGACCGTGCTGCGGTCGGCGGCGGAGCTCCAGGCTCTGCTCGGGGACCGGCCCGACCAGACGCATACGTACCAGATATCCCCGGCCAGCGCCGACGATGTCACTACATTTATCAGGTCACTTAACTCAGGTCCGGTCATGCGTGACATGAGTGTGGCAGAAATCGAAGAACTCGCCAGGTACCTTGATATTCCACCTGGCGAGTTTTACGGCACATATTCTTTTTCCGATTGTTCCTGCGCGGGTTGTGGTCGTCACCTGACCCTCATGGACATGGCCAAGACAGGGGTGGACCGGGGGTTTCACAGCAAGGAACAGCTCGCGGCGGTGCTGACGGGGAAAGCGGGGCAGTGGGTGACCGTCCGGGGCAGGGATGGCGGCCGGGGGATCAATTGCTCCGCCTGCGGCCAGGTGTGCGGCGCGTCCGCTATCAATTATCTGTGCTTCCCTGTCCAGTATTTCTACGCTTACTGACTCGTGGCCGCCCGGCCCGGTTCGTGGTTGATTCAGCGATGGTGGATGTGCTTGCCGAACCGGGCCGCGGCGGCGGCGACGCACGGGGTCAGAACGGCCGCCAGCAGGACGAAGATGGGGATGACCGGGTGCGGTGCGCCGACCGGCGCGCCGACCGGCCGCTTCGGGTTGACGCTGAACGCGGCCGGGGTGGGCGTGGGCAGATGGGAGCTGGGCTTGTGGTGGTGAGGGGGTATGTGCGGCGGAGGGCCCGCCGCCGGGTGGGACGCCGATGGCACCGGCTTGGGGGATGGTGCGGGGCCGGGGTGTGAACGGTGTGGCGGCGGGGGTCTGCGGGTTGGAGTATGTGTGGGCGTGGGTGTCGGGGTGGGCGTCACCACCGGCCGGTACACGGACGCGTAGGCCGAGAATTCCTCGTCGTAGTGCAGCGACGCCGAGATACCGGCCTGGCTGCCCGAGCTAAGGCCCGGGGCGACGCTGACGTTGATGGTGAGCGATATCGAATCTTCGCCCGCGAGGCGCTCGTAGCCGCAGAACAGGCCGCCCGGAACAGCGAAGCAGCCGGGCGGGGCGCCGCCGGCCAGGGTCAGGCCGGCCGAGAAGTCGATGAACAGCCGCAGATCCCAGTCGGGAGGGTGGGCGAGGTTGGTCATGTCGACGTAGAACTGATACCGTGGCCCGCCACCGGCAGCCCTGCCTGAGAGCTGGCGGTCAGCCTGAGCTGCACGGGTTTGTCAGCGGGGGAGGACTCCGGTGTTGCCGCGGCGGAAGATCCCATCGTAATGGAGAATTTTGAATTATTTGCCGGGCCGGCACTGAGTTAAGCCGGTGTGACCTCGTTTTACCTGGCGCCTGAATTGTCGAATAGATGTTTGATAGTACTACCTATCCGGAATATCACATTCGGCGTCATTTGTATCTTAACTCAATTCCGAATTTGCTTCGTAGCGCGCCTCCCGTGATTCCTTACCTCTTCGTATTCTGACTGAGTAACTTTCTTGCCCAGAACCGCAGCTGAGGGATCGTTGGGATGCCTGTCGTGCACCGTGACAGCGGGATAGCATATGGGTCAGGTTTCCGGTGGGGGGGAAGCGTGGAAGCTCGGGATTTCCGGGTCCAGATCGGCCTGCGCAGCGACTTCGGCTACGAGGTGAGCTTCCGCACGCCAGACGGCGGTGAGAGCACTGCTGTCATGGAGCTGCCGCTGCCTGCAGCTGAGCTGAATGCGTTAGCCGACCGTATTCCTGACGCTGTTCTTGCCTCCTCTGTGAGAGCGCGGCGCAGTGTCTCCGGCGACGAGCATCCGGTGCGGCGGATGGGCGGCATGCTGTTCGACGCGCTGCTGGCCGGAGACCCCGGCGGCGTGTTCTCGGCCTGCCGTGACCAGGCTCATCGTGACGGCGGTCAGTTGCGTATCGTGCTGCAGGTCCGGCCTCCGGAGCTGAGCCGGCTGCCCTGGGAGTTTCTCTACGATTCCCGGGAGGATGACTACGTCTGCCTGGATACCCCGCTGATCCGTTACCCGCAGGTGAAGGCCTCTGTCCTGCCGCTGCAGGTAACCCCACCGCTGCGGGTCCTGTGCATGGCCGCCCGCCCCGGCGATCAGGAGACACTGGCTACCGAGACCGAGCAGCGCAAGCTTCGTGACACCTTGAGCGGTCTTGAGCAGGACGGCTTGGTTGAGGTGGGCGTGGTCGCGGGCGGGACATGGCGTGACCTGCAATACGCGATGCGGCGCGGTCCGTGGCACGTGTTTCACTTCAGCGGTCACGGCGGCTTCGATTCAGCCACCCAGGAGGGCACGCTGGCTTTGGCCGGTGAGGATGGCAGCACCTGCCATCTAGGAGCCGAAGACATGGCCATGCTGCTGCGCAAGCACCCCTCGTTGCGGCTGGTTCTGCTCAACGCCTGCGAAGGTGGCCGCGCGGCGACGCTGGACCCTTTCTCGAGTGTCGCTGGGGCGCTCATACGCCGCGGGGTGCCCGCTGTTCTTGCGATGCAGTACCGGATCAGTGACGAGGCCGCGCTGGAGTTCGGCCGCACCTTCTATGAGCACCTGGCTGAGCAGCTCCCGGTCGAGCTATGCGTGCAGGAAGCTCGCCAAGCCGTCCGGCTTGCGCAGCGAGGCTCCCTGGAGTGGGGTACTCCGGTGCTTTACATGCGGACCACTGACGGCGTGTTGTTCCGGATGACCGATGCGGCTGCAGGTAGCTCCACTGCCCTGACCGCGGAGGCGAAGCCTCCACCCGACCCGGCGCCAGGCCCGGTGGACGCCGCTGGGCACCGGCCGGAGCAGCAAGCCACACCGGACGGCATTCAAGTAACGTTGGTAACCACGATCAGCGCTCCGGCGGTGATGCACTCGATCGCGTTTAGCCCCGACTCCGGCCGGCTGGCGTTCGGCTGTGACAAGCACCGGGCGGTGGTGGCGGATCTGACCGGGCGGATCCAGCTCAAGATCCGGCATGGCTCGCTGGACCAATCCGTACGAGGTGTTGTCTTCGATCGATTGGGACGGCGCCTCGCCACGGCAGGCGACGACTGCGGCGCGCGGATCTGGGATGCCACCACTGGTAGCCGCTTGCTCCGGGTTGTTCACGACAAGGCTGTGCTGAGCGTGGACTTCAGCAGCGACGGGCTCATGCTGGCCACCGGAAGCGCCGATGCGACCGCGCGGATCTGGGACGCCACCACGGGTCAGCGACTTCGCAGGATCACCCTTGACGACAGGGTCCCGAGCGTGGCGTTCAGCCCGGACGGGCTCTTGCTGGCCACGGCGAGCTGGGATGGGACCGCGCGGATTTGGGACGTCCCCACCGGCCGCTGCAGGCTCGAAGCCGCTCACCTGAAACAGGTGATGAGCGTGGCGTTCAGCCCGGACGGGCTCTTGCTGGCCACGGCGAGCTGGGATGGGACCGCGCGGATTTGGGACGTCCCCACCGGCCGCTGCGAGCTCGAAGTCAGTCCGGGCGATCAGGTGTGGAGTGTCGCGTTCAGCCCGGACGGGCGCATGCTCGCCACCGGAAGCCATGACGGGACCGCGCGGATCTGGGATGCCACCACCGGCGGCCGGCTCTTCGCGGGCGCCCACACCGCGGCGGTGTGCTGTGTGACGTTCAGCCCGGACGGGCGCATGTTCGCCACCGGAAGCCTGGACAAGACCGTTCAGCTATGGCGGCTCATCGGACCCAGCGATGGATGACCCCGGCTCGATGTCGGCTGACATCATCGTCGACTCCCAGCTTTCCCCGGAACTGCAGGTCGTTCTCACCGATACGCTGGCCTCGCTCGGGGCAGCGGCGCGGATCAGGGTTCTCCCGGTCCATCGCGGCGCCAGCGACCTGCCGTGGCTCATTCTGGCCACCCTGCCACTGCAAGCATTCCTCAGCGCCATCGGTAGCAAGTTCGCCGACGACGCCTACAAGGGCTTCCAGAATGCGGTGCGCAGACTGCTCCGGCCTGAGCACCCGGTCAAGCCGTCCGTCAGCCGGCCCCTTGTGCTTCAGGACGGCGTGAGCGGGCTGCGGATAGTCCTCGATCATGACCTGCCGCCCGAGGGGTACGAACAGCTCCTCACTCTGGATCTGTCGCGGTTCCGCATCGGGCCGGTTCACTACGATCGCGCCGGTCAGCGCTGGCGGTCCGAACTTGACGAAGCCGTCTCTTCACAAGGTCAGTGAAAACAGGGAGAAAACGAATGGATGCAGAATCTGTGACACCGCGTGACAAGGGGACCGCCTCGGAGAAGTTAACCCCGGCCGGGAATGGCCGGGCGCGCTTTCCCGGGATCTCCTACCGCGCCTATGAGCACCCGCTGGCGCTCGCCGCCCTGGTGGCTATGCGCAAGGCGAAAGGCTTCGACGTGACGCTCTCGGCCATAAATAGGACGGTCGCCGAGCCGATCATACGGATGCAGTTCCTGGCCTCTGCCGTCCGCGTCAGCCCGCGCCAGTTCGGCAGCCTCCACGCAATCAAGCAGGAGGCCGTCGAAATCCTGGATCTGGACGACGCACCGGAGTTGTACGTCTGCAACATTACCGATTCGAACGCTTTCACCATGGGCATGAGCCGCCCGTTCATCGTCGTCACGTCCGGCCTGCTCGACTTGATGGACGAGCGCGAACTGCGGTTCGTCATTGGCCACGAACTAGGTCACGTCCTGTCCGGGCACGCGCTCTACCATTCGATGGCCCACATACTTGCCAATAGCACCGAGTTCTTCACCTCCATCCCTTTCGTCGGCCTAGCCCACAAGGGTATCGATGCTGGCCTGCGGGAATGGCACCGGAAATCGGAGCTGTCCTGCGACCGGGCCGGCCTGCTGGTGGCACAGGACACAGCGGCGGCGACTGGCGCGCTGATGAAGCTGGCTGCCGGGTCACGCGCGTCCGATATGGATGCCGAGGAGTTCCTCCAGCAGGCGGCCGAGTTCGAGTTCGATATCACCGGTGTGAAGAACCGCATCTTCAAGCTGATGTTGCCGCGCGAAACTCATCCCATCTTGACATTGCGCGCGACGGAGCTGGACCGGTGGGTCCGGCTCGGGGAATATGCGCGCATCGCGGAAGATCGTGAATACCAGCGCCGCAGCGAGGATGATCAGACCAGTGGGAGAAGTGCGTTCAAGGATGCTCGCGACAAGGCGAAAGCGGCCCGGGTCCAGCGGATCGCCGATCGTGAGCAAAGGCGGACGGGGCAGGCGCCGGGGTAAGTCTGGCTCAGCCTAGTTGCTGATGGCAAACTATCCGGCGCTGTGTGACACCCACGATGGGTGTCACACAGCGCCTCTGCTGAACCGGATGGGCCGGGTGCTACGACCGGGATTAGGTCGTGCCGTTCCAGTGCAGGATCAGGGCCTGTTGCCCGGTGTCACCGACTGCCCTGGCGTCGGTAGCCGGGACGGTGCTCACGTCCACCTGGAGATTGTCTCCCGATTCCGCGTTGGGGCTGGCTTAGGCTAGTCCCAGCGGCGGAAGCCGCCTTCGGTGTTGATGATCTGGCCGGTGATCCAGGCGGCTTCGCCGGTGGCGAGCCAGGCGATCAGGCGGGCCGGGTCGTCGGGGACGCCCCACCGGCCGCCCGGAAACTGACGCCGGACAGCCTCGTGGACCTCGGGCGGCGCGTAGCCGGTATCGACCGGGCCGGGATTGACCGCGTTCACCGTGATCCCCTGACCGGCAAGCTGGTCGGCCAGGGTGAGGGTGATCGAGGCGAGGGCGCCCTTGCTCGCGGCATAGGCGACCTCGCCGGTGCTGCAGGAACAGGTGGGCTTCCAGCGCGGCCAGCCGCCGGGCGATGGCGTACCCGATGCCCGCGCGCCTGCTGACGCCGGTCACCACCGCCGCCCGCCCGCGCAATGGCAGCACGTCCCGCCGCAACTGATCGAGTGTGGGCTCACCGGAACTCATGATCGACAGTTTGCGGCCAGGGACGGAGCCGGTGCCGGGAATCGATGGAATTGCTGGTAACCAGCCGGGCGCCGTGCTGGCACTCACGGAAACGCCCGGCTGGCTACTCCCGGGTGGGCATGGTGACGTGCTGTCTCCCAGCTGGGGTGATCCAGGCCATGACGCCTGGGCTGGTTTGTTCGAGTCTCCAGTCCTCGGATTGCTTGAGCCGATGATGTCGCCTGCAAAGCGGGGCGAGATTACATTCGCATGTAATTCCACCGTCATCATAGGGAATGCTGTGGTCGAGGTCGCATCTGATCGCTGGGTGACGGCAGCCGGGGAAGGTGCACGTGCTGCTGCGGGTCCGGATCAGCTCCTGGAGGCCGGGGCTGGGCCGGTATCCGGGCTCTTGGTTATGGTGGTCACAGTCGCCGGAGGCGATGGGCCGTGCGGTGATGGTCACGGTCCAGCTTCCGTCGCCGCCCTGCGTGGCACGGCGGCGGGCGCGGCCGTGCCCCAGGGCTTGGCCGTCGGGGCTGGTGACAGTGAAGAGCCAGCGAGTGGTGGGATGCCCGGCGGCGGCACAGGCCAGCGCCCGGGTGGAATCGGGGTCCAGTGGGCCGTATCCGGCGGCGGAACCAGGCGCGTCGGACATACCGAGCAACGTGGTCAACGGGACAGTCAAGTGCACCGACCCAGCGAGCGGCGGCACCATCTCTTCTGACCCGGGAAAGCTCAGCCCGGGCGGGATGAATTGGGCGTCCGTGCTGGCCGGGTGGCTGGGGCCGGGGTGGGTGTTGCTGTCTGGTTCGGTGTGCGCTGCCTCGGGCGGGATGAATTGGGCGTCCGTGCTGGCCGGGTGGCTGGGGCCGGGGTGAGTGTTGCTGTCCGGTACGGTGTGCGCTGCCTCGGGCGGGGTGAACTGGGCTTTCGTGCTGGCCGGGTGGCTGGGGTGGGTGTTGCTGTCTGGTTCGGTGTGCGCTGCTTCGGGCGGGGTGAACTGGGCGTCTGCGCTGGCCGGACAGGCACACCCGGGGGCGGTGGCACCGCCGGAGCCCGGTCCATGGCGGCGCTGTGCGGGCGCGCCGGGGGTTTGCGCTGGTGGGAGCAGGCTGACGGGCGGGGTGGTTACGTCTTGGCCGAGCAGCAGGGCCAGGTAGGCGTGGGCGCGCAGCAGGTCCAGGCCGCCGACGGCGCCCTGCTTCTTCCATGCGGCGGCGATCCGGCAGAGCCGCTGGTCGGCGGCCAGCACGCTGGCCGGAGGGAGGTTACGGCCGCTCAGCGACGCGGTCCCCTCCGGGTCGGCCCAATATTCGACGCGGGCGTGCCGCAGGGCCTGTTCGCGACGGCGGCGGGCCGCTTGAGGATCGGCAGACAGGACCGCCCGGCTCACTGCGGCGCGCAGTTGGCCCGTGGTTTGTTCTGGCGCACGGGGCAGCACGGCGCGTTCGACTGCGGCGGCGTGTTCGGCGGTCAGGCTGCTGGTCCCATCGACGATGATCTTGGCTCGCGGCAGGTCGATCCGCCCGGTCCGCAGGGCGGCAGCAGTACCGGGCAGCCGGATGGCCAGATCCAGCGCCAGACCCAGCTCAGCCTCGGCGGCCGTGTGGGTCAGCGTGAGGGCAGCGGCGAGCTCGTCCGCAATGAACTCACTCAGCGCACGCGGAAAGCCCACGTCAGATTCGTGCGCAAGCGAGACCGGGCGAGCCGGCGGTGCGGCCTGGTCGGCCGGCTGGGGCGTAGACGAGACCGGATGGGTTGGCGGTGCGGCCTGCCCGGCGGGTTGGGGCGTGGGTGAGACTGGGTGGGCTAGTGGCGTGGGCTGGTGCGTAGTGGCTGGCGATGGTGGTGCGAACTGCCTGCCGGGCGGGGTGTCGTTGGCCGGGCGCCGCCTGGCCAACTCGGCCACCGCGGCCAGCTCTTGGGCTTGTGCCCAGGATGTCTGCCGCCGCCACGCCCGGATAACACCGATGAGTTCGTCGTCACTCAGCGTCCCGATGTGGGCGCAGGCGTCGTCCGAAAACCCGGCCAGGGCCGCTCCGGGGGCCAGCACGTCGAGTGGGCCGCCATCGGCGAAGCCGGTCCCGCCGCCGGATCCGTCCCGGACCAGAAACCCAGCAGGCCACACCGAGCCGCTATCGCGATCCGGCACAGTCCCGCCGGGTGGCACGATCCCGTCCGGCCAGGCTTCCCGCATCATCCAGGCCGGTTGCGACGGCGCGGCGGCAACCAGTTCTTCCAGTTCCGCGTCCGACAGCGCGAGCAGTTCGGCCGGCATCCCGCAGTCCGGGTCGGGCCAGCCGCAGGCGTCCTCATCCGGTGGGATGTCCGCGCCGGTGAGCGACGCCTCGCAGGCCGCCAGGATGTCCTCCTGGCTCTCTGGCTGGCCAATGCTCCCTGGCTGGTCGATGCTCTCTGGCTGGCCAATGCAAGACATGTCGCTCACCTCCGTCTCACCCAATAAACCATCAATCTTCGAACACTATATCGCATCGCCGTCACATCCGTCCAAGCGACACGCCGCGCTTAGCGATTGACCAGCCGATACCGTAAGGAACAGCAGAACTCCCCATCAGACAGCGGCGTGAACCCCGGCGACTACGGCGCCGGCACACCGCGAACCCGGGCAGGATGTCTGGTGTGACCAGTGCTCGCCCAGTTTTGCCCGGGGCACCGACGGATTCGGTGCTTGAAGCGGTCCTCGAACGCGTCACCTACGCCAACGAGGAGACCGGCTACACGATCGCCCGGGTGGCTACCAGTGGTCACGGTCCAGACCTGCTGACCGTGGTCGGGCCGCTGCTCGGCGCCCAGGTCGGCGAGAGCCTGCGGCTGACCGGCCGGTGGACGACGCACCCGAAGTACGGCAAGCAGTTCGAGGTCCGCTCCTACGCGACCGTGCTGCCCGCGACCATCCAGGGCATCCAGCGCTATCTCGGCTCCGGACTGATCAAGGGCATCGGCCCGGTGATGGCCGAACGCATGGTCAATCACTTCGGCACCGACGTGCTCCGGGTCATCGAGGAAGAGCCGCAGCGCCTGCTGGAAGTCCCCGGTGTCGGGCCCAAGCGGACGCAGAAGGTCGCCGACGCCTGGGAGGAACAGAAGGCGATCAAGGAGGTGATGGTCTTCCTTCAGGGCGTGGGAGTGTCCACCTCTCTAGCGGTAAAGATCTACAAGAAGTACCGCGACGCCTCTGTCGACGTGGTCCGCAACGAGCCGTACCGGCTGGCCGCCGACGTGTGGGGGATCGGCTTCAAGACCGCCGACACGATCGCCCAGGCGGTCGGCATTCCGCACGACAGCCCCGAACGGATCAAGGCCGGACTCCAGTACACCCTGTCCGAAGCCGCCGATGACGGTCACTGTTTCCTGCCGGCACCCAATCTGATCACCGACGCGGCGAAGATCCTCGACGTCGACCGGGAGATGATCACGCCCTGCCTGGACGAGCTGGCCGCCGAGGAAGGCGTGATCAGCGAGCCGGTGCCGGCCGGCGATCACGACGTGCCGGCCATCTACCTGGTGCCGTTTCACCGCGCCGAACGGTCCCTCGCCGGAGGCCTGCTGGAGCTGCTCCATGCCAGCCACGACCGGATGGCCGCGTTCGGCCAGGTCGACTGGGACCAGGCGCTGACCTGGCTGCGCGGCCGCACCGGCGCCGAGCTCGCGCCCGAGCAGGAGCAGGCGGTCAGGCTCGCGCTCACCGAGAAGGTCGCTGTCCTCACCGGCGGCCCCGGCTGCGGCAAGAGCTTCACGGTCCGCTCGATCGTCGAGCTGGCCGCGGCCAAGAAGGCCAAGGTCGTGCTGCTCGCGCCGACCGGGCGGGCGGCCAAACGACTGGCCGAGCTGACCGGCCACCCGGCCTCGACCGTGCACCGGCTGCTCCAGCTCCAGCCGGGCGGCGAGCCCAAGTTCGACCGTGACAACCCGCTGGACGCCGACCTGGTCGTGCTCGACGAAGCCTCCATGGTCGATTTGATCCTGGCGAACAAGCTGGTCAAGGCCGTGCCCAAGGGCGCGCACCTGCTGCTGGTCGGCGACGTGGACCAGCTCCCGTCGGTCGGCGCGGGTGAGGTGCTGCGGGACCTCCTGGCCGCGAAGGACGTGATCCCGCGCACCCGGCTGACGAAGATATTCCGGCAGGCCCAGCAGTCCGGGATCGTGGTGAACGCGCACCGGGTCAACGAGGGCACCCCGCCGAAACTGCACGGCTTCCCGGACTTCTACTGGTTCACCTGCGACGATACCGAGCAGGCCGCCGCGCTCACGGTGGATGTGGTGGCGCACCGGATACCCCACCGGTTCGGCCTGGACGCGCGCCGCGATGTCCAGGTGCTGACGCCGATGCACCGTGGTCCGGCCGGGGCGGGCAACCTGAACATCCTGCTCCAGGAGAAGCTGACCCCCTACCGCGAGGGCGCGCCGGAGCGGCGCTACGGTGGCCGGGTGTTCCGGGTCGGGGACAAGGTCACCCAGCTCCGTAACAACTACGACAAGGGTGCGGCCGGGGTCTTCAACGGTACGGTGGGCGTGGTCACCGCGATGTCCCTGGAGGACAGCAAGCTCACCATGGTCACCGACGAGGACGAGAGCGTCGATTACGGCTTCGACGAACTGGATGAGCTGGCGCACGCCTACGCCGCGACCATCCACCGTTCCCAGGGCAGCGAGTACCCGGCCGTGGTCATCCCGCTGACCACCAGCGCCTGGATGATGCTCCGCCGCAACCTGCTCTACACCGCGATCACCAGGGCCAAGAAGCTGGTCGTCCTGGTCGGCTCCCGCCGCGCGCTGGCCGTCGCCGTGCGCACCCCCGGCGCCGGCCGCCGCCACACCGGCCTCACGCACCGCCTGATCACGGCCGGGCCGGCCGCCGAATTCGATGAGTCCGGGGGCCGGCCATTCTAAAGATCATTTAAGACCTGGAATATTACGAAGGGGGCCGGCCAGGTGCGGATCCGTACCCCCCCTCACAGTCCGGACGGAGGGAGGGAGCGGCGCGCGTGGTTACGCTGGACGCCCGGTCGCTGAACCGGGCGACCCTGGCCCGCCAGCTCCTGCTGGAGCGGGCCTGCCTTCCGGCCTTGGACGCGATCGAGCGGCTGGCCGGGATGCAGGCGCAGGCGCCACTGTCGCCCTACGTCGGCCTGTGGACCAGGCTGCATTCGTTCCGGCACGACGAACTCGCCGGGCTGCTGCTCGGCCGCCGTGCGGTCCGCACCCACCTGATGCGGGCGACCGTGCACCTGGTCAGCGCGCGGGACGCGCTGTGGCTCTGGCCGCTGACCCACATCGTGCACGAGCGCGGTTTCGCCAGCGGCAGCCCGTTCGGCCGCCGGCTGGCCGGGGTCGACCTCGATGACCTGGTCGCGGCCGGCCGGCAACTGCTCGCCGGCCGGCCGCTGACCCGGGCGGAGCTGGGCCGCGAGCTGGCGAAAACCTGGCCGGACTATGACCCGGCCGACCTTGCCTACGGGGTGAGTTACCTGGTCGCCGTGCTCCAGGTGCCGCCGCGCGGCGTCTGGGGGCAGCCACAGG
>Ga0209166_10002589_pt1 | contig 13523 bp, 9 predicted proteins | sample Coa_R1_3_FD_187151 | JGI IMG/M metagenome (GOLD analysis project Ga0209166, IMG submission 187151) | Surface soil microbial communities from Centralia Pennsylvania, which are recovering from an underground coalmine fire - Coalmine... | ecosystem: Environmental > Terrestrial > Soil > Unclassified... | reverse complement strand
AAATACCAGCTCTTCTTTCCAAATTGCCGGGCTGGAAAGTCGTCAACGGCAAGCTGCACCAGGAATATGCGTGCAAAGATTTCGTTGCGGCCTTCGGGAACATGACCCGCGTCGCTCTGGTCGCCGAAGCGATGAACCACCATCCGGAGTGGTTCAACGTTTGGAACAAAGTGGTGATCGACCTCACTACCCACAGCGTTAAAGGCATCAGCGACTACGATTTTGTCTTGGCGGAGAAGATTCAAGAGATCTTCTCTCCCGTTCCCCCCAGCCTCACTGGCAAGTCCAAATGACCTACGCCAGCAAACTTGCTCAGTAACTGGCCCCGCCTGGCAGTACCACTTGCGCGTACTCGATGCGAGGTTCTATTGACACTAACCATGACTGCGCGAAAATAGAGCTACCCCCTTCCAAGAAGTTTGCCCTTTGGAAATATAAGGTCCAGAAGACTGCCCTCTCCAGTCTCGCCAAAAATTGTCTCGCGATGAAGATTCGCAAGAGGCGGATTTCGCGGATGGGAGGTTCGCGGCATGACTGGGAAAAAGTTTCGCGTGTTGCTCGCAGAAAGTCATTCTGGAGAAGCCGCGGATTCGCTGCGGACGCTTTATCCGGAGCCGGATAGCCACTTAGAATTGAGCGTCGTCTCCTCCATACCGACTCTGCTCGGAACGATAGATCTGACCGCACCGGAAACCATCTTTCTTGACCTTTCGCTTGGCCGCCCGGATCCGTTGGATTTAGTGCGACGCGTGCATCGCGCGGCTCCGGGTATTCCGCTCATTGTTTTCGCCGATGTGGCGGATAAGTATTATGCCTCTCGATGTATTTCCGAAGGCGCGATCGACTACCTCCTTAAAGGCTACATGGACGCCCGCACGATGGAACGAGCGCTTCGAACGGCGCTCGAACGCAATACGCTGGAAGGTCTCGCCGATTTCCTCCGGGATCCGCTTACGGGACTATACAACCGCGACGGATTCACGACGTTAGGGATCCGCTCCATGGAGACGGCACTGCGCTCCGGCGGCACACTCGTTCTTCTCTGCGCCCGGATCGAGAATGCTTCCGAATGGCACGCCAAGTTTGGCTCAAGCGACAGCGAACAGGCGATATGCGAAACGGCCGAGCTGATCGCCAGTTGCTTCCGGCGTAGCGATTTTACTGCCCGGCTGGACGAAGCGCAGTTCGCCACCCTCGCCATAGATGCGGCAGAGCCCAGCGCAGTGGTACTGCGCCAGCGTGTCCAATCGAGGCTGGCCATCTACAACCAGAGTCGCAAACCTTGGGGCCCCCTGCTGCTGCAACTGCGCGCGGGTTATTGGAGTGCACACGACACGAGATCCTTCGGGGAGTTTCTCGAGGCCGTCGAATCCGAACTGCGGGATAACGGAGTTGTGTTGAGTCAAACCGCGGCTCGTCAAGCGACGAGCCCGAAACGAGGGTAAGTCTCCATGCGGAGCATATTGAAATCCGGGCAAAGCACTGTTCGAAAGGTGCCCATTCTCCATCGGCGGCCGTCTGTCTTCCCCTGCCTCGGAATTCACGTGCCGAGGACTGCATGAAATCCGTGATTCTTGATGAAATGCGCAGCGCGGGAAGCACCACGCCGCTGCGGCTGCTGATTCTTGAAAATGAACCACAGGACGTCGAGCTAACGCTGCTCGAACTCAGAGCCTCCGGCTTCGCAGTGGAGGTTATTCTTGCGCAAGACCGTGAACAATTCCTTGCCGCGCTGCAAGGGGGGAAATTTGACGCCGTGTTGGCCGACTATCGTCTGCCGAGCTGGAGTGGCCTCGAAGCGCTGAAAGAATTGCGCGCAAGCGGAAGAGACATTCCGTTTTTGCTGGTAACCGGCACGCTGGGGGAGGAAGCCGCCGTCGAATGCATCAAGCAGGGAGTGAATGATTACATACTCAAAGATCATCTGGTGCGTCTTCCGGCGGCATTAAAGCGCGCGTTGAACGAGAAAAGTCTCCGCGACGAAAATGTACGGGCGTACCAGGCGCTTTCCGAAAGTGAAGCACGGGCCCGTGAACAATTTACCGAGCTGGATCAGATCTATCGCACCGCGCCGATTGGTCTGGCCATCTACGGCCCAGACTTGCGGTATCTGCGCGTAAACGAGCAACTTGCAAAGATAAACGGCCTGTCGGCAGACAAACATCCGGGAATGATGACGCGCGACGTGAATCCAGGCGTTGCCAAGGCCGTCGAGCTATACCTGCGGCGCGTGTTTTCTCGGGGCGAATCGATTCTTAACGTCGAGATACAAAGCACGACGTTGGCTCAATCCGGCGCGCAACGCACGTGGCTGGTCAGTTTCCACCCGCTTCGCGGGGTCAGCGGCGTGATCTTCGCGATCAGCGTGGTGGTCCTGGAAATCACGGAACGCAAGCGCGCTGAACAAGCTCTCTCGCTCTCCGAAGCGCGTAACCAGCAGCTTGTTGAAAACTCCATTTACGGCATCTTTCGCATCTCTCCGGACGGCACTTTTCTTGATCCCAATCCCGCCCTTCTTCGCATGCTTGGATGCACTTCTACCGAGGAGCTTTGTCCTCCTACCCTGGTCAGTGACGTATTCCGCTATCCCGCTCATTACGCGGAGTGCATGGCAGCCTGCCGCCAGGAAGGCCAAGTTCACAGCGCAGAGACCGAGTGGCGCCGGCGCGATGGAGGGATGGTCGTCGTGCGCCTCCATCTCCGCGGACTTTCCGTCGCCAAGTTGACGGCCTCCGTCGAAGTGATCGCCGAGGACGTTACCGAGGTTCGCGCCGTAGAACGCCAGTTGCAGCAGTCGCAAAAATTTGAGGCCGTTGGACAGCTTGCGGGCGGCATCGCTCACGATTTTAACAATGTTGTCGGCGCGATTCTGGGCTGGGCCGAGTTGGGGTTCGATCAATGCCGGAGCCACCCGCAGATCGCGGAACGCTTCGCGCGCATTAGGGAGCAAGCCGAGCGTGCCGCTGCACTGACGCGTGAACTTCTCGCGTTTGCCCGCCGCCAAGTGTTACAGCCCAGAATCGTGGACCTGAATGCGCTAACCGGCGACCTGGCCAGCTTTCTGGATAAAGTCATCCGCAAGGACATTGAGCTCAAAGTGGTTAACGCCCCGCTCGACCTCATCAAGGCCGATCCGACTCAGATCGAGCAGGTGCTCATGAATCTCTGCCTGAATGCGCGCGACGCCATGCCTCAAGGGGGGCGGCTAATGATCGAAACGGAGATGGTGGACCTCGACGATTCCTACTGCAGGTTTTATCCCTACGTCACGCCGGGGCAGTATGCCGTTCTCTCCGTCTCCGACACCGGCGTTGGGATGGACGCAGAAATGCGCGAGCACATCTTCGAGCCTTTTTTCTCTACCAAGGAGAAGGCAAAGAATAGCGGCATGGGCCTGGCCACAGCCTATGGAATCGTCAAGCAGCATGGAGGATTCATCCATGCATATAGCGAGTTGGGACAGGGGACGCTTTTCCGGGTCTACTTGCCGGTTGGTCCGGAGAATGCTCGCGGTTCCCAGGCTACGCGCGTGCGTGAGGCCTCGGCTGTCGAACTGCGCGGCACCGAGACTCTTCTTCTCGCGGAAGACCATGACTCCATCCGGGAAATGGCCCGGCAGTCGCTCGTCAGCCTGGGGTACCGCGTTCTTTCTGCCGCAGACGGAGAAGAAGCGATGCGCCTTTGCGAAACCGAGACACCTGCGCTGGCCATTTTGGACGTGGTGATGCCAAAGATGGGAGGCCCGGAGACGGCTGCAAAACTCGGCGAACGTTTCGAAAAGCTGCCCGTCTTGTTCACGAGCGGCTATTCGCAGGGATCGAGAGGCATCGACAGTGCTGTGCGCTATCTGCAAAAGCCCTATAGTCCCTCTAACCTGGGCCGCGTAGTCCGCGAGATATTGGATAACGCGAAGAGCGAACTCCCCGAGGCCTGAAATACGTCCTGTGTGACTTCCCCTGGAATGCAGTGCTTTAGCAGGACCTTCCTGAGTTTTTCTCTGCAAATGCGGGCAAGCATTGGAGGAATAAGGATTTATCGTTTTACAGAAGTGGGAGGGGACGGAATCCGTGGTAGAAGGGTTTTTGCGAAAAAATCCCGGCCTGCCATGGAGGTGTCCCCCCGTGCAACCTAGCAAAATTCGTTCCCGCCTGAAAGCCCAACTCACGCGTTTTACTACCGAACTGGCCGCCGGTCTCAGCAAACCGTTGCGAAACTTTGTTGCCGAGATGCTGTTCGGCATTCAGGCCAGTCAGGACGTGAAGTTGAGCAACATCGCGCGCCGTCTGCAAGAAGAAATTCCTCTGCTCAAGACGGAAGACCGTCTCTCTCGGAATCTCCAAGCCGAAGACCTGGAAACGCATCTCCGCGATCGATCAACTCCGCGCACACACCACGGGGCGCGGCATCTGGGCCATAACTGCGGCGGAGACCGGCGAAAGCTTCTGGAGCCGCTGCTAGAGCGGGGAGCACGCTTTGTCATGCGCTCCACCGGACAGCGCATGGTGCTCGGCCGGCGGCGCCATCGCGTGACTCTGCACCATCTGGGAGCCCGCTGCCGGCTGCGCTATCAAGCCCAAATCATCAAGATCGAAAACGGCCAGGAGAAAATCTACCAACTGCGCTACGGCGCGGAACCGTTCCGCCTGCCGGGCCGCGAGGAGCCGTTGCTGTTAGTGGTGGTCGCGGGCTTCGGGCAAGAGCCGCTCCTGCTGCTGACCAACGTCGGCGGAGTGCGGGACTCGCCATCGCTATGGTGGATCGCGCAAATCTACCTGACGCGGTGGAAAGAAGTTCGCAACCTCTCCCTGCTGGAATTAGGGAAGTTGGCCGTGGGCCACGTTACGTCGCAAGCCATGGTCGGCGGAAAATCAAAAACGAGCCAAATCACTTACACGTTTAGGGACGAGTCCGGGTTCGAGCGCCTCGGAAAAAGGACGGATCGCTCGAGAAAGTATCAGACAGGAATGCCCTTGCTCGTCTTCTTTGATCAGAGCGACCCGGCAAAGAGTGTTGCCGCATGCCGTACGACCTGGAGGCTGAAAAGCCCGGATGACGAATTCCTGAATCTGGATTGAGTTCGCGTTCGGCTTATCGCTTGGTCAGCGGCAGGGCGAATTTCAGCGCGGTGTGCGTCGCGGAAAAGCCGACTACCTTTACATCTTTCAATCCTGTTTTCCGGCCGGCGGCGATTACGTCGTTCTCGGTGATGGTCTTTTGGCCTTTGGGATAGACGATCCACAGTGCTGTGGCGCCTTTCAGCGACTTGGCAATTTTCGCGACAGCGGAAAGTGTGTTCAGCGAATCGGCGGCGAAGAAAATTGTGTCGGAGTCGGCGGCAACTTTATCTTTGCTCACAAAGCCGGAAAGCGGTTTCAGTTCATCGAGAAAATCTGCCGCAAAGTTGCCGAGCAGCGAAACTTTTGATCCGGGTTTCAATCCGATTTTTTCGAGGCGCGTTTTCGGGTGAAGAATTTTGTCGCGCCACTTTTCTGCGGCGCGACCAATCTGGAAAATCGCCAGCCCGTTCGCAGTCTGCAGGCGCAGTTCCCCATCAACCGCTTTCGCCGAATTGATCGAAGAAAACGGAATCTTAAGACGAAAGTTGCCGCGAAAAAGAATTTCGCTCGTCTCCAGCAGCGCCTTTCCCTCAGACGTTTCCTTTCCCAATCGCACCGTGCATTTCAATTCGTTACCCATGAAGCCCCGCTTTCGATTCCCCAGACGTAAATAGATGTAAACCGCCTGCTTCTCCGCCCTCAAATCCGCGCGCCTACGATAGTAAGCTATAGGGCTCCATGGCAACCGCGACGACACACCGTGTGGACTGGAAGCTGATCTGGGCGCAGCGCGGTTTCCGCTATTTCTTCGTGGCCATGTTTGTCTCGCTCTTCGGGAGCGGCATGAACTTCGTCGGCGTGAGCTGGTACATCATGGCGGCCACGCATTCCACCGTTAAAGTCAGCCTGCAGGTCATCGTCGTCACGCTCCCCGGTCTGTTCATTCCGTTTCTCGGCGGCGTGCTCATCGACCGCTTTGACCGCCGCTATCTCGGCGTCTTCCTCGACTTAATCCGTGGCTTTTTTGTCCTGGCCACCGCATACATTGCGTGGCGCGGAGACCTCCATCTCTGGCATCTCTACGCCATGACGCTCATCACCGGCACTGGCTCGGCGATGTACTGGGCCACGGTCAACGCGCTCGTCCAAGAGGTAATCCCGGCCAGCCAGTTCACCGGCGCAAACGCCGCCGTCCTGATCGGCGTGCAAAGCGGCATGCTCCTCGCCGGCGCATTCGTCGGATTCCTCTACGACCGCGCGGGCATCGCGGGGATTCTCTGCATCGACGGCCTGACTTACTTCGTCTCCGCATTCTGTCTCTACAGCATCCGCAGCGGCTACGTCTCGCCGCGCGATCATCTGAAATATCCCCGCGAATATTCCGAAGCCACCGAAGCCACTGCGGAGGCCCTGGAGACGGGCGAAAATCCGGAAGTCGCCGAAGCCGGCCTCTCCCTTGCCGTCTACGCCGATCTCAAGGAAGGCTTTGCCTACCTGAAGAAACAGCCCCTGGTGCGCTCGCTTGGAATCACTCACGCGATCATGATGGCCGGCGTCGTCAGCAGCAACGTCGTCCTCGTCGCACTGGTCAATGACATTCTGCATGCCGGCGCGCGCGGCCTGGGCTTTCTCGAAGCGGGCTGGGCCGTCGGCGCCATTACGGGAGGCCTCATCGCCAGCCAGCTGCGCAACTCCTTGCGCATGCCGCTTTACGTGGCGGCCTGCGCCGTGCTCGCCGTCGGCCATCTGGCAACTCCGTTCGTTGCGTTCCTCACCGGCGCCGTTACGATGCAAGCTCTTTTCGGGCTTTGCCGCGCCGTGGGCGGCGTCACGGCGCAGTCCGGGCTGATGTCCATCGTCCCGCGCCATTTCATGGGCCGAACGCAGTCCGCCATGGCCATCTTCACGACATGCGTTCAGCTCGCGATGAGTTTTGCCCTGGGGATTGTCGCCCAGGGTGCCGGCCTGATTGCAGGTTATGCTCTGCTTGCCCTGCTCTACGCCGGCGCCACTCTTTCCGCCTCGCGCGCCCGCCAGCTTATGCGTTAGCTCCAGAAGAAGGTTTCAAGGAGCGCTCGACACCGGCGCCGGAGCAGCAGCGGGCGACGATGCAGTGGGTGGCAAGACGGCGTTTTGCCCCAGCAAGTCCACCGCCGCCTGGTTTAGCTTCGCGCGCAACTGGTAGCGTTCGTTCGCTCGTGTGATATATCTCACCGCGATTTCCACGCCGCCGGCGACAGGTTTCACGTTGATGGCCGGCGCTGCGGTAAGCGTGCGCGCTGTGTCGCGCGAACGCGCAACGCCCTGCCATTCCTTCTCGGCCTGTTTCGCCGTCTCCGCCGTCGCTTCCAGCACTTTTTTCTGGATGGCATCGACGATCGGATAAGGATCGCGCCCCGCAGGCACAACCACTTGCAGTTCGTCCCACAACCACTGGCCGGAGGTCGAGAAATTGAAATAGTGCCCTTCAATCGCGAAACTGTTCGTAAAAGTCACGCGCCGCCCGGTGGGATGTCCCGAATCCGTCCAGTTGCCCGTTTCAAGAAGAACCGTATGAAACATCCCGAGCTCCACCACTTCGCCGGTCACACCGTTAATCTCCACCCAATCTCCCAGCCTGATCCCGTTTTTCCCCATCAACACAAACCAGCCAAGGAACCCTACGATGAAATCCTTCAGCGCAACCGTCAGCCCCGCGCCTGCCAAACCGAGAAATGTGCCGAGCTGACTCGGCGGCCCGAAAATGACAAGCAAGATGAGCAGCACCGCAAGCACCTGTATGGAAACCCGTATTACCGTTCGCAAGGTCTCCACTTGCCGGCGATCCAGCGCCGTCCGCCCGAGTAACATTTCCAACCAGCTATCGAAAAATATCCCTGCCAGAAGAATGCCCAAAATAATGATGAAGCCGATCAGAGCGCGGTGAACCACGGTTTTCTGTTTTCCGGCGACAACTCCGATCCACTTGCCGTAGATTTCGGCGAGCTGCTTCTGATCGTCAATCCTCTTATCGAGCGACTCCATAGTCTTCTGTTGGGCGGAGCGCTTCTTTGTTGCCTTCACCAGCGCGGAGGACTCGTCATGGCTCAGCGTTGCCTGCGCCGGACCGTTCGCGGTTTTCTGAGTTGTATCTGCTTGCCCGCTGGCTTGGGGTGTTTTGTTTTTTCCGGCATTAAACTCTGCGTCTAACTCATTGTGTCTCGCAGAAAGGGAAGCGGCCTTGGATTCGGCCGCTTGTTTTGCCTGCCACAACAAAAGCTGTTTCTGATGCAGCGCCAGCCATTGCGCAAACCGGTTAATCAATCCGCGTTGTTCTGCGGCGGTGCTCAGGTTGACGCGCAGCGTATCTGTGGCCTCCGAGGAGGCTTTGTGCTCCTGCATCATTGCTTCGATGTGGCGCTTCGGATCGCCGCCCGCACGCTCCAGATCCGCTTTGGCGTCATCCACTTCATCCTGATGTTCCTCTTGATGGGCCGCCGCCAGGACGAGCTGATCGTCCAGCGCATCTTTTCTGGCTCCCGTAGCCTTCGCGTCCTCGGCCGTCAGCCGCGCAACCTGCGCGTTGTCGGCGCTCAGCGTATCTTCGGCGTTTTTCAGCCGGCCCAGAACCTCTTTTGCCTTTTCGCTCAAAACTGGCGGATGCTCTTCCGCATCGCGCACCGCTGCCGCATAGGCCAGATCCATTTGATGGTCGGCAACGTGAAGAGCTTCCTCCGCGAAAGGCTTTTCCTCGGAGCTGGTCGGCATTTTCGCGAGTCCCTGTGCCGTCAGAAGAGTCGATTGGTCTACCAGCGGGGCCGGTGCGGAAGCAGCACCGTTCGCGGATTTGCCGCCGAGGTGCGCTCCGGCTGGCTGCCCCGTGCGCAGCAATCCGTAGATGCTTGCCGCAATCAGCAGCACCAACACAATGGTTAAGGTTTTCTGTCTCGGTTTCATGTTTTTCCTATAGCTGGATTTATCATTTTAGTATGCTTCTCCCCGGTCACAAACAACTCCTTCGCGAGTTCCGACCGGTCACGCGCATCACCCCTTCTCCTGCGTCCTGCAAATAATTGACTGTCCTTCAACGGGGGCATATGTTTGCCGGATGAAGGTCCGCGATGTAATCCGCATGCTGGAACAAGAAGGTTGGTTGCTCGAAAGAACGAGAGGAAGCCATCGCCAATACAAACATCCTGCTAAACTAGGACTCGTCACGGTCCCCGGGAAGCCTGGCGATGATTTGGCTCCTGGAACCTTGAATAGCATCCTGAAACAGGCAGGTCTAAAACCATGAAGAAATATCTGATTGTCATAGAGCCTACACGAACGGGATTCTCGGCCTACTCACCGGATCTGCCCGGCTGCGTCTCGACCGGCCGCAGTCGCGAGGAAGTCGAAAAGAACATGCGCGAGGCCATTGCTTTTCATCTCGACGGCTTGCGCGAAGAAGGCCAGGCCGTCCCAGAGCCACAAACTTTCTCAGCATACGTTGAACTGCCGGTTTAGCTTCCGGGAGTCGGCGCCATAGGCATGGACGAAGCCACAATTCTCTATCGCCCGGTCGGAGCAAACGAACTCCGACTTATCGCAGAGTCCGGATACACTTTCTTTCCTCCCCGGTTGCCAAGGCAGACGATTTTCTACCCGGTGCTTAATGAAGAATACGCGACGCAGATTGCGCGCGACTGGAATGCAACGAATTCACCATCGCATTCCGGCTACGTCACGCGCTTCGCTATAAAGACAAGCTACCTTTCGCAGTTCCCCGTGCAAAAGGTAGGCGGCGCGATGCATCTCGAATATTGGATTCCAGCGGAAAAGCTCAGCGAGTTCAATCAAAACATCGTGGGCAAGATTGAGGTCATCTCAGAATTCCACGGCAAATGAAAACGCCCCGATCGTCTCGGGGCGTTTCGCATTTCTAATTTCGATTTTCGAATTTCCGTTATTTCTATAAGTAATCCCTCGAGGGTCCTTCGAGGAACGCCCGCAGTTTGCGCGAACGCGAAGGATGCCGCAGCTTCCGCAACGCTTTCGCTTCAATTTGGCGGATGCGCTCGCGCGTCACGGCGAACGACTGCCCGACTTCCTCAAGCGTGTGCTCGCTGCCATCATCCAGGCCGAACCGCATCTTGATGACTTTTTCCTCGCGCGGCGTCAGCGTCTTCAAAACCGAAGATGTCTGCTCCTTCAAGTTCAGATTGATGACCGCGTCCGACGGCGAAACCACGGCCTTGTCTTCGATGAAGTCCCCGAGATGCGAATCTTCCTCTTCGCCAATCGGCGTCTCCAGCGAAATGGGCTCCTGCGCGATCTTCAAAATCTTGCGCACCTTGGACACCGGAATGTCCATGCGCTTGGCAATTTCTTCCGAAGTCGGCTCGCGCCCAAGTTCCTGAACCAGCTGCCGGCTCGTGCGCACCAGCTTGTTGATCGTCTCGATCATGTGCACGGGAATACGAATCGTGCGCGCCTGGTCGGCAATCGCGCGCGTAATCGCCTGGCGGATCCACCATGTCGCGTACGTCGAAAACTTATAACCGCGGCGCCATTCGAATTTGTCCACGGCCTTCATCAACCCAATGTTGCCTTCCTGAATAAGGTCGAGGAACTGCAAACCGCGGTTCGTATACTTCTTCGCAATCGAAACGACCAAGCGCAGGTTCGCTTCAATCAATTCCTTCTTCGCCTGCTCGGCTTCCGCTTCGCCGCGATGAATAAAGGTCAGCGTGCGTTTCAACTCGGTGAGCCCGACCTCGCTCGCCTCTTCAATATCCTTCAGCTCGGTCCGGCGCGTGCGCAGTTCCTTGCGCGCTTCCGCGGCCACGTCGCCTTTCGCGGCGTCCACGCGCCGCTCCAGCCGTCCCGCTTCGCGTTCCAGGGACTGCAGCCGCTCGACCGTCCCGCGCATCTTGTCGATCAGCCGCTTTTTCTCGAACGGATTGAAATCAATCCCGCGAATCTCCACCGAAATCTCGACGCGCGTCCGCGACAGCGCCCATTTCGCCCTCATGTACGGCTTTTTCTTCCCCTTCGCGGTTTTATCGAGCTTCTCGGCTTGCTTCAGCGCCAGATCGTACAGCTTCGCAATCTTGTCGATGTACTTCAGCGTCTGCTTCGTCTTATTCGCGATCTTTTCTTCGGTAAGTTCTTCATCGTCAAACTGAACAATTTCTTTGATCGACCGCGCGCCCTTCCGCAAATCATCGCCCACCGCAATCAGCTCTTTAATAACAATCGGCGAACGCGTGATCGACTTCATCACCACAAGCTGTCCGCGCTCGATGCGCTTCGCGATGGTCACTTCGCCTTCGCGCGTCAGCAGCGGCACCGTGCCCATCTCTCGCAAATACATGCGCACCGGATCGTTCGTCTTTTCGAGAGACCCCGGCGTCAAATCCAGGTCGCTGCCGCCCTCGTCCGAATGCGCCTCGTCTTTGACGACGACATCACGATCGCCAGCCTCCGCCGACACTTCCACGGCGCGCGCAGCCTTCGCCGACGCCTGGTCCTCGTAAATCTCGATCCCATTCCGTTCAAATGTAGTAAGAAGGTCGTCGATCTCTTCCGAGGAATGCACTTCTGCCGGAAGCGAATCGTTCACTTCATCATAAAGCAGGTATCCGCGCTCTTTGCCGATGGCAATGAGCTGCTTTACCGCATCATATTTCTCTTCAAGTCCCACTGCTGCCACGAATTCCTCCAGCTAGTAATGCGTAATCCCAAGTGCCGCCGGTAATGCCGGCCAAAACTTTTTTCAAAGGCGCGGGCAGTATGCCGCGCTGGCGCAGTCAACTTCTCTGCGGTCACCGATACGAACTGTGGGGAATCCCCACCAGATCACTCGTCTTTTTGTGAATTCTTCTATGATGCGCCGCGCCGCCAGCTATGCCGTTCGCCCTGTACTTCGCCCGTTGCCCGCACTCAGAATATGGTCCCTCGGCTCTAAGTACATCTATATAGATGCATTTAGACGTCAATCCGTTACTCGCAAAACCCTATTACGCTACACGCTTAACTCCATCCCCGTCAACATTTTAATCAGCGGAAATCTGTGGAAGAAGTTGGCCCCGGGCGAACTGAACTGCTCTGGATTCGGCATGCGGCGGCGCTGTTACTGGTCCTTTGCCTGGCTTCGCCGGCGATTGGCGTTATCCACTTAGATTCGAATGTCACCTTTGCTTGGAATTCGGCTCATCTAAACCCATGACTACTCCGATCCGCTGTGGCCCGGTTTCCTATTTCCGCGCGATACGTTCAGGTGGATTATTCCCAAGTGCGCCATGATCGATCATCTATCGGCGACAGGTTTCGGCTACGGTTTACAATCAGCAAATGGCATGGGCCACGCAGGACAATTTCAGCTCGAAACCCAATTAATTGCTCAGGAGTGTTTTCACCACGTCCGCCGCATAGTAGCTCGGTTCACCTTGCGGTAGGAATCGCCCAATTCCGGCTAAGTCGTCCCCCGAGGTCACTACGCCTCTCTCAACGTACCGGCCGTTCCGGACTTGCGGTTGTCCGATTGTAGCCACTAATGCATTGCAGAGGCATGCTCTTCCGACGGTATCCTCTTCTCTTCCACCTTTCGAGATGTATACGCTCGCCGGCTCGCCGGGGCAGCGGTAACCGATTTTGCCGTCAGGGCCTTTGTAGGCCTCGCGCAAATACCCGAGATCGCAAATGCGAGGCCGGGCCGAATACACTTCTCGCTCCGACAGCGTGCCTTCCAACCGCGCCACCTTGAACGGGAAACCCGTGGGTGAAGCCAGTGGGTTGGTGACGACGCGTGCATCACCCGAGATAACCTTCGTCAAGAGGGCTTGCTTGTAATCTTCCCTCAGACCCGACTCCGCACAATAGGCAAAGGCCGTGCCTACTTGAACGCCTGTCGCACCGGCGGCCAGGGACTCTTGAACTTTTTCGGGTGAACCATATCCTCCTGCAAGCCAAAACGGCAGGCCGAGCTCACGTATCTTCCCAAGGTCGACCTGGTCGCGTTCCCCGTAGATTGGTTCTCCTGCCGGGTTCAGCTGCAACTTCCCTCGCGGAGGTGCGTTGTGACCTCCTGCGGTCGGCCCTTCGATGACGAATCCGTCCACTCGGCCGTTGGCCCTTCTCACCATCGTTGCCGCCAGAGTATTCGATGCGACGATGGCAAGGAACTTAGGCCGGAGCAGCGGCGCGACATCGTGTTCCATGAATTCCGAGGGAACAAACGTCGTCGTGGTGTCATCACCCTCTTCGGCGTTCGTGACGTGGAGCGTGTACGTGGCAGGTTTGTGATCTGACAAGAGATCCAACACGCCGGGAATCTTCAGGGGAACGCCCGCGCCCATGAGGACGTAACCAACACTAGCGAGCATCGCGCCATACAAAGATGGCAAATGCGGAATCTGAATTTTTTCCAGATAGTTGATTCCGACCGGATTGTCGTGGCCTTCGCGAGCGAGAAAGACTTCCACGAAATTGGCCAGCATGCAT
>Ga0209166_10002587_pt1 | contig 13535 bp, 11 predicted proteins | sample Coa_R1_3_FD_187151 | JGI IMG/M metagenome (GOLD analysis project Ga0209166, IMG submission 187151) | Surface soil microbial communities from Centralia Pennsylvania, which are recovering from an underground coalmine fire - Coalmine... | ecosystem: Environmental > Terrestrial > Soil >... | reverse complement strand
CAAGCGAAGGAGGTGGAGCAACCACGTTGCTGGCGAGTTGTGTTCCTGCAGTTCGGCCGCTGCCAGTCAAGGTAGGCGGAGGTGGAACCACGCTGGGAGCGCCGAGCGCTGGCGCCGAAGCACGAGTGCCCGTTCCTCCCGACACTCCGACTGAAGGGGGAGGAGCAACTACGTTCGGGTCGAGACTTGAGCCAGCTCCTCTGGATTTCCGCTAGAAGTCCCACTCGCTGCGCTGGCATTCATTGACGGCGGCGGAGGCAGGACATTGGCGCTGAGAGAGTGTGAACCGGTGTTTGAACTGGTGGTATTCACCGCAGGAGGCGGAGGTACAACGTCAGTGGCGCCGAAAATCTTCCCAATGAGACTGCTCACGAACGATCCGCTGCCCGCTGGCGTTGGGGGCGGTGGAACCACGGCTTGCGAAGGATCGGGCGCGCTGCCGGTGGGAATGCGGCGCATGTCGCCGGAGACGCTGGCTGAGGGCGGCGGTGCCACAACCGCAGGCGCCGGCATGGTCAGTCGAGCCGTGCGTGAACTGGCGCGCTCGGGAGCTGAGACCGGCGGCGGAACGACATTCGTATCGGTCATCCGCACGGGAGCGCTGGACATTTCGCGGCCAACAGATCCGGGAGCGGGCGGAACCACGTTCGCAGCCAGCGTTTGACTGGAGCGCAGCCGATCACTGGCAACATTCGGAGCGGGCGCGACGACCGCAGCGTTCAGGCTTGGTGCCGCTTGTGTGCGGTCACGCGACACGCGGGGCGCGGGAGGAATCACAGCCGGGACGAGCCGCGGCGCCACCAGCGTGTGGTCGTTGGAAACGGCCGGTGGAGGCGCAATCAGAGTTGCGTTCAGGCTGGGCGCGGCTAATGTGCGGTCGCGCGTCACCGAGGGTGCGGGGGCAATTACGGAGTTCAATTGAACCGCGTTGCGCGTGTAGTCGGGAATCACGTTCGGAGCGGGCGCGACCACGCTAGCCGCCAATTTCGGAGTGGACCGCGCGGACCGCATGCCTTCAGTGGGCGGAGGTCCTGGGTTGGGAGCAATCGCCAGCAAATTGGCGACAGGAAGGCTCGACGACGGCAGCTTAAGGTTGGGCGCATCGACAACTTTGGGAACGAGCGTGCCACCCCGGGCGATCTTGATGGTTTGGCTGCGATGGTAAGCTTCCTTGCCGCCCGCGCGGCCCGTGACGCCCGATTGCGCCCCCCCGAGATCTTCGGTCCGGGGAAGTTCATCGCCGCTGTAATAGATGACGTCATGCGGCGAGAAGCGCGGCGCAACGTAGGGTCGCAACTCGTCAATTTTTACCTTCACAAAGATCATGGCCATGATCACGAAGGCCTCCAACACGTAGGAGGGGATCATGATGCGGAAGGGAATCAGGCCGAATGGCGCTTCGCCGGCAAGGCGGGACTCGGAGCGGGAAAGCGCAGGCTTGATAGAGCCGCGGAATTCTTCCCACCGCGAGGACCACTCCACCAGCAGCTTGGGCGCGTTGTGATCGAGGACTACGACGGGCGCCACCTCTTCGAGTTGGAGAGTTTCAATCACGCTGAACTTGGGGGTGATCCTTTGCGAGAGTGATTTCAATTCTATCCCCAATTGCGGTTCCTGTTTCAGCGGCCCGGTGAATCGGCAGTTCCAGTACCGATGCCGCCTGCCGGCGCACCGGGGCAAAACGCCAGGGGCGCAATTCGGACTGGACGTGGACTACATTCATTTGGCGATCAAGATAGACCACATCAATCGGAAATCCCATGCCCAAAGTATGAACGCCATGACAGGGCACAATCCAGAGCCCGAAGCCATTACGGAAGTCATTCGAGTTCACCCCGAGCAAGCCGCGCAGGCGGCTCCAATGCGTATCGGCCAGGGCCAGATCGGTGGCGAGGTATGCCTGGCGAGTGGAATTGAATGCCTGCCGTGGTGCGGGAAAGAATCCCATGAAGCCCCCATGCTTCGTTCTGACTGCCCGCTCTAATGGCCGATGGCAGCCGGCCCCAGTTGCCGGATCAGCTCGATGACCGCCGGCCCGATGGTCACAAAAATGATCGAGGGCAGAACAAAGATCACCAGTGGGGGAACCATCTTGATCGTAGTTTTTGCTGCTTGTTCTTCGGCTCGTTGCCTGCGTTCCGTGCGGAGGGAGTCGGAATGCACTCGGAGAGCTTGGGCGACGCTGGTACCGAAGCGATCAGTCTGTATCAGTGTACCCACAAGAGAACGGATGTCGTCAACACCGGTGCGCTCGACCAGGTTACGGAGGGCCTCGGCGCGGGGCTTGCCGGCGCGCATCTCGAGATTCACGAGGTGGAATTCGTCGCTCAGGTCGGGATGGGCATGATGCAAATCCTGCCCAACGCGGCTCAGTGCCTGATCCAGGGCAAGGCCAGCCTCGACGCAGATCACGGTCAGGTCGAGGGCATCGGGCAGTCCCAGGCGGATGCGGTTCTGCCGGTCTTTGATCATGCGCTTCAGGATGAAGCGCGGAAGGATGAACCCGAGGGCGGTAATGCCGATGAGGAGAGGGAAATTATCAAATCCAGAGAAAGCGGCGACCGCGATGAATCCGATAGCCGCGCACAAAATGCGGGCGCCGAAATAGTAGTTCACCTGGATGGCGTCGCGGAACCCAGCCTGGATGAGCCAGCGGCGAGTGCGGGAAACGTCGGCTGCGGATAGCGGGATGGCCTTGCTAATGGGATCGATGGCTTGCTCGAAGCGCTCGCGAAAGGCAGGCTTGTTCTCCACCGGTGCGGCTTGCTGCCCGCCCAGAGCGCGCAGGCGAGCACCGAGCACCGAACCGGGAGAAACCGCCGCCGCGCCAAAGGCGAAGACCGCCAGCACGACCGTAAGGAATACGACGATGATCAAAAGCAACGGCATAGTGAATTCTTAAACCTGGATCCGGATAATCTTCCGGATCACGAAATATCCCACTGTTTGCAACGCGATTCCAGCCACCAGCAAGGTGTGGCCGATGGGGTCGGCAAATAGCGGGTGAATGAAAGCCGGATTCAGCACCATCATCACAACCACTATGATGGGCGGCATACCCATTAACAAGGCCATCGTGAGCCGGCCTTGTGCGGTGTAGACGCGCACCTGGCGCTGAATCTTGAAGCGTTCCCGGATGACGTACGAAAGATTGTCGAGAATTTCGGCCAGATTGCCTCCGGTTTCGCGTTGCAGCATGACCGCGGTGACGAAGAACTTCACGTCCACCAGGGGCACACGCTCGGTGAGATTCATCAGAGCGTCACGCACGGGCATGCCGAATTTTTGTTCTTCGTAAAGCTGGCGGAACTCGCCGGAGATGGGCTCAGCCACTTCGTTGGTGATCATTTCGAGCGCGGTGGTGAAGGCGTGTCCGGCGCGAACGGCGCGCGCCAGAGTGTCAATGGCTTCGGGAAAAAGCTCCTCGAACTTTTCGAAGCGTTTGCTACGCTTGAACGAGACATACGCATAGGGCAGTACGAAGCCGACCAGAAGCGCAAACCAGGCAACCTCCACCCGCTTGCTGAGGACGTAAGCGATCAGCGTGGCGGCAATTCCGGCGAGCGCCGAGAACCCGAGAAAGTTTCCCGCGCGCAGCGACACACCCGATTGCTCCAGCATTTTCTGCATGTCGGCAATGCGCGAGGACCGCCGCAACAAGTTATCGAGAGCTGGAATGTCGCTGAGTTGCTCGTCGCGCAGCAGCGCCAGTTCGTCTTCCGGAGCGCGTTCGGGAGCTTTGCGCTCGTTGGCCAGACGTTCTTTGATGAGGCGGGCCTGGGCACTACGCTGGTCGAGGATCGAGGCCAAAAAGAAAACACTGCCGGCTACCACGACCAGAACAAGCACCGCTATGACAATTGGAGGCATATCAGAACTTAGACCTCAGACTTCGATTCAAACAGTGCCGGGCGCAACCGCGTTCCGCCCGTCGCCAGGCGCTCGGCGAAATGAGGACGGATGCCGGTGGCGCGAAATGCGCCGCGCACCTTGCCGCTCTCATCGACGGCCGTCCGCTCGAACGTAAAAATATCCTGCATGGCGATGGATTCCTCGTCCATGCCGGTGATTTCAGAAATTGTAATCACTTTGCGGGTACCGTCGGAAAGACGCGCGATCTGGATGACGGCGTGAACCGCGGAAGCGATCTGATGGCGCACGGCGCGCTCCGGAATATTCAGGTTCGCCATTGAAACCATGTTTTCTATACGAGCCATGGCATCGCGAGGCGAGTTGGCGTGAACCGTGGTCAGCGATCCTTCGTGGCCGGTATTCATTGCCTGCAACATGTCGAAGGCTTCTTCGCCACGCACCTCGCCCACCACGATGCGGTCGGGACGCATACGCAAACTGTTGATGACCAGTTGCCGCTGGCGGACCGCGCCCTTGCCTTCGATGTTGGGCGGGCGCGTTTCCAGCCGGACGATATTTTCCTGCTTGAGTTGGAGTTCGGCGGCGTCTTCGATGGTCACGATGCGCTCGTAATTCGGAATGTATCCCGAGAGCACGTTGAGCAGGCTCGTTTTTCCAGCGCCGGTGCCGCCGGAGACGAGAATGTTCAGCCGGCCCTTGACCATAGCGGAGAGCAGTTCCAGCATCGACTCGGTCAGGGTCTGGTTCTCGATCATCTGGCGCGCCGTGACTGGCTCGCGTCCGAAACGGCGAATGGAGAGACAGGGACCGTCCAGCGCGAGCGGCGGGATGATGGCATTCACGCGCGATCCGTCAGCCAGGCGGGCGTCAACCATCGGAGACGACTCATCCACCCGGCGCCCCACGCGCGAGACGATGCGCTCGATGATCTGCATCAGGTGGACATTGTCTTTGAAAGCTAATGGGGTGAGTTCGAGCTTGCCGCCCTTTTCCACGTAGACCCGGTCGAAGCGGTTTACGAGTATGTCGGAGATGCTGGCGTCCTTCAATAATTGCTCGAGAGGGCCGAGGCCAAAGATTTCATCCAGAATTTCGCGGGAAAGCCGTTCGCGCTCGGCAAAACTGAGGGGCACGACTTCGCCGTTGACCGCGCTACGAATAACGACCAGGACCTCATCGCGCGCGGAGTCACCCTGGGCCTTGCCGAGTTTTTCCAGATCGAGGCGGTCCAGGATCTTGCGATGCAGGTCGGCCTTTACCTGCTGGTAGTCGGTACGCTCGAAGGACTGAAGATTTGCCATACTCCCCTAATTCTTAGACAGACTTGAACAGCGACCATGCCGTGCGCTTCACTTCAGCGTCGTTGCGCGTGAGTTCCTGGGCAAGCCCGGCGAAGCAGCGCGCGATTTCGGAGTTGCGCTGATCCATTACCGGAGTGCCGCGATCGATGGCGCTGGAAACGGCAAAGTACTGGTTGGGTACTCGCCATAATAGCTTGGCGCCGACCGCGGTTTCGGCGTCGGCTTCAGAGAATCCGGGCACCTTGCGAAAGCGGTTCAGCACCAGGCGTACACGCTCGCGGCCGCCGCTTTCGCCGAGATATTGATGAACGCGCGCGGCGCTCCACAGCGAGGCCACATCGCTGCAGGCGACCAGAAGAACTGTCTCCGAGAGGCTGGCGATCAGGCGGGTGGCAGCATCGAAACGCGAGGAGGCATCCACCACCACGTAGCGATAATGCGATACCAGCATATCGAAGAGGCGCACGAATTCAGCAGTCGAGGGATCGAGGGCGGCAGGAATGTTGCTTCCGGCGAGCAACTGCAAGCCGCCGCTGTGCCGGGTCATGAAACTTTCCAGCAGGGAAGCGTCCATGCGGTGCAGGTTGCGCGTGGCATCGGACACGGTGAACACCGGCTTCAGATTCATATGCAGCGCGGTGTGCCCAAGCGGAGCAAGGTCGATGAGTGCCGTTTGTCCGTAGGCAGACTGCAGGGCGAGAGCCAGGTTCACAGCCACCGTGGTCGCGCCATTTCCACCTTTGGCGTTGATAACAGAGAAAACTTTGCCGCGCAGTCCTTCCTGGCGCCCGCGGCGTTGCGCGCTGGTGAGCCGGACGAAGGCTTCCAGAAGATCAGTTGTGTTGGTGGGGCGTTCGATAAATTCGCGCGCGCCGGCACGCATCGCATTCACGATTACCTGAGGCTGGTTGAGGGTGCCGACCGCAAAGATTGCGCCTTCTGGCATCTCCTGGTGCATCAACTCGATCGCGCGCAGAGCGATCGAAGCATTGTCGGCCGGTATGTCGACCAGAGTGACGTCAGGATTGGCTGCACGAACGCGGCGCGTGACCGGGTCAGAAGCGGCCACCGGGAAGCTGGCACAGCTGTGTACTGTGCGCGCCACAGTGGTGCCGTCCACCAGCACCTGCAACAGCGCCCGCTGCTCGTTGTCGGTGGCGACGATGACGACTGAAAGCTCTGGCATGGCTTGCTCAACGCCAAACTATCCTGGCGAACTTGCTCTTCACTGATTACTTGCTGATCGGTTTATCGAATTTCTTGTTATCCAAAAACGGCTGCACTAACTCCGGGCTCTTTACCGGTTCTGAGCTAGCAGACACACGGCGGACAGTGCACAGCACCATCAATTCGGAATTGCTCTTTTGCATGCTCTTGCTGCGGAAGAAATTTCCGAGAATCGGGATGTCGCCCAAGCCCGGAATCTTGTTGTAGATATCAGTGACCCGGTTATCCATCAAACCTGCAATCACGAAGCTTTGTCCATCCTGCAGCTCAAATTCGGTATCGGCTTTACGTGTGCTGAGTGCGGGGACGGTGAATCCGGAAATGGTGAGCGCATTGGCGAAGTCGAGAGTGCTCACCTCGGGCGCGACCTGTAGATGAATATTGCCATTGGGCATGATGACCGGGGTGAACTCCAGGCGCACGCCGAATTCCTTGAACGAGATCGTTACCGCAGTGAAGCCCGCGCCCGGCTGCACGATGGGGAAGGGAAACTGGCCCCCGGCCAGGAAGCTAGCCTTCTTGCCATTGACGGCGATCAGGTTGGGCTCGGCAAGGATCTGCAGGAGACTCTTGTTCTCCAGGGCTTGAATCACCGCTCCGAAATTGATATCCGGCCGAAAGACGAACAGGTTCAAAACATTGCTGATGGTCTGCCCGCTGGTGCTGGTCGTGCCGCTGCTCGAACTGGAGCCGCTTTGGGGAAGCGTCTGTGGGCCAAAGCCGCCAAACTGTCCAGTGGTGATGGTGCCAAGAGTGTTCGCTGCGCCCGTGGAAACGAAGTTAATGCCCAGTTGGGTGAGGGCGGCGCGATCGACTTCCGCGAACTTGACTTCCAACAAAACTTCCTGTGCGCCGACAGGACCGAAGGTCAGCACGTTGATGATTTTCGGCGAGTAGGCTCCGGCCAGATCGCCGGCGCGCTTAGCGACATCTTCCGTAGTTACGTGACCGGAGAGGACAATGGCAGCGCGCGAGGGCGTAACCGTGATTTGCTCGTCGGGAAATACCCGGTGCTCCTCTTCGGCGCAGGCGCTGACGTCGACGTCGACCCGCAGATCAAAACTGCGCGAGCGTTCCAGTTCGTCCCAGATGAGGAGCGAAACCTCGCCGGGAGTTTTGCCGTGCACCAGAATCTGCGTGGGAGTAATGGGTTGGGCATAGGCGATCGAGGGATCGGTAACCGAAATGCGCTTCAGCCGCTCGGTGGTATTGATCAACAGCGACTTGCCCACCATGACGCGCAATGGCGCCGAACCCTGCGTGGCCGCAGATTGTGGCGGAAGCGTCGCAGTCGGCGTGGGACTGGCCGGATTCTGCTGCTGGGCATCCGTGCCCGCCTGCTGCATAATTTCAGGGAACGCAGGAACAGCGAATGCCGCGCCCAGCAGCAACGCTGCTAACCAACACGTGCGAACTTTCATTTTCGGATTGGTCTCCGTGTAAGGAACTTGCCGGCCTGCAAGAAGCCACATGGCATAATCGAATTTTGACCACTCACTTGGTCTCGCACCCATCGTCGCTGCATTTGACCACGTCTGGCTTCTTGTCTCCCTGGTACACCTCAACGCTTACGCCCGTGGAAACGGGAGGGGGTGGAATGACTTTGGCGGTTGTGATCTTGTGAACTGGAGCTGTATGTGCGGGCGTGGGCGGAGCAGCCATTCCCTTGTACAAGCCTCGGGAATTGGACGACGCCACATCGCCCTGCTTAGTGTCGAGCGGATTGCGCAAAGCGAGTTGAATGTGACCTTGGGAACTGGCTAGCGTCAGACGCTGCGCGTCGTCTGGTGTCACCAGCAGCGTGATCACGGCGGTGTTCTGCGCCTCCCCACTGGAGGTCCGCTCCAAGGTGTGTCCGGAAGCAAGCACGGCAACGTTCTGCAGAACGGTCGTGGTTTGCTCCTCGCCGGCACCCGTAGGCGTGCCGGTCAGCAGCACGTCCACGCGCGTTCCCGGCGTCACGAATCCAGCCACCGAAACAACCTCGTTGACCCGCACCGAAACCGCCCGCATGCCCGGAGGAATCAATGAAGGAAGGCCGGCCCCCGCATTCTCAGCGGCCAGCCGATTGGGAAGAATGAATTCCCCTTTAGAGATGGGAATGATGACGCCGTGCCCCAGCACGTCAGAGCGGCGCCGGGGTGCGCCCGGCGGCAGATCAGCGGGTGGAATCTTGATGATCTTGATGTCGTGCTCTTCAACGCGGGCGCCGACTTGCAGGTCATTGGCCGCCACGATCACTTCTACTCCGGAGTCGCGGCTGACGCCTTTGCCCTGCAAGTTCTTGTAGACGTAAAGACTTGCAATTAATCCGAGCCCCACTGCCAGGACTCCGATCATCAAGAGACGTGTGCGATTCATGCCTTAACCTCTGCCGCGGTTCGCGTTCGGACTATTGCAGGGAACTGCCGACGCTGGAGAACACATTGTTGGCGTTGGATCCGATCAAGCGGATGGTTCCAACGACGATCACCAGAATGACCGCCAGCATGACCGCGTATTCGGCGATGTCCTGTCCTTCTTCTTCGCACCATAGTTTACGCACAACCTCTGTGAGCATTGTTATTCCTCCTTCAGACTTGCTTCTGCAGAATAGATTTTTGGAAAGCGTTGGGCCGTGACCTTCGTGCGTGGCCGCCCCGCCACTCGACTAGCATCAATCATACCCTGCCTTTGACAGAAAAGTGACAAATTCTTGCAACGTTTGCAAGTAATCAAGAGTAACCTCGGGATTTTTTGCCAACACTGCGTGGATGCGGCCCCAAGGCGGTCAAAACCGAGTTTTTGTTCGCCGTGGCGGCGAGGATGGCTGCAGGGTACAATCGGCTACCACCCTGTACCCGAAAACCAGAGAATACAGCGATTTCTGCCCAGCCTACAAAACGATTATGATTCCCTGCCTGCGGGAGCCGCCGGAGATTCGCAGGCTGTTTCCGCACTCATCTGAAATGTCAAAGCGACCGTACCTCGTGCTGGTGGCTGGGATATGCGCCGCGGCAATGTGGTTCTGGGTGCAGGATGTGGCGATTGCTCATCAGCAGGCCGATGCGGCGGCGCTGGGAATTCCCAGGGGAAATCTTTCTGACCTTTTTCCCCGCTGGCTGGGCGCCCGCGAACTGCTGTTGCACGGGCGCGATCCGTATGCCCCTGATATTACCCGCGAAATTCAGACCGGCTATTACGGCCGGCCCATTGATCCCACTCGGGCGCATGATCCGCAAGATCAGCAGGGATTTGCTTATCCCGTGTACGTAGTGTTTGTGCTGGCGCCCACGGTGCGGCTACCCTTCGCAGTGGTGCAGAGGGGATTCCTCTGGGTGCTGATTGGGTTGACCGCAGTCTCGGTCCTGTTATGGCTGCGGGTGCTCAGATGGCGGATTTCGGCGACTGCGAAAATCGCTTGGATCGTATTGCTGATGGGATCGTTTCCCGCCATCCAGGGATTCAAGTTGCAGCAGCTTACCTTGCTCATGACAGCGCTGCTGGCGGGGGCGATGTACGCCATTACGCGCAGGCATTTGGTCTTGGCGGGGATTCTGCTGGCCGTAGCCAGCATTAAGCCCCAACTTATCTTCTTGCTGGCGCTGTGGCTATTGATCTGGGTAGCAGGGAACTGGCGGCAACGACAGCGGCTTTTCTGGAGCTTTGCGTCCTCGCTGATGCTGTTGGTGGCTGGCGGTGAAGTCTTGCTGCCGGGATGGATTGGGAAATTTCGCGACTCCTCGGCCGCGTATTACCAGTACACAGGCGGAGGCAAGTCGGTGCTCGATGTAATGCTGACCCCGCTGTTGGGCAGATCCGTGGCCGTAGTTCTGGTGGCAACCGCGCTGGTCTTACTGTGGCGAAGCCGGCATGCCGGCGAAGACACCGGTGACTTTCACTGGTCGCTCTGCCTGGTGCTGGCAACGACGTTGCTAGTGATTCCCATGTTCGCGCCCTACAATCAGCTGCTGCTGGTGCCAGTGGTGATGCTGGGTGTGCGTGAGAGTCACCGCCTGTGGGCTGCGACGCGATTGCCTCGATTTCTGCTGGGCGCGGCGGCGGTATCGCTGCTGTGGCCATGGCTGGCCGCCGCAGGCCTGGTCATCGCCCTCTTCTTTTTGCCAGGGCCAACCGTGCAGAGAGCGTGGGTTTTGCCGCTCTTGACCAACTTTGCCATACCCATCGCACTTTTTGCGATCGTCTTGGCGGTTCGAGGCAACTTTGGCGCCGGAACCGATGAATAAGACAGTTCCCTCATGTTGCAGCCGAGTGTTGCGTCAGAGTAGTCTGGTTCCGCGGGAAGACGTCGCAATTTGGCGGTTGCCAACCGCCCGTCCGATAACCCATTCATGAGCGTCAGCGGCATCAGCCATCACAGCTCCACGTCGGGAGTTTTTCCCGCCCTTGTGTTTGTGCAGGGGAGCGAGCAGAAGAACATTGTTCTGAATCGCAGCCCGTTTACCGTGGGCCGTAAGGTGGATAAGGACCTGGTCATCGCCGACCCGCGGGTTTCGCGCGATCACGCGCAGATCACCCAGGAGGGCATGGATTTTTTCCTGGTTGACCTGGGCAGCAAGCACGGCACCTTCGTCAATGGAGAGCGCGTCCAGAAGCAGAAACTGGAGCGTGGCGACCGGCTGGAGTTTGGGGCGCGCGATTCGGCTTATGTGCTATTCAATCCCGCGCATGCCACTTCTAACACCGCGCGCGAATTCCTCAGCCAGATCTCCGGTATCTCCGGCATTGCGATCAAGCCGGAAGCTACGGAGTTGGAAACGCTGCGCTTGTTTCTGGAGGCGGCACGCAAATTAAATACGGCGGGCGTGTTGGACGAAATTCTGGTCACCATGCTCGACGTCACGCTACAACTCACCAAGGCGGAACGAGCCTACGTCTTTCTGAAGGATGAAGAAGGGAAGCTGCGGCTGATGGCGGGGCGCAATGCCAAGAAAGAGCCGCTGCTCGACGACAAGACGATTTCGCACTCGATCCTGGAAGAATCGATGCGGGCCAACGAGGAATTCTTGCTGACTGATACCAGTCGCTCGCTCGAACTTGCGGGTCGGCAGAGCATTGTCGCCTACGATCTGCGGACAGTAGTGTGCATTCCCCTGCGGAAACTGCAAATGCGGGCGACGCGCGATGCGCAGACTCCGGTCCCTGGCGCCGACTCTGCGCAAGCTATGGGCGTATTGTATGTGGATTCGCGGTTTGCCTCGCGTGACATCAGCGGCGTCAGCCGTGATATTTTGCACGCCATCTCGACAGAAGCCGCATCGCTCATCGAGAACGCGCGCCTTGTCCAGGCCGAGGAAGAATCCCGCCGCTACCAGCAGGAGTTGAGCATCGCCGCCAGCATTCAGCAACGGCTGATGCAGGTGAAGATCCCCGAAGTGCCGTTTGCCCGCCTGCGCGGCCGCAACCTGCCTTGCAAAGAAATCGGAGGCGACTTCTTCGACGCGGTCAATACTAAAGAAGGACTCGCCGTGGTTCTGGCGGACGTCAGCGGCAAAGGAGTTCCCGCCGCGATTTTGGCTTCGACCTTACAGGGCATGATCTTTTCGCACCTCCTTGCTGGCATGCCGTTGTTGGACGTGGTCTCAGCGGTGAACCGCTTCTTCACCGACAAGCTGGTGGGCGAGAAATATGCCACCGTACTTTTGGCTCGGCTCAAGCGAGATGGCGAGCTTGAATACGTGAATTGCGGCCACGTGCCTCCGCTACTGGTTTGCGGCAACGAAGTAATGCGCCCTCCGCATGGCAATGTGCCCGTGGGATTGCTGCCCGATGCAACCTTTGAGAGCGCGACTTGCCAGATGAAATCCGGCGACAAGTTCATTCTCGTGACCGACGGCGTGACCGAAGCCGAAAACGCGACGGGAGATTTCTTCGAAGATTTTCGGTTGGAAGCGGCGGCGGCGAAATCGGCCACACTGGAAGGAATCTTCTCCGCAGTCACAGAATTCTGCGCCGGCAATCCGCTCAGTGACGACTGCACGGTCGTCGAACTGTGCTACTCCTCCTGCGAGAACTAAATTAGTTTTGGCATTCTCACGGCGCTATTTTTCCACCGTGACCCGGTAGTCCGTTCCTTCCCAACGATTCTCATCAGGCCAGAAAAATGTGAAGACTGCCTGTCCACCGACCGGCAGTGATGCAGTCGGCAGATCGAGCGTGTAAATGCCCAAGCCGGTGTCGTACGGGTTAGTGTCGTGGGCGGTCTTCCAATCGTCGATGCTCCAGTGCACCTGCGCCGGCGAAAGCAGCACGATCCGCAGAGTTTTGTTCCGCGGGATGCTGCGGGTTTTGTTGTTGAATCTCCAGCCGAAGATTTGCCGGACATGTTTTTCGACCAGGTAACGCTTCACGGTTTGGGGAGGCTGGTCAAAAATCTTGCCGTCACGAATGGAACGCCGTAGCTTGATGTATTCCGAATGCGCCCACACCAGCGGGCAAGCCGAGCCACTGGGCTTGCCACGAAAAAGCTCCAGGGCCGGAATGTCGGGCGAGTCCCAGACCTGTTCGGGCAGCGCGCGGCTTTCCCCCAAAGTGGAGTTCTCCATCACGGTGAGCAGGGCCTCAGCTTCATCGCGATGTCCGGCAGCCAGAGCGTAGTGCGCGCGCTCGCCGGCCAGCAGCGGCCAGGGGCGGCCAATGCCGGTTCCGTCAAACGCGGAGCCGTCTTTGTGTTCGCCGTAGCCGTCGCCGTTATAGCGGTACCAGCACGGTCCCTGGGGCAGTTCGACGGAGAGCAGCGCATCAATGGCAAAGAGGGTATTGAGAATTCGCGGATCGTCGGGTGCGCGCAAGCCGAAGCGCACCAGCGCCAGCGCGTCAGGGCTGATGATGTGATAAGCGCGTTCGCCGTCTTTGCCCGGAGGACGGTTTTTGATGGGCACAAAACCTTGCGTCGGCGAAGCCGCGCCGTCAGTGTCGGGCGGGGCAATTCGCACGTAATAGCCTTTCACTCCAAGTTGCTGCGCGAGATCCCCTCCGGTGGCGTAGACCCAGCGCTCGATATTGTCGTTCCACGCATCGGCGGTATCGCGCATGGTTTGCGCCTGCGCCGCATGTCCAGTGAGGTCGGCAATGTCGGCGGCGGCCAGCAGCGCGGAAATTTCCGCCGCCAGGGTGAACGGAGAATAGCCGGCA
>Ga0209166_10002585_pt1 | contig 13544 bp, 11 predicted proteins | sample Coa_R1_3_FD_187151 | JGI IMG/M metagenome (GOLD analysis project Ga0209166, IMG submission 187151) | Surface soil microbial communities from Centralia Pennsylvania, which are recovering from an underground coalmine fire - Coalmine... | ecosystem: Environmental > Terrestrial > Soil >... | reverse complement strand
GCGACCCCGCCGCCGTGGTGCGAGCCTTCCGCGCCTCTAAATCCCTGTAACTGCGCTGGTCCCTGCGCGCCTGGGGCCACTGGCGGCGGTGCCTTTCCAAAGGCACACTCTCCGTCCACCTGCAAATTCACATATCACTTTTATTCTCGCTTTCCTTCCCAGACAATCGAATCGAGGCACCGATATGATTCCGTCGCCAGCAACAATTCCGTGCTGCATCGTCGGCGGTGGGCCCGCCGGCATGATGCTTGGCTTCCTTCTCGCCCGCTCCGGTGTCCAAGTCCTCGTCCTAGAAAAACACGCCGATTTCCTCCGCGACTTCCGCGGCGACACCATCCACCCTTCCACTCTGCAGCTAATGTACGAACTCGGCCTCCTGGATGAATTCCTAAAGCGTCCCCATCAACAGCTGCAAGAGCTTCGCGGCCAGGTCGGTAAAGAAACCTTCACCATGGCCGACTTCTCTCATCTTCCCACTCATTGCAAATTCATCGCCCTCATGCCCCAGTGGGACTTCTTGAATTTCCTCGTCGAGCAAGGCCGACGCTATTCCACTTTCCATGTTGAAATGCAAGCCGAGGCCATCGACCTCCTTGAAGCAAACGGGCGCGTCGCCGGCGTCCGCGTCAAAACTCCGGGAGGCCAGCGCGAAGTCCGAGCTACGCTGACCATCGGCGCCGACGGCCGCCATTCCGTAATCCGTGCGCGCGCCGGTTTGCCCAGCGTTAATCTCGGCGCACCAATGGACGTGATGTGGATGCGCGTAAGCCGCCGCCCTGAAGACGGCGGCCAAACCTTTGGCTACGTCGATCGCGGCAAAATTCTAGTTCTGCTGAATCGTGAGGATTATTGGCAAGCCGCTCTGGTCATCCCCAAAGGCGCCGACGACGAAATCCGACAGCGCGGGATCCCTGCCTTCCGCGAACAAATTGCCAGCCTGGTTCCCTTCCTGCGCGATCGGGTAGATGAACTGCGCGACTGGAAGGACATCAGCCTACTCACCGTGGCGGTCGACCGCCTAACGCAGTGGTCCCGCCCCGGCCTCCTTTGCCTTGGTGACGCCGCCCATGCCATGTCTCCCATAGGCGGCGTCGGCATCAATCTAGCCATTCAAGACGCCGTAGCTGCGGCCAACATCCTTGGCCCTGCGCTCTTGCGCGGCGTGCCCACCCAACGCGATCTCGACGCCGTCCAAAAACGCCGCACCTTCCCCACCCGCGCCACCCAGCGCCTCCAACTCATCATCCAGAACAACATCATCCGCCGCGTCCTCGGCAGCACCAAGTCCCTGACGCTCCCTTGGTTCTTCAAACTCTTCCAGTATTTCCCGTACCTCCGCCGTATTCCTGCCCGCATTGTTGGCATAGGCTTCCGCTCCGAACACATCCGCTCCGTTTTACCGCCCACTGTCATCTAAATAACAGCTTTCTCCGGAAGGAGCCGGCATGCAATTCGGTAGAATGATGGGCGTCGGTTTGCTGGTTGTTGGAATGCTTTTGCTGGTGTTTCAGGGCATTATTTTTCTGTCGTCGCCCAGCGTCAATCCCTCACCGTCCACGCCGCCGGCGCAGCAGCGCAAGACCAGTTCCTTACCGGGCATTGTCGGCCTCGCTGCGCTGGCGGTCGGTGCCGTTTTATTCCTCACCGGGCGCCGCCAGGACGAACCAGAACCAAAACACGCCGTTAAATGATGTATTCGACTCGCTAAACTCTTTCGCATAGAAACGATCCTCATCCGGTCTCGTCGGAGCAGGTTTCGCGCAGGACACATCCGCCGGTCCTCGATCCGGGAAAAAACCGCTGGTCCAGTCCGTCCATCCCGCAAATTGAAAATTTGTCTAACCAGAAGAGTGGTGAAGAAAGGCTAGAAAGAGACTGGTTCGTGACTACCGGAATTCAGTAGCGAAAGGGGTAAAAAATTCGTGGAACCAAACTCGGTCGTGATTTCCTCAACCATTACGGCGCAGTCCGCCGCAGACATCACTGGATTGACTGTCCGTTGCGGGAATTCATCATGAGTTTTCCCCGCTAGACGCCGTCCAGCTGCTTTTTTGCGAACCCCGCCCCATTGCTTGAAGAAGAAAGGAATACCGTTTCTCTCGCACTGGGCGTGTAGATGCAAGACCCATTCCTTTTCCATCGGTCGCGCGCCAGCGCCGCTCTCTCCACCGACGATCATCCAGTCCACACCCCGCAGGTCCACTTTGCCCAAATCTTCCAACAACGGTTCCACCGACAAGAATCGAACCCCTGCCCTTGTGTTTCGCAGGTCCTCGACTCGCGGCAAGCCGTATTTCTTATCTTCCACACTCACGCCCCACCAGATATGCGGCTGTTCTGCGGCAAAACGAAGTTTGCTATCGAGAAGATCGCGCAGTCGCTGTGAGCGCTTGGTCAGCACTTGGTACGTATGCCATTTCGCGGCCACCATCACCCGCGCCACCGCCACAATGTAGCTATCTGGAACAAGGTCGTGAAACAGGTCGCTCATCGAATTCACGAAAATCATCTTTGGCGCGCGCCACCTCAGCGGCTCCCCAAGCTTCGCTGGCACCAACCTCAAATCAAAGCCCTGCTCGTAAGGGTGCCCTTTGACTCCACGGAACCGCTCAGCAAACGTCTCGGCATAACAATGTTTGCACCCAGGGCTAATCTTTGTGCATCCCCGCACTGGATTCCACGTAGCATCCGTCCATTCAATTGTCGAATTTAAAGCCATACTTTTACTCCCCACCGCCTAAGTCCAGTCGACGCTGTCCCGACCATTCGATCTGAGTTGCTCCGCGCCAAAATTTACCACCTAATGTGTGTCGGCTTGCAAGAACAATGAAGTATAGTAAAAGATTCTGATCATTGTGGATGTCGATTTCTCGCTCCCGAACGGTCCGGTATCCGATACCTCGTAATTCGTGAAGGTAACGACTGAGAACCCCACGAGCGAGCCCACCAGAACTCACGTCTTCCCGCCATCCCGCATTCCCGAGGAAAGCCGTCAGCCTTTTGCCTTCCGTCTTTATGTATTGGGGCAGATTCCTCCTAATGCCCATGCCGAACTGTATCGTCATTAGTAGGTCCATCCTACGATTTTTCACTAGGTGATGAATCGTGCGGAACTCAATCTGCAGACCGGTAGGATCTATAAAAGCGAGGGTCAAATGGTCCGCCGGCAGTTTCTCCTTCACATCGTCGATCACGGCGTTGCAATCGCCTTCAACAAAAGAAATCTGCGACAGCTTCGGATGGTCCTGTAGTCGACTTTTGAGACTGGCCAGGACCTCCGGTAAATCCACAAAGACATATCGCGCAAATTCATACCGCAGAGAAAGAACGGGAGAACCTTCTACTTCTTCGCCTGTCCCACGAATCACGCTTCGGCCGGGTCCCGCGAAAAGATCAACGTACGATAAATTTCCTTCCCATTTCGGCCCGACGCCGTGAGTCATTATGTCGAGGTACCGCGAAAAGTAGTATTTCTTGGCGTGGACCCATTTTCCAGTGGGTCTCGCGGGTAACCCGTCAGAAGCAATTGTCGGTTCAAGCTGAGGCATCCGGCAGAACCAGCTACTTGAGCGATACTATCACGATTCGATTAATCCTTGCCCGATCTGATCCCGATCTTCGGGACTCCAAGGCATTTCGGCCCGTCCCGTCGGGAAGTTTTCATTTCTATCTTTCCAGCGAGCAAACGGTAGGTGCCCAGTGACCTGCGGGAAGTGGGCCAATTTGCAATTTCGGCCGACGGGGCCAACAATACTCATGGTGGCCGCCGCAGCTGTAACGGCAGGCTTTGGCCGGTTCGAACGACCGCGAGGTGATCCTCATGCCCGAAGCAGTAATCGTTTCCGCCGTTCGCACGCCGGTAGGCCGCGCCTACAAGGGCTCGCTCCGCTCCACCCGCCCCGACGATCTGGCCGCACTGGCCATCAAGGAAGCGCTGGCCCGCGTCCCCGGCCTGGACCTCAAGCAAATCGACGACGTCATCCTCGGCTGCGCCATGCCCGAAGGCGAGCAAGGCATGAACGTCGCGCGCATCGCCGCGCTCCGCGCCGGTCTCCCGGTCGAGACCTCCGCGATGACCATCAACCGCTTTTGCTCTTCCGGACTGCAAGCTATAGCTCTAGCTGCCGAGCGCATCCGCGGCGGCTCCGCGGAAATCATCGTGGCTGGGGGCACCGAGTCCATGTCCCTGGTACCCATGGGCGGCAACAAGATATCGCCCAATCCCTGGCTGGTAGACCACTATCCGGACGCCTACATCAACATGGGCCTGGGCACGGAAAATATCGCCCGCAAATTCTGCGTCACCCGCGAACAGGCCGACGAGTTTTCCGCCAATTCCCACAAGAAAGCGTTGGCCGCCATCGCCGCAGGAAACTTCAAAGACGAAACGATTTCCGTCGAGGTGAAGATCACATCGCTCCCCACCAACGGCAACGGCGCCCCGTCTTCGGCTTCCGAAGTCGTTTCTGGAGTGCCCCATACTTTGCGCGGGGTTGGCGCGAAGGGTGGGCCGGTCAAAGCCAGCACCCAGACGTTTACCTTCCACACCGACGAACTTCCCCGTGCCGATACTTCGCTGGAAGTTCTGGCAAAACTCAAGCCCGCGTTTCACGCCAAAGGCACGGTGACCGCCGGAAACAGTTCGCCGATGAGCGATGGCGCGGCGGCAACGCTGGTGATGAGCGACGCGCGCGCGAAGGCGCTCGGACTCAAGCCGCTAGCGCGTTTCGTGGCTTACGCCACTGCCGGATGCCCTCCGGAAGAATTCGGCATCGGCCCGGTGTTCGCCATTCCCAAAGCACTGAAGCTGGCCGGCCTGTCGCTCGCGGACGTCGCCGTGATCGAACTCAACGAAGCCTTCGCCGCGCAATCCCTGGCCGTAATCCAACAAGCCGGCCTCGATCCCGCGCGCGTAAATCCCAACGGCGGGGCCATCGCCCTCGGCCATCCGCTGGGCTGCACCGGAGCCAAGCTCACCGCCACGCTGATCCGCGACCTGCAACGCAAGAACGCGCGCTACGGCATGGTCACCATGTGCATCGGCGGTGGCATGGGCGCTGCCGGCATCTTCGAGCGCTTCTCCTGAACGCGTGAACCAATATTTTCGGCCTTACTATTTATGAACCGGCCTGCGCTCATCTCTGCAACCAAAAGGGCCCCCGCAGCGTTTAACTTGTCATGCGCTTCCGGCCATCGTACGATTCCGGCTCCATGAAAACAGCCGTTTACGCGTTCGCTACCATGATTCTCGGTCTTGGGCTTTGCGCTTCCCTAAACGCCCAAGCGCCTGCAAACCCTCCCGTTTCTTCGACGAACCTGGCGCAGCAAGATTTGACAGCGCCGCCGGGACCGGTTCCGCTCAGCGAAGAGCCGCATCACCGCCTGGTGCTGCAGAACGATTTCGCGCGGGTGTACAACGTGATGGTGGCGGCGTTGGATTCCACGCTGCGGCATCAACATGAGCTGCCTTATCTGTATGTCACGCTGGGTCCGGCCGACATCATCAACGCCATAAGCGGCCAGCCGGAGCTGCACCAGGTTCTGCAGGACGGTGAGGCGCACTACTCGCCGGGACATTTTGCGCATCTGGTGCGCACGGATTCTGGAATGCCCTTTCACAACGTCACCATCGAACTGGTACATCCGCAGGGCACGCTGAAGAATCTTTGCAAGGATGTGGTAGCGGCCGCGCCACTGAATTGCGAAGAAAAGAAACCGGAGGGCGAGAGCGCTCCCGCCGAACCGGTGAACGCGGGTGTGCGGAAAAAGGGCAGCTCCGCGGCGAGCAGGAGCAAAGCCAAGAAAGAGCAAACGAAAGCTGCGCCGATTCCAGACGGGGTTCCCTATTTTGAGAGCGAAGAGGTTCGCGTAGATCTTCACAAGGTATCCAGCGGGGCCGACTATGTCGATGCCAGACCGCAAAATGATGCGTTGCTGGTGGCGCTGACCGATGCGAACCTGGACGCCAACCTGGCCGGGGAGCACATCCTGTTTCTGCACGGCGGAGATGCGCTGTGGCTGCCCGCCGGCAAGCACCGCCGCATCGTGGATTTTCTGGGGACGCACTCCGGCTTTCTGCTGATTTCCTTCAAGGACAGTGCAGCTGCTCCCGCAACCCAGTGAGCTCTGTGTGGAAAGATGTGGGCGAACGCCACCAGATCGCTGGCGTTACTGTCGTTCGGCGCATAGTTAAGGCGAAGAGCGGAAGGTTTTGAATACTATCGAATTTACGGCGCTGGTGGGATTGGGTTCGCTGCTGGCGGGCTTTCTGGGCGCGCTTACCGGGCTGGGCGGCGGAGTGGTGATTGTGCCGCTGCTGATACTGGCTTTTCACGTAGACATTCATTATGCGATTGGGGCGGCGCTGGTTTCCGTGATCGCTACATCCAGCGGCGCGGCGGCTGCGTATGTGCGCGAGGGATATTCGAACGTGCGAGTGGGAATGTTCCTGGAGATAGCCACCACCATAGGCGCCTTGGTGGGGGCGGCGCTGGTGATGCACCTGCATGTTTCTGTCATCTCGATTGTTTTCGGTGTGGTGTTGCTGTACTCCGCATACGCCTCCACCAAGGAACATACGCATTCCGGGGCAGACGCGGGTTCCGATCGCATTGCCACCTGGTTGAAAATGGATAGCACGTATCCCACTGCGAACGGATGGGAAAGCTACCACGTACGCGAGGTGCCGCAGGCGTTCGGGTTGATGTTCGTTGCCGGGGTGCTTTCAGGATTGCTGGGGATCGGCTCCGGTGCGGTGAAAGTGCTGGCGATGGACCGAACCATGAAGCTGCCGTTCAAGGTTTCCACCACCACATCGAATTTCATGATTGGAGTGACGGCTGCGGCAGGCGCGGGAGTTTACCTGAGCCGCGGCTACATCGATCCGGGGCTGGCCATGCCGGTGATGTTGGGGGTTCTGGCTGGCTCGTTGCTCGGAGCGCGCGTACTGGAAAGAGCGGAGGTGAGAGTTCTGCGCCGGGTGTTTAGCGGCGTGATTGCGGTGCTGGCGGTGGAGATGATTTACAAAGGGTTGAAGTAGGGAGAAGCGCGATGGAACGAACCGACCAGCGCATGGACGAAATCATGGGGCGACTGCTGCGCACCGGGGTGATTCTAGCGGCCGTGTTCGTATTGGCCGGGGGCGCGGTGTATCTGGCGCGCCATCAGACGCCGCCTACAAACTACCGGGTATTTCAGGGGGAACCGGAGGAGCTGCGGACGGTCCCGGGGATTATTTATGAGGTGCGCGGGTTGCAGGGAAGAGCATTGATCCAGTTGGGACTGCTGCTGTTGATAGCCACGCCGATCTCACGCGTAGCGTTTTCGGTGGTGGCGTTTTTGTACCAGCGGGACTGGACGTATGTGCTGGTGACACTGATCGTGTTGGGACTTTTGGTCTATAGCCTTTTGGGCAGGAACGGGGGAGGATAAAGAAGGAATAGACGCCGAGGGCACTGAGAGGGCCGCGGATGTCACACAGGAATTTGCACATTTGTTGTTAGGTTGCCAAAGATCGGAGGGCGGTGTTGCGATTGATTACCTCTTGCCGGGATGGGGCGCAGCGGTGCTGCGCGCCTGCTTGTTGCGGGTGCTGGTTTTGCGAGCGTAGAATTTGCTTAGTGGTGAATGGTGCGACGTCCGGGAAATAGAATGACGTTAAAGAGAGAGAAAAACTATGGCTACTGCGACGTTTACCAAGCCGGCGGCTAAGGGCGGAAGCTTTTTGCTGGAATCGCCAGCGCCGGGAGATGTGTTTACGCCGGCCGATCTTAGCGATGACCAGAGGCTGATAGGTCAGACGGCGGAAGAGTTTGTGGTCAAGGAAGTGGTACCGTTGGCCAAGGATCTGGAGAACAAGAAAGCCGGTTTGATGGCGTCGCTGGTGAAGAAGGGCGGCGAACTGGGACTGATGGGCGGCGGGGTGCCGGAGCAATACGGTGGGGCCGGGTTGGACAAGATCGCGACCACGGTGTTGACCGAGAAGCTATCCATCTACGGCGGTTTTGCCGTGACCCACGGCGCACACGCGGGTATTGGAACGCTGCCGATTGTTTATTTCGGAACCGAGGAACAGAAGAAAAAATATTTGCCGAAGCTGGCCACGGGAGAGCTGATTGGCGCGTACTGTTTGTCAGAACCGCAGGCGGGATCGGATGCGCAGAATTCGTTGACGCGGGCGGAGCTGAACAGCGAGGGCACGCATTACATTTTGAATGGGCAGAAGATGTGGATCACGAATGGGGGCTTCGCGGACGTGTACGTGGTGTTCGCAAAGGTGAATGGAGACAAATTCACGGCGTTCATCGTGGAGCGGACGTTTCCGGGGTTCAAGCCGGGCAATGAAGAACACAAGATGGGGATTCACGGAAGCTCGACGACGCCGATTTTTCTGGAGAACTGCAAGGTCCCCAAGGAAAACGTGCTGCATGAGATCGGGCGCGGGCACATCGTGGCGTTCAACGTCTTGAATGCCGGGAGATTCACGCTGGGGGCCTCCTGCGTGGGCGGTGCGAAGAACGTGTTGGCGACGTCCTGCAAGTATGGAAAAGAGCGGAAAGCGTTCGGAAAACAGATCGGCGAATTCGGATTGATCCGGGAGAAGCTGGCGGAAATGGCCATCCAGATTTTTGCGGTGGAATCGATGGTGTACCGCTCGGCAGGAAATATCGAGGCGGCCATGGCGGCGGCTTCCGGTTCCGGAGGGGACAAGATTCAGAATGCGATGAAAGTGCTCGAGGAATACGCCATCGAAAGTTCCATCGCCAAGGTGTACGGCAGCGAAATGCTGGATTACGTGGTGGACGAAGCGGTGCAGATTTTTGGCGGATACGGCTTTCACGAGGATTATCCGGTATGCCGCGCGTATCGCGATTCGCGCATCAACCGGATTTTCGAAGGCACTAACGAAATCAACCGGATGCTGATTATTCAAATGCTGATGAAGCGGGCGATGGGCGGGCAACTGGCGCTGATCCCAGCGGCAATGAAGCTAGCCGACGAGATTCTAGCCGGCCCTTCGTTTGAGGAAGCGCCGGAAGGCGTGCTGACGGAAGAGGCGCGGGTGCTGGCCAACGTGAAGAAAATGTTTTTGCAGGCAGCGGGCGGAGCGGTGCAGAAGTTCCGGGAGAAGCTGGCGGAGGAGCAGGAACTAATCGGCGCGCTTTCGAACATGGTGATGGAAATCTACGCGATGGAATCCTGCCTGTTGCGGGCGCAAAAGGCCGCTGGAGTCAAAGGTGAAAAGGCCACGCAGGTGATGATCGATGCGGCGCGGGTGTTCATCGCCGAGGCCGCGGAGCGCGCGGAGCATGAGGCCAAACGGGCGGTGACGACAGTAAATGAAGGCGACATGCTGACCACGCAGATGGCGGTGCTGAAGCGGTTTGGCAAGCGCGCGCCGGTGGACACCATTGCGCTGCGGCGCGGGGTGGCTGCGGCGGTACAGGCCCAGGACCGCTACCCGTTCGAGGGGCGGTAAGGCGTTTTCATTCACCGATTATTTCTATTGACCACGGTCAAGGCGCGAGCGAGAAGGTGCCCGAAGTTCCGGATCGGAGCGTCGCGGTCATCAGAAACTGAGACCGTTATGCGGCCAGCGGATCTTCAGCGAGGCTTGGGGGCAGGGGTTGCCGGGGAATCGCCGGTGTCCTTGGGCTTGGCGATGGCGGAGATGCTTTCGACGTTAAATCTTTTGTAGTCGGAGTAGCGGGTCACTTCGTTCACCTTGAACGCTTTGACCAAAAGAACGCGTACCCCGACGTGGGCTTCTTCGTAGGTGGGCAGCCAGACTTCGTTGTTGATGTAAGCCTGTTCGAAGACGAAGCTGGTGCCTTTTTGCAAATTGGCGAGCACTCCGCCGCCGAAACGGAAATCTCCGACAAAATAGGCTTCCAAACGGGCGACGTCGCGAGCTTTTTCGTCGATCCAGACCACTCCGGCAAGCTCATGGACAACTTTTTCGGCTAGTTTACGGGGCTTGAATTCGGGGTTGGGTTCGAAATCGAAGACCAGAACGTCCTGGCCGCGGAAACGCTCGCGGCGGGGATTCACGAACTGGCAGGCGCGAAGGAAGACCTCGATGCCGACGTCATCGTCCTCTTTTTTGTCCTTACCTTCTTCCCTGGCTTTTTCCTCCTTGGCTTCTTTCCTGGCGTCGCGTTTTTCGATTTCCCCGATCTCTTTTCGGACCCGGTCGTTTTCTTTCTTTTGCTCTTCTTCGCCGAGCGGCTGGCCGTCTTTTTTTACCAAAGTGGAAACTTCGTTGCCACTCAGGTAAAAGAAAGTGTACTCATGCATCTCGCGCTTGCTGATCTTGCCGGTTTTGTCCAATTCAGTCTCTTCTTCGTTGCGCGTGCCGGCGTAGTTTTCCTTGAGTTTGTCGATGGCTTTTTGGTTGTCGTCGATCTGTTGGAAGAGAGCTTTCAGGTCGGGTAGCTGGACCTGGGATTTCTTGGGGAAGTCAAAGACGCGTTCGCCGATGGCGGCGTTTACTTCCGCGCGAGTTACGGTGATGTCGTAGGTTTCGGGGCCGCGATGCAGCTCGATTTTGTAGGGGAGTTTAATGCCGTTCACGGTGCGGTAATCGTCGTAAAGAATTTGCTCATCGACGCCGCCAATGGTGGCCTCTTCCTTGACGATCAGATGAGTTTGCGGATCGAAGAAGACCTGGCGCTTTACACCGGTCATAGTGGTGACTTCAATTTCGAGGGCGTCGCGGCCACGCACCTTAGAGGTGGCCGCGAAGCCGAGACCAATTTTGTTTTTCTTGGCGCCGAGTAAATGGGAATTGTAATACTGGCCGGCGGCTTCGAGCTGGCTGCCATCGGCGCCGACCAGCGTTGAGAATTCGCCGTTGGCCGTGCGGTGCCAGGCGGACTTGCCGTTGTAGGCTTCGATCTGGCTGGAATCGCCGGCGACCAGTTCGGAATAGAAGCGATTGGGAAGTTTGATGTCCAGAGTGTAGGTGCCGCCTTTACCGTCGGCAGTTTGAAAAGTACCTTCGAGAGTGACGGTGTTGGCTTTGGAGAGCCGTTTGGAGCCACCGACAGCCTTGATGTACTGCTCGACAATTTTCTGGGCGTCTTGGGCATGGGCGGGCGAGGCAAGGGTGGAGAGGAAAAAGGCGACGGTCAATGCAAACGTGCGTACAGTCATGGCGTTCAAGAATAGAAACGCAATTGTATGGGAAAAGTTTCCGTTGCGCGGTGAAATTCGCGCGGCTTATTCGTGGCGCAGAGCGACTATCAGGCCGGAGGCAACTCCAAGCAGGGCGCTGCGAGCACTTTTATCGGGCTTCAGGGTAGCTGGCGCGCGTTGAGCCGAGACCTTTCTGCCTTGAAATTAGGACGCGCGCCCATTACCGGGGATTATTGGGTTTTGGGACGGTTTAAGTACTTTTCATATAAAGATTTTTGTTTGTTGTCGAGCGAAGTTAGACGGCCCTTGATGAAGAGGTAGCGGATCTCAGTGGTTAGCTCCAGGGGATCACCATTGGTAACGATCAGATTGGCAATTTTGCCACTTTCCAGGGTGCCGATTTGGTCGGCGAGGCCAAAAATTTGCGCGGGGTAAAGAGTGACGGCTCTCAGGGCTTCGTCGTAGGGAAGACCGAAGGCGACGGCGTTAGCGGCTTGCTGGCCCAGGCGGCGCGAGAAGGAGTTGTCAAAGCTGCCGAAGGCAATTTTTACGCCAGCGGCCTGCAGCTCCGCAGGCTGACTTAGCAGGCGATCGTAGGAATCGTCCTCTTCGCGGGGCGCCGCAAGCGTGGGCCCCAGAATGACGGGTATGCTTCTCGAGCGCAGGAGATCTTTCACTTTGTAAGCTTCGGATGCGCCGGCCAGAATCATTTTGAGTTTTTGTTTATCGCAGAATTCGACGGCGGCGCGGATATCGCGAGCCTTGTCCGCCAAGACCAGCACGGGAAGCTCGCCGCGTGTGACCGGGACCAAGGCCTCCAGTTTAAGATCGCGCTGAAAATCGCCGGGGCCGCCATGGCCGAGGGCTTGCGCGTAATGACGGGCGCGCTCGAGCCAACCGGTAAGTTCTTCGATTTGCTTCTGCTGTTCCTGCTTGGCGTCGGAGTAAGATTTTTGCTTTCTGGAGAACGTGGAGAAATCAAAGGTCTGCGTTTCGATTTCCGGCCAGTGCAGCACCATGGCCACGCTCTTTTTCAGAAGCATGTCGCTAATGGTCCAGCCAGCCATGTGGATGGCGGAGGCTTGGCCGCCCAGGATGCCGCTGGCGCCACCGGAGTCCATGCCCCCGCTGGCGGGCACGGCGAGCACTTCGGTGATACCGGCGGCGCGCGTGACCGAAATGTGTTCGCTGGAAGGCAGTACGGCTTCCGCGGCGACGACGTCGGGATTGAATTCACCCGTTTCGGAGGAATCGACCGTGGCGCTCACCGCTCCGATCTCCCGCAGGCCCATCTGGGTGATGGGGTCGAACAGCCCGGGGTAGACCTGCAGGCCTTGGCCGTCGATAACTTGCGCTCCGGCGGGGACATCGACGGCAGCGCCGACATTGGCGATTTTGCCGTTCTGGATTACAACCGTACCGTCGTCAATCGCGGCTCCGGAAAGAGTAAAGATTTTTGCGTGGGTGATGGCGTAGGTGGATTTATCCTGCGCGCCGGCCGGTTTGGTAAGCGCGAGAAGAGTGAAGGCCGAGGCGCAAACGAGATACGAAAGACGTCGCAGGGAAGTTGAGAAACTCACCGCGCACCTCCAGATACGGCGTCCCCTTGCGGTGGTTTGGGTTTGTCTTCAGGCTTCTTCTCGCCAGGCTTCTTGCCTTCCGCGGATTCGGGCTTTTTCTCCGCCTTCTTTTCTTTTTCAAGCAGTGCGTGCTTTTCCTTTTCACGGGCAGGCCGGTCAGCAAGGTCGCGCTGACGATCGAAATAGACCCGGCCATCGATCAACGTTTTCTGGACCACGGCGTAGTCGCTGAGGGGATCGTGATTGTAGATGACCAAGTCGGCGTCCTTGCCGGCATCGATGGAGCCCACCCGCTTGTCGATCCCAAGCTGCATGGCGGGATTCAGGGTCACCAGCTTGAGCGCTTCATCGTGGGACAGACCCCCGAACTTCATGCTCTTGGCGGCTTCCTGATTGAGGTGGGTGGCTTCGGCCGCGTCGTCGGAATTAATGGAGACGAGGACGCCGCGGCGCGTCATCAAAGCGGCGTTATAGGGAATGGCGTCGTAAGCTTCCACTTTGTAGGCCCACCAATCGGAAAAGGTGGATGCGCCGGCGCCGGCCGCGGCAATTTCGTCGGCAACCTTATAGCCTTCGAGCACGTGCTGGAAGGTGCGCACCTTGAAGCCAAATTCCTTGGCTACACGCAAGAGCATCAGGATTTCGTCTTCGCGATAGCAGTGGGAATGAACGTAACGCTTGCCTTCCAGAACTTCGACCAGCGGCTCCAGGCGCAGATCGCGACGCGGCGGGATGAGGTTTTTCTCTCCGGCGGCGGTGCGCTTGTTGTAGAGATCCCAGGAGGCTTTGTAGTCGCGGGCTTCGGCGAAGGCGCCGCGAATGGTTTCC
>Ga0209166_10002583_pt1 | contig 13550 bp, 12 predicted proteins | sample Coa_R1_3_FD_187151 | JGI IMG/M metagenome (GOLD analysis project Ga0209166, IMG submission 187151) | Surface soil microbial communities from Centralia Pennsylvania, which are recovering from an underground coalmine fire - Coalmine... | ecosystem: Environmental > Terrestrial > Soil >... | reverse complement strand
CGCGCACGGCCGCTGCGGGAGCGGGCGGAGGGGATTTTGGCGGGGCTTCCGTGGTCGAGAGCGTGGATTCGGAAAGCGCGGACGAATTGTTGGAAGAAGGTCAGACGTTCGAGACGGGAATTGTGAGCGGTGTGGAAAATGCGCCCAATCCGGACCAAGGCGAAGTGCGCACACGCGAGGTTCCGCAAGACGACGTGCCGGAAGAGTACGACGACAAAGACCGCCCATAAAATTCTCGCTTGCGGCTTAACCTCCGAAGCCAATTTCAGATCTGCTTCTACCGCGAACGCCACCTCAGCTACAACCACCTACATGGTCGCCACCGCGCGCTGGATGACTTGGCTGCGGGAAAGCTCAAGCCGCCAATTCCTGGTTAGGAGGATAGAAGAAGCGAGCAGTTAAACAGTCTTTAGGGGTCGAAATTTTCAGCTCACAGTGCTACGAGCAAAGCGGGAATTTGACGCGCCGTGAATCTATCGGCTGCTTGCCCTAGTCCCAAGTCAGTGGCGTTAGGATGCCAATTCAGCTTTGATTGAAAAAAAGGCAGCTACGAAATGAGCCGGCGCAGCAAGCTGCACCACTACAAAGAACGGGTCTGGCTTCAGCAAGGAGCCTCAGCCTAAAGAAGACCCGCCACTACAAGATTGCGGAAAAGAGCTGGGTCTGATCTTGGCAGCAGCAAATAACAGTTCGCTGCAGCAGCGAATGACAATTTGCAGGCTGGCTCCTGTAGTATGTCGGTCATGGGCAAGGGGCGGCTTGAAGCTTTCAGCGACGGCGTGATCGCGATCATCATCACGATCATGGTGCTGGAAATGAAGGTGCCGCAGGGCGAAAGCGTTGCGGTGTTGCGCCCGCTGCTTCCGGTTTTTCTCAGCTATGTGCTGAGCTTCTTGTATGTGGGGATCTACTGGAACAATCACCACCACATGTTGCATGCCACGACGCGTGTCACGGGGTCGATTCTATGGGCGAATCTGCACTTGTTGTTCTGGCTGTCCCTTTTCCCGTTTGCCACGGGCTGGATGGGCCAGAATCACTTTGCGCTTTCGCCTACTGCACTTTACGGCGTCGTTTTGTTGATGGCAGGCATTGCCTATTTCATCCTGCAGCAGGCCATCATTGCTTCACAGGGGCCAAGCTCGGTGCTCCGCAAGGCAATTGGAAGCGATTGGAAGGGAAAGCTCTCGCCGGTGTTGTATGTGGCCGGGATAGTCAGCAGTCTTTATTCGTCCTGGGCGGCGCAGGCGATCTATGTCGTCGTCGCCGTTCTCTGGCTCATTCCCGACCGGCGCATTGAGCAGGCCCTGCGAGAGATGGAGAGCTGATTTCAGAAAAGCAGTGGCGCGAGTGACAAGCACGGAAGAAGCAGATCCCTCACCCCCGTTCGCGACAACCCTTCGCCCGCTAACCGCGGGCAAACGCGACCGGGTTCGGGATGACAAAACAAAACCTCAGAATACGGAGTAAATGGAGCGGCGATGAGAGCGAACTTGCTGCGATTCGATGGCGCCGTCGAGCGGGATCCGGCCATTGACGCGTGGATGAAAGGGCATGCAGGTGAATTGGGGGCCATCGCGCAGCGGTGGTTTGAGGTGATGCGGAAATGCGGAGACGAAGTCCGGGAGGTGTTGCATGACGGCTGCCCGACGGCATGTTTAGGAGATGCGCCCTTTGGTTACGTCAACGTATTCACTTCGCACGTTAACGTGGGGTTCTTTCATGGCGCGGCGCTCCCGGATCCGGCGCGCTTGTTGCAAGGCACAGGCAAGTTCATGCGCCACGTGAAGCTGACACCGGGAACAGCCACAAACAACGCAGCGCTAAGCAAGCTCATTGAAAGGGCGTACTCGGATATAAAGGAGCGAGTCGAAAACGGCTAGCTCATAGAAAGGCTTTGAAAGGCCGACGCAGATAAATAGCCTTCCGTGGGTTTGCCGGCAGGGACTCTGACAACAGCAAATGAGAAGAAGAAGAGCGCATTGAGGTTGTCCTCGCCGCGCCCGTGTTGGTGACCGAAGCGTACGGCTATCGTGCCCGCGAACGCGTTAGGGCGGCCGAATTCCTACGGGCATCCCGGCACGTTGCTGCGACCGTTTGCACTCAGTCCTCGTTCTGCGACGGCACGAGGAGCGGCGCCAGGGTATTGGTAGTGGCGTCTTTCGCATGGCCAAGATAGGGCAGGCCAAAGGCGGCTTCAATCGTCTTTAACAACGAAAAGTGGGACTGAAAGCGGGAGTCCTCAGCGCCACGCACGCCGTAGTTCGTGATGGCGATAAGCACCACTTTATCGTTGAAGTTGGCCGCAGCGTAGCAATCGGCGCCAGGCAGGAGCGAGCCAGGGGCAGTGTCAATGCCGGCATCGGGATCATAGGAGCAGGTGAGCGGACCATTACCCTCGTCGAACACGATGAAAATGGCATTGCGGCCGCGCTGCCACGCCTTGCTGCCCATGATGCCGTTGACCAGCCATCCCGTTTCGTCGTCGCCGCGCTTGACATCATTGTCGTCTGTATCGTTAGCGCCGCCGCAGGGCGCAAGGGGGTTGCCGATGCCATGCATGTCGCGGCATTGGTCGGGCGCGATGTACGAGAACGCGGTGAGCTTTCCGCTGCCGAGGTCGCTGAACAACTGCTCGATGGGCACCTGCTTCGCGAATTGCGCTGGGTCATTTTGAACCTCAGCGACGTAAGGGAAAGGGTTGTGTTTGACCGCATACAACTTGGCGGTGTTGCTGTCGCCCGGCCAATTGGCGATGTGCGTGCCCGATTCAGGAATGTTCTGCAGGTACGCGCGCCAGTCCTTGCCGGCGGCGACCAATTGACCTGCGAGCGAAGGCAGGTTGACGGTCCAGCGGTGCTTGGAGGGGTTGGCCGGCGGGGCGCAGTCTACGGCGACCGAAGGTGAGTCGTCATCGCTGATGCCCACGTTGCTCCCTATCGGATAGGTATGGCTCGTTCCAATAACGTCATTCCCCGTCCAATCACCGGTAATCATGGCGACATAATTTGGCAGGCTTGGGTGCCAGACTCCGTTGTAGTTCGTCGCGATGTTGTACTTATTCCAGAGCGCTGTAATGTTTGGCGCCTGCGGGTTCCCAATAATGCCGTTGCTGCCGAAACTCGTGAAGCTGTTGTGATTCTCGAGAACGATCACGAACACATGATCAAGCCTCGGGACGCCGTCTTGCTGACCCTGGTCATCCTGATTCTGGGCCCGCGCAGCAGGCATAACTACGAGCAGCGCGAGAATTGCTGCGAATCCACACAGATATTTTTTCATTGAAGCACCCTCCTCGGGCGGTGCTCCGCCTTCATATGACGACTGCTTGATGGCCAGATGTAAGAAGGATGAAGAATCGATGAAAAGCTCTTCCATTTTTGGTAGCCGACGATCTCTTGACTAGCGGAGTTGGGATTTTGTCTTGTCTGCAACAACGGCACCGGATTTCATCACCCAGCGCACTTTGTTGATGGCCACGTTGATGTCAGCTAGCGGGTCGCCTTCGACGGCGACCAGGTCGGCGAAGTAGCTGGGGGCGACTGCGCCGAGTTCTTTTTCTTTGCCCAGTAATTCTGCCGCGTTAGTCGTGGCTGTGCGCAGAGCCTGCTCCGGAGTCATTCCTGCTTTGACGAACCAGGCGAGTTCGCGCGTGTTCTCGCCGAACATCGTGTAAATCGCGTCGGACCCCATAGCGAATTTCACGCCGGCCTTATGCGCCTTTCGCGCCGTTTCCAGATTGCGCTCAATAAATGCCTTGGTCTTCTGCTGAAAACCGTCTGCATAGCCAATTTTTTGCCAGTTGTCGAGGTAATAGCGGTTGTGATCGATGGTCGGGACGTAAAACGTGCCGCCCTTGGCCATTTCGGCGATTGTGGCGTCGTCCATATCGGTGGCGTGTTCGAGCGAGTCCGTACCTGCCCGCACGGCGTCGCGCGCGCCATCGGGGCCGTAGGAATGAATGGCAATCTTTTTGCCGAATTGATGCGCGGCATCAACCGCGGCTTTGATTTCTTCAAAGTTGTAGGTCTGGAAGCCGGTGGTGTCATCGTCAGTGCCCGTGGAGGCGTACATCTTGATGACGTCGGCTCCCGCAGCGATTTGCTGGCGTACCACGCGAAGAACTTCTGGCACGCCATCGGCGATTCCGCCAGCTGGGGGATTCAGCCCCGGCTTGTAAGGAGTGTTCGTAATGTACAGTCCGTAGCCACAGACGAACATGCGCGGGCCGATCATTTCGCCATGATTGATCAGGTCGCGCATGGCGATATCCATGTATTGATCCGCGCCAAGGTCCCGGACCGTGGTCACGCCTGCCTCGATGGTGCGCAACGCGCCTTTGCGCGCGAGAAACACTTCGACAGCCGGAGGATTTGCAGTGAGTTGCTTCAGCATGGGCTGGCCTGGCGTCTCGTCGGTGTAGATGGTCATGTGTGTGTGGACGTCAATAAGCCCGGGCAATCCCGTGTATTTCGAGAGGTCGATGACTTCTGCGCCGGAAGGAATGGCCGCCGCGTCACTGGTCACGGTTTTAATGCGCTCGCCATCGACGATGACAATGGCGTTGTTCCACAACTTCCCTTTTGCATCCCATAATTTGCCGAAGCGCACGGCTTTAATTGTTCTTGTGGTTGGCTTCTCTTGGGCCGACGCCACGGAGAGCCCGAGCACCAGAAGGGTGAAAAGAAGCAACAACAACAAATCAGCCGTTCCGGCGAACGGCGTTCCCAAGCGAGACCGCTTCATGGAACACACCCTTTCAGTAATGCGCGTTGACCACATAAGGTCGCTTTCTAATTCAGTTGTAGAAGGAATGCAATGGCAAAGAGCAGGGATGCCGCTGCATACACTGGCGGCCGGTTTGATCAGTAGAGGTTCTTCGCATCCCCGGTAAGAACCGGGACGCTCAGAATGACAACGCTCGTGCCACAGGTTTGTTCCGGGACACTATGCGCATTTCGCTTCGCGTTCTCGTACTGCGAATGAAGTGGGGTTAGTTCCGGTGCGGCGAAGGTTGCGCTGCTGAGGAGGTTAGCTTCGAGGCGGTGGTCGACGGCGCTGGCGGGGCTACGCCGGCGACTGACGAGCCTAAGCCCAGTCGCTGAAGACTACGGGCATCCAGTTTTCCTGTCGGAGTCAGGCCGTGGGACTCCTGAAATTTCCTCAGGGCTTCCTGCGTGGAGTCGTCCCACTTTCCGTTGGGCGTTCCCGTGAAGGAGCCGTCTTTGGCCAACGCTTGCTGGATTTCGTTGATGCGATCCGGAGTTGGCGCCTGCTGGCCGCGCTCCCTGCGCCTGGACCTCCTGGATGTTTTCTTGCCGTGTGAGCTCTTGTGTGTGGCGGAACCAACGCGCTTCTTTGCTGTAGAGTTCTGCGCCTTCACCGAATCGGAGAACACACCCAGCCCCGCTGCGAGGAGCAGCGACGAAGCCAAGTGTGTTGCATTCCGAAGCGTGATGCGCATGATTCCGGATCGTGCCTTAGTTTCGGATCTTGCCCTGAATTACTGTTGGGTGTCCGATGGGACCTTGCCCGACAAATAAAGCGTCAGCATTCTATCGCCATCCTGGCGGCGAAGAACCTTGAAAGTAATCTCGTCGCCCGGCTTCAGACCGGACACGGCCTTATGGTAGTCGGCAACCGAGGAGACGGGCGTGCGATTGATTTCGGTAATCACGTCGCCACGTCCGAGGTTGAGGTCTTCGCCAAAGGAAGCTGGCTCCACTTCCGTTACAATCACGCCCTTTTGGCCCTCCACGCCCACGCGCTTGCCGCGCTCCGGGGTCAATTCTTCAACGTGGAGACCGAATTCGGCTGGACCCGACTCCCCTGGCTGGTCGTTCGCGATCCGTCCCGCGGTGTTCGGGAAAACCCGCGTGCGGTCACCCACTTCCATCGTGGCTTCCTTCTGCACGCGGTCACGCATGTAAGTCACCTTGATCTTGCTGCCAATCGGCGCATCGGCGATCGGATTGACCAAGTCGTTGCCAGTCTTGACGGGGCGGCCGTTCACGCTGGTGATGACATCGCCGCCTTTCAATCCGGCCTTTTCTGCCGGGCTGCCGGCTTGCACGTTCTCAATCACCACGCCGTAGGGGGCGCCCAGCGACTTCAGTGTGATTGGGTTGGTGCTGATCTCTTCCTGGAAGCTGACGCCAATGGAGCCACGCGTCACGCGTCCCTGCTTGATAATTTGATCGTAGACGCGAATCGCGGTGGTGGACGGAAGCGCGAAGCCTACGCCTTCGTAGCCGCGGCTGCCGGTGATGATGGCGGTGTTGATTCCAATCACCTGGCCAGAAAGATCCACGAGCGGTCCGCCGGAGTTGCCCGGATTGATGGCCGCGTCGGTTTGCAAGAATCTTTGGAACTGCTGGCCGATGCCGCCGCGATCCTTGGCGCTGATGATTCCCGCAGTGACCGTGGCTTGCAAGCCGAAGGGGCTGCCAATGGCCAAAACCCAATCGCCGACTTGCACGCCGTCCGAATTACCGAGCTTTGCTACGGGCAGTTCTTTGTTGGCATCAATCTTGACGACCGCGAGGTCGGTGTCTTCATCCACGCCGACAAGCTTCGCCGTGTACCGCGTGGTGTCGCCATTCAACTGGACTTGAATCTTTGTCGCCTGCTCGACGACGTGATTGTTAGTGAGGATGTAGCCGCGCTTGTCCACAATGACGCCGGAACCGAGGCTGCGGTCCGCTTGAGGCGGCCCATCGGGGCGGCCATCAAAGAAGCGGTCGAAGAAATCCTGCATGGGATCATCCTGGTCGTAGGGCTGCGAACGGCGCTTGCGGGAGGATTGCTTGCGCTCGAGCACTTGCGTGGTGGCGATGTTCACCACGGCGGGTTCGACCTTGTTGACGATGCCCGCAAAAGTATTTGTCGCCGGAATAGGGTCTGGCACCGTCAGGGCTGTCGCATTCGTGCCGGCGAAGCCAAAGCCTTTGGTCGCGGAAACCCGGCCAGAAACAAGCGAGCCGATGAGGATTCCCACGAGCAGCGTGAGGCTAATAAAGGCTGCCGTCAGCACCTTCCGCTGCCGCGCCCAATTCAGAAACTCCCTTACTTGTTCTCCCATTTTCACTTACTCCTTAGAACTGGCCCCCATGCCGGTGTGGTTACAAGCAAGCAATCGTCATCGAGAGTTTGGATTCTTCTCCAAAACTGCCGGGAAGACTGCTTCGCCCGCCACGTAGTATAACACTGCCATCTCTTTGTAGTTGCGGGCCTTCCGGTGAGTCGCCGAAGCGATAACTACCCCGCTTGGCTGGGCTCTTTTCAGTTTTTCCACAATTAGTTGGACGCAGGAACGTGGCATTTTGTTGTCAAGACACGTTTTTCCGCGGGCGGGCCGGCGTAACTTACTGGGAGGAAAGGAGTAAGCCGCGCGCTCAACTCGTTCTGCGGGGCTGCGTTGTTAACATTGCGGGCCCGCCGCGCGTCTGGATGATTATGGAGCGAACGAATCGTTCATCGTTCCTTGATTGGCTTGGGATTGAACTTGGGATACGTCCTTGACTTTCGAACCGCGAGCATGGAACGTCGGGTTGTGATGGCCCAGCCCACGACGGAAACTTGCGCCGACGGAGCGCTTGTGAGCGCGGCCCGCGCAGGCGATCGCTCCGCGTTCGGCACGCTCTACGATCGCTATGCGCGGATGGTACACGGGATTTTACTTTGCCGCGTGCCGCCGCGCGAGGTCGACGACCTCGTACAGGAGGTCTTTTTGTTGGCGCTCAGGAAGCTTCATTCGTTGCGGGACATGGGGCGCTTTGGCGCGTGGCTCAGCACCATCACCCGCAATCGCGCCAATGATTACTATCGAAAGTCAAACTCCGCGGAGCGGCCGATGGAACCCGAGATAGAGGAGCACGCCGAAAGCCGCACGAACGATCACACTGCCGAGCAAGAGGCAGCCGTGACTTTGGCCGTGCTGCGTGCGCTGCCTGAGACTTATCGCGAGCCGTTGATGCTGCGGTTGGTGGAAGGGATGACTGGCCCCGAGATTGCCGCGCGCACGGGGCTGACGCATGGATCCGTGCGTGTGAATCTTCATCGCGGAATGCAGATGCTGCGCGAGAAGCTTGCTGAAAAAACGGCTCCGTGGACCGAACGGAACGCCATGACAAACAAAGCGAGTGGCCAAAATGAGTGATAGGATCGCACCATGAAAGACGATTATTTGTGGGACGGCTCGGGCGAGCCGGACCCCGAAGTGCAAAAGCTGGAGAATGTGCTCGGGCGCTACCGGCACGATCAGCCGGCCCCTGCGTTTGATCAGCTCGCTGATGAGCGGCCCGCACGGCGCTGGGGCTTCGCCTCCTTTCATTTTTCTTTTCAGATTGCGGCGGTAGCCGCTGTGCTTTTGATGGGTGTCGCAACGTTTCTCGTTATCCGCGCAAGAAACGTGGCCAATTCTGGCCCGGCTTGGGAGATTGCACGCATTGAAGGCGCGCCGCGCGTGGGTTGGCATTCGCTCAGCGCGAGTTCTGAAACCGCAAAGCTCAAAGTCGGTCAAACGCTGGTAACGGACAATTCCTCGCGGGCCAGTATTACCCTTGACGAGACTGGCCAAATTGAAGTTGACCCCTCATCGCGCCTAAGTGTGGTCGCCAGCGGCCCGAATCGGAAGCGCCTGTCACTCGAACGCGGAACCATTCATGCGACGATCTGGGCGCCGCCGGGTGAGTTTGTTGTGGACACGCCTTCGGCGGTGGCCGTGGATTTGGGATGCGTGTACACCCTGCACGTGGATGATTCCGGCGCGGGCTTGCTGCGCACGACGATGGGCTGGGTTGGGTTCAAGCTGAATGGCCATGAGTCGTTCATCCCTGCCGGTGCGGTGTGCGCCACGCGGCCGAAGGTCGGGCCGGGCACGCCGTATTTTGAAGACGCGTCCACTTCTTTCCGCGAGGCTTTGGCGAAATTTGATTTTGCGAAAATCACTTTGCAGGAACGCAATGCGTTGCTGGGAATTCTCCTTGTGGATGCAAGGAAGGAAGATGCCTTAACGCTGTGGCACTTACTGTCGCGCGTGAGTGATGCGGACCGCCCGGGCGTTTACGATCGGCTGGTGGCGCTTGCGCCGCCGCCTAAAGACGTGACGCGCGAAGGAATCCTGCGCCTCGACCAGAACATGCTGGATTCGTGGTGGAATTCGCTCGGCTACGGCGACGTCTATCTCTGGCACATTTACGAACGCACGTGGGCGGAGAAGTAATTGGAAGCAGTTAACACACCACGAGAAACTAACGTCTTGTCTCTTGAAGTTCGAAAGAGCGTGTTGCTCGAACTCACTCAAAAAGGAGACAAGAAAATGAAACCCAAGACCATTCGTATGCTCCGTTGTTTGTGTTTCTTGGCGATTTTGAAGGTGATTCTGCTTTTCGCTGACAGCGCGATGGCGGGGCCACCACTGATCTGCCACGCGTTTGAAATTGGACAAGCCAAATCGCTGCCGTTGGCCAGCCACGGCTGGAACCTGAGCGGCTCCGAAAATTACGACACCAAAAATCTGGCCACCGACACCCTGGAGATTCTCCAGCCGGACACACCCGTGCTCGTGCGCATTGAAACGCTGCGCCGCGCCACGCTTTACGCGCGCAAAGATCCTCTTGCCGCGAAGGCGCTGCTTGCCAAGCTTCATGCTCGCGCGACCTCTGCGGAATCCGCAGGGCATCCTGACGCGCTGGCGTGGTTCGATGCCGGCTACCTGGTGGAAACTTACAAGCAGTGGATCGGGCAAGACTTGCCGCACATGACCGATGGCATGCGCTTGGATGCGAACCCCGCCGCCGGCGTCGACGGTTACGCGTGGGTGAAGAAAGCGATTGCGCTTCGCGGCGCCACATTGCATAGTGACGACGCGCAGATGGAATTCGCCGCCGCGTTGATCACGCTTTCGGGTCCTCGCGAAGAACATGCGCAGCACGCGCAAAAGGCCATCGCGGGCGCCAAAGCCGACGCGCTGCTTGCGCAAAATCTTGCCACGCACTTCCTCGGACCGAATCAGACGGTGTCGCAAATCCTGGCGAATAATTCTGCGTCAAAGTGAACACCGTGGTTATCGGCCACAACCGGAAACATCGGCCATGTAGATGGCGTCACCATCTACATGGCGCGGGGAGGGGGTCAGTTTCCGGCTGCCGACTCCCCGCACAGAATCGTCGGATCCGCGGCGCTAAGGTCTCGTTGGCGAACCCTTCGCGAGGTCTTGTGCTTTGAACGATAAAGGACGTCGATCAAAAAGATGTGATTCCCGACAATCATGTACCGCAAATAGTGAGGCCTGGGGGTACCAGCGAGCTGCCACTTAATATGCTGGAACGTAGTCGACCGCGCCAGTGTACCCGTCAAGGATCATGTCGTATGGGAACCAGTAGATTGTCTCGACTCCGTATTCGTCGATGTAGGCATAACCGATCCAAACCGTGCCCAGATACTGATCTTGGGATGAAAGAAAAGAAGTGAGCTGACGTCCAGCCGCATCGGCCATATTTTTGTTGGTCTTGTACTTCTTGACCGGCACATCTCCGTTTTTGGCGTGCTTGACGTGTACGCCCGCGACCTTTCCGTCTTTGACTTCCACCGAAGCGGTATAGGCTCCTTTCTTGTGGATCACATGGTTTCCGTTGGTTTTGATGTTGTCGCCGAGCAGTTTCTGCCCGTTTTGATGGTCCGCCTTGGCCGCTGCAACCGCGGCATAGCCAAGGGCAAACAGACCAACAATGACAACGATGGCCGTGAGAAGACGCTGTATTCGGTTCATGGTTCATCTCCAGTTTTGAGTTTGCGGTGGCGTTAAGTCTCCGTATGCGGATCAGCCCGTAGAGGCTGGCGCGGTAGACCCCGTTGATTACCTCGCGCTTGGCGTTGACCCCCGCATAGGTCGACCGCCAAGCCAAAAATCTTAGTCACCTGGAAACAATATCTCTGTGCAGAAAGGAACACATTGCGATATTGGTCGGATAGTCGCGGCTGTAGATGGCAATCCGTTGGCTTCCGCGACAAGCTCCACTTGCGCGCGGAAGTCTTCAACGGTGAACCACACCAATTTGCGAAAACCCGCGCAACGCCAGCGCCGGATGGCCAAGCGTCCAGAGCGGCTTTTTTTCGCGCGGACCTTTTTGCGTCTCAGCTTCGCTGCCGGCATCGACAACGGTGAGTCACCATTGGCGAACCGAACCACGCCATGCAACACCGCCTGAAGCCTAATTTCTAACTGAGCGGCCGAGTGGGATGAGTGCGTACTTGGCAAACCGGAGAGGTGGCCCGCTTCGTCGCCTTGGTAATTGTGCCCGGATCACGGGGAAACCGAGAACTCGCCGGATTATGATTGCGCGAATGCTATTGACTTTCCGCCGCGGATTAGGCATAAAAGAGTTAGCTGCGGTTGCGGCGACACGTGGCGATTTAGGGCAACTTGCTCCACGTAAAAAACTGCTAAAGAGCCGGTAGAGTTTCTTAGAGACCCTCCGAGCACTTTGGCACGGAGGGTTTTTCGTTTTCCTCCCTGCTGCCCTAATCGAATTCCACCTACGTGCAAGCACTTAAGGATTTGCTCCATGTCTCAACACTCGCTCTATCAGCTTCGCTGCCGCGAATGTGGGAAAATCTGGGGGAACGTGCCCCGTTCGTTTTGCGAAGACTGCTTTTCTCCGCTGGAAGTCACTTACGATTACGACGCGCTGAAGAAAATCGCCCGCCGCGCAAATCTTTCTTCCCGCGCGTTCAATATGTGGCGCTACTCGGAACTCCTCCCGCTTAGCGAAGATTTTGTTGCTCCGACCGCGACGGGCGGAACGCCATTGGTGGCTTCCCGCAAGCTGGCCGCGCAATGGGGCTTGAAAGATCTCTACCTGAAGAACGACGCGGTGTGCTTCCCTTCTCTTTCGTTCAAGGATCGCGTGGTGGGCACAGCGCTGGTTGCGGCGCGGCGTTTCGGCTTTGAAACCGTGGGCTGTTCTTCGACGGGAAATCTTGCAAACGCAGTGGCGGCGCAAGCGGCACAGCAGGGTTTTGGTGCTTGCGTGTTCATTCCCGCGGACCTCGAGCCCGCCAAAGTGCTGAACACGGCGGTTTACGGCGCGCGCATCGTACGCATCAACGGAAACTACGATCACGTCAACCGGCTGTGCGCGCAGATTGCCGACCGTTTTCAGTGGGGCCTTGTCAATGTGAACCTGCGGCCGTACTACTCGGAAGGCTCGAAAACGCACGGCTACGAAATCGCAGAGCAGCTGGGATGGAAGCTGCCGGACAACGTTGTCGTGCCCATGGCTGGGGGCTCGTTGATTACCAAAATCGCGAAGGCTTTCAAGGAACTCGTGACCTTGGGCTGGGTGGAAGACAAACCAGTGAAGTTTTTTGGCGCGCAGGCTACCGGGTGCTCGCCGATTTCCGACGGTGTGAAGCGGAATCTCGCGCGATTTGATCCACAAAAGCCGAACACCATCGCGCGTTCGCTGGCGATTGGCAATCCAGCGGACGGCCCATTCGCGATGAAGTTGATTCGCGAATCGGGTGGTTGGGCGGAAGACGTCTCCGATCCTGAGATTGTGGACGCAATCAAGCTGGTGGCGGAAACCGAGGGCATCTTTACGGAGACGGCCGGCGGCGTAACCGCAGGAGTCACGAAGAAACTGATTGCCCAGAATCGCATCAAGCCGGAAGAAACTACTGTGGTTTGCATTACGGGCAATGGTTTGAAGACGACGGACGCGATTGCCGCGGAGTTTCCAGCGACAGAAGCGATTGCGCCGCGATTGGAGGCGTTCGAGGCGTATCTCGACGCGCGGCTCGGCGCCGCGGCGGCAACCGCAAAGGCTTAGGTTTCTGGAATCGCAGTTTGGAATTCGTTTGAGGAGGTTTTACCTGCAATGCCAGTTACAATTGAAATTCCCACAGCTTTCCGGCGCTTCACAGATGGGGCTCCGAAAGTGGATTGCAGCGCCGCCACGGTTGCGGAGGCGCTGGACGCACTCACGAAGCAGTTTCCGGAGCTATCCCGCCACGTGCGCGACGAGAGCGGGCAAATCCGCCAATTCCTGAATATTTATCTCAACGAGGAAGACATCCGTTTTCTGGGCGGCGAAGCCTGTTCGTTGCGGGAAGGCGACCGCGTGCTGCTGGTGCCTTCGATCGCCGGCGGCTGCTAAATCCTCGCAATCACCGTTTGCCGCGAGAAAGCCGTTACACCGCCCGGGCGTAGAGCTCCACTGGCGCCAGCACGCCCTGCTTCATCATGGCCAAGATATTCTTGATCATCACCGGCGCCAAATCCCCCATCAACAAGTGCAGCGCAAGCGCTGGTTGCCCATTCTGGGCCGCACGGGCAATCGCCCGTTCCGTAAACTCGATGGCAAAGGCCGTCCGCACCCTCTCTTGCTCGACGCGGAATCCAGCTTTTTCCAACGCGTCCCGATAACTTCCCTTATCAACAACAAAGCTCATTTCTTCGCTGGACGCCCAGGGAACCGGGTAGGTCATCGGGGTGTCTCCGGTACGAACAAAATCAAAGATGGCAAATTTCCCGCCGGGCTTCAGCA
>Ga0209166_10002582_pt1 | contig 13550 bp, 17 predicted proteins | sample Coa_R1_3_FD_187151 | JGI IMG/M metagenome (GOLD analysis project Ga0209166, IMG submission 187151) | Surface soil microbial communities from Centralia Pennsylvania, which are recovering from an underground coalmine fire - Coalmine... | ecosystem: Environmental > Terrestrial > Soil >... | reverse complement strand
GCCAGGCGACGGCCATGATCTGATCGGGGTTGGTGTCGGCCAGCTTGCACGCCAGGTTCACGAGTTCGGGATCCAGGTCAGGCATGGTGTGGTCCTTTCAAATGGGCGAAGCAGATGGAGCTTGCTTCGCCCCTACGGTTGTTGGTGGAAGAGCCGGCCCAGCCCCGGTGAGGAGGGATGCCAGGGCCAGGCCAGCTACTGATCAGCAGGCGGGGGCCCTTCGACTTCGCTCAGGGCAAGCTCCGCCGCCTGGTTCAGCCAATCATAGGCGCAGCGTGAAGTTCAGGCGGATGCCATAGTCGTCGTAGACCGCGGTGCCGGGGTCGACGATGGTGGTGTCGAGGAAATTCAGGTCGTTGGGGCCCATCCAGACGGGCGTGGTGATGGTGATGGTCATGTGGTGCTTGCCGATGGCGGCCCGCAGCGCGTTGGTGTTGTGGAAGGCGTCGAAGGTGATGGGCACGGAGACGACGGCGGCAAAGGCGGTGCCGGTCGCGGCCGCGGCCGGGGGCAGCGTGCCCAGGTTGATGGCCGGGGTGAGCGTGGTGAGCGCGGCGGTGCCGAGCTCATACCAGACGTCGATGCTCTTGAGGTAGGAGCCCTTGAGCGCGACGGTGTTTTGCGGCAGGCCGGTCAGGTCATAGACGAGCTGCACGGTGGCGCCGGCGCCGGTGCGCCGGACCATGTAGGTGAGCGCGACGTTGCCCACGGTGTCGGTCCAGGTGCCGCCGACGTGCAGGGCCTGGCGCGGGCTGAGAAAGATGCTGGTGGCGGTGTCGTGCACATAGCCGCCCTGCTGGGGATCGCGGAAGCGGATCTTCGCTTCGCGTTTGACTTTCTCCCACAGGCTGGGCAGGCGGCCCTCGGGGGTGCGCACTTGCGCGCGCATCAGGGAAGAGACGAACTCGGTATCGGGTTGCATTGCGGTTTTCCTTTCCTGCCCCATGGGGGCCGGGCTACTTGGGTGGTGCGCGAATGAAAAGAAGTGAGTGAGTGTGTGGCGCGAAGCGTGTGGGTAAGTGAGTTAGAACCCACGATCTTGCCTAGCAAGATCGACTCACACACCCACACACCCACACACGCTTTTGCTCTTAGCCTGCGACGTTCTCCTTGTGCAGCGGGCGGAAGTCATTCACCCACACCGCCAGGAAGTGGCGGACCTTGAGCCGGTGCTCGTCATTCATGAACACCGCCGGGCTGAGCTCGTCGCCGGCGACGAAGATCTCGGGCGTGATGCCGAAGCGCTCGCCGACATACAGCGCCGGCGCGACCAGCGGATCGCAGACGGCCGCCCAGTCGGTGACGTCGGTCCAGTCGGGGACGGTGACCACATCGCCTGGCTCGCCGCGCTGCATGTTTTCGGTGTAGATCTGGGTGGCGCGCTCGAGCGACGGATACAGGACTTGCTTGGCCGTGAGCTGGAGCGCGCGGGGCACCAGCAGATACTTGGGGTTGATGCCCTGCTTCGGCCCGGTGCCATAGTTGCCGGCGGTGTTCTTGATGAGCATGGGCTGGTTGTAGACCGCGGCCGCGACCACTTCCCACTGCGCCGCGGACAGCGCCGTGGTGAGCAGGTTCAAGTGGCCGCCGGCGGTGGTGACCGCGGTGGCGTTGAAGAGCGCGCCGGTATCGGCCATGGTGGGGCCGACGGCGCTGTTGCTGGTGAAGACGGCCGCGACCTGCTTGGAGATGTTGCGCAGCGCGGCGTTGGCCAGCTCGCGCGGGTAGGCGGCCAGCTTGCGGGCGTCGTCGGTGTCGATCAGCTCGAGCGTCAGCGGGATGTACCCGCCGTACTTGGTGAAGGTGGCGGTCTCGGGGCTGTCGCCGACCGCGAACTCGGTGTACTCGCCGCCCTCGGCCACGGTGGGGAGCGCGCCCACGGTGCCGATCAGCGTGCCGGTGATCGACTTCAGCGAATTGAAGTGCTCGACCACGCAGACCTTCTTCCACCAGTCGTAGCCGGCGCGGCCGAGCGCGGCCCAGCGCTCGACGATGATCTTGTTCATGGCGTTCTTGACCAGGCCGGTGAAGTCGGCGGTGGTGGCCAGCTGCACCCGGTCGGGGTAGAAGCCGCCGTGATAGTCGAAGTCACCGGTGAGCATGTGATACAGCTCGCGGATGCCGGACAGCCGGCTGACCACCAGGCCCTTCGACGCCTCGTCGCGGGGGGCGGCGAGCAGGTCGTCCACCGCGGCCTGGAGCCGGTCGCGGTCGTTGAAGGTGGCCGAGATGCGGCCTGGCCCCTGCACGATGGCGCCGGCGGTGAGCGCGGCCACGAGCTGGCGCTGGTCCTCGATGGCGGTGGTCAGGTCCTTGGGATCGAAGGCCTGGCCGGTGAAGCGGGCGCGGATGCTGGTCTGCGCCGGCGCGGGCAGGCGCGAGGCCGCGAGCCCGCTGTCGAGCAGATAGGCGCACATCTGCACGCGGACGGCGGCGGCGGCGTTGGCTTCGGCGGCCAGGCGGGCCTGCTCGGTCTGGACGTTGAGCAGGGTGCGCATGGCCTCCACATCTGCGCTAGCGGGGGGCGCAGCGGGCGCTGCGCCAGGGGGTGGTGCGATTACTTCTGGCATGTCATTCTCCTGGGCAGTTGTTGGCTGCACCGAATTCAGAGCGCGGATGAAAGCCCCTCCGCGCGCGGGGTGAAGCACTAAGTCGAGCGACAGCACGCGCAGGATCTTGGTGACGACCTTCTGCGCGTCGGCCAGCATGAGCACGTCGGCGCTGAACCCAACGCCGGGCTTGTGCGGTGAGGTCTCGGCCAGGAGCTCGCGGCCGAGCGCCTCGACGAGCGGCCCCGATGGTCCGCTGGTCTTTAACTGCAGTTTGATGCCCTGGTCGAAGTCGTCCCAGGTGGGCGAGTGGCAGACGCCGCCGAGGTCGCGCAGCGAGTGGCCATCGCTGGTCAGCTCGCCATGGTCCACGAACGTTTCGACGTGGTCCCACAACTGCAGGCTGGCCTGCAGCACCGCGGCTGGGAAGCTCCAGCCGTTGCCCTTGCCGGCGGTGATGGCCATGATCTCGAACTCGCCGGCGGGTGTGACCGTGGCGGGGGCGGAGAGTTGGATCTGGTGCTCGGTGTCGGGCATAGAGTTCTCCCTCATCCCCGGCCCTTCCCCCGCAAGGGGAAGGGAGTCATGGCCGGTGAGCCCCGCCGGCGGTGTTGGGGCCGGTGGGCATCTGCGGCAGGCCGGGGCGCCCGGGCTGCGGGTTGTCCTGGCTGTCGGTGGGCGGCAGCTCGATGACCCTGGGCTGGGCGTCGCCGGGCACGGGGCCGGATGGGTAGGCGGCGCGGGCGCCGGGGTTGATCCAGGGCGTGGCGCCGCGCGGGTGCTCGGCGGGCTCGATGGCGGGGCTGGCGGATGGGAAGGTGGTCATGGGAATCTCCAAGGATGAAGGATGAAGGCTGAAGGATGGAAGGTCTGCCCTTAGCTGTGCGCGTCTTCGTAAGCGACGGTGGCGCCGTAGACCGTGGTGGTGGCGGTGGCGGCGGCGATGAACTCGGTGGGCGTGATGACCTTGAGATACAGGCTGGCGCCGGAGATGGCCAGCGGCACCACGTACGCAAACCAGAACTTGCGCGAGTTGATGACGGACAGCACGCCGGTGGTGGCGGGGGTGGTGGATGGAGTGGTGGCCATGGTGGTCCTTTCAAATGGGCGAAGCAGATGGGGCTTGCTTCGCCCCTACGGTTGCGCCGTATGCCCGGGCGGCGGCGCGATGGATTTCTCGGGCGCGGGCGCGTCGGCCGGCGGGGGCACGGCCGGGACCGGCTTGGCGACGATCACGTGCGCGGTGTTGGTTTCCCACTCGCGCGACGGGGGCGGGCCGGCGTAGGTGCTGGGCAGCACGTTGGATGAGGGCCACTTGCTCATCGGGGTGGGGCTCGAGTCGCGGCCGGCCTCGGCGTCGGTGAGGTCGTCGGTCATGGGCTTGGGGTAATTGGTGGCGTCGTATTCGGGCATGGCAAAGATCCTTTCAAAAATAAGGCTGAAGGATGAAGGCTGAAGGATGGTCTGTATTTTCCATCCTTCATCCTTCCGCCTTCACACCGCCCAACACATCGGTGCTGGGTCCTTGCTATTCCTCGGTCCACTCGACGGTGACGTCGAAGACGGTGCCGCCGGGCAGGGCCACGGCGGCGGAGTTGAGCGCGAGGTATTGGGCCACGCCGCGCAGCACGCAGGTCTGGCCGTTGGCGTCGCCGAACTTCCATTCGCGGCGGGTGTCGAAGGTGGGCGTGGCCAGCACGGCCTGCGGGACGCTCTCGTCGAGCAGCTTGCCGACCGGGGTGCCGGGCGTGGGCAGGCCGCTGGCCCAGGTCTGGACCAGGGCGGTGGCCGCGGCGCTGGCCGAGTCGAGCGGGATCATGGCCACCGCGGCCGGGGTGCCGCCGGTGTAGGCCACGCTGTACTTGATGACGCTGACCCGGTAGATGCCGGCGCCGGTGGCGCGGCTGGCGATGACGATGCGCGTGATGCGGATGGTCTTGGTCGCGCTGCCTAAGATGGTGAGCCAGTCGGTGGGGGTGGCCGCCGGCGCGTGGGCGTTGAGGCTGGCGCGGTAGGTGGTCTTATAGCCTTCGCCCAGCTTGGTGAGGATGCCCTTGAGCAGCGCCGCGGCGGAAGCGCTGGCGGTGGGATCGGTGACCGCGGCGTCGGCCTTGGCGCCCTGGCCGGTGAGCAGGCCCTTGAGCAGCGAGATGTCGGAGGCGGCGACGGTCGGGTCGGTGATGGCGGGGTCGTTGAAGCTGCCGGGCATGTGAACTTCCTTTCAGTCGCCTTTCGGACAATGGGCGGGTCTGCCCTAAAGGGTGCTGCGCAAGACCCGCCCCTACAGGTGGGCGATCACAGCGGCAATGATGGCGATCAGCGCGCAGGCGGCGAAGCTGCCGGCGAGCACGAGCACCAGGCCGCAGCCGGTGTCGGGTTGGTCGTAGCGGGAGAGCGGGATGTTGGTGGGCATGGTCGCTAGTCCGGGCTGATCGTTCGGATGCCCGGCGCCTTGGGGCTGGCGGCGTCGGGTCTGTCGGGCGGGCCGGCGGGCGCGCCGGGTTTGGCGGGCGCGACGGGCCAGGTGGGCACCCCGGCGGCCTTGCCGCGCTTGAGCATCTCAGCGACGGAGATCTCTTCGCCCGAGAACTTGTAAACCATCCGCAGCAGCTCGGCGTCGTCGATCACCTGGCGGTCGTGCAGGTTGGTCAGCGCGGTGACGATCAGCCCGGCGGCTTGCGCGAGCGTGCCATTGTCGCGGGCGGAAATGTCGGTGCCGGTGATGTTGATCACGGCGTCCGGATCGATCTTGGTATCGACCATGGCCCGCCGGGTGGTGACCACGTCGATGACGTCGGCCAGCAGCCACATGAAATAGTTTTGGCGCTGCTCGTAGTGGCGGAAGGTGGGGCCGCCGGCGCTCTCGGCGGTGGTGCGGGTGGCGCTCTCGGGCTCGGCCAGGAAGTGCAGCGGGTTGGCTGAGCCGGCGCTGATCATTTTCTTGAGCGCCAGCCCATCGTCGCTGGCGTCGTGGGCGCTGAGCCTGGGCTCGATGACCTCCCAGACCTCGGTGTCGTCCTTGACCAGGATGGCGCCGGGGGTGGGCGGGTTGGCGTTGAGCTCGGCCTGGCGGGCCAGGCGGTCGGCCTTCGATTGAAACGCGGCGCTGACTACGTACATGAACGCCTGGCGATACCGGTTCAGGCGCGCTCGATCTTCCAGCCAGTTGGCATAGCGCGCCAGCCAGCGCAGCAGCGGGGCGAGATCCGATTCACCCCACGCGGCCGCGACTGGCCGGTTGATGGCGTAGTGGAGCGCGACGGTGGGAAAGCTGCCATCGGGGTTCTGGCAGTCGGTGGCCTCGTCGTACGCCGGCCAGGTCCACGGGCCGCGCCCGGGCTGGCTGGTGCCGTCGTTGGGCTGGCCGGGGCTGCCCATCGGGTCGCCCGAGCCGGTGCTGACCACGCCATACGTGGGGTCCACGCCCATGTAGGGGGTGGCGCCGGCGTTCATCAGCGGCAGGCCCTGGACGCCCACACCGGTTGCAACCAGGCTGGCGCCCCACTGCATTTTCTCGACGATGGCCAGCGGCTGCTCCACATCGTTGGGCCGGGTGATGATGGTCTGGACCTGGGTGGCGGGCAGGGCGCGGACGTACGACATGCCGGCGGCGTCGGTGCTGATGAGCACGATCAGGTTGCCGCTTCTTGTGAGCTCGTCGCACCATTCGCCCACGCGCACGGGCATGCGGTTGAGCCGGTGCTTCCACCAGCTCTGAATAAATTCATGCGTCGCGGCGTGCTTGCTCTCGACGGTGAAGCCGTCCCCGACCACGTACTGTGTGGTGAGCGAGACGATGCGCTTGGCCAGCGGGTTGGTGCGCCAGGCCAGCAGCGCGTCGCGCAGGATCTCCTCCCGGTCGGCGGTGAAGCGGTCGCGCTCGAGCTGGGACTGGCCCGAAATGATGGCGTCGCGGGCGTCGTCCAGGGCGGCCACGGCGAGTTGCACGCGGGCCGCGATCTCTTTGCCGACGAACCGGTTAAAGATTGAACCGCTAAGAACGCGAAGAGCGCGAAGGGGGGAAGGGGGCTTGGTTGCAGTGGCCTGGGTGGTGGTTGAGTGAATGGCCACGCTAAAAGCCCTCGCTCATCGCGTCGAGCGGATCCACCTGGTGCAGCACGGTTCCGGGTCCGGTGTCGGCGGCCCAAGGCTGCTCGTCGAGCACAGCGCACAGGGCCGCGCTGAGCACGGTGTCGTCGTGGACCAGCTCAGCCGTGGCCGGGTCGCGGGTGCCATCGGGCACGCCCCACCTGAGCAGCTTGCCCGGGCCGGGCATCACTTCAAACTGGCAGAACTCCAATTCCTTCCAAAAGGTCGCGGCGTCCGCCGGCGCCTTGAACCGGCCCGAGTCGACCAGGCCCAGGAAATCCCAGCCGAGTTTTGATTTGCTCGAGCTGTTGAAGGTGAAGGGGATCACTGTATCCGCCGGCAGCGCTTTGGCCAGGAAGCCGACCAGGCCGGCGCCCACGCCGGTGGCATCGGCCACCAGGTAGCGGGCGCGCCACGCCTTGGCCAGCGCGCGGATGACGCCATACAGCCTGGCGTGCGGCTCGCCGATCCACAGCCGCCGATCGACCACGCGATAGGTGGGCGCGGCCAGCACGGGATCGCTGAGCGTCGAGAGATCCACCTCCACGATCGTGAGCACGGTCGCGTCGCGCTTGGGGTTCTCCAGCGCGAGCGTATCGGTGCGCTCCCCGGTGGCCCCTTCATCCTCGCCGGCCACGTCGAGCAGCAGGCAGTAGATGAGCCCTGGCTGCGGCTGCTCTTGCCGCGCGTGGCTGCCCAGCATCAGGGCTCGGCGCGCCGGCGGGAACATGCCGCCCTCGGCGTCGATCTCCTCGTTGAAGTATTGGGTGCGGACCAGCGGGTGCTGCCGGCCGAGCTTGGCCACCTGGCGCGTGATGAAGTCGCCGTAAGCCGGGTTCTCTTCGGCGACCTGGTCGGGGGTGACGATGAACACGCGCTGCACCCCGTCAAGCGCTTCGAGCTCGCGCAAGTGGCGGATGGCCTTGGCCAGCAAGGTGCGCCGGGTCCAGGCGGTGCCCCAGTAGACGACGGTGGCATTGGTGGAGGCCGCCATGGGCATGAACTTCTTTTCCCATTCGGCCTCGAGCACGTCCTGGGCCTCGTCGCATTCGAGCAGGAGCGAAGCGGTGGCGCCCACGGTGTTGGCGTCGGGGTTGGCGCTGAAGAAGGCGATCATGGCTTCGCCGAGCTTGACCTGGTAGCCGTTGGCCTTGGACCACTGGCCGCGGTTCCAGTCGTTGCGCAAGCTGCGCTCGAGGCGGGCCATGGCGTTCAATCCTTGCGGCCGCATGGTGGGCTGAGCTTTGACGATCTGCGCGCCGGGCACGCGCTGGAAGAGATTTAGCAAGTAAGCCTCGACCTGGGCCTGGCTTTCATTCTTGCCGGACTGGCGCGGGAACATGACGGCGAACTCGAGCCCCTTGTGGTGGAGCACCGAGTCGACGATGGCGCGGGCCGGCGCGAGCTGGTAATGGCGCAGCGGGCGGCGGACGACCAGGCGGGAGAACCAATAGATGTCGGACAGCGTGCGCGTGGTCACGTCCGTGAGTGTGCTCATGGCTTGAGCTTGAGCAGCGCCAGCAGCGCCTCGGCGGCGATGGTGGCCAGGATGAGCAGCGTCTGCCGGCGGATGGCGGTGTCGTGGTGGGCTTCGAGCAGGTCGATGCGGGCTTCGATGTCGGTCTGCCAACTGGTGATGTGTCGGGCGAGGTCCGGATCGGGGACGGGCGGGGGCTCGGGCTGACCGCGCAGGTGGCGGGCGAGGCGGCGCAGGCTGAGGGCCATGAGGCGGCGGTCGGCTTCCAGCGGGCTCATAGCTTTTCGTCCATTTCGTCCGCGAGTAAGTCGAGCGCCTCAGCTACGGCTTTGGCCAATGGGGACTCTTCACCTTGTAGTGATCGGCGGTCACGCAGCAGCCGCGCGACGCGGCCGGTGCCCACCGCCAGCGCGGCGGCGACTTTGAACAGCTTGGCGTCGGTGATGGGCTTGGGGCTGGTGAGGCGCTGCAGGAGGCGGCGGTTCATGACGCGCTGCATCCACACTTCATCGTCGAGGCTCGGCTGTTCGGTGAGCGCGGCGACCAGTGCGAGCTCGTCGAGGGTGAAGCTGTCGGAGTAAAAGCCGTGTGTGCGCGCGTTGGCATTGTGGGGCTGGGCGCCGCGCTTGCGCGGCGTTGCGGAGTTTGCTTCAGTCACTGCCGGCGGGTATTGCGGTCGGCGGCGATGATGGCGCTCCCGACGTGGACCAGGGCGCGCAGCGCGAGCAGGGCCGCGGCGGCAGCCAGGGCGGTTAGGAGCGCGGCGGCGGGAGCGGTGAGTCGGTGCATGGTGGCTCCTTGGTCTAGGCCGCGCCGGCGGGCGGCGGGGGGCTGCTGGCGTGGCAACTTCGCGATATCAAATAGATCATTTGTTCTATGTTCATGCCAATATCCTACAAGGTATTTGTTCTACCCGTCTCGCTAATTGTTGGGGCGCGGCAAAGTTTTAAGGTTAAAGGATTCGATTGACAAAAATTGAATGGGCCGCCACCGTGCGAAGCACGGTGGCGGCCCATTCAATTTTTGGAAATAGTTTACCGAGCGTGCTAAGTTTGCGCCGGTGCGGGCCGGGCGCTCAGCCGGCGGAGAGCTTCCTTCAAATCTTCGGTAGCCAGCAACAGCGCGCCGCGGTTGCGCGCGACCATCATGCCAAAGCGATTCGGATCGATGAGGGGTGGATGGCCTCCATAGGCCAGCCGCATTTCCGGCCCGCCGCGCGCCGTGAGGCGGACGACCTCGACCGCCACGAATTCTCTGTAGGCATAGCGCTCGGCCAGGGTTAACTGCCCGTGCATCTGGCGCACATCCACCAGCACGCTGCGCTTTCTGCAGGCCGATTTGAGATCAACGCTGGCCTGCAGACAGTGCAGCGACACCGCCTCGGCTTCGTCGAGCGCAAACGCGCCGGCCGCCCGCGCCGCCAGATACGTTGCGCGCGGTTCTAGAGCGCGTACCACTCGGCTTGATGGCAAGAGTGTGCCGTTTCGTGCGCGCCACGCGGTTGACCGTGCCTTACACTCGAGCGGTAAGCTAGAGCGCGTACCGCTCGATGGCAAGAGTGTGCCGTTTCGTGCGCGCCACGCGGTTGACCGTGCCTTACACTCGAGCGGTAAGCGCTCTAAGTGCAAACACAAAAGTGTCGAAGGGTCCGGCCAAACCCCAGCGCCTATCGCGCCGCGCTGGCGTCTGCGCCGTTGTCTTTACAGAATACGAATTATTTTTTCTATCTGACCCCCCAATTGTTGGGGCCTCCGCCACTGCCCCCGCCACACCATTTGCCTATTTCTGAAGCCTTCCGCCACACCCGCCACTGCCGCCACACGAAAACTGATAGGTACCTCTGCACCCCGTAGTACGTTCTTGTTTGTACTGAGTTCCAGGCTGATGGGCATACGGACCCCATGTCACCCGTTAACCGCCCATGGGGCCTGCGCGTCACAACGTGGCGGCGCTGCCCCCTTTGGAAGCCAGCTTCAACAGCTGCACCGCCGCCGTCCTGCCGCGCGCCCGCGCCAGGTTCAGCGCCGTCGCGCCGGTCTCGTCAGTCAGGCTCACATCGGCCCCGTGCGCCAGCAGCAAGCGCATCAGCGCCACGTGCCCGGCCGCGGCCGCGTAGTGCAGCGCCGTTCGCCCGCGCGGGCCGATCTCGTTCACCGGTGCGCCCCAGTCCAGCAGCAATTGCGCCTTCTGCGGGTTCTCGCCTTTGTCGCCGCGCGCGACGAAGATGAGCGGTGGAAAGCGACTGATGCCGGCCCGGGTGGCGGAAGTGCCGTGCTCCAACAGGTAGCGCAGGATGTCCATATCCGCGGCCGACACAAAAATGCCCGAGTCGGCCGCGCGCGGGTCGGCGCCGTGGGCCACCAGCAGCTCCACCAGGTCCAGCCGGCCCTGGCGCGCTGCCAGGTGCAGCAGTTGCGCGCTATACGGGCCGGCCGCGGCGCCCCGCGCGAGCAACCACTCGGCCAGCCCGGCCTGGCCGCCGGCAATAGCAAAGGCCAGCAGCGGCACAAAATAGATCACGTCGAACGGGTCTTCGGCCTGCAGCAGGCTGGGGTCAGCCGCCAGCGCCCGGGCCACCCGCGCCTGGTTGCCCAGGAAAGCGGCCCGGAAAATATCCAGTTGCGCCCCGCGCGCCAACAGGTAGGCGGCTACCTCGGCCCGCCGGTAGTAAACGGCGGCGCAATAAGGCGTCAGCTGCACCAGGCTTTCACTGTTGTAGCAGCCGGTGGCCTCCAGCGCGGCGCCCTGTTCCACCAGCCACTTCACCACCGGCAGGTGGCCGCGCCGGGCCGCCTCCCACAGCAGCGAGCGCCCGTGATTGCCGCCGTTGTTGAGGAACTCGGGGTGGACCCTCAGCAGTTGGCGCAGGGCCGGCAGGTCGCCGCGGACGGCCAGCGCCAGAACCTTGTTGGGCAATTGGCCGCGCCAGCGGCCCGGCTCATCCAGGTTGGGGCGCACCCAGCGCTGGGGCGGGGGTGGATGGTCAGTCATGGTTCACCAAAGAAGAAAGAAGAATAGCCGGAAATTCAATGGGCGGCCACCATGCTTTGCACGGCGGCCGCCCATTGAATTTCCGGAACAGGATGCTTCATGCGGCTCGGCCCGGCGTGACATGCTCGCAGCAGCAAGCCGTAGCCGGCGCCTTACCCAGCGGCGAGCGTGGCAAACAGCGCCGCGCGCAGCGCCAGCACCCGCCAGCCGTGCGCGCGGGTGAACACAGCCCGCAGCTCGTCCGCGCCCACCGCGCGCACCTTCTCAATCGCCGCCGCAGCCAGGTCCACCCCCAGCACGCTCAGCCCGCGCCCGGCCAACGCCGGCTCCAGCTCGCCCGTGCCGCAGCCCACATCCAGCGCCGGGCCGGCCGGCGGAGATTCATCCAGCAGCGCCAGCCAGGCCGGCTGGGGCTGGCCCACATCCCACGGCGGCGTCTCACCATAGGCCGCTGCCGAGACTGAGAATGCCTGCCTGTGACTCATGAAATCATGCCAACCGAAGCCTTAGCGCGCCTGCTTATCGTTTATGCCGTACTGTGGGCGCCAGACTAAGACTGAGCGGACACGCGGCGCGCACGCGTTGCGTGTTTCGACGCCATGACATTTCGCTCAATCGCGCCAAGTGTCACCCTGAGCGCGGCCGCAATCGCTCGATAATACGAGCCGGCAGGCGCGCGAAGGGCCTCCCGGCTCGGCCTGCCGCGATCACGTCATAAGCAGCGCGGCCGCAATCGCTCGATAATACGAGCCGGCAGGCGCGCGACTGCGTAGCGCCCCTTTGGGGATGGGCCTCCCGGCTCGGCCTGCTGGGTTCATGCCCCTTGCGCGCGTTGCGAGTTTCGACGCCATGACATTTCGCTCAATCGCGCCAAGTGTCACCCTGAGCGCGGCCGCAATCGCTCGATAATACGAGCCGGCAGGCGCGGGAAGGGCCTCCCGGCTCGGCCTGCCGCGATCATGTCCTGAGCAGCGCGACCGCAATCTCTCGATAATAGACGCCGGCAGGCGCGCGAAGAGCTCGCCCTGAGCTTGCCGAAGGGGCCTCCCAGTTTGGTCATTGAGCAACATGGCTCCGGCGCGCCACATAAAAGCCCACGCTGGCCGCCGTGCGCTGCATGGCGATGTTGTCGCCGGTTGTCGAACAGGTTGCCAGTCGCCCGGCCGCCAGGATGTGGCCGGTGACGAATGACACCACGACTTTGCCAAAGCCTCGCCGGCGCGCCGCCGACAGCGTGCCAACCGCCGCCACCTCCCAGGCTGTGTCGCAATATTTCCAGACCGCGGCCATCGATTGGATGGCCTGGTTCTCGACAACGGCACAGTAAGTGAACTTTTCCGCGCGAGCCTCTTGCCAGGCCTCCGGCGTTAACGGCCACTCTAGCGGCCACATGCGTTGGGCCAGCGCGTAGTCTTGGTCCCAATCGAGCCAGCGCACGGCGGCGCTCGGCTGAGGGCGAAATGTCTCCTGGGTGCACTCGTATTCGATCGAAACGATTGGCGGCATCGCTACGCGTCCGGCGGCCCGAGCCGCCACCCCGTCGTCGCCGCCCACTCCTCAGCCGCCAGGTAGATCAAGTCCACCGCCGGATCTTTCACGTCCGGATAAGTGGCTGGGTCGGCCAGGTTGGCGGCCAGGCGGCGCTTGAGCTCAGCATAGGCCGCGGCCGTGGACGGGTGGGCGCGCAGGTAATCGCGAAAGAGCAGGGGATAGCGCTGGTTGGGCCGGCCCCACACGCGCACGTGGGTATGGGTGCGCCGCTGGCCGGGCGGTGGGCGAAAAAAGAGCTTGGCCCAGTCCTCGTCTGGCCCGGCGGCGTTTGGCGGCCGGTGATCGCGCGAGATCTCTTCCGCCCGGCTGTAGCCGATGGCGCCCAGCGCCGCGCTGATGGCGGCCATGGCCGGGCCGTCCAGCGCGGCCACGCTCACCTGCACATCGATCACATCCTTGGCCGGCAGGCCGGGCACCGCCGTCGAGCCAATGTGGTCGACGCGCCAGGCCAGCGCTCCCAGCGCCTGGCGCTGCGCGGCGGCAATGGTGCGGAACTCGGCCGGCCAGCTTTCCTGATAGGCGACGATGATTGGCATCGTGAATGCGACTCGACGGAGTCTAGCCTCCATTCGACCAAGGACTTAAGGGGAAGTTTAAGTCCAATTGCATGTGGTGTCACTCTGGGGACTCACGCCGTACGCGGCAGACATGCACGCGCTGACGTTCAGTTCTAATAGCGCAAAGTGTCACCCTGACTGGTCATGCCATGCCCACGCGTTGCGTGTTTCGACCCAACGACATTTTGTACTAATTGTGAACGTTACGCGGTCAGCCTGAGTGGTCATGCCGCACCCGGCATTTTTCGACGCCATGACATTTCGCTCAACCGCGCCAAGTGTCACCCTGAGTATTTCATGCCGCGCGCACGCGTTGCGTGTTTCGACGCAATGACA
>Ga0209166_10002581_pt1 | contig 13553 bp, 8 predicted proteins | sample Coa_R1_3_FD_187151 | JGI IMG/M metagenome (GOLD analysis project Ga0209166, IMG submission 187151) | Surface soil microbial communities from Centralia Pennsylvania, which are recovering from an underground coalmine fire - Coalmine... | ecosystem: Environmental > Terrestrial > Soil > Unclassified... | reverse complement strand
CGCCTCCGCGGTGGCCCTTTTTCTTTTATCGGCGCCACCTCGAAATCGCTCCATGCGATAGAATTTACCTTGCCGGTGATTTCACCTCACAAAGAGCAATCGTCCCGTCGCGCATGGCTTAAATCCGCCGTGTTGGCCGGCGGCTGTCTTTGGACCGGTTTGGATCGCATCGCCACTCTCGCCGGCTCGCCCTCCCCTCGTCAGGCTCCCGACCCTTTTGCCGGCGGCGAGTTCCTCGGAGTCCTGCCCTTCTCCCACGAAAGCAGAGCACCGCTGGAAACGCTTCTCGGCGCCGGCCTGGACGCCCGCCTGTACACCAACCTGTCCAGTCTTTCGCCGGATGCTGCCCAACAACCCATCGCCATCCCCACCGAACACTTCTACATCCGCACTGGCGTCTCCCCACTTCTCAAGCCCGGCGAACTGACCGCGATTAGGCTTTCCGAGCATGGCGCGAACGCCAGCCAGTCTCTCAGCGTTACGTCGCTTCAAAAGCTCGCCCACCCCATGGGACTGCATCTCCTGGAGTGCGCCGGCAACACCCGCGAAGCCAGCTTCGGTCTCATCAGCGTAGCCGAGTGGACCGGAGTCCCGCTCCTGGACATACTCGATCACCTCGGCCTTAAGTCTGGAACCTTCGTCCTGGTTTCTGGCTTCGACCAATACGACTCCCCTTCCGCAACCTCCCAGCCAGGCGCCAGTTGGATTTTCTCCCGAGAGCAGATCCGTGCGTCTGGCGCCTTTCTCGCCATTGGAATGAATGGCCGCGCTTTGCCTCCGGACCACGGCGCCCCAGTACGCTTGGTGGTGCCCGGATGGTACGGCTGCACCTGCATCAAGTGGGTCAACGAAATCCGCCTGGTATCCGAAGTCGCCCAACCCACCTCACAAATGCGGGAGTTCGCCCAGCGCACACACCAGCAGGGCTCGCCCACACTGGCGCGCGACTACCAACCGGCCACCATTGACGCAGCTGCTATGCCGGTGCGCATCGAAAAATGGCGCGTGGCCGGAAAAGTCAAGTACCGCGTGATCGGCATACTTTGGGGCGGCAGCGTATCTGTGCAGCGCCTGGAAATCCGCTTCAATCCCGAAGAAAATTACGTCCCCGTGGATCTCTTGCACCGCGTCAACAACGACTCGTGGACTTTCTGGACCCATACCTGGACCCCAACCAAGCCAGGCGGCTATCTGATTCGCCTTTGCGTTGCCCAGCCCATCATCCGCACCCGCCGCCTCGATATGGGGTTCTATGTCCGGCAGGTGGAGATCCCGGAGACGTGAGCAGCCGCATGAAACAACTCAACCACCGATACGCCTGCCTCGGTTTGGCCCTGCTGGGTCTGGCTGCCCTTCCAGCTACGGCCCAGCACGAAGGCCATGAAGCCATGGTTGGCTGGGTCCCTGAGGAACTTCTCGAGCGCCCCCTCAGCCTGCGCCAGAGCATCGGCACCGTTCACGCCAAGGTTTCCACCGGTAACCCGCAGGCCCAGACTTTCTATGATCAAGGACTTGCCTATCTGCATTCCTTCGACTGGATCGAAGCCGCCCGCTCCTTCCATCAAGCCCTGCGCCTTGACCGCCAGCTCGCCATGGCCCATCTCGGCCTTTCCGACGCCTATCTCGGGTTCTCCGATTTTGCCGCAGCACACGCCGCGCTCGAGCAAGCCGAGCACCTGGCTTCCACCGCTGCCATCACCGACAGCGAGCGCCGCAAAATTCAAATCCGCCGCCTGCTCTTCAACTGGATGGACAGCGGCGGTAACCTCCAGAAATATTTTGCCTACCGCAAGGCGGTCACCGACGCCATCAGCGCCACCCCTGACGACCCCTGGTTATGGATTCAACGCGGTTTCGCGGACGAAGGCACCCCGCAGGCACACGGGCAAAATGGCGGCGCGGATACTCTGGCGTTCTACCAGGCCGCGGTGGCCATCGTCCCCAATGAATTCCCAGCGCATCACTACCTGGCCCACACCTACGAAACTCTCGGGCGAACGCAAGACGCTCTCCAACAAAGTGAGATCTACGCGCGCATGGCCCCTGCCATTCCCCACGCGCACCACATGCTGGGCCACGACCTCCGCCGCGCCGGCCGCACCGCCGAGGCCGTGTCCGAATTCGAGCGCGCCGGCCAGTTGGAGGATACTTACTACCGCACCGAAAAAATCCCGGCCCAATACGATTGGCACCGGGTTCATAACCTGAGCCTGCTGGCCATGTGCTACGAAACCTTGGGTCAGATGAAAGCGGCGGAAAAGACCCTCCGCGAAGCCTTCGCTCTTCCCGTATATGTCGACCTAGCGGCTTTCAATCGACGTGAATGGCCGGAATTCTTGCTCGCTCGCGGCCGCACCGAAGAGGCCCTGGCCGCCGCCCAGGAACTGGTCGGAAGTCCCTGGGCCATGGGGCGCTTCGCCGGCCACACCCTCGCCGCCCGCGCGCTGCTGCGGCTCGATCGCATCCCCGAGGCCCAATCCGAAGTCGCCCTTGCCGAGCGCGAGCTCGAAAAAGTGCCCGTCTCCGTGGTAAACGCCCTGCCGGACGCCGGACTGGCCCGCGCCGAGATTCTCCTGCGTTCCGGCGATACCAACCAGGCCGATAAACTCTTCAGGGCCATCGTCGCCGACGTCCGTAGCGTTCCGGGGCCAGATTCCTGGAGCCAGGCCCTTTTTCAGATCGAGTCGATCGCCTCCATCGCCCGCTCCTCCAATGACTGGAAGCTGGCGGAATTCGCCGCCCAACAGATGATTGAGCACGATCCAAGCTACGCCGGCGGGTATTATGCCCTCGGCTTGGCAGCACAACATCGCGGTGATACTGCCCTGCAGCGCCAACAATTCGCCCACGCCGCTCAACTCTGGCAAAAGGCCGACACCGATTTGCCCGAACGGGCCCGGCTGACCTCCGGTCTATAGCGGCCCATGAGCTCTAGTTCTGACCTCTGACTACGCCGACCTCTGGCGTTTCCGATGTTCGCTAGGCAAAATCGGTCCGGAAAGCCATGTTTACAATTAGTTTCTAAACTACACCTGAACAGCCCGGCCCTCGCCATAAACAAAATCGTTCCAAAATAGTTGAGATATGACTTGGTACCCAGCTTGACAGCCCAACCCCGACTGGCCTAAAAGCTATGCCCAAGGCTCAAGTGGTTTTTTGGCTGAGTGGGGTGCTGGCCATTTCCAAAGCTGTCCGGCCCGCTAAAGTTTGCGGCGACTCGCGCCGCTTTCTATTCGCGTCATCCAAGGCGCGCCTCCACGATCCTTTAGACCGACATGTAGGTGGGAAAGGAGTAGTTCATGGACCGGTTTTCTGGTATTAGGCGGGGCACCCTTCTCGGATTCTTTATTTTTCTGCTTACCGCAGCCTTCACTGCGGGACAGACAGGCACCACCTCTCTGCACGGTACGGTAAGCGATAAGAGCGGCGCCACCATTGCGGGCGCTAAAGTCAGTTTGGATAACACCCAGCAGGGTTTGCATCGCGAAGCCGTCTCCGGTTCGGCGGGCGACTATGAGTTTCAGGGCCTGCAACCCGGCACCTATGTGCTGACCATCCAGATGGCCGGGTTCCGCAAATATGAGCAGAGGAATTTGCAGTTACTGGTAAACCTTCCGGCCACCACCAATGTGGTTATGGAAGTGGGAACCTCCGCGCAAACGGTCGAAGTGTCCGCCCAAACCGAAACCCTGAATACCACCGACGCCTCACTCGGCAATGCCTTCAACGAAAATCAAGTGAAAGAGCTTCCGCTCGAAGGCCGCAACGTTCCCGACCTGCTGAGTTTGCAACCGGGCGTGGCCTACACCGGTAACCGCACCGACGTGCCAACCTGGGATACCCGCAACGGCGCAGTCAACGGAGCGCGAAGCGATCAAAGCAACGTCACCGTGGATGGCGTAGCGGTCAACGATGAAAGCGGCCATGCGTTCACCTCCGTGCTCCCTGTAACTCTGGATTCCGTGCAGGAATTCCGGGTCACCACCTCCAATTACAACGCCGATCAAGGCAGCAGTTCCGGCGCCCAGGTTTCCCTGATCACCAAGAGCGGCAGCAACGATTTTCACGGCTCCGCTTACGAATATCACCGCAATACCTACACCAGCGCCAACGACTACTTTGTGAAAGCCGGGCAGATCGACAATTGTCTGGCCAACGGTACGCCTCTCACCGACTCCAGCTGCAACAAAGCGCCCCAGCTGATCCGCAATATCTTTGGTGCTTCTCTGGGTGGGCCGATCAAGAAGGACCGCCTGTTCCTATTCATGAACTTCGAGGGCACGCGCCGCGCCGAGGCTCAGAGCGTCACAGACGTTGTCCCCTCGCAAGCCATGAAGGACGGGATTATCCAATACCTCTGCGCCACCCCTTCCAACTGCCCGGGCGGCAGCGTGCAGGGGGTCAGCGGTGCGTCCTACACCATCCCGGCGGGCTATTTCGCGCTTTCACCGGGTCAGCTCACCCAACTGGACCCGCTGCACCTCGGCCCCAACAGCGCTGTCATGAAATACCTCAATACTTGGCCGACATCGAACAGCAACAGCTGCGGTGACGGCTTCAACTACACTTGCTTCAATTTCAGCGGGCCGATTTCCGATACCAAAAACGAGTACATCGCCAAAGCCGATTACAACATCACTCGCGACGCCAGGCACCGCGTGTCCGTAATGGGCGCCCTTCGCAATGAAAGCAATCCGGGTTCGCCCTTCTATCCCGGCTTGCCGGCCTCACAATCCATCGTGAATTTCAACAAGGGCATCGTGGCCAATTACAGCGGCGTGCTCACATCCACGCTGGTCAATAATTTTCGTTACGGCTTCGTTCGCGAAAGCGTCGGAATTATTGGCGATTCCAATCAGGATTGGATCTTCTTTCGCGGGTTGAACGACCAGAGTGGCCCCCCAGGGGCCGTTACGCGGACGCACAGCTTCCAGCGCCCCACCCACACGCTGGTGGATGACCTCTCCTGGATCCGGGGCAAGCACACCTGGCAATTTGGAACTCAGATCGCTTTCATACGCACCCCTAGCGTCAGTTATTTATCCTCCTTCAGCGACGGCAGCGCCAACGCGTCCTGGACCAACACTTCCGGCTACGCACAAAAGTCGGGATCGCCTCTGAATCCGGTGAGCGGCGGCTTCCCCAAGGTCGACGCCAGTTTCGCCAACTCCTACGATTTCCCGACCACGGCATTGTTGGGCATGGTCACCGAGGTCGACGCACGCTACAACTTCCAGCGTGACGGCAGCGCTTTGCCCGACGGTAGCTCTCTCAATCGCCGCTTCGCCATCAACAGTTACGAGCTCTACGGACAGGACACCTGGAAAATCAAGCCCACTCTTACCGTAACTCTGGGCTTGCGCTGGTCCCTGTTCTCTCCGCCGTGGGAAACCAACAAGCTGCAGGTATCTCCCACTACTAATCTCAACACCTTTTACGAAAATCGTGGCGTAGAGGGCGCGAACGGCGTTCCCTCCAGCAACGACCCGCTCGTCGCCTTTGATTGGTCCGGTCCAGCCAATGGCAGGCCCGGCTACTACAATTGGGACAAGAAGGACTTCGGCCCGCGGGTAGCCTTCGCCTGGGCCCCGAAATTCAGTAACGGCTTGCTCGGCAGTATCTTAGGTGACGGGCAAACCTCCGTCCGCGCCGGCTTCGGAATGGTGTATGACCGTTTCGGGCAGAGCCTGGTGGATGACTTCAACCAGTACGGCTCGTTCGGGCTTTCCACCGAACTCTCCAACCCGGCTGGCTTTGAAACCGTCTCCACCGCTCCAAGGCTGACCGACATTCATACCATTCCCACCACCGACCTGGCTGGAAACAACATTTTCTTGCAACCGCCGCCAGCGGTTTTCCCACAGACCTTCCCGACCGGCACTTTCTACATCGGGTCGTCAATTGACGCCGGTTTGAAGACCCCATACGCTTACACTTTCGACCTTTCCATTTCCCGCGAGTTGCGCGGCGGATTTACCCTTGAAGTCGCCTATGTGGGTCGCGAATCGCACCGGCTTTTAACGCAGTTGGACGTAGCCACCCCGCTCAACCTTAAGGACAAGAGTACCGGCGTGGATTACTTCACCGCCGCCACCGCTCTCGCCAAACTCTACCGTTCAGGCGTGGATGATTCCACCTTCACCAATTCCATGCTGCCGGCCAAGATCGTTCAATACTGGCAAGACATGGTTCAACCGGTCTCTCCAGGCGGCACCTACACACTTGGAAGCGGCGGCGGATGCGGGAATGGCCCAGCCACCACCAGCAATCCTGTGCTGGCCGCGTTCGACCTGTACTGCAGCAACTCTCTCAACGAAACGACTGCGCTACTCGAATGGGATTACTTTGGAATTCCTGGAAGTTGCCCCGGAGGCGCCTGCTACTCCTCCAGCGGCCAGCCTTTCGCCTTCTACAATCCCCAGTTCGCGACTCTCTATATGTGGAAGTCCATGGGCACCGCGAACTACAACGCTATGCAGGTTTCCTTGAAACACAAGATGAGCCACGGCCTGCAATTTGATTTCAACTATACCTACTCCAAGTCTATCGACCTATCCTCGGATGCGGAACGCGCTGGCATCATCAACGGCAACAGTGCGCAGATTCTCAATGCTTGGGATCCCGGCCAGTTTCGCGCTGTTTCGGACTTTGACGCCACCCACCAGTTCAATGCCAATTGGGTTGCGGATCTTCCGTTCGGCAGAAACCGCTGGATCGGCCGCAACTCCAACAAGGTGCTGGACGCCGTCGTCGGTGGATGGCAGCTTTCCGGATTGTTTCGGCTAACCTCTGGATTCCCGTTCAACGTAACCAACGGCTACCAGTGGCCTACTGACTGGGACCTTTCCGGCAATGCCTATCAGACCGGCCCGGTCAAAACCGGCACCTTCCACAATCCCAGCGATCCCAGCGTTGTGAGTGCGTTTTCTAACTTTGACGCCGCTCAGGGCTCCTTCCGCGAACCCTTCCCCGGTGAGGCCGGACAGCGCAATGTCCTGCGCGGTCCCGGCTATTTCAGCCTGGACATGGGCCTCGGCAAGCGCTGGAAAATGCCCTGGTCGGAAAACCACAGCTTGCAGTTGCGTTGGGAAGTCTTCAACGTGTTGAATGCCGTGCGCTTCGATCCGCTCAGCATCAACGCTACCATGGACTTCTCCGGCTCGACCTTCGGCCAATATACCCGTCTCTCCACCAACCCGCGGGTGATGCAGTTCGCCTTGCGCTACGAGTTCTAGTCCAACGCCCTATTTCAATGGAGCGCGTTCACCACTCTCGAGTTTGGTTGCGGCGACTCCCGGTGTGCTAAACTATTCTCGGTGCTCGCGCGGCCGCCGCTCGAGCCTGTCGGGGCGTAGCGCAGCCTGGCTAGCGCGCCTGGTTCGGGACCAGGAGGTCGAAGGTTCAAATCCTTTCGCCCCGACCATTCTTTTCAATCGCTTAAATTGCCCGTGAGTCGGCCCGCTGGTTTCAGCCCAGGTTGCGAGAGGTATTGAGCTTTGCCCGCGGATGGCAAGCCGTTCCTGTTAAAATTGCATGCGGACAGAATTTTGGGGAGAGACGGGTGGCCGATTTCTCAACGTCCCGTTGTGTTGCAATCGACCTTATTCTCCGTTCGCACAAGACTAGCGGGAGTTCAGGGCCGCTTCTGCTCGTTGGCGCTGGGGCTCGCAGCACGTTTTTATCCGGACGTTCATGGTGCTCAAACCGTCTCCTTCAAACTCCAATCGCGGCAGCTGCCCATGCTCGGGACAGCGGATGCCTTCCATCTTCTCGGCCATCTGCTCCTTCGTCTTCTTGAAAATCTCATCTTCCGCCGCAGTTCCGATGCCCGCGCCAATAAAATCACGCCCATTGATCTTGACTTTGATTTTGATTGGGATGTGTAACGCGCTGCGACCTCCTCCCGGTACTGCAGCAGACGCTCCCGGCATCGGCACGACGGTTTCGCTGCTCTGTCGAACAGCGCTCACCTGCCTCCCACAAGAAAATTCGAAAATGGTGTCGGCTACCTGCCCCGCGCTCTGCGCAAACGCAAAAAGCTCATTTGGCTTGGTCTTTTTTCCGTGGCGATACAGCGCCAGCCAATTTCCAAACCCCTCCATCGTCCAGCTATGGTCAGGCATGGACACAAGAAAGTTCCGCAAGTCCGGGTGGAAGAAGCCCGACAGAGTTTGCGGATCGGGCCCGGTCAGGACGTAGGTCTTGTTGAACGCCGGATCTTCGTTGAACTGCGCGCGATTTCCCTGATACGCGCTCCAGTCCGTGCTGGCCCAAAACCGGTTGCTGCGCAACCGAAACTTGGGAAGTACCGCCGTCGGGGATCGAAAAGCAACAATAGTCTGATTGCTGCTGTATTTCCCGGCAGAATAGGAATAGTCGAAGAGCAGAACTTCGCACTCCCCTCGGCTTCCCTGCAGCACCTGCCCCCATGTATGGCGTTTATGCTCCAGAATCGGAACGAGAGCAATTGTGGAAGGATTTCCAGGAGGCAGCGGTTGAAAACCTTGGCTCGGGCCAGCCGCCGCCAGCGCGCGCCTGCGGCGACTGTCCGCCGACACGAGGATAACAATTTCAAGAGTTGCGACGAGCACCAGAATACCGAAGGTGATAGCAAACCTGGAATGCATCGCTCACCTGCCTCTCAGTCAGATTGCTTGGTGCCGTTCCACGGGCACGATTATGCGGTCTGGTATTGATTTTCGCCCAATTGCAGCGCACGCGTCGGCAAGTTAAGCTGATTGTTCCTTAAGAGCACGCTGTGGTTCGCCAAAATGTGATCTGCGGCGAACATGGCGCTACTTCCTGTCATGTACGTTTGAATACGAACCCCTAATTGAACCAGGAATGCCAAGATTCTCTTTTGGCAACTACGTCGTCCTCGCGAGTGTAGTCGATTTTGTAGCTGCGAAAACACCAGACTTCAACAAGATTCAACAGAGTTCAACAAGCCGGCCGAAAAGGTCTCCACGAGACACTTAGAATCCACAAAGTTCTACATAGTTCAACAAGGCTTAACATCTGGTTCGGGACCAAGAGGTTGAAGGTTCAAAGCCTTTCGCCCCGACCACTTCTTTTAGAATCAGCGATTACTCCACACTATGAATGCGGAGAGCGTTCTGCACCCCCGCACGTTCTGCACCGCCGCATGGCAGGAATTTCCAGGTCCATGTATCCTGACCAGCTATGGCCAAACGATCCAAACCCATCGTCCTCACCGTGCTTGACGGCTGGGGCTATCGCGCCGAAACCCAGGGCAACGCGATCGCCCTGGCGCGCAAGCCAACCTACGACGCGCTGATCAAAAAATTCCCCAACACGCTGATCCACACCTCCGGCCCCTACGTCGGCCTCCCGGAAGGCCAGATGGGCAACAGCGAAGTCGGCCACCTCAACATCGGCGCCGGCCGTGTCGTGCACATGGACATCACCCGCATCGATCTGCTCATCGCCAACAAGCAATTGCAAAACGTGCCGCTCTTCCAACAGGCCATGCAGCGCGGCCGCCAACGCCAGCTGCACCTGATGGGCCTGCTCAGCGACGGCGGTGTGCATTCCCACATCCAACACCTCTTCGCACTGCTCGAAATGGCCAAGCAGCAAAAGGTCGAAAACGTTTTCGTCCACTGCTTCATGGACGGCCGGGACACGCCGCCGCATAGCGGCCGCGAGTTTGTGCAGCAGCTCCAGCAAAAAATGCGCGAGCTTGGCATCGGCCAGATCGCCACGCTGGTCGGCCGCTATTACGCCATGGATCGCGACAATCGCTGGGAGCGCGTGGAGCTCGCCTATCGCGCCGTGGTTCACGGCGCAGGGGAGACGCGCACCACTGATCCCCTCGCCGCACTGCAGCGCAGCTACGAGCAAGATGTCACCGACGAATTCGTCAAGCCTATCGTCGTAACCAAGGACAGCGGTCCTTCGGCCCCAGCAGTCTGCCAAATTCACGACGAGGACGCAGTCATCTTCTTCAATTTTCGAGCCGACCGCGCTCGCCAGATAACCTACGCACTCGCCGCGCCCGACTTCGACAAGTTCGCCGACCAAAAGCGCCCGGAGAGTCTGTTCTACGTAGCCATGACCCAGTACGATAAGAATTGGCCCTGGCTGCAATTCGTAATCGGCCCGGAAAAGCTGGAGCACATCCTGGCGCAAGTCTTCGCCGACCTGCACTACAAAAATCTGCGCTGCGCGGAAACCGAAAAATACGCCCACGTCACCTATTTCTTCAACGGCGGCGTAGAAAAGCCGTTCGGCGGCGAAGAGCGCATCCTGGTTCCCTCTCCCAAAGTCGCCACCTACGATCTCAAGCCCGAAATGTCCGCGGCCGGAATCACGGACACGGTGGTGAATGCCATCGAAAAAGGCGAGTTCGACGCCATCATCATGAATTACGCCAATGCCGACATGGTGGGCCATTCCGGGAAACTCGAAGCCGCCATCAAAGCCGTTGAAGCGGTCGATGCCGGTCTTGCGCGCATCTACCAGACCCTGCAAGCCCGCGGAGGCGCCTGGATCATCACCGCCGACCACGGCAACGCCGAAACCATGATCGATCCCAAGACCGGCGGCCCGCACACCTATCACACCACCAATCCGGTTCCGTTCGTTCTCGTCACCGACAACGCTCAATTACGCGTTCAACCTAATGGCGCCCTTCGCGACATCGCCCCCACCATGCTCGGTGTTCTCGGCCAGCCCCAACCCAAGGACATGACCGGCCGCGATCTGCGAGCTTCGTTAAAATAGTCTGCGAACGGACGTGATTTTATGCTTGAGCGAAAGAGTAGCTACATTGGCAGGTACGGCGGCCTTAGCGTGCCGGGGACGCGCGCCGGCGCCATCGTGTCCATCGGTTTGATCGTACTCGCATGGCTCGCCATTCCTCTGGCACGTCCCTTCCTACTGGGCACGGTGGGACTCGGCCTGCTCGTCGGCCTCCTTCTCTGGTGGCATCACAACAAATCGACCGGATGAACCGCTAGCTTGCATGCCTACAGTGCGCACTCAACCCGCCGGAACCAAACTGGTCATCTGCGTCTGGCACCCGTTCACGTTCTGGCGCCCGCAGCCGGTACTGCCGAAAACGCTGCGTCGCCGCTGGCCCGAAATGAGCGTGCTGCACCTTCCCGATTACGACCACTTGTCGCAAGAGTTGCCGGACACCGATATTTTCGTCGGCTACTCGCTGCGCCCGCAGCAGCTCGAGCTGGCCAAAAAGTTGAAGTGGCTACATTCCACCGCCGCCGGCGTGGCGCAACTGATGTACCCGGAATTGCGCGACTCCGGAATTCTTGTCACCAATCCCAGCGGCATTTTTTCCATCCCCATGGCCGAACACACCATGGGCCTGCTCATCGCCCTCGCCCGCAATTTTCCGGATTCCGTGCGCTATCAAGACAAGTCTCATTGGGCCCAACAGGATCTGTGGGACCAGCCGCAGCGCCTCACTGAACTCAACGGCCAACTCCTGCTGATCGTGGGGTATGGCTCGATCGGCCGCGAGCTCGCGCGCCGCGCGCACGCTTTTGAGATTCGCGTCTGGGGCGTCACGCGCTCGGGAAAAGGCGACGCCACGTACGCGGAAAAAATCGTCGCCGCTTCGCAACTCGACGAAGTCCTGCCGCAGGCCGACTATGTGGTTGTCGCCGCACCAGAAACGCACGAAACCGCGCAACTCATGAGCGCACCGCGCATTGCAAAAATGAAACGCGGAGCCCGGCTGATCAACGTGGGCCGGGGTTCGCTGCTCGACGAAGCAGCCCTGCGGCGCGCGCTCGAATCCGGCGCTCTCGCCGGCGCGGCCGTGGACGTCGCAGGAACCGAGCCGCTTCCGCCCGAAAGCCCGCTATGGAAAGCTCCCAACTTATTCATCACCCCGCACACTAGCGCTGTCAGCGATCACCTGTGGGTGCGGCAAGCGGACACCCTGGTGCAGTTGCTGGAGCGCTGGTTCGACGGCAGGGAATTATTTAACCAAGTCGATTTCAACCGCGGCTATTGACTGGAGGCCGGAAATGTTGAGGAGTTTATCGTACAGGTGTCATGCTGAGGCTATCCGATGCAGGTAGGCGAATAACCTCAACGTGATATTGCCCAGAAAAGGAGCGGCAAGAAGGGCACAAAACTAAAACCGAAGACTAGCAACTAACGGCTATCGTCAATCTCCGACGCCGCCCTTTACCGCGGTGTAGCCTTCCCGCGCGTACACCACGACCTTCTGCTTCTTGCCCTTCTGATCCTTCACATCCAAAGGGCTGCCGTCCGGCGCCACCAATTCTATTTTCACCTTGTGAAACTTCCCGTCATTGGCCCCGGTCGTCGGTGTGTACGACAAGCTGTATTGATTGCGCAAAAAGGCCGTGATGCTCTGAAAAATTCCCGGAATTTCGCCGTCAAATTGCGGGAACCAGGAATATCCCCCGGTCATCTGCGCGAAAGTCTTAAGCTGATTTTCACCCTGCAAATAGTTTATGTGCGAGCTCATCGAACCGTTGGCGTCCAAAAAGTTGGTATACGGCCTGTCCAGCCCAACGCAGAAAATCGTGGTGTCGGTTTGCCGCAACAGTTTCATCGTTTGATCCAGGGTGTGCTTGGAGAACGTGTCCACGCCGGTGGCCAACACAAGAATGGCTTTCTTACCCTTCACATCTTTCAAGCGGTCGGTGGTGTCCAGAATGGCGTCGAACACGTTGGATTCGCTGAAGCCCGGGAAATAAAGGTGATACAACGCGTTGCGCACTTCATCTTTATTCTGCGTGAAATCCACTTCCAGCCGGGTTTTCATGTCGAACGTAACCAGCGCCACCCAGTCCTGCTGCTTCAGGTTCGGGAAAAACGCATCCGCCCAGTACTTAGCCTGGTAGGCAAACCAGTCGAAATACCCGCGGCTGCTGAACTCCATCAGCATCACGATGGTGATGGGCGCATCGCTGGGGCCGAAATTGCTGATGGTCTGTGCCGTGCCGTTGTCGATGATCCGGAAATTTTCCTTCTTTAGCCCGGTCAGCAGGTCGCCGCGGTTGGTGGCCGCAATCACGTCCATGGTCACCACCGGCACTTCCACGTTGATGCTGGCGCCGGCTTCCTGCGGCCTCTGTTGCGGCGGCGCTGGTTTCGGCTCGACCGGCGGAGCACCCTGCTGCTGTTGCCCGCCTTGGGGCCCTTCCGGCGCCTGACCACGTGCGGTCATTGGCCACCACGCGAAGGCCAGTGCACCTGCAAAAAGTGACAGCCACAACCGGGAAAGATTCGTTCTCATACTCGGTCCCTCAATTTTGCGCCGCCAGACTTACAATCATAGACGCACTCGCGCCTGGGCGGCAACGCCCGCCGCGGCATCCGGCATCTTGTCCCATCGTAGAGCTTAGGTAACCGGGATCCGCCGCCGACCGCAAGTTCTTCGCGCCGCGCATGCTAGTATGAAGCATATTTGTACTAAAGCGTTGCTGGTGGGCCAAATGCCGATGCCTCAAGGGCCGCTGCAGCACGGAACGATCACCCGGAAGACGGAGGGCTGCCTTGCTGAGTTCGAACCGCGGAATGCGCATCCTGAT
>Ga0209166_10002580_pt1 | contig 13561 bp, 21 predicted proteins | sample Coa_R1_3_FD_187151 | JGI IMG/M metagenome (GOLD analysis project Ga0209166, IMG submission 187151) | Surface soil microbial communities from Centralia Pennsylvania, which are recovering from an underground coalmine fire - Coalmine... | ecosystem: Environmental > Terrestrial > Soil >... | reverse complement strand
TGGTGAGAAGCTGGGTTTGGGGTTGCCGCCGAACGCGGTCTCGATGACCAGGCCGATCGCGACGGCGGCCAGCACGAGCACAGCCAGGCCGGTCAGCAGCAGCGGCAGGCGGCGGTAGCGGGGGTTCATGGGTGGGCGCCCTTCAGTGCACGGCACCGAACACGGTGTCGATCAGGGGAATCGCAATCGCGGTGACGACCACGCCGCCCAAGGACCACAGCAGTGCCCGCTTGCCCCGGTCGGCTGTGTCGGGCCGGTTGGACAGCGAGCCGACAGCCATCAGGCCACCGGAGACGAGCGCGGATACTGCGCAGGCGATCAGCGCGCCCCACTTGGCGTAGCCCAGCAGCAAGCTCACCCCGTTCGACCCGCTGGTCGGGTCCGCCGGAGCCGGGTTTTGCACCGGGCCACCGGCGAGCACCAGCGGCAGATGATGGCCCAGCGTCTGGACGAGCACGATCCACCCCCTCATCGACCCCGGCAACCTGGCCGCCTTCGCTTGCTGCAGCAAACCCTGTGAACACCGAGGTGTTTGCTGTAGCAACTCCACCGTGCTGGGGAGACTACGCCAAGTTTCGCCGGGCTGTCAACTACAGCAAATAACTTACGGATGCTGCGGGGTTGCCTTAACCACAGCAATGAGGAATGCTGAGTGACGGACAGGTTACGCACGGGAAAGGGCCGGGGCTGGCGGCAATGAGCAAGGGCAGCGCTCGCATGGGCACAGGTAGTGAGGGCACCATCGCCCAGCGGCTGGAGCACCTGTTCGCCACCGTCCACCCACCAGGACGCGGCCCCTACAGCCTGCGCGAGGTCGCTGATGCCATCAACGAGGCGGCCGGAACCAACCTGATCTCAAGTGCGTATCTGTCCCAGTTGCGGCTCGGGCAGCGCACCGAGCCCAGCCACTCCCGGCTCGCCGCCATCGCCCGGTTCTTCGGCGTCGACGTGGGCTACTTCTCCGACAACGAGATCGCCCGGCGCACCGGCGAGCAGCTCGAACTGCTCGAGGCCATGCGAGACAGCGGGGTCCGCTCCATCGCCCTGCGCCTCGCAGGACTGTCCGAAACCAGCCTGGAAGCGGTACGCGCGGTGGTCGAAAGCGCCCGCAAGCTGGAGCACCTTGACAACCCGGACGGCGAGCCCAGCCAGGGGCGACATCAAGGCGTGACCTCCAGGTAGCCGCTCACCACTCCCCCAGGCTGGGCCGTCTGGAAATGCCGGGGCAGGCTCGGGCCAGGTCGGCCCGCCGTATAGCTGGACGGGGCGGCTCGCCTCAGCGTCGGCAGCTAGCGGACGACCCAGCTTTCGTTGCTGTAGTTGACAACTTACTACCGCTTCCGCCTACGCTTGACGTCTCGCGTTTGCTACAGCAAAGAAGGGTTAGCCATCCGCTGCCTGACCATATCCGGGCCCAGCGCATGGGGGAACGAGGTCGGTCAATGGCCGGCCTGCACGAGGGTGTCCTCCGACAGGGGAAGCATCATGATCCACTCACACCACCATTCCTCGCTGCCCGCCTGGCACCAGCCACTGTCGTGGCCGACGTGCACATAGGCCTGAGCATGATGAGAACCACACGAGGACTCATCAAGGTGCTTGCCGGTGGAGTTACTGCGCTGATGGCCTTGGTGCTTGGGGTCGCAGTAGCCACCGACGCTTCCGGTGCTCTCAGCCCCCAGCCGGTGACTCCGACCATGAACTGTTCTGCCCGGCCTGTCACGCCTGGCCGGCGTGTTGACGGCACGACCCTGGACGCAGGCCAGATCGGCAATGCCGAGATCATCTACAACGTCGGCACCGGTCTCGGCCTGCCCCAGCAGGCAGCCATCGTCGCCATAGCGACCGCGATGCAAGAATCCCGGCTGCGCAACCTTCCCTACGGCAACGCCGACTCACTCGGGCTGTTCCAGCAGCGGCCTTCGCAAGGATGGGGCACTCCTGCGCAGACCATGAACCCCCTCTACGCCGCGGCCGCCTTCTACCAGCGGCTGGTCCAGATTCCCGGATGGCAGAACCTGCCGCCCGGGATTCTCGCCCAAGACATCCAGCACTCAGCCGATCCTGGCGCCTACGCGCAATGGCAGCCACTCGCGACGGCCCTGGCCGATACATTCGCTGGTACGGCTGCGGACTGTTTCAGCGACGGGGGGCACGTCCCGGCATCGGGAACGACGCATCTGCCCACTGGCTTCCAGCTTCCGCCGGGCACGTCGACGGCGGTCCGGATCGCTATTAGCTACGCGGTGGCGCAGCTCGGCAAGCCCTACATCTGGGGTGGCATTGGGCCAGTTGGCTACGACTGCTCCGGACTGGTAATGATGGCCTATCGCGCCGCCGGAATCGACCTTCCCCGGACCACATTCCAGCAGGTACTGGCCGGTACTCCCGTCTACAGCCTGAGCCAGCTCGAACCTGGAGATCTGCTATTCACCGCAGGCAGCGACGGGACGGCCACCGACCCCGGGCACGTCGGCATGTACATCGGCTCTGGTCTCGTCATACAGGCCGCAGAAACCGGCGAGCCAATCATGATTACACCTTTGGCTGGCTACTGGCAGCAAAACACGGTCGCGATACGCCGCATAGTCTGAGTCGACGATTAAGCACCCGGCAATCACCGCTTCCATCGACGCTATACCTACTGTCGGCCTGTAATCACTGTATAGAATCGGAAAGAGGACAAAGCGGATTACCAGTCACCAGCAATGGCTCCAGGGCTCACACCATAGCTTTCCGTGAATGCAGGGAAGCGGGCTCGGGGACTCGATCCAGCCGACGGCAGGTTCACGTCCATAGGAGTGGTGCATGCCCCGGCCGCGCTGACGCCGAACCTCTTCATCTGCGGGTCGCATCCGCTCGGAAATGATGATCGTGCAGTGTCACTAACGTTGGTCGCAGCAGAGTGCGAGAACCGCCTGAACTGTAACCGAGCCGCCCGGCTGAGTGTCGTGGTCGCGCCCGAATGGTTGTTCCGTGTTCGTAATGAAGCTTCTCCGGGATCATCACGGTCGCTGCACGCTACGGCAACGCTTCATTCAATGAGCCGGGCGGGCTACAGTTTGCGTGGGTGATGGGGAATGTTCCCGTTGGGACCCGAGGGCAGCCCGGAACCGGACATCATCGGCACCGCTGATGCGGACCGGGTCCGGCCACGGTGGTGGCGGTACGCCGTGGCTGGCGGCAGCGTGCTCGCGCTGGCTGGGATCATCGCCGGGATATCCCTCTCGCCGCGCGGGCAGCACGCCGCTGCCACCCGGCCAGCCGGTGTTACCGTCAGCCCAGCCGTGCCCGCACCTCCCGTGCCTGACGCGGTGCCGTCCCAGGCTTGGGTTAGCTCGCTGAACATCGCCAACTGGCCAATGCCCGGGTCAGATCCCAGTGTGTTCGCGGGCGGTGTGGCCGGAAAGAGGGGTTGGTGGCTTGAAGTACGGAACGTCGCTCAGTCTGGCCAGCGATGCGCGGCGGCGGTCGAGTTGTACGACTCGAATATGCGGCCGATCGCGGGTGCGTACCGGATAGCCTCCCATCCGGCGCCGCGCACCCCCGCCGGTGATCTGGCATTCATCGCGCTTGGCGCGCAGTCGCCTGGTGTGGGCGTTGGGTTTCTCCAGCTTGGCACCCCGGCAGGGCAGGCGTGGGCTGATCCGCGCGGTATCGGCGGCCTTGAGATCAGGGTGCCCGTCCTGACCGTGCGCGCCTGCAGTCAGCGGTACTACCTGGCCGGCTTCGCCTACCCGCTGGCCGGCACGCTGGATGTCTTCGTGGCCAGGAACAGCGCCAGCCCAGTTCACTATCTCGTGCCGGCGCGGCTCTCACGCCCGAAGGTGGCCAGGGTGTGGCAGAGCACCAGATAGACCTGGTGACGCGGCGAGTTCGACTTTGTACGCGCGTGCTGGCAATGCCAGCAGCTGTCATCCTTCCCGCCATCAGCCGCACGTAGAACTGCACGATCAGCGCCCAGAAAGGACCGACAGAGCCCAGGCAGTTAATTAACCACGCCGAATCCGCGGTCGGGAACTCGGTGGCCAACGCTGTCGCTCACGGTGTGTGATCGCCTCTCAGCCGCAGCGAGAGGGCACGGTGCCGCCGTTCTGCTCGCCCGATGGCCTCTTGACGATCAGCGGCCGATTCCGGCTCAGGAACCTGTGGCAAGCGCAGGTGAATGCGCCGTGATGAGGGTGGCGTCCATGTCGATGACCAGCCACTTGTCCAGGGTCTTGCCCGCCGCCTCTATCCAGGGAAACCCGCCGGCGTCCTCGATCTGCTTCCAGACGTGCCCGCGGATTCCTGCCCTGGCCTGCGCGATCCTGGCGAGCATGCGGCCGGTGGCCAGGTCCAGGACCCGGCGTACCGTGGAGGCGGACGGCGCGTCCCCCAGGACGGGGCCGAGCTGCCCCATGACCGCGATGTCGGCCATCGCGGTGGCGCCCAGCGCGATGGCGATCGCGGTCGAGACCAGCACCATGCCCCGGCTGAGCTGCGGCTTCTTCTCCTTAAGGGTGAGCGCCCCGTCCAGGGCGCCGGTCAGGCCGCACTGGTCGGCGAGCTTGCGCAGCAGGATCGCACCGGCGTGGCCGACGAGGCCGTTCCCGTCCGCGGCGATCTCCAGGGCACGGTCCCAGGACGTATCCTTCACGGCGAAGGCGCTCCGATCTGGTGATTGCAACGTGTGGTTACCGCGTAATCAACCAGAACCAGGGCGCCCTTCGCCGTGGAAACCGTGATTCCGTCCTCGCACCCGCCGGGTGCAGCCGAACTCCGCCGCCCGCCAGGGGAAAACACTTTAAAAACCCAGCTCAAAGACCTGTATAAGCAGAGATGGCGCAAATTCGTCAGGTGAGTTGAATGCCGGAGGCTGACGGTCCTCAAACCCGCTTCAGCTCAGTGGTGCTAGCTCCTAACTCCGCAGACGGTCGCTGCCTGACCGACCCTGATGACCGGCGAGGGCCGCGGTGGTCGCACTCAGCACTTGGGACCTTACTGAGCCGGCCGTGGTTGAACGTCGCCGCCGCGATCCGCAAGCCGCGTCTGGCGAGCAGCAGCGCCGCCGCACCAACGAGGGCTAGGTGGCGCGTCGGGTGGATCACGGGTCTCTGGGAACAGAGATAGGAGCTGCGCGTATTAGCAGATGCGGCAAGGAGATGGTTGACGTCGAGAGTGCCGGAGAGGTGCTCGACCAGCCAGACTCTTGGGTCTACGACATCTGGATCGTGCTTTCGGGCGTATAAGATCATCAGGTCACGTAGTATTATATGACAGCACCGAGGAAGGCGTGGCGATCATGGAAAATGAAAAGTGCTCCAGTTGTCAGACGTGGAAAGTCGAATGTAGCCATTGCAGCGGGCGTGGATACTTCGGAAACGAGCCATTCGGCATGCCGAACTGTGATCGTTGTGATGGTCGGGGAATTAAGTGCCCGCGTGCACATCGCGGAACGAACTGTGGACCAGGTAACCGGATCTATACTGGAGGCTAAACTGCTCTCCATACACGTGGGCGAGAATCGCACCATCTTTACGCAGGACGCAAGTAATCTATGATTGCTCTCTTGCGTCCAACCCTTTTTGAATTAGCGGTGACTGGATGATGGAGAAACAACAAAGACTTGTAGAGGAGCACGAAGGCTTCGAGGATCGAATATCCCGAACCGTGCTATGGATGTCCCCCGAGATCCACGGTAGGCTTAGTCAAGCGAAATTGCTCGTAGTGGGGTGCGGTGGTACTGGTTCATTGCTCGCTGTCGCCGCTGCCTTCTTGGGGTTCAAGAGTATTACAATCTGCGACGGCGACACCTTGGAAGCTAGCAATCTGAACAGATTTGTTTATGCTACTCCTGCCGATGCTGGACAATCAAAGGCCAAACTAATTCAGTCCTACATAAAATCACACGTACCTGAGGTCGTTGTCGACGTCCTGGCAGACCCGTTTCCATCGCAAGCGACATTAACACTTGTTATAAACCAACCTGTAATTGTGGCAGGATGCGTAGATGACGTTCGGGTGCGCGTTGAGCTTGATGTAATGTGTCGGCGCTTTGGTAGAACACTCGTCGACCTAGGAACCGGCTTTGCCGTCGAGGAAGACGGACGCATCGTGGGATCTGGCGGACAAGTACTTATAAGCCGCCCCCAAGGTCCTTGCTTGATGTGCCTTGGCTTCCCGCAGCTCTTTAATGAGAATGACTACTTTGCAGGGTCAGACCATGCTCCCCAGCCATCCCTCCTTTTACTCAACACCATCGTTTCTTCTCTGGCGTTGGACTGCCTTCTAAAGGAAGTCAGCGAAAGCACTCCTCGCGAGGTCAACGTTGTTAGGTACTCCAGGGACCAAATGACCCTCTCACCTGAGAGAGGCGGCCGTTACCCTAGTTGCAGGATCTGTGGCGATTTCTCAGCGAGTTACTTGCGAAGCGTTTTGCCAAGTGACTAGCTACGAAGAGAACAATTGAGATTGGTTGCATAATGCAATGTGTGGCGGCTTTGAAGGAAGAACTACTTCTGCTTAAAGATCAAGTCGATTGTAGTAACGTAATAATTGTGCCCTCATCTGAATCATGGAACCCTATAGCCGCCGTAGTCATCAAATCACTGATGATGCCCGCAACAATCATCCCATCCAAGGTGGATATTAGAATTCCTGTGCCCAATCTGTATGCATTTGCTGTCTCGTGTAACGCTGGTTTTATCTGGACTGAATTGAGAGAGTGCATCAATGAATCACCTGTTCCTGTGCCCTTCTGTACCCCGGTCGATACTAAGATTCTCGATATCCAACAGCCATACTATGTAGATGTCCGTGAGAATAGATCTGCTCTGCTCGGTTCTTTCTCAATATGCGTAACTCCTGAGGTTACATCCCACAGATTCGCTCACACACCTCTACAGGACTTGGTCCGACACCTACTTGGTTATCTCGAGTCCCCAACTGCTGCCGTGCGAATGGAAATCGAGAAATCCCAAGAGGTATTGCGACGCAACGATTGTGGTCCCTCCACGCTACTCCGGCTAGCACATTTGTATGAAGGTATCCGTGAATACGCAGCTGCACTGACAGTAGTTGAGGAAGGTCTGCGTATGTACCCCGCTGCGCCTTGGCTGCTGCGTAAGCATCGACATCTAAAGATAATCTTGGATCCACATGGTTTGAGATGATTATTCATCTGAAGCTACGCTGCTCGCCTCCCGTCGTGCGTGCAAGCGGCGTCCGCAATTCGGCTATGGGAGTGAATCGTGTAGGCGATGTGTGAATTCACGCACCGTTTGACAAACCGGCTAATTTAGCCATGGTAGGGGAGCTGTGGTAGCGCGCAGATCGTCGTTTCGGCGCCCCGCTGACAGAACGCCGTCGGACCAAGGCTGGCGCGCATAGTGGCGGAGTGCGTGCCTCTGTTGGGTGGTGACTCAAGATCAGGATGGTGTTGCAGTCGTGTGTCGCCCCGAGCCTGACTCCTCCTTGAGAGCGGCGTGATATGGGTGCGTCGTAGGTCAGCGCGAGATCACTGGGTAGAACAAGTTTGGATGAGGTCGCGAACATAGCGCATGACTGATTCCTGGACTTCCGATAGATTAGATGAGCTGACGAAGGACAAGCCTTGATCAATCCATCCATCGTCCGTACCGTCTGGTTCGTCCAAGTATTGGTGCTGATGGGGGTCGGTGCTGCGGAAGTGACCAGTCATACCCAGATCAAGCGCGATGCGAGTGGGTCCCCTGGCGTCACCGAGCAGGATGACGTGTGCTCTGACGACGTGATACGTCCGGCCTGAGCTGGAGATCGCTTCCAGTCGAACCCACCCGGGCCCGGAACCCAGGATGCGGTCGATGAGTGGGTACTGGCCGTCCGTGACCTCGTGGAATCCGAGTCTCGAACCCCCGCTCGCGGGCCGGGGCTGCTTCGTCCCGCGCAGGGGGTGCACGTGTTCGATGAACTTGTCACGAAAGTCGTTGTACCTCTCGAGCTGCGGCCCCCGCTCCGCAAGCAGCGCCAACAGGGCCGCGGTTCGATCGTCCCAGCGCTTGTTGTGGTCAATCTGCGACAGGGACTGGAATTGGCTCCCGAAGGACCTGCACCGCAGGCCCGTTCCATGATCGGTGAATGCGTCGATGACGTCAGCCGTCTGGTTTAGCACCCGTTTAGATTGAGCTAGGCCGCTTCCGATGACAGCTCGGAGCTGGCGAGCGACGTCATGGTACGCATCGTGGTTGGGGCCGTGAAAGATCATTTCGCTGAGTTGGAGCGTCTGCAATTCATCGCGGTGCCTCTCCAGCGCGGCGACGAGCGACCGAACGCCTTCCAGATCTTGTACCGAATCACGAAGAAGATGCAGCGCGTTACACGCGTACGCCCGGTCGGGCACTGCTACTCGTGCGCGGCTGACGTCGTCGACCAGCCGATATAGGGCGCGCAGCAACGTCTCTGCTCTGACGATCTGCGGGCCATCGCCGTACTCAGCCACGGTGCCAGCGTATGGCTCGAGCCTTGGGATTTGGTCAGACCATCGGCCACGCCTGCGCTAGGGCATGTCTCAGCCGCGCCAGCCAGAGAGGCCTACGCCAGATCGGAGGCTATTCGCGAGGTATGACACGAAGTTGTGGATGCGGGGCCTGAAGGAGGGCGCGGCGTGCCTTCCCAAGTGATCAAAGGCAGGGGGCCGGCGGGCCAACGCCGGCGGGAAGGAACGCCAATGCTGAAGGTAGTCGCTGACGAGGCCGCGCACGAGGATCTGGCCGCGAGCCTGGATGAGATCGTGCGGGAGGGGGCGCGGCGGATGCTGGCCGCGGCGCTGGAGGACGAGGTCGCGGCACATGCGGCTGAGAGCGATGAGAACGGGCGGCGGCGGGCGGTGCGCAACTGCCATGCGCGGCCGCGGCAGGTGAGCACAGTGGCGGGCGCGATCGAGGTGACCGCGCCACGGGTGAACGCCGGCGGGTGGATGAGGCCAGCGGCGGGCGCCTGCGGTTCCGCTCGTCGATTCTGCCGCCTTGGTGCCGCAAGAGCCCGAAGGTCACCGAGGTGCTGCCGCTGCTGTACCTGCACGGGCTGTCGTCCAGGGACTTCATTCCGGCGCTGGAGGAGTTCTTCGGCTCGTTCGCGGGGCTGTCCGCCTCGGCGGTCACCCGGCTGACCGAGGCGTGGCAGGAGGAGTACCGGACCTTCGCCGGGCGCGGCCTGCCGGGCGCGCACTACGTGTACTGCTGGACCGATGGCATCCACTTCGGGGTGCGCCTCGATCAGGACCGGGTCTGCACGTTGGTGATCATCGGGGTGCGCGCCGACGGGAGGAAGAGCTGATCGCCCTCGCCGATGGGCACAGCGAGTCCACCGAGTCCTGGGCCGGCTGCTGCGCGATGCCAAGCGGCGCGGCATGCATGCGCCGGCGCTCGCGATCGGTGATGGGGCGCGAGGTTCTGGCGCGCGCTGGCCGAGGTGTTCCCGAGACCCGCCACCAGCGCGACTGGGTCTACAAAGTAGTGAACGTGCTGGACTGCCCGCCGAAATCGGCCCAGCCTGCCGCCCGTAAGGTGCTGGCTCAGATCCGCGACGCCGAAGACCGCGAGCACGCCGACCAGGCGATCAGAGAGTTCACCGCCGCCTACGGCGCCAAGTACCCCAAGGCCATCGCCAAGCTCACCGGCGACCAGGAATAGCTACTCGCCTTCTTCGACTTCCCGGCCGAGCACTGGATCCACCTGAAGACCTCGAACCCGATCGAGTCCACCTTCTCGACGGTCCGTCTCCGAACCAGGGTCACCAAGGGGCCAGGCTCCCGGGCAGCCGGGCTGGCCATGGTGTTCAAGCTCGTCCAGGCGGCCGAGGACCGGTGGCGTTACGTCAACGGCCCGCACCTGGTCGCCCTTGTCCGGGCCGGGGCCAAGTTCGAGAAAGGAGTGCTCATCGAGCGGCCAGATGAGGCCGGGATGAAGGACGCCGCGTGATCAATCAGGACACGCCGCCCACGACTCTTGACCATTCCTCGCTATTCGCGCGCGCAATGCTGTCTCAGCCTGATCGCCGAAGCCTGCCAGGACCAAGCCGACTGCATGAATATTCATGATCGCCCTGGCACACAGACGCGCGCTCATGCCGCCGAGCGCGTGTGGTGTGGTGGGCGGCGAACTCCCTGTTCGTTCCCAAGGCCACGGGATACCTCACGTCGGCGTGGCGGCGGCTGGTCTCGGCGGATGATCAACGGCGTGCATGCGGATGGTGCGGACCTGCCTATCTGCCAATCCCGGCGCACGTCACTGCTGTCACCTTGGCCAGGCTCAGTCGGCGGGCATGGGCGGCGTCGCCGCGGGATCGCTGCGGCTACTTCTGGCTGCTGCCGCGGTGCGGCGACTCGGCCTGCGGCTCGGGCGGATCTGGGTTTGACTGCTGGGGCCGGACCGTGCGCCGGGAAGTGATCGGGGTCCGGGCGGTTCCCGGTTGCGCACGGCCTCCAGCCCGGGTTTGCTGCAAGGGTGCACTTCCCCGAGCCCCCGCCGGAGCCGCTGCCGCCCCCGGACCGAACGCCGAGCGGCTGGTCAACGAGCTTCTCTACCGGCTGGCCGCCCTGCAAGTGTGTGAGCACCAGCCCGGTGACTTCGCGCTCGTGGCCATGCTGGGGCTGCTGGGCCTGCGGATCTTCGAGGCACAGGCGCAGACATCGCCGACCTTGGCGACGAGCACAGCCACCAGGTGCTGCGTGTATGCGGCAAAGGCACAAAGGTCGTCCTGGTCCCGCTGCCACCAGCCGTCGGGCCGGCCATCGACCGGGCGGCCGACGACCGTGTCGGCGGGCCGATTCAGCAAACTGGCTAGTCACTCCTTGGATTCCAAACCGTTCGTAGCAATCGCGAATATCCAGTGTCCTCGAAGAGATCAACCCAATGCCATCGACGAAGTCGCTCAGGAACATCGCATAGTTCCAGTCGAGCAGGAATAACAAATATTGTTCCTTCTGGCTGTTCGTCGGCTACGTCTAGAACGCTTTTGATCTCTTTCTGCAAGTAACCGACCTTATTGACGGATGTTCTGGATAGGCAAACTAGAACAAGATCGCTTGCCCGGATTGCCCGGCGAATTTCGCGATCCCAGTCTTGCCCAGGCAGAATATCTTCCTCATCAAGCCACGGTTGGCAGCCATCTTCGAGCAGCCTCCGGCGAAGCGCTCGGACGCTGGGTTTATCCGATGAGGTGTGACAAAGAAATACCTTTGGGCGCCGAGGTGCCGCTGCTTTAGGTGGGTGCTGCTCGGCTGCCACAACTATCGCGGCCTCAAGATCGTGTTGCAGTCCGCTCATGGCTTTTGAGTTATCTGAAACATCTGCTGCCAGTCTTGTGCGGATCAGCTCAGGGACACCGACCCGTCTTGACACCAGGCTACCGAAATATGCAAGAAGCTCCATGGCTGTTGGCCGAGAAGCCCGATCTGCAGAAAGAGCCCGACCCAGGAGGTTAGCTCCCTCTCCGTCAAGCTCACCACTCAATCGGCTCACAGCCCTACTTGTAGCGGCCCCTTTCCCAGGTGTAAGGCAGCGTAGAATTGCTAGTCCCAGCTTGTAAACATCCGTAGCAGTGTCCGGCAGCTCATGCGGATGCTCTGGCGGCTCCCAGAATTGAGTAGAGAATCTTCTTCGGGAAGAGTCGGAGATCGCCCCAGCGCAGCCACAGTCAAGCAAAAGGAGCCTCGGTGGGTTCAATGCGAACACCACGCCTCTTAGATTCAGATCACCAAACACCCAACCATGCTTATGCAGTAGACCGATCGCGTAGATAAGCTGGGTCAGTAGGATCAATCGTTCAGTTTTATCGACGTTTGCTAGCTGCACATGAGCGGCAGTCCGCTGCCTTTCGGAAGAAGTTAGCCAAGCCATGGTTCGCGGCTTGAACGTCATCAAACCGGAATCGGGATCTAGCTGCTCCCCATAAAATACATCAGGGGTGAGGGGAGTTAGCAGTCCACAGACTCTACGAGAGGAATCTTTTACAACCGCTCTCGGCCAAGCAAAGTAATTGTCCAGGTCCGCCCGGTCATCCGCGTTCAGCGCAGCCCGGAATCCTACCGAAGTTCGCGCTGATCGAATTTGTACTGCAATATCACTGGTGAATTCTTTATAAATTAGCGCTGTCGGATCACCGGCTAGCCGGAAGCGCTCCGCACGAAAAACTGCACCGAACTGATCCTGACCCGAGAAAGTTAGATAGCCTAGATCCGCTTTCTGAATTTCCATTGGCATCAACTCAAACCAAGCCGTATAGCTATAACAAGGCTATCCATGCCCGGCTCCCGAGTAAATCCGACGCGCCTCGCGAAAGAGAACAGGCTTGATGGCCGCATCGAGCAGCGCGTCACTCCGCGCCGCATCTGGCTGGCCTTCGAAAGTGTTTCCTCATACATAGGCGGGATCGTATCCTGAGGTACCTTGCACAATTCCGGATCCTGGATCCGGTGTATGCTGAATGATGGAAGGCTGCGCGGTTCCTGAGGTCTGTCCACTGCTAATCAATGTCTTCATAATGATTTCCAGGACCCCCCTGAGCACTTCCTCAATGCTCACGCTTTTCGCGTAGTACCATGTCCCGCGGTCCGGCGGATACGCAAGCTGCCTGAGTACGTCTTCCCGTGCGTCTCGGAACCCGAACGGGACGAAGATAGGATGAGCCTTCATCCCTTCGCCAGTGCTTCGGTTGTACGTCAACGTTCTGGTGAAAGTCTTATGCCAGTCACGGTCGGTAGGTAGACCATCGGTGAGAAAGAAGGCGCATGGCCGGTAAACCCTGTAGCCTAGCGCCTTAAATCTCGCAGCGTCTTTTTCGATCGCTTGAGCCAGAACGCGAAACGCCCCACCGTAGTTAGTGGCGTCTTCCGCCTTGAGCTCGGGTATTTCGCTTTCGCTCATCGGTCCCATCGGCATCACAACCTTTGCAGAACCGGAGAACGAAATGATGCAGATCTGTGCGACATCATCCACGACAGGCTCGCTCACTATGGCTCGACGTAGCCTCCTGATGCCCTCATTAAGCGCCGACATCTCACGGATCATCGAGACAGACACATCGCAGATCAGGTAGAAGGGCATAACCACCTGACCGTGCTCAGCACCTTCGCGTTCGAGTACTCGTTCATCGCTCATCAAAGTTCCATAGGTCTGTAGTCCCGGAACGTGGGTTCCCTATCCACCTGAGCCTATCTTGCCAAGCGTAGATATGCTTCAGGGATATCCGAGCAACAGTGCCGCGATCCGGCGTACAGGCGAACATACTCACATGCCGCGTGTGGTGTGGCTTGGTCTGGTCACAGGGGGGCGAGGATCATGAGTACCTCGTCGCGGTCATCACCTGGCGCCAGCCGCACTGCGCCTGGCCAGCGGCCGATCTCTCGCCGGCCGAGCTTGGCGTAGAAATGCTCCAGTCCCATGCCGCCCCGCGCGGCCAGGTGCAGTTGTTCCAGGCCTATCTCCTGCCGGGCGATCTGCCTGGCCGGCGTCATCAGCGCGCTGCCTACTCCTTGCCCCGGAAGGCGGGCAGAGTCTGCAGGTGACGAGGCGGAACAGCAGCTGGGCGCCGGTGTCATCGA
>Ga0209166_10002579_pt1 | contig 13564 bp, 9 predicted proteins | sample Coa_R1_3_FD_187151 | JGI IMG/M metagenome (GOLD analysis project Ga0209166, IMG submission 187151) | Surface soil microbial communities from Centralia Pennsylvania, which are recovering from an underground coalmine fire - Coalmine... | ecosystem: Environmental > Terrestrial > Soil > Unclassified... | reverse complement strand
TGTTGGTGTTGCCCAGGAGGATGGCGCCGGCGTCTTCGAGGCGAGAGACGAGAGTTGCATTAGTGGAGGGAATGTACTCCTTGCGGAGGAGAGAGCCCGCAGGGCAGGGCCAGCCGGCCACGTCGAGGGAGGATTTTACGGTGAGGGGAATCCCTTCGAGCGGGCGAAGAGTTTCTCCGCGCGCGATTCGGGATTCGGAATCGCGGGAGCGGGCACGGGCGGATTCGGCGTCAATGTGCACAAAGGGATTAAGTTGAGATTGAATTTTCTGGATTCGATTGAGGTGGGTGGCGATGAGTTCGACTGGAGACATTTGTTTGCGGCGGAATAGTTCGCGGGTTTCGGCGATGGAACAATAAAGGGAGGGGGCCATGGGTTACGAAAGAAAGGTAATGGCCCGATTCGGATTGGTCAAGGCGAGTCGAAGAAGTGGGCGGAAAGCCGCTATAAAATCGGTTGACGATAGGGGTAACAGCCAAGACAATCGAACGGAAGGTTGAGCCGGTTTGTGAGCAGGTCAGGATTCTTCGCGGGTAGCGAGTCCAGAAGGAATATTCCCGAATGAAAGCCGGGCACTGGGGTTCACGGTATGTGTATTGGATTTTTAGCGTCGCGGCGCTGTTGTTGCTGCTGCCGGGGTTGAGGGTGTTGGCGTCGCGGCGGCCGAATGAGGCGGTGAAGCTGAGCGCCTCAGCGACGGCGAGCAGCCAGAAAACAGCTCCCGCGGGAGATGCGCTGCGGCTAAATACATTGGGTGTGGCGTACTTGAATCAGGGGAAGGCGGCGGATGGGCAGAAATATTTTGAGCAGGCGCTGGCGGCGGACCCAGGGTTTGCGGTTGCAAGAATGAATCTGGGGATCGCGTTGCTGGCACAGCAGAAGATGGAGCAGGCGCGCGCGGCTCTGGAAGAAGCGGCGGCGAAATTACCCGGCAATCCGTATGCCTGGTACAACCTGGGGCTGGTGTACAAGGACGCGGGGGAGCCCACGAAAGCCATTGCGGCGTTCCAGCATGTCGAGAAGATTGCGCCGGAGGAGCCGGACGCATTTTATTTCGAAGGCTACCTGAATTCGCAACTCCAGCAATATGACCAGGCGATTCCGGCATTCCAGAACGCGCTGAAGCTTTCGCCGTATCACGCTTCGGCGCAGTTCGGCTTGGCGCGCGCGTACCAGAGGAAAGGCGACACGGAGGCAGCGCGCGAAGGAATGAAGAAATTTCAGAAAATAACGGCGGACCATCTGGGGATTCCGTTTGGTGCGGGATACGGAGATCAGGGGAAATTTTCGCTGGCGGAGTTTGTGGCGGGTGGGGAGACCAGCGTTCCGGCGGAGATTGCGGTGCGTTACGAAGTTGCACCGCTGCAAAAGCTGATCAACGTTGCGGGGGAAAATTCAGAGATAGCCGCGGGCAAGAACGGAGCTTGTTTTCTGGACATTGACGGAGACGGAAAAGCGGATCTGTTTCTGGTGGGGGCGGGGAATGGAAAGAGCCAGCTGTTGCGGAATTTGGGTGGCGGTCGATTTGAGGATGTTACGGCCAAGGCGGGGCTTGGCGGAGTCGGAGCAGGTCATGGATGCGCGGCAGGAGATTTTGACAACGATGGAAAGACGGACCTGGCAGTTTGCGAGATTGGCGGAGTGCGTTTATTTCGCAACGAGGGCGGCGGGAAGTTTGTTGATGTGACAGAAAAAGTGGGAATTCGGCGCCAAACCGGATGTGTTTCGCCTACGTTTGTGGATTACGACCATGACGGAGATCTGGATTTGTATTTGACGTTTGCCGCTCAGGACGCGGAAGGAAAGAAAGCGCGCAATGTTTTGTGGCGGAACAATGGAAATTCTACGTTTACGGATGTTTCAGAGGACACGGGACTGGGAGTGGAGGCGACGGGCGGGGGCGCGGTCAGCACGGACTTTAACAACGACCGGGCGATTGATTTGGTGCTGCCGGGCGGCTCGCGCGGTGTGGATGTGTACCTGAATCCGCGCGAAGGAAAGTTTGTGGGGTTGCCGGTGATTGATTTTGCGAAAGAAAAATTGCCGCCGGCGGTGGGCGTGGTGGCGTTCGATTTCAACAAGGATGGCTGGATGGATCTGGCGTTTACGCACGCGGGAGCGCCGGGGATTTCGCTGTGGAGAAATGTGGAGGGGAAACGGCTGGAGCGAGTGGCGCTTCCGGATTTTGGCTGGAAGCAGGGCCGGGGAATTACGTGGGTGGACTACGACAACGACGGGTGGCTGGATCTGGCGGCCGTGGGAGAGGGCGCGAACGGCGGAGAGATTCGGGTGCTGCGGAATCTTGGTGACGCGGGTTGGTCGGATGTGACCAGGAAAGTGCATCTCGATGGAGTGAAACTGAAAGAGCCGCGCACGATTGCCGTGGCCGATTTGAAGAATGATGGGAGTCCGGATTTTGTGGTGACACAGATGGGCGGCGAGACGCTTGTGCTCGGAAATGTGGGAGCGAACCTGAACCACTGGATGCACATTGACCTTAAGGCCCTGAACGACAACAAGAGCAGCATTGGAACGAAGCTGGAGATTTTTGCCGGCGGGCTTTATCAGAAGTGGGAGATTGCTGGAGCTTCAGGATTTTTGGGGCAGAATGAGCCGGGGTTGCTGGTGGGACTGGGCAAGGAAAAGGCAACGGAAGTGGTGAGGCTGCTGTGGCCGACGGGCGTGCCACAGGATGAAATAAATTTAGCTGCCGGGAAAACGCAGGCGATCGGAGAACTTGACCGAAGAGGAAGTTCGTGCCCGATTTTGTTTTCGTGGAATGGGCGGGAGTACGAATTTATTGCGGACATGATTGGGCCGGGAGTGGTGGGGCATTGGGTGGCGCCGGGAGAGCGCGATGTGCCGGACCCGGATGAATATTTGAAAGTATCGGCTAAAAGTGTGCGTGAGAAGAATGGACGGCTGAGTTTCCGGTTCATGGAGCCGATGGAAGAGACGGTCTATCTGGATCAGGTGCGGCTGGTGGCGGTGGATCATCCGTCGAATGTGGAAGTGAATCCGAACGAGCGATTTGTAAGCGCGCCTCCGTTCCCGGAGTTTCGCGTGATCGCCACGGAAAATGCTCGCGTGCCAGTGGGCGCCTGGGACGACCGCGGAAAGAATGTATTGCCGCTGCTGGCGAAACGCGATCGAAACTATGTGACGGAGTTCGAAGGATTGCCGTTTGCGGGATTCGCGAAATTGCATTGGATCGAGCTGGATTTGGGCGCCTGGGACGCGGTGAAACCCCTGCGGCTGCTGCTGGACGGATACACGGATTATTTCACGGCCACTTCGATGTATGCGGCGGACCAGGCGGGCATCAAAGTGATTGCGCCGTATGTGGAGGCCGAGGACGCGCAGGGGAATTGGAAACGCGTAGTGGAGGACATGGGATTTCCGGCGGGACTGGCGCGGACGATGGTGGCGGACCTGACGGGGAAAATTCCGGTGGGCACCCGACGAATCCGAATCGTGTCGAATTTGAAGATTTACTGGGACGCGGTGCGCATTGACCAGACACCGCCGGTGGCAGGGATCAAGGTGGAGGAGGTGCCGTTGGCCTCGGCGTCGCTCGCGTTCCTGGGCTATCCGAAAGAGATTCGGCTGCAGCCGGCGAGCGACACGGTGTATTCGTATTCGCATCGAAGCCCGACGGGGCCGTATGCGCGGGCTGCGGGAAACTACACGCGGTACGGAGACGTGAAGAATCTGCTGGGCGCGGCGGACGATCAATTTGCGGTGTTCGGATCGGGCGAGGGGGTGGAATTGGAGTTTGATCCAGCAGGGCTCCCGAAACTGCCCGCAGGTTGGACACGCGATTACTTTTTCTACGCGAACGGATTCGAGAAGGATTTTGATTTTTATGCCGCGTATGCGTTTACGGTGGAACCTTTGCCGAGGCATGGATTGGTCTCCTATCCCTACGAAGCGGGGAGAGAGTATCCGCTGGACGAGGAACATTTGAAGTATCAATTCGAATACAACACCCGCTCGCGATCGGATCGCCTGCCGGGGAATTTGCGTTACACGTATTCAGCGCCCGAGTGAGGAGCAGCCGATGGGGAGAACGGGGGTCGTCACGATTCGAGACGTGGCGCGCGAGTGCGGCTACTCTGCCTCCACCGTTTCGATTGTTCTGAATGGCGCGCCGTTGTCGCGCTACATTCCCGCTGATACGAAGGGAAGAATCGAGACCGCGGCGAAGCGGATGGGGTACCGGCCGAATCCGCTCGCGCGGTCGCTGCGGAGCCAGCGGTCAAACATCGTCGGGGTGATGGTGATCGACATCACGGATCCATTTTGCACGCCAATTTTGCGCGGGCTGGAAAATGCTCTTTATCAAGCGAGCTACCTTTCCCTGTTGGCCGATGCGCACAACGAGCCGCACCGGTTCGAACGCTACCTGGAAATGCTGCTGGATCGGCGCGTGGAAGGATTGGTGGTGATCGCGAACTGGCTGGTGACGGACATCAAGTTGCTTGCGGACCTGACGGAATGCCAGGTGCCGACGGTGATCGCGGGGCGGAGTTTCGAAAACCATTCGGTCAGCACGGTTTCCGTGGACAATGAAAGCGGCGCGAGCATGGCGCTGGAGCATCTTTACCGGCTGGGGCACCGGGAGATTGCATTTTTGCGCGGGCCGAAGGCGCTTTCGAGCAGCGGGCAGCGTTGGAAGGGAATTCGCGCGTTCGCGCAGTCCGCGGGATTGCGCCTGGATTCCAAAAAGATTCTTGAATTGCCGCAATCGCTGGATCCGAATTCGAGTTTTGAGGCTGGGGCGCAGTTGACGGGAGAATTGCTGCGCCGGGGGAAACCCTTCACGGCTTTGATGGCTTATGACGATGTGACAGCGTTGGGCGCGTTGCGCGCACTGAAGAAAAAGGGATTGCGCGTGCCGGAGGATTGTTCGGTGCTCGGATTTGATGACGTGGCGCAGGCGAGTTTATCGGTGCCTTCGTTGACGACGGTGCGGCAGCCGATGGAAGCGATGGGCAGCCTGAGCGCGGGAATGGTTCTGGAAGCAATCCAGGCGATGGATGAGAAGAAGGATATTCCGGTGGCGCGGAAAAAAATCCCCGCAGAGCTGGTGGTGAGAGAGTCGACGCGCGCCTTGAAATAGAAAGTAGAAAAGCCAAAAGCTTTACCACAGAGGGCACAGCGGAAGAGCACAGAGATCACAGAGTGGTGCGGCGATTATTTTTTGGGAGCGGGAGTGAAGGCGTCGGGGGGATCCAGATAGCCTTGTTGCCAGAAGGCTTCGCCTTTCAGTTCGCCTGATGCGAGTTTCTGGATGTTCGCGGAAGTTGCGGCGGCAATGCCGCCATCGGCCGCGTCGAAGATTACCACCACGCCTTCGAGTGCCGGATTTGCAGCGGATCCCTCACGAAGCCCCTTTTCAAATAGCGCAAGGCAATAATTGCTGCGGGCGGTTGGTCCGGTCTCTTTCAAGTTCTGGGAAAGCAGTTGCACGGTGAAGATTTTCACCTTTTTTCCTTTGAGCGGGGCCCAATCGCCGGGGAAATCGCCGGTTTCTTCGCGCTCGATGCGGAAGCCGGTGAATTTTTCTTCCGGGCCGGGTGCGGAGGATTGCAATCTGCCGGCGAGGCCCTCGGGCAGCTCGACGGAATTTTTGCGGACGAAGCCGCGCGAATCGCCGGAGATGGTGATGTGAATCCACTCTCCTTCTTCATCCAGGAATTCAAATTCATCGTCGGCGGAGGCTTCGAAGAGGATGCGTGAGCTCTCCGCATTCTTTGCGTAAATGGGAGTGCGGGATTTCCTGACGACGACCAGATTTCTTGGGTGGGCTTGGGTGTGCTGGAGTTCCTGGAGATTCTGAAGTTCGGCGGTGAGTTGTTGAACGCGCTTTTCGGAAGCGATGCGCTGATTGCGAAGCAGGGCGATTTCGTCGGGCTGCTGCGCGGCTTGAGGAAGGGGCGCGGCCATGGTGGCGGCGGTTCGGGCGCCGGAGAGATCGAGCTTGGGTTGCGGCGCTTGCGGTGCATGGGGAGTCGGGGAAGCGGACGAAACGGGCTTGCCGGTGAGCTTCTCTTCGAGGCGGTCGAGAAAATCAAGTTCGAGCCGGCCGTTGGAAGGCAGGACCTGATATCCGGACTTGGAAACGTCGCGATCGGCGTACCACGCGGTGATTTTTGCGGACAGGCGAACGATAGTGCCGCCGGAGTCGCCCGGGAGCAACTCGATGGAAAATTGATAGAAGCCGCGTTCGTAGCGGTCGAGAGGCTTGTCGGGTGGCGCGACAAAGCCATCGAGCACGGGAAGTTTCTGGCCGGAATAAGCTTGCAGATCTTTCAAGGCTTGCTCGACTTGTGGGCGAGGCATGGCGAAATTTCTGGCGTAGGGAATCGCCTGAGCGGGAGTTTCGCGGGCCGGGGAAGCCAGGCCAACAAAGCAAAGTAGAATTTTTGCAAAACGAGACGCGGGGAGGCTCAAGGCAACTGCTCCAGAAGTTCCTGGGGAAGCCAACCGCGCTGGCCATCGGGTGTTTCCACTCCCAGCCAATGCGGAGTGACGATGAGGATCACAACGTCGGTGAAGGCAGAGAGGGTCTTGAGGGTCGCGGCGGACTGGAACGGCGCGGCTTTCAAGTCGGCGCCGGGCGATTTGACGCGGCGCTCCAGCTCGTGGTGCAGGGCGTTGACCTGCTGTTCGAGGTCTTTTAGCGCGGTCTGGGCATTGCCGATCCGGGCGGTTTCGTCTTCGCGCTGGCGAATCACGGATTGGCGGACGAGCTCGGCGCTGGTCTGGCGGCGCCGGGCGTCAGCGGCCTGGGCGGCAGCTTCCTGAAGAGTTTCGAGCTGATCCTTGATCTCTTTCATTTCGCTTTTTTCAACCGTTCCATCGGATGGATGAAAGACGCGGTGGGCCGTCTCCTGATAGATGGCGTCGATTTTCACGCGGGTACGATTCGCGTCGACGGGAATGAGGACAAAATGAACGGCGATAGTGCCCTGGTCTCCCGACTCCAGGAAGTGGCGCGGCGCGATGGCGTTTTTGCGAATTTTGAAATAGACGTCGCCGGGGCCTTGCCAGGGATCGAAAAGAGGAGAGGAGTCCACTGCTTCCGCGCCGTTCAAGATTGGTTCCTTATCGAAAATCAGGGTGCCATGGATGACTTGATCGTGGACGACGAATTGAACAGCCTGGCGAACTTCTTCGAGGGAACCGAAAAATTCGCGGACGAGGCCAGGAGTGGTGAGAGTTTCTTTCGCTCCGCCCGCTACGGGGAGGAGCAGCAGCATCAGGGCCAAAAATGCGGCGATTCGAATGAGGACGGGGAGTCGAGAAGCCGGGTCGCGCGGAACTTTATTTCCAATCCACATTTTTGATCTGCCTATTGTGTTACCTCCAAGGGTGGGGTTGTGTCAAATCCAGCATCGCGCGGACAGAAGGTGGGGGAGACGGATCAGTCCGGTACCAGAACTGCATTTGTAAAATATTTTTCAAATGATTGTAAGAAATCTCTTGCATTCATGGCGGAGCTGGGAGTAGCATCCGCATCGGTTCAGGGACTGAAGGTCGCGCGTCGCTCTCTTGACGGAGAGGCAACACGCGGTTTTCGGAAGTTGGTTTGGAGCGAATCGGCCGAATGTGGGAGTTGGCGCTGTGGGAGCGCCAGCGAGCTGTTTTGCCTGAAGCACTCTTTCCAAATACCCTTCACCCAAACTGAACGCGACCCGATCGCGTTGTCTACTCAGCGTTTCGCGCAACGTAATTGAGGAGGCAGTATGGATGTCTGGGGTGGTATTGGGGTGAGCCGGATTGCGAGCCGTCCGGTAAAAACTCTTTTGTATGTTGCAGCGGTCCTCGGAATTTTCTTCTCGACCTGCAGTCCAGCCAACGCCCTTCCCGCATTCGCAAGAAAATATGGCATGCCGTGTTCTTCGTGCCATGAGGCGTGGCCGAAGCTGAGCCCGTTTGGGCAGCAGTTCAAAGACAACGGATATCAGATGGGCAACGACCGCGATGCCCCCATCTTCCAGAGTCCGGCGTACTGGCCGGTAACCTTCCGCATTACGCCGCAGTGGCACCGCGAGAGCACGAACAAGGCGGCGGTGGACCAAACGGCAACAGGAGAAGCGCAGGTTACGACACATGGCTTCGACTGGAGCGGGCTGGATTTTCACACCGCGGGAACGCTCGCCAAGGACTTCTCGTTTTATGTCCTGCCGTCTTCAGATAACACCGGAGCATTTCACTTTGAGGCGGTGTGGGCTCGACTGGATAACATCGCGGGAAGCTCGTGGCTCAACATTAAGTTGGGAAAATTCGAGCTGGATAACCTGTTGTCGGAAAAGCGGATTCTAACGTTGACCAGCATTTCCGGTGTCTATACCAACTACCATTTTCAGCCAATGTACCAGCCGGGCGTTCCGGAAAATCCCAACTTTGTGTTTGGGATTGGGGACAACCAGGTTGGCGTCGAGTGGCTGGGACATTCGAAGGATGACCGGACGCGCATTTCGGCTTCGCTGCTGAGCTCCAATGATGGTTCACCCGGTTTGCCGACGAGTCGCGGCTATGACGGATTTTTCGCCGCCAGCCGCGCGTTTCAACTTGGCAGCCTGGGTCTCCAGCGTGTTGGTGGATTTGCCTATATCGGCGAAGCACCAACGTATTTCCAATACACCAGCGGTGGCCCAGGCAATCCTGTTGCTGGAACAGGAATCGGCAACAAGGGTTACCAACGCTACGGCCTGATTGGAATGTGGTACCTCAAGAAATTTGATATCACGACGATTTATTTCCACGGCACAGACAGTGCCTGGCTAGCGAGTAATACGGCTGCGTTACCGGGGGCAACTTTGCCGGTGGGCGCGCACTCGCCTTCCTGGAACGGCGGACTGTTTGAGAGCCATTACAACCTGAACCCACAGCTAATTTTCATCAATCGCTATGAGCTGGTACGGATGTCGCAGCAGGCATTCACCGGCGATGGCGTCACGCCAGCAAACCCCGCTAACCTGGGCAACACCGACGTGCTGACTTTTGGCATGCGTTATTACCCGTTCATTTCCAGCCGGGCGGGCTTCGCCTACCATGCGGAGTACGCCATCATCCGGCAACGCGGCGCGTCGCCCGTCACAGCCACAGACTTGACCAGCAGCAGCCTGCTGCTGGGAATGGACTTTGATTTCTAAGGGAGAACATATGCGGAGGATCAATTTTGCACGAATTGCCGTGATCGTTGTCCTCGCAGCCGCTCTGCCGGTGCTTGCGGCGGCGCAGCAGATGGAATCCCGCATCGGAAACCTTACGGGACATTCCGAGGCCGGGCGGCAACTGTACTACCGTTACTGCTGGGGGTGCCACGGAGCCCGCGGCAACGGCGACGGCGAAAATGCGCCGTACTTGAACATACTGCCACGCAATTTTGTGATCGGTGCGTTCAAGTGCCGGTCCACGCCCACAGGGACGCTGCCTTTGGACTCGGATCTGTTCAGTACCCTGAAGCGCGGAATTAACTTCACCAACATGCCGAACTGGTCGGCGTTGACCGATCAGCAGCGCGCCGACCTGGTCGCTTTCATCAAAACGTTCTCACCGCGCTGGAAAACCGAAAAGCCCGGGGATGCAATCCAGGTTCCGGCGGAGCCCGCGCTGTCCGTTGCCAGCATCAAGCACGGCAGCGAACTGTTCCAGAAACTGGAATGCTGGAAGTGCCACGGCCAGGAAGGCCGCGGCGATGGGCCTTCGGCATCCACACTGACCGACAGCAACGATCAGCCCATACGGCCCTACAACTTTACTTCCGACAACCGTTCGAAGTGCGGACGGACAAATCAAGACCTCTACAAAATTTTCATGACCGGTTTGGACGGCACGCCAATGCCTTCGTTTGCGGACGTGATCAAGCCGGAAGACGCGTGGGATCTGGTGCATTTCCTGCGCACCCTGCAATACAACAACAAAAGCCCCGAGCTGACCTTGTGGCTGAGCACCAAGGAAGGCGCGGAAATTGTAAACGCCAAGAAGGTGCAAAACACCTACACCGGCTCCGGAGTGAAACCGTAATTTAGCGTTCCAACTTCGGGAGGAGGATTCGAATGAGTACGAAGCACGTAGTGATGGCAGGAGCGGTGATGCTGGCAGCTTCGGCTGTAGCGTTGGCGGGTCCTGCCGGCGGCACTGTCAGCGGGAAAGTGACCTATGAGGGTACGCCGGCCAAGATGAAGCCGATAGATATGTCGAAAGAGCCGTCTTGCCAAAAAATGTACACTACACCACCAACCGTGGAAACAGTCGTGACTGGATCGGGTAACAGTCTTCAGGATGTGGTTGTGTACATCTCCGCTGGGGCCCCAGACGAAGCCGCGCCATCAACCGCGGCGGTGTTCACCCAAAAGGGCTGCCGGTACATTCCGCACATCCTCGCATTTCAAGTCAATCAGGAAATCAAGATCGTGAATGAGGATCAAACCTCGCACAACATTCACCCGCTGCCGAAGCTGAACCGGGAGTGGAACAAGTCGCAGCCTCCGGGAACGCCGGCAATTAGCGAGAAGTACGACAAGGCGGAGTTTATTCCCGTGAAGTGCAACGTGCATCCGTGGATGCATGGAAACTTCGCGGTGTTGAAGAACTCCCACTACGCCATAACGGGTGACGGCGGCGCGTTCAGCCTGGCGAATCTGCCTCCCGGCAAGTACACGGTGACCGCGTGGCAGGAATCCTACGGCGATCAATCGCAGGAAGTGACCATCAGCGGCAGCGAAACCAAGACGGTGAACTTTGTTTTCAAGGCCAAGCCCTATTGATGTACGGCTTGGCAGTTCTTTTTCAATGGTCAGCGTGTTCGGGCAAGCGCACCCAACGCAATGAATCGCAGTTGAAGTGGGCAAAGGCGGAGAACTATGGGCAAATTTCTTGCGGTAACTATCATTGTGATCGCGATTGCCTCGGCGATTCCCGTGGTGATGCACACCTGGGAGCCGCCGGCGGATATTTCGACCCATGGGCACCTGATCGACAGCCAGAGGGATGACACCATGATCGAGGCCGGTGTGTCGTTCCTTGCGGCGCAGATACTGCTAGCCATATTCATCTGGCAGTTTGCTGGGTCGAGGGGCGAGGGAAAGAGGAAAACTTTCCCGGGCGGAGCCAAAGGGCTGGTGGGCGCGGCGCTTGTGCTGGTCGGTGCGGAAGTGCTGGCCCTTGGAGCGTTCGGCACGAAGGCTTGGGCGACAGTATATTTCACGCCGCCCAAGGCAGATGCCATGCCGATCCAAGTGCAAGCCGGACAATTTGCTTTCTACTTCCGTTATCCCGGACCGGATGGCAAGTTTGGTCCGATCCATCCCGAAATGATCAATGAAGGGACCCAAAACCTGTTCGGTCTGGATCCCGAGCATGACGTCGAGTCGCGGGACGATATCGTGACCGCGGAGATGGCCATTCCCGTAAACAAGGAAATCCATCTGCTGATGCACGCGAAGGACGTGAGTCATTCTTTCTATGTGCCGGCGCTGCGCGTCCACCAGGATTTCGTGCCGGGGCTGGATTTATCGCTGCATTTCACGGCCACGCAGATCGGCAAGTATGAGATCGTCTGCTCGCAGTTGTGCGGGCTGGGCCATTACAACATGAGGGCGTACCTGGAAGTAATGTCGCAAGCGGACTTTGATGAGTGGAAAAAGAAGCAAGCAGCCGCGCAGTAGATAGGCACGTCAGGTCAGGTCAGATGGGAGCAAGTTCCGGCGGTGACTTCTATTTTCGGGTGAGGTGAGCAAATGCATGAAGTATCAGCAGCCCCAGCAGCGCATCACGGTCCTCCGACGACGTTCATCCGGAAGCATGTTTTCAGCACGGATCACAAAGTCATCGGCATCCAGTATTACCACCTGGCGTTGGTGGCGGTGGTGGTGGGCATGGTGCTGTCCTGGCTGATGCGCATTCATCTGGGATGGACCAATGCGGCGATTCCTGGGCTGCAGACGCTCTCTCCAAACGGCGCTCCTGGAGGAGTAATGACGCCGGAGTATTATCTGCAATTAATGACCATGCACGCCACGATCATGGTCTTCTTCGTGCTGACTACGGCGCCGTTTGCGGCGTTCGGAAATTATTTTCTGCCCATCCAGACGGGCGCGGAAGATATGCCGTTTCCGCATTTCAACATGATGTCGTTCTGGGTGACGCTGACGGGCTTCCTGGTTCTGGTAAGCGCCTTCTTCGTGAGCGACGGCCCACCACTAGCCGGCTGGACTTCGTACGCTCCGCTGAGCGCGATCGGAAAGGCGGCTGGGCCGGGGCAAGGCGCGGGGCAGGTAATCTGGGCGACGGCGCTGGCCATCTTCTGCGTTGGGCAATTGTTAGGCGCGTTGAATTTCATCTCCACGGTGCTGGATATGCGGTGCAAGGGAATGACCTTGAGCCGCTTGCCGGTCAGCGCGTGGGCGTGGTTCATCACATCCTGCATGGGGTTGACTGCGTTCGCCGTGCTGATGCCGGCGTGCATCCTGCTGATTCTGGATCATGTGGCAGGGACGAGCTTCTTTATTCCTTCTGGCCTGGTAATCAACGATCAGCTGATACCGCATTCCGGGGGTTCCACGCTGTTGTGGCAGCATCTGTTCTGGTTCTTCGGGCACCCGGAGGTGTACATCGCCATCGTGCCGGGGATGGGGATTGTCACCCATGTCCTGGTCACCAATATGCGGCGTCCGATGTTGAGCATGAAGGCGATTCTGTATTCGATGTGGGCGCTGGCGTTTCTGAGCTACATGGTTTACGGGCACCACATGTTTGTCAGCGGCATGAATCCCTTCTCTTCGCTGGCATTCTCGTTTCCCACTTTGATGATCACCATTCCATCCACGATTGTGGTGCTGATCTGGATCGGGAGCCTGTATGGCTCGCAACTGCGGATCAATACGGCGTCGCTTTTTGCGCTGGGGTTCATTTCGATGTTCGTCAGCGGAGGGGTCAGCGGCTTTTTCCTGGCGCAGCCCTCGATCGATATCATGCTGCACGCGACATACTTTGTGGTGGGTCACTTCCACATGGTGATGGGCGTCGCGGCCATGTTCGGGATCTTCTCCGGAACGTATTTCTGGTTCCCGAAGATGTACGGACGAATGATGGATGAGACACTGGGGAAGATTCACTTCTGGCTGACGTTTGTGGGGACGTATTGCATCTTCATGCCATTCCACTATCTTGGTTGGGCGGGCAACGTGCGGCGCTATGCAGCGTTCACGGACGATTACCTGAAGCCGCTGATCCCGTTGCATCAATTCATTTCCGTCGCAGCTCTGTTCACGGGCGCGGTCCAGCTGATTTTTCTCTACAACTTCATCGTCAGCAGATTCCGCGGAAAGCCGGCGCCACCGAATCCCTGGGAAGGCACCTCGCTCGAATGGATTATGCCTTCGCCGCCGCCCTGGAACAATTTTGGCGGCAAGGACCCGGTGGTCTATCACGACGCCGAGCAGTACGGAGTGAAGACGGCGTCGGGCGCGGACTACATCATGCAGAATTCACCGGAGCAAGCTTTGCCCGGCGGGGACGGCGATTGATCGCGGACACAGCGGACGCGCGA
>Ga0209166_10002578_pt1 | contig 13566 bp, 18 predicted proteins | sample Coa_R1_3_FD_187151 | JGI IMG/M metagenome (GOLD analysis project Ga0209166, IMG submission 187151) | Surface soil microbial communities from Centralia Pennsylvania, which are recovering from an underground coalmine fire - Coalmine... | ecosystem: Environmental > Terrestrial > Soil >... | reverse complement strand
TCGGGCAGAAATTTCAAGGCGACATGACGCCCAAGGCTGAGGTCTTCGGCCTTGTAGACAACACCCATCCCGCCGCCGCCGAGTTTTTCCAGGATGGAGTAGTGTGCGATGGTCCGGCCAATCATGAGTGCCGCAGGAACTCCGGGTGGCCGTATGTTAGGGCGCTATTAAACGCAAGTCAAAGCCTTATGGTGTTCAAGGCGAAAGCGATAGTTCTCAACGAGTGGTCGGCAATGCGGAAGTAATCCGTTTCACCTGTCACGCGGCCCGTTGGCGGCGATTTTTCCGCTGTTCCCTCGCCGCTTCCAGCTTCCGATCCCACTCGGCCTGAATCTCGCGCTGATGCCCGGCGAGCATGTCCCTCGGCGTGATGCATCCGATGGCGCTGTCCAGACGAACGTTGTTGTAATGCTCTACGTAACCCTCGACCAGACCGCCGCGCATCTTCGAGCGACAGCGGCGTCCCGGCCGAATGCACCCCCTTTGAGTGAATGGAGGTCGTGCCAGCCGTAGCAGCGCTTAAGTCGCTTGGGCAGGGGATAAAGAGAAGAGTGACCCACCCTAGGGGCGAGGCGAAGCCCACATCAAAGATAGGTTTTTCCAGCGGTGAGCAGGAAGCGGCTGAAATGTTGGTAAAGGAGCAGGCGAGGATGGGAGTCGAATGCATGCGGAACGGTAGCATGGGTTTATTCGATCGGTAAAGTAAGAAACATTAAATGGCCGATTTTCGGGATTGAACGGGGATTAAAAGCATTGAATGGGACGCTTCCAAGGCAATCGCCGCGTCTCCTGCGCACTTGTAATCAGCGAAAACCGGGATGGCGACCTGGACAGTTGGCCGTTTACAACGATCAATCGTCGTCGTGTTCCTGCCTGATTCTGATCCTTGACCGGAGAAGTTCGACCGAGACGTGCGTCCGTTCGCACAGTGGACTCAGAATATCTTCTAGATTGTCACCGTCGAGCGTAAGCCGCTCGGTCTGGCCCTGCCAATAGATCACTACGTCCGCACGGCGATGGCCAAGGAACACGACCTCGACGTTTCGCGGATACTCGCCTCGATAGGATTCGTGTTCACTTTCGTATTCGCCCCCGTCGTCGTCTTCGTCATCATCATACTGCGGCCTTACCACTACAACCGAACGAGTCTCGGTGTAGGGCTGCGAAGCTCCGCCTGGGTCCGGGTATTCGGATCGTTGCAGGCGCGACAATTCCTTCGGATTGATACTGACGGAATTGATATGAAAGGTCAGAAGCGTCTCGGCGGGGAGGACGATCTCCCGTTTGCCGGTCAAATAAGCTACCGTGGTGCCTGTACCCGCACCGGCAGCCGCGCCGATGAGCGCGCCCCTGCCGCCGCCCGCTGTGCCTCCGAATGCGGCACCCGCTCCCATTAGACCGCCGATAATGAGCAGGTTCGACTTGGCATGCGAGTCGGCCTTAATGCTGAGATCATTAGTCTGCATGGGGTAGCGACGCGAAGGGGTCTCGACGGTTTTCAAAGTTAGCATGATTGCCGCCGGACGCCTGAGGCGACCCGAACTCACGACTTCACGTACTTGACCGGTTACTCGCGCACCCTTTTCCGCAACAATCCGGTCGTTCACAAGCAGCGGTGATTCCAAAGTAGCCGTAAAATTGTCGCCATTTTGCGCACTTCCGGTGCTGAGCGCATGGTTCAAACGAACAGAAACGGTTGTGTGGGCCTGCGCCAGCGCACTTCCGGCCACTGCCACCGCAAGCGCCAGGCTCAGCGAACACCGACCTAGCAGGTTTTTCATGGGTTTCTCCAGTTTAGGGACGAACAACAGTTGTATTCAGTTTAGGGACACTCTCCAGCGCGAGGCCAGCTTTTTCGGGGAAAGTACTATTTATCCTTTGGAACGTGCTACTAAGCGATGCGAATACTCGCGCCAGACCATTCATTGCGCCGACGCAATAGCCAACGCTATGATGCATTAAGCCCGACGGCTGGTACGAGGTGAACTGTGATTCAGCGAATAATCGCGTGGATGATGGCTTTTGCGATCATTATTGCGCCAGTCGTAGGCAGCCAGCAAAAAGAAAAAAGATCAGAAGTGGAGCGGCTTGAGGAGTGCGGCACGGTGCTCAAAGAAGTCCTCGACATGCCGGATGATATCCCTTCAGATCTTCTGGACAAAGCCGAGTGCGTGATTGTCATTCCCTCGGTAATCAAGTTCGCGTTCGGTTTCAGCGGAAATTACGGTAAAGGCGCGATGACGTGCCGCACGGGCGAGCACTTCACGGGTCCCTGGAGCGCACCCGCGATGATGCGCCTGGAAGGTATTGGCATCGGGTTCCAGATCGGCGGCCAGGCGACAGACTTCATCATTCTGGTCATGAATCCCAGGGGCGCGAAAGGGCTCCTGAAGAGCAAAGTGAAGCTGGGTGCGGACGCATCTATTGCCGGCGGTCCCAAAGGCCGGGACGCCGCCGCTGCCAGCGACTTCACCATGCGCGCTGAGATGCTAAGCTATTCCCGTTCGCGGGGATTGTTCGCTGGAGTTTCGCTAGAAGGTTCAACGCTGCGCCAAGATAACCGAGCCAATGAAAATGTGTATGGACGCAAGACTGAGGCGGAATCCATCGTCCGCAAAAGTGGTGTGGGGGTACCGCTTTCGGGGCGCGCCTTCGTAACGCTACTCAACCGCAAGTCCCCCAAAAACCTGTCGGATCCCGAGTCCCTGAGGGATTAACTCTAAAGGTGGACTCTGGATCGCCGATTCCATTCGCTAAATATCCGCTCTCTACGGTTTCGGACGTGCACATTCAGTTTTGCCCTTGGTGTGGCGTCAGACTGAAGGAGTTTTATCGGGATACATATCAGGAATTGGACCGTTCAAACCTGAGAGTTCCGACCTGAGAATAGCATCGCCTCTGCTGATCGTTTTATACGGGGCGCGCCAGCGTTCTACCGAAACTGGTAAAGCATTTACCTGATGGTCTCGAGCAGGCTAAGACCGCAGAGTCGATCCGCGCCTTAATTCATCTGGATTTTGGGTGGGAAAGACGTTTTGTGCAGGGATTAGTTTGTTCCCCCGCCGGTCCCTCATTACGTTCAAATTCAAAGGAGAACATCCGTGAAAGACACCGAAAAGTTGTCTGTGCTCGAAGACTGTTCAGATCGCAGGAAATTTCTAAAGAGGGCGGGTTTTGCCGGGCTAGGAGTGGCCGGCTCGACCTTCCTGGGAGGCGCGGCGGGCGGTTTGCTGTCCGCGTACCCCGCAGCCGCACAAGAGGCCGGCGTTCAGAACTTTGCCGGAGTGTTTGGAACGCTGAGCGCCACGGACACCGCGGTTCTGAATTTCGCCCTGAACCTGGAATATTTGGAGGCCGAGTATTACACGAAAGCAACGACCGGCAAGACGCTGGAGGAAATTGGGATGCCGATCAATGGCGTCGGGAAAACGGGTCCGACGCTGGGGGGACAGAAGATCAACTTCACGGAGATCGATAAAGACGGCGACGACCCGAAGTTGTTGGCCATCGCCCAGGAGATCGCCAAGGACGAGCAAGAACACGTGCGCTTTCTACGCTACGCGCTGGGCGACAAGGCCATTGCCAAGCCAGAAATAAATCTCAATGCGCTTGGGCAGGTAAGCAACACCAGCCAGTTTCTGCTGGAAGCGCGAGCCTTCGAGGACGTCGGCGTCAGCGCGTACGGCGGAGCCGCTCCCTTGATTCAGAGCAAAGCGGTACTGGGCGTGGCGGCCCGCATCGCGCTGACGGAAGGCGAGCACACGGGAAATCTTCGCCTGCTGGTGGCGCTCTACGGGGTGAAGACCTTCCCGTTGGACAGTCAAGACATCGTACCTCCTCCTTCAGGTACGGAATACTTCAGCAACAACTACCAGGGCCTTACGATCGTTCGGACCCCAAGCCAGGTGCTGGCCATCGTGTACGGAAGCTCGAAGCCCGGCACAAATCACGGCGGGTTCTTCCCGCAAGGGGTGAACGGCGCAATTACCACGGTGTAGCGTTTATCGCAGACGGAGCGTCTTGCGTGGAGGTGCCACCTTTGAACGCGTCAAAGGTGGCACCTTTATTTTCGCGGCGTTATCCCCACGGCGGATCGTTTACCGTAAGGTCCGGACGGAATCGTTACACGCAGCGATTGGCTTTGTTGGACCATTCGAGCTGGATGGTGTAGGCGCCGAGGGTGCGGGTTTGCCAGGCGCAGATGTCGCCAATTTCGCCGTTGTTGTCGTCGTACCAGCCCTGGCCGGGGATGGGATCGGTGATGGCTTCGCAAAGTTCGTGGGAGCTGGTGGAGGTAAGGGCGTCAAAGGCATCGATGCCGCCGAGACAGCCGGCGCAGCCCGGGTAAGGCATCACGGCGTAGAAGATCTGGCTGCCGATGGCGTCGTGATAGCCGCAGAAAACTTTGCAGGAGGCGCTGCCGCCCTGGGTGACGGTGACCCCGGGGGGCAGGAAGAAAAAGTAGAGGGTATTCGGGTTGGCCACAGGGAGCGAGCCAGCCGAGATTTGCTGCTGCAAGAACGTTTGGATGGCGGAGTCGTCGACCGTTCTGCCAGGGGCGGGGGTAGCGAGGGAGACGGTGCCGATGCGCGAGCCGTGAGCGATTTTTAGATTAGGAACGCTGTATTCGCCGAGTTGGTCGAGGAGCTGACTGGTGAGAATGAAATCGAAGAATTGATTGAGTTTGGGAAGAAGCGCGTTTTGGGGAGCGTGATTCCATTCGGCGCCCCAGAAGATGGTGAAAACCTGGACCGAGGTGAGCAAGGGGCCATTGCGGTAGGTGAGTTTGGGGGGCGTCTGTGGAGCGGCTGCCTTGGCTTTGCCGGGATGGAGGGGAACGATGCGGATGGGGTGGTCGGGCTGGTACAGCCCGGTTGGACGATCTTTGGAAGTCTTTGGATGCGGTTTTGACGGCATGGTCGGCTCCTCAGGACAAGAGGGCTGAGGACAGAAAGTTAACGGACGGCGGGGGAAATGTAAATGGCCGGGGCGGGCGAATCTCGCAGGCGGACCTATCTAGCGGAGAGGCACCGGGCGCGATGGCCAGAACGATTCTTAACCAGCACATAAATATACACTTAGCTGTTTTTCAGCTGGAGAGACAAGCTCGATCCGGGGTCGGCGGAAAAGTAGCTATTGCGATACTGTCCGGAGGTTACGCTGCACTTCCGACCAGTAGTTTTGGGGGCCTCCAGGCAGATAATCTGAAGGGGACGCGAGAACCCCATTTCCAGCACCTGGGAGAGCCAACTTGTTCTGCGATCGATGTGGCCTGAATTTCCTGCCCAAGCAGTCGGTGTGCACGCGCTGCAACACCTCGGCAACCCGGCACTGGTTTCAGCTGATGAGCCTGATGACGCTGCTGCTGGCGCTGGGATGCAATGCCATGGTGGCGCTGGTGCTGCTGCCGCGACTGGCGGTGAGCAGCCGTTCACCGTTGTTTCGCGGATGGATGTGGTTTGATCACAAGGCAGCGCTTTACGGGTGGGTACCGATCGCAGCCGGACTGCTGGCGTGGGACTACCTGGTGTGGAAGGAAGCGCGGCCGAAAGTGCGCGGCTGGTTTACGCGCAAGCTGCTGACGCTGTCGCTGGCAGCGGGAGTGGCGCCGATTCTGCCATGGTGGATACCGGCCGGGGCGCCGCCGGGGCAATTCCTGTCGATGATCGGGAAATATCCAGGTCTGCCGGTGCTGTTGGCCTGGGGCGTCGTATTGATTGTGCTGGTATTGTTGTGCGCGGACGCGGAGTCACGCGATTACCTGCTGGGGCACGGCAAAGTACTGAGCGTGGTGAGCACCGGGCTGCTGTTCCTGGTGCTGGCGATGACGATGCTGGGCTGGGCGGTGACTTCCTAAGAATATTAAGCGCAGGCGGGCAGGCCGAGAATTGGTTCCCAGGGCAACCGAAGATGCACAACTTCCGGATTAAAAATGCAGGAGTTCCTGAAAAGTAATACACGGTTTTTCCTCAGTGCGTACATGGAACACTGTATGCGATTTCGCTTGCCGAATGAAGCGGTTAAGTTTCAAATGTGGACGGTGCATTTGGCGCGTGTCCCCGAGCGTCAACATTTGTTTCACAGGGCTCTTCTGCTTTAACCTGTACCGTGAGCGCGAATGGCACGGGACAGGTCGAGCTTGCGCCCAGACAAGTCAGGAGAGAAAAAGAGATGGCTTCCAAGATATTGATAGTGGATGACCATGAAGTGGTACGTCAGGGCATCAAGACTATTTTGCGGTCGCGGCCACAATGGGAAGTGGTGGGCGAAGCGGTCAACGGACGGGACGCCATCGAGAAAGCGAAGAACCTCGATCCGGATGTGATTATCATGGATATCACCATGCCGGAGATGAGCGGGATTGAAGCCACGCGGGAAATCTCCAAAATGAAATTGCGGTCGGCGGTGCTGGTATTCACCATGCACGAGTCGAAGAATTTAGCGACTACGGTGCAGGAAGCGGGTGCGCGAGGGTTCGTACTTAAGTCGCATGCCGCGAGAGATTTGCTGGAGGCCCTGGAGTCATTGATGGGCGGCGGAACGTTCTTCGGCCCGGACGCGGGAAAGGCACCGAAAGCAAAGGAGGATGCCGGGAATCGCGGGCTTCTTTTCCGAGTGGGCCTTCAATTGGGGTGGGTGTAGGACGACGGAGCAAGAACTCACAAGCCTAAAAGGGCAGCGTAGCGTCAGAGTTGTTGGGCTTCCAGGGAAAACGGCGGTCACTAAGCTCCGTGTGGACAGCAGAGGTGGATGATAGCAGTTGTACGTTGACTAGCGTGTGGAGACCCAGGCAAGCGAAGTCAAAGAGGAAAACCGTCCCAGCCCTACCGCCTCGATAAACTCGAGGGGGTATCGGCTTCCCCCTTCTACTTCGTTAGCGGAGCTTAGTAACCCGCACCGCGATATTCACAAAACAAGTTCTGAGTGACCATACGCGGAATTTTGTAGCGGCATCTGCAATGATGCTGTAGCTGCGGCCCGTCGATTCTCGAATCCCCGAACGAAGCACATACGGGTATTGCGCATTTAGAAGCATGGCGAGCGGAGCTTCGGTTAGCGCGACGGACGCCTGGCGTCGCTGGATGACGCCACCGCAGCGGCGGCCTTTTGCGGGGCCTTATCGTTCTGCGGGCCTGCGGCGGCATGGCCATTTACACCCGAGGCGGCGCTGGGATTGCCGGGTAGGGCGATTTCCAGTTTCTTGCGCAACGCGGTTTCCAGCTTATCGCGGATGTCTTTGTTTTCCTTGAGGAAGACGCGGGCGTTTTCGCGGCCCTGGCCCATGCGCTCGCCGCCGAAGCTGATCCAGGTACCGCTCTTTTCGAGTAAGCCTTTTTCGACGCCGAGGTCGATCAGGTCGCCTTCGCGGGAGATGCCTTCGCCGTAGAGAATGTCGAATTCGGCTTCGCGGAACGGGGCAGCCACTTTGTTCTTCACTACTTTGCCGCGAGTGCGCGAGCCAATGACGCGATCGCCTTCCTTGATGGCTTGAATGCGGCGAATATCCAGACGAATGGAAGCATAAAACTTGAGCGCGCGGCCGCCGGTGGTGGTTTCCGGATTGCCGAACATCACGCCAATCTTTTCGCGGATCTGGTTGATGAAAATGAGGCAGGTACGGGACTTGGAGACGATGGCGGTGAGCTTGCGCAGGGCTTGCGACATCAGGCGCGCTTGCAGACCCATTTGAGGATCGCCCATTTCGCCTTCCAGCTCGGCTTTGGGAACGAGAGCGGCCACGGAATCGACGACGACGATATCGACCGCATTGGAGCGGATCAACTCTTGCGCGATCTCCAAGGCTTGTTCGCCATTGTCTGGCTGGGAAACGAGCAGATTGTCGACGTCCACGCCGAGCTTGCGCGCGTAGATGGGGTCGAGAGCGTGCTCCGCGTCGATGAAGGCCGCGGTGCCGCCGAGTTTCTGCGCCTCGGCGATGACGTGCAGGGTCATGGTGGTCTTGCCGCCGGATTCCGGGCCGTAGACCTCCACCACGCGACCGCGTGGGAATCCTCCTACGCCCAGGGCGGCATCCAGCGAAAGGCAGCCGGTGGGGATCACGCTCACCGGCACCAGCACATCGCGGCTGCCGAGGCGCATGATGGAGCCCTTGCCGTAGGACTTCTCGATTACTGAAATTGCGGTTTCCAGCGATTTTGCTCTGTCGTCTGCCATTTCACACCTCGATGGAGGAAAATAGGAATTTTACGCTGCACGACCGCCCGCTAAGAAGCTGCGCCGGGAAAGACGCATCGCCTCTCTTGGGGACATAACGGAATGGGGAGCTTACCATTTGGTTTATGGTTGCGCTACGGTGTTTTTCCGAGGGGACAGCGGCCAGCCGGAAGGCTGCCGCCACGTGTTCCTGCGCTTGACCGCCGACCTGCAACGGGGGCTGAGATCCTTTTGACATCCTCATCGGATATCCTCAGGATGACAGGTTTCGGTTGTGGGGCAAGGGGTCATGGTCAGGCACCTGTTGAAAACGCCGGGGAGCAGAATAGTATAGAGGCGAAGAAAAAGCAAATACTTTATTAGGCCAGTTTAGGCTTTGTTGTAACTGTAAAAGCCGCGGGAGGACTTGCGGCCGAGCCAGCCGGCGGCGACGTACTTTTTTAGCAGGGGGCAGGCGCGGTATTTGGGGTCGCCGAGACCCTCGAGAAGGACGTGCATGATGTCGACGCAAACATCCAGGCCGATGAAGTCGGCCAACTCCAGCGGGCCCATCGGGTGGTTCATGCCGGTCTTCATTACGGCATCGACGGCTTCCGGGGTAGCCACACCTTCCATGACACAATAAGCGGCTTCGTTGATCAACGGCATTAGCACGCGATTGGACACGAAACCTGGGGCGTCGTTGACAGCTACCGGCTTTTTGCCGAGGCGCTCGGCCAACTGCATGGTGGCGGCGAAGGTGGCATCGCTGGTCTGCAGCGCGCGAATCACTTCCACCAGCAGCATCACCGGCACGGGGTTCATGAAGTGCATGCCTACGAAACGATCCGGCCGTTTCGTCATGGCCGCTAAGGTGGTAATGGCGATGGACGAAGTGTTGCTGGCAATGATCACATCGTCCCGCACCAAGTGATCCGCTTCGGTCAAGACGTGGCGCTTCAGATCAATCTTTTCCGGGACGGCCTCGATGACAAAGTCCGCGTTTGCAAGTGTGGACATATCGGTGACCGGAACCAGCCGACCGAGCACCTTTCCCTTCTCGGACTCGGTCAGCTTGCCTTTCCTGATTTCGCGATCGAGGTTCTTGGCGATGGTGTCCAGCCCGCGTTCGAGAAAGCGCTGCTCGACGTCGCGCAGCAGGACCTTGTATCCGGCACGCGCAAATACGTGGGCGATGCCGTTGCCCATGGTGCCGGCACCCAGCACCGCAACAGTTTTGATCGAGTCTATCGGCACATGGGTCTCCGCAGACGGGCAGCGATCAAAAGTTTACCGTTGAAGGGACAATAAAGAAAATGATAAGGCAGAGGCGCAGAGTGAACGGAGATTCGCGGAGAAGACGAGACGGCATTTACTGGGGCGGGGCGGCGTCGACGATTTCGCGGACGATTTCGCGGGCACGTTTCTCGTTAGCCGCCGACACCAGCACCCTAGTTACATCGCCGGCGGTCTCCAGGTGCATGGGAATTTCGTTTTCCTGCAAGGCAGCGGTAAGGAATTCGGCGATGCGGTCGTCGGGGCCGGACCAAACCTCCGCCGAGGGATGCAACTCGGTGGCCGAGATCATTGGCGGCGCCGCAGATATAGCCTCCTCCTGAGCGGGGATCTCCAAATCCGCAGGCTCTTCATTCAACAGTTTTTCCAAGATGGCCTGGGCCGGCGGAAAATCGCTCGAAAGCACGGACACCTCGAAGCCAAAGCGGGGCTTCCAGTCGATTGGCAAGGGATCGACCGGGGGTGCAACGTCATCGTCACCCAATGTTTTGTCGGAAAATGGGATCCCCGTCGATTCCAACTGCTCCAGCAGGGTAGCGTGCAAAGCGGGATCTTCACCCCTCCATAGCAGGACGATAGAGCCCTGATCTTCTCGAAGCGGGTAAGCTGAAGCCATGGTGGCCTCCCTTTTTAAGTATGCAGAATTCGTATGGGCTGGAACCGGCTGGAGATGTCAGTTTACTATGCTTTCGCCATCCCGAACGAGCACCGATCCGTGCGTCTTTTTGGCCCGCTAACCCGTATACAGTCTAGAATGAGCGCGACGTTTTCATTTGCGAGTGCCACTATCGGCGGGTCTTTGCGGAATGCCCTGGGGGCGCCGGCTTCCCTGCTGTTCTCGAAATTATTGATGGCGGATGACAATAAGTCCCTGGCCCTTGGGCTGAAACGCCGCGACCCGGAACTGCTCGAGGCACTAATCGAGCAGTATCAATACCGGCTGTTTCGCTATTTGGTGTACATCACCGGCCATCGTGAGCGCGCCGAAGATTTTTTCCAGGAGACCTGGATTCGGGTGCTGGAACGCGGCCACCAGTACGACGGCAAATCCAGATTTGAGGCTTGGCTGTTCTCCATCGCGCGCCACCTGGTCATCGACTGGCAGCGGCAGAAGAAAGCGCAAAGCCTCGACGCGCTGACCAATCCCGACGAAGGAGCGCCGATGGAATTCGCCGATGACGATCCTTCGCCGCTGCACCTGGTCTTGGCCAGCGAAAGCGAGGCCACCGTGCAGGCTTCACTCGAAAAGCTGCCGGCGATTTATCGCGAGGTGCTGCTGCTGCGTTTTCAGGAAGAATTGGGGTTGGTGGAAATTGCGGCGGTGCTGGAGGCCCCGCTTTCCACGGTGAAGTCGCGGTTGTATCGCGGGCTTGAGGATTTGCGGCTGTTGCTTGCGGGAGATCCAGCATGAGTCAGGATATACATGCGCATGCCGCGCTGTTGATGGCACAAGAGCGGGTGGAGGGAATTTCCGCGGCTGAGCAGACTTGGTTGCAACAACATATTGCGGACTGCGCCAGTTGCGCAGCCCGTGCCGGGGCCACCGCGCAAGCGATTCGCTCGCTGCGGGGATTGAGCGTGGCGTTACCCGCGTCGCTGGCCGGCCGCACGCAGTTCCTGGTGCAGATGCGCGCGCAACAATTGCGGGGCGAACCGCGCTGGCGGCTGGTGTGGGCGGCATGCGGGATTTCCTGGGCCTTTGGCGCGGCCACGGCTCCCTATGTGTGGCGCGGGCTCGAGTGGGCCGGGCATCGGATGGGTGTCCCGAATATTGTCTGGGAGCTTGGGTTTGGACTTTGGTGGGCGTTGCCGGCGGCGGTGGTAGCGGCCATCCTGCTGATGGATAACGCCGGACGCAGCAGCGAGTCGGCCTGGAAGCGGCAAGAGAATTAAGCGAGCGCGTCATTCGAGGGAAGAGATGATTGACGATCCACAAAGCATAAAGAGTTCGTTTAACGAGAAAATGCGTCTGATCCGTTTTCGCCGCAAGCGGGAGCGGCTGCGCTTCTGGCAAGAGTTCAAACTTGTGCCGCGCTGGCTGATCTGGACAGTAGTGGTGCTTTTCCTGGCCGCTCAAATCGTCGGGCAAATCGTCCTTCACGTCCAACTCGCGCATCATGAACAGGTTTTCTCTCCAGAATTGGACGCCGATGCTGGAGCAGCTGGAGCGGCGCTGGTGGGCATCATCACCGGCGTCTCACTGGTCTGCGCCATCATCATTTTCATGGTCGGATACGTCCATCAAGACGCCAAGCGTCGCGGCATGCACTCCGCGCTCTGGACCTTTCTGGTGATCGTGTTGATGCCCAGCTCTTTGGTTCTTGGTTTCATCATTTATCTGCTGATGCGCGAGCCACTGCCTTATAACTGCCCGCAGTGCGGGTCCCTGGTGGGGGCGCGCTTCAATTTTTGCCCTAATTGCAAATGCAACCTGCATCCGGCTTGTCCGCAGTGCAAGCGCGAGGTGGCGGAAACTGACAAGTTCTGCGCTTATTGCGGGCAGGATCTGGAGCAGGCCAAAGTGGCCGAGGTTGGCGGGCTGCCTAGCGTGTCAGGCTGAGCCAGGCGGCGAGCGCAGCGAACTTTTCGTCTTGCGTCCAGGGTGGACCGAGGGACTTGCCGAAGATTGCGATTTGCCGCTGGAGGGCGGCGGGTGACCGGCCAAGTCCCTTAGCGGCGGTGGCGAAGAGTTCCTTCTCACGGATGCCTTCCACCGGCAACTTGCAATGAGTGCACGCTGTACGCAAGGCTTGGCGAAAGAGTTCGCCGTCGGCGGTGTGAATGAGGGCGTGGGAGACGAGGATTTTCTCAAGCTCTGGGAGCGGGCGTCCGGAAGCCAGCAGCAATGCGGCGCGCGCAATCTTGAAGTCCCCTTGCGCAATCTCTTTCTGCAGTGAACGCAGCGAGGCTACCGTTAACTGCCGGGCGACAGATTGCACACGGCGAATGAACTTGATCGCATCGTGGAGCGGCATTTTCTCTGCGGTATGGTAAGGCTGGCGAAAAGTGTAGGAGAAGGTCTTCACCAGCTGGAATTTTTTGCGGTCGACCAACGCGGGCGCATCCACCGGCCCGCACACGACGACCGCAGCGGCCCAACCGGAATGCACGCGAAAGCCGATGGCAGCAATCTGCATATCCCGCCTCCGAGCGAATATTGTGCATCACTCGTAGAGTTTTGCTAATGAGAACCGACCCGAACCAAGCTAATGATATTGCGAATTACCGGGCTCTGGTACTGTATGATTTTGACGCAATGACACGGATGGACTGGGAGACGGAGCGCCGACGCCTGGCAGACTTGCACGCCAGAATGGAAGAGGCCGAGCTTGAAGAACTTGCCGCCCACGGCGAGACCTTGCGAAGAGGTGCTGCGGTCGGAGATATCCGGCGGGGATTAGACTTTTTCGAATCGTTTAGGCTTGCTTGCCCGAAGGACTGTGGACATTTCTAGACTCCGCAGGTATTCAGAGTTTTCTGGCTGATGAAAACCTGGTACGGATCGATTGGTTCTACTCGAATTTGATCGGAGGAATCAAACTTCTCGTTCGCGGCGAGGATGCGGAAACAGCTATCAAGCTACTGGAGCAGGGCACGCCCCAAAACTTTCAGGTGGATGGCGTTGGCGAATACCGGCAGCCACGGTGCCCGCGGTGCCGATCTTTGAATGTTGATCTTGATGAATTGAACAAACGCATCGCTTACGGTGGGATGCTCTTTGCGGGCATTCCGATGCCGTCAACCAATGAACATTGGAAATGCCCTTCCTGTGGTCATGAATGGGAAGACGAAGACGCTAATCACGCCGGCAATAAGGGAGAGATCGACTAGAAGCGCTCGACGGCGAGGGCCACTGCGTTGCCGCCGCCGAGGCACAGCGCGGCGATTCCGCGCTTGAGATTGCGGCGCTGCATTTCGTAGAGCAGGGTGACCAGCACGCGGGCGCCGCTGGCCCCGATGGGATGGCCCAGCGCTACAGCGCCGCCGTTGACGTTTACTTTTTCGGGGTTGAGCTTGAGCTGGCGAGTTACCGCGATGGCCGCTACAGCGAAGGCTTCGTTGAGCTCGACCAGATCCACATCTTTGTCGCGGTCCCAGCCGGTTTTGGCTAGCAGT
>Ga0209166_10002577_pt1 | contig 13567 bp, 14 predicted proteins | sample Coa_R1_3_FD_187151 | JGI IMG/M metagenome (GOLD analysis project Ga0209166, IMG submission 187151) | Surface soil microbial communities from Centralia Pennsylvania, which are recovering from an underground coalmine fire - Coalmine... | ecosystem: Environmental > Terrestrial > Soil >... | reverse complement strand
AGATCGTTGGCGGGGGTGACCACGATTTTTCGAACGATGGAGGAGCCTGCGCCGGGGACCCAGGTGGATAGATCCTGCGTCATCCGGTACTGACCATCCAGCGACCATACGTAAACGGACGGGTGATTTGCGCCCACGGCAAAAATGAAATTGCGATTGACAGCGATGCCGGTGAGCTGCGGATCGGTATCGGTGGCCAAAACCACGGTACGCTGCGGGGCTCCGGAGGCGTCATACACTTTGATCTCCGGCTGCGCCGATTCGGATACGTACACCAACCCATCGGGACCCACAGCAAGAGCTGTGGGATTGTCGATCGGAGCGCCCATCGCAGTTTGTTTTGGGCCCGCGCCGCCCCACGAACCGATCAGGCGGAGGGCGGAACTGAATTTGCGAATGCCGTAAGGATGCTTGGCGGTGGCGTAGATGGTGCCGTAGGCATCGACGGCGATGTGCAGAGATTCGCGCTCGGCGCTGAGGGCGTTGGTGCGCAATTCGCGGTGGCGCATGCCATCGGAAAAGAAAATGGCGACGGTACCGCGGCGGCCATCGGCCACATAGATAGCGGCGCCGGCATCGACTGCGATATCGGCGGGGCGGAGGTTGCTGCGATCGTCCTGGAACGAAAGGCGAGGCTCGCCGCTGGGAGAAAATTTGTGAATGAAACCGGTAGCGGCGTCGGCGATGTAGATGATGGACTCGCCGTCGCCGGCCATGGCTACAGGCTTGGAGAATTGGCCGGGGCCGTCGCCGTGGGAGCCCCAGGTATCGATGTATTGGAACGGCGGGGGAGGGATCTGTTGGGCGGCAACAGTTTGCGTGGGGTGCGAACAGGCACAGCCGAGCAGCGCAAGCATGGTGATGAAAAACGCCAACACTTTGCGCCTTAGCGTGTGCACTTCGAGGCTCGGCGTCGTCTTCACTTTGGGTTAGAAGACTTCACGGTAGCCTTGTGGACCGGTTTCCGTTCCACGTCGCCGGGCTCGCGGACGCGGCGGACTACGGTTTGCGTCATACGATAGATCCGCTCTTCCTTCGCGCCTTCCATTTGGTGAAAACGAAACTCAGGTTCGCCTTTGGGACCTTTGTCGAGGCGAATGGGCAACTGGCCGCACAGATTGTTCTCGATGAAGGCGGTTTCGTAGCGGGTGCGCTTCTGGTTCCAGGTGAAGACGCGGATCACGGTGAAATCGCAAAGTTGACCTTCGGCGTTGCGCGTCCCGGCAACCAAATACTGGGGCTGCTCGCCGGACGGAGTGGGCACACGGTTCAGCTCGAGCCAGGCGATGGGGCGAATGTTGGCGGAGGCCATGCCTTCGCGAACGGGGTCGGGAAGATCGAGCTCGACAAAGCGAGCAACCACCCAACCGGCGATGGGCACGGTCTGATCGCCCGGCTGCGTGGTGGTATTGGATTCGGAGGCGCGGGCCGAGGCTTCGCCAGGCGGGCGGGTGGCCATGCCGCGCACCAAAAACCAATCCTCCTTTTTGGCTTGCTGTGCTTCGTTATTTTCGCGTTCGTCATTGACCTGCACCCAATCGGAGACCGCACGGCCCACGACTTCCACGTGCACACCGCGGCCGAATTGATAGAGACGCGGCTGCGTGCGACCGGGTTCGACACGCAAATTGGTTTGGACTTTGGTGCGTCCACGCGCCTGCACCGGCATGGCTTTGGCGGCGTTGAGCAGCTTGACGCTGCGCTGCCACAGCGCGGGCTCGAGCAGCAGCCGGGCGTCGACCCAACCGGTGGCGCCACCCGCGGTGCGAACCTTGACGCTGTCGTTGCGGCGGGCCAGAACTTCGACGCGATCGCCGTAATGCAGAGTGTCGATGGGCTCGCGAACTTGCGCGACGCTGCTCCACAGCGTGGTGCTGCGCTCGCTGACGTAGGCTTCGCCGAGATACTCGCGCTTGGGGCGGAAGAACCAGGCGATTATGACCACTAGACAGAGCAGCGGCACGGCGACCAGAAGCTTGCGCTTCATAGGCGGGCCTCAAGGCTGGAGACGGACACCAGGAGTGAAGGGGCGTTCATGCGTTCGGTTTTTCTTTGCGACAGCTAATTGTAACCGATTCTTTGGTGCGAGCAGCGAAAGCGTGCGGGGAAGTTTCTGGTACAATGCGCGGCGGTTTACGATTTCCGTGGACGGTTAGGTCACCCCAGCGGCTCACGCACTGGGCTAACCTGTGGCGCACCTACCGGCGCTGGGCAAGGGATGCGACGCGGACCTCTGGTAAGCGGGAGGAGATTCGAGTGAAATTTTTGGATTCGCTGCGACCCGTGGGGCTGCTGGCGCTTCGGATTGCGCTGGGTATTATTTTTCTTGCGCATGGGTATCCGAAGCTGGCGCACTTGCGGGGCGGAGCGCAGATGCAGGGCTTTTTTGTGGAGCACGGCTTGCCGGGATATTTTGTTTACGTCGCCGGGGTGGTCGAGAGCTTCGGCGGCGGTTTGCTGATTCTGGGATTATTCACGCGGGCGGCGGCGCTGTTGCTGGGAATCGAAATGTGCGTGGCCATCTGGAAAGTGCACAGCACGCACGGGTATCTGGCGGTGCATGATTATGAGTTCCCACTGGCGCTGGCTGCGGCGTGTTTTGCGCTGGCTACGGTGGGAGCGGGATTGATTTCGCTAGACCAGCCGTTATTTGAAGGTGGCGGAAGAATTCGCGTGCCGCGCAATCCGAAGAAATAGCGGCCGGGGCGAACGGCGTCAGAACATTAGCAGCGGCGGCCCTTCGGGGGGCCAGGGCAAACAAGACCGCCGGCCCTCAACTGGGCTATGACGCTATGGGGGCAGAGGGCACGGAGGTGTGCACTACACCGGTCGGACCTGGCGGAAGGGCGATCCAGAGAATTACGTAGGCGATCAGACCTGTTCCGGCGAAGAGTATCGCGAGCAGCCACACGACGCGAATGATGGTGGGATCGAGATCGAAATAGTCGGCCAGTCCCGCGGCGACTCCGGCAATTTTCTTGTCGGTAGTCGAACGCACCAGGCGCTTGCGACCGCCGTATTCGCCGGTATTCACGGCGCTAGCGCCGGGCACCGGCTGCTTGGCGCCGCAGTTGTAGCAGAAATTCGAGCCGTCGGTGATTTGCCTCTGGCAATTTACGCAGACCACGGGTCACCTCCACAGTTTGGAAACCCCATTCTACTTATGGATACGAATTGAAGGCAAATAAAGTTTCCGGGCGGAATCGGGTCTGGGCGGCGCTTTAGAAGAGTGTCAGGTCCACACACCGGACCTGCGCTACTGCTCTTACCCATCAATATTCGAGGAGCTGGTGGACAGCTGACAGGATGTGTTCGGTTTGGGGAAGGATTACGTCTTCCAGCTTGGGCTGATAGGCGCAGAAGGTGTCCATGGCGGCTACGCGCTTGACCGGGGCGTCGAGCTGGTCAAAAAGCTGGTCGGCGATGCGGGCGGCTATTTCCGCGCCGAAACCCCAACTAAGCATGTCCTCGTAGGCCACGATGACGCGGTGATTCTTGCGCACGGTGGCGGCGATGGCGTCCCAGTCATAGGGAGAGAGCGAGCGGAGATCGATGATCTCCACGGAGACGCCTTCGCGCTCGAGTTGCGCGGCAGCCACTTCCGCGCGATGCACAATAGCGCCGAAGGTGACGATGCTGACTTGGTTGCCTTCCTTGACCATGCGCGCTTTGCCGAAGGGCACGGTGAAATCGGCGCCGGGATATTCCGAGCGATTGTACGGCTGGCGGTACAGATGTTTGTGCTCGAGGAACATGACCGGATCATCGCAGCGGATAGCGGTGCGCAGCAGGCCGGCAACGTCCAGAGCGGTGGAGGGCATGACCACGCGCAGGCCGGGACAATGGGTGAAAATCGATTCGCCGCTTTGGCTGTGATAAATGCCGCCGCCAGTAAGGTAGCCGCCCACGGCCACCCGCAGAACCGCCGGGCATTTGAAATTGCCGTTGGAGCGCCAGCGCAGAACGCAGAGCTCGTCGCGAATTTGCATCATGGCCGGCCAGATGTAATCGAAGAATTGAATCTCGGCGACGGGCTTGAGGCCACGGGTGGACATGCCGATGGCGCGGCCGACGATGCTGGCCTCCGCGAGGGGCGTGTTAAAGACGCGATCGTGGCCGTACTTTCTTTGCAGGCCGGAGGTGGCTTTGAAGACGCCGCCCTTCCCTTTTACATGCTTTAGATTTTCGTCGCGGCTGGCGTCGGCGACGTCTTCGCCAAAAACGGTGATGCGCTCGTCGCGGGCCATTTCATCGGAGAGCGTGGCGGCGACCATTTCGACCATGGTCTTGGGCGCGCCGTGAAATTGCGGCTGCGCGGCCAAGGAGGGAGAAGCGGGATCGATATCGGGGGAATAGACGTTGACGTGAATGGAGTCGATGGAGGGAGGCTCGGCGGCGAGGGCCTGGTCACCGGCTTCGCGGACTTCGCGGTCGACCTCGGCTTCCAGGGCTTCGATTTCTTTTTGGTCCAACAGCCCCTCGCGAACAAGGAAGAGAGAAAACTTGGAGAGCGGGTCGCGGTGCGCTTCCGCTTCGCGCTCCTCGGCGGTCTTGTAAAGTTTTTCGTCGTCGGAGAGGGAGTGCGAATAGGGGCGCACCACATGCGCGTGAATTAACGCGGGGCCGCGGCGCTGGCGGACGTAGTCCACCGCTTCCTTGGCGACAGCGTAGCTTTCGAGGGGATCGGTGCCGTCGACTTCAGCGACGTGCAGGCCGGGAAAGCCACGCACTAGTTTGGAGATGTTGCCGCCTGCGGTTTGCACTTCCACCGGGACGGAGATGGCGTAACCGTTGTCTTCGATGAGATAGAGAAGCGGAAGTTTTTTGGCGCAGGCGGCATTGAGCGATTCCCAGAACTCGCCTTCGCTGGTGGCGCCGTCGCCGGCGGAAACGTAGACGATTTCATTGGCGTCGTGGTTGACGTATTGACCGAGCGGGGCTTTTTTGGCTTGCGCCAAGGCTTTGGGGCGATTCTGGTAATAAAGAGTGGCTTCGGCGGCGCCCACGGCTTGCACGAATTGCGTTCCGGTGCAGGAGGACTTGGAGACGATGTTCCACTTGGGATGACCCCAGTGGGAAGGCATCTGGCGACCGCCGGAAGCGGGATCGTCAGCGGCACCCACGGCCTGCAGTAATGTTTCGAGCGGAGTGACGCCGAGCATCAGGCAGAGCGCGCGGTCGCGATAGTACGGATAAAGCCAGTCGACGCCGGGGCGGAGGAGCAGGGCCATGGCGGCGGTGACCGCTTCGTGGCCGGCGCTGGAAATCTGGAAGTAAATTTTATTCTGGCGCTTCAGCTGGATTTCGCGATCGTCCAGACGGCGGGAAAGAAACATGGTGCGATAAAGATGGATTAGTGTTTCGCGGTCGAGGCCTTGAAACCTGGCGGCGTCGAGCCTGGCTGCCTTCACGCGAGTCTGCACTGCCATTCAGTTGGCCCTCTCAATGGGATGGAGACGCTCGCCGGGGGAAGTTTCATTATATCGAAAAGATGCGGGAGACGGCGAAAAGGGTGGGCGGATTTCGCTGGATTCACGGGCCGAGTTTCGCGCAGAGGAAGGCACCGGATACTATTCCAGGGTGTCGAACTGCTTGAGGATATCGGGGAAATCGGGTTGGTCCTCGCGGACGATTTTGGGCGAGGCGCCCTTGAAGGGTTGTTCGCTGGGGATGCGATCGATCCAGCGCTGCTCGGAAAGCTTTTCGTGGCCGGAGAAATAGAGGCGGACGAAAAGCTTCACCGGGCCGTGGTTTTCGGAGGCGGAATCGCCGGATTTTGATTTGGGCCTGGACTTTGCTTTCGCTTTCGCGGATTTAGATTTTTCGGTTTTCGCGGGTTCTGATTCCATCTCCGCGCCGCCGGCTGGCGCGGCGGATGGTTCGCGCTCCAGCTTGTATTGGAGCTTTTTGTCGAGGCGGAACGCCTGCTTCCAGCTTTCCAGCTTGTGACGGGCCTGCTGGACTTTTTCCTCATCGGAGCCGAGATCGAAAAGCAAATAGGTATGCGCCATGACGGAAGTCTGCGACGCGAGGCGGCAGCAAGTCAAGGCGGCCCGCAAAGTCACAAGAGGTTTAGTTACCGGAGAATGAGACATTTTGGCACTTGGCGGACCCTGCGCCTGTTGCGCCGACTCACCGACTTCTCGCCGCCGGGAGGCTTCTTTTTGCTGGACCACGATCAACGCAACACCCTACATTTCGGCGGCACGCTGAGTCTGCCGCGGCGCAGCTACGCCTCGACCGACGTGTATTACGGTTCCGGCTTCGCGAACGGCGATGCACCACCGGAACATCTTCCCGGCCACACCACTTTTGACCTCACGCTGGGAAAGGGTTTTGGAGACCAGTTCTCCGTTTCCCTGAACGCGACGAATGTGGCCAACCGGCGGGTTCCGCTGGACAACAGTTTCACTTTTGGCGGGACGCACTATCTGAATCCGCGGGAGATCTTTGCGCAAGTGCGTTACCGCTTTCACTATTAAATTTACGGATGGTATCGGCAGACAACCGGAAATGGCTGTGCCACGCGGCTATTGTGCGGATTGCACGGCGCGGCTACACTATCGGCGCGGTACACAAATTCAAGGCGATGGAGTTCGCCTCAACCGCTCCAGTGACCTGAGGAGTGCGCGGACACCCGGAAACGGCTGTTCTACGGTTGCAAGACTGGAGCTGACTCCTGGCTGCCGGGCGGCGCCAGGAGTTTTTTGTTTCGCCAGGCGGGGGATAGGAGCGACGTTGCGATTGATTCTGATTGCGCTCTTTGGCGCGGCGGGTACTCTGGCGCGATACGGGTTGCAGGGCTTGGTACACGGGCGCACCGGTGGAACGTACCCCTACGGCACGCTGCTTGTCAATTTGAGCGGGTGCTTCCTGCTAGGTCTGATCGGGCAGTTGACCCTGAATCGCATGATGATTACCCCAGAATGGCGCGTGGCGATCACCGTGGGTTTTTTTGGAGGGTATACCACATTTTCCAGCTTCGGATGGGAGACCGCAAAGATGCTGGAGGACGGCGAATGGCTGCCGGCCGCAACGTATGTGGCCGCCAGCATGGCTATCGGCTTACTGTTATCCGTCGCGGGTATTCGACTGGCGAATAGATTCTAGGAGTTGCCCATGACGCATCAAAAATTTGAAGGCGAGCGCACGCTGATGCGCATTCACATCGGCGAGTCCGACAAGTGGCATGGCAAACCGCTATATGAAGCAATTGTGCAGATGCTGCGCAAGGATGGTTTTTCCGGGGTCACCGTGCTGCGCGGAGTCGCGGGATATGGCGGCTCCAGCGTTTATCACACCGACAAACTTCTGCGCCTGTCCCAGGACCTGCCGGTGATTCTCGAGGTCGTGGAGTTCACCGAACGCATTGAGCAAATTCTTCCGCAGCTCGACGACATGGTCGAAGGCGGGCTGATCACCCTGGAAAAGGTGCGGGTAATCCTTTATCGTGCCGGAAAGAGCTGAGACATTTCTGTTATCGTCGTTGCCCGCTATTTTGCAGGTTGACTTTGCCGGGCAAGCCAATTAGTTTTGCAATATAGGCGAAGGAGTTCGCCTCTAACCGCTGTTCGCAGGCCGGAACAGATGATGACTCCTGACAAGGATGGACGCTTGTCGCGGAGCCGTATCCCGGCAGGCATCCCCTGGAAAATTGGCGAGGTCACCATGGAGAACGTCTGGGCCCTGGCTTCGGTCTGGGTTGGCTTGGCGCTGCTGGCCACGCTGCTGGCGATATGGCTGAAGATCTCGACGGCCTTGACAGAAATCGTGGTGGGTACGGTGGCCCAGCTGGCCATCGGTGCGGTGGTGGGCCCACGGGGACTCGGTGCCAAGACCGAATGGATTACCTTCCTTGCGGGGACGGGAGCCATAGTCCTGACTTTTCTGGCCGGCGCCGAGCTCGATCCGGCGAGCTTCCGCGCAAAGTGGAAAGAAGCCATGACCGTGGGAATGGTGGGATTCTTCGCGCCATTTCTGGGCTGCACAGCCGTCGCGCATTATGTCCTGCATTGGAGCGTTCCTTCGAGTTGGCTTGCAGGTGTGGCGCTTTCGACTACATCGGTGGCGGTGGTCTATGCGGTGATGCTGGAGCTGGGTTTCAACGTCACGGAATTTGGCAAAGCGATTCTTGCGGCATGCTTTGTCAACGACCTGGGAACGGTGATTGCACTGGGGCTGATCTTTTCTCCCTTCACGCGAAGAACCGTGATCTTCGTGCTGGTCAGCATCGCGACTTTCTTTGTATTGCCGTTTTTGACGCCGCGCTTCTTCCGCCGGTTTGGAGGCCGCGTCTCCGAATTAGAGGCGAAGTACATACTTTTTCTTTTATTCGGCATGGGCGGGCTGGCCGTATGGTCGGGCAGCGAAGCGGTTTTGCCGGCGTACGTAATCGGGATGGTGCTAGCAGGGACGGTGGGCAAGGATCATGTGCTGGTGCGGCGGCTGCGCACGCTGACCTTTGGCCTGCTGACGCCGTTTTATTTCATTCGCGCCGGTTCTTTTGTTTCGGTTTCCGCATTAGCGGCGGCGCCGTTGGTCTTTGGCGCGCTATTCCTGGGCAAGATGGGATCTAAAATCATCGCATTGTGGCCCACCGTGAAGGCGTATAAGTATCAGAAAGAGGAGGGTCTGTACTTCACGCTAATGATGTCCACCGGTCTGACCTTCGGAACGATCTCCGCGCTATTCGGCTTGAGCCACGGGATTATCAATCAGGTGCAGTATTCCCATCTGGTCGCCACGGTGATCGGGAGCGCGGTAGTGCCCACAATGGTAGCGAACGCGTTTTTTCTTCCCCGGCATTTGCTGCCCAGAACGGAGCATAGAGCAGCGGCCGGAGAAGTTAACACGGCGGAAGCGGACTGAGGAGAGTCATGAGAGGTCGAAGGCAGAGCTCACCTTTTCGGAAAATACTGGTTGGATTCGACGGATCCGCGCAGGCGGAAAAGGCGGCGGAAACAGCTATGGGACTGGCACGCGCGGTCGACGGGCGAGTGCTGCTTTTCGCCGTGGCGCGTCCGATGAAGCCGGCCACATCCGTTGAAGTGCATGCCATGCTCGATGAGGCGCGCGAGCATTTCGAGCAAGCTTTCGGCAAGCTGCGTGTGAAGGCCGCGGAATACGGTGTCGAGGTGGAAACTGCCATTGCCGTCGGGCATCCCGCCGAACAGATCATTCACCGTGCGGAAACGGATCGTATCGATCTGATTTTGCTGGGGCGCCGGGGCATGTCCCGGTTTGAGAAATGGATTTTGGGATCGATCTCGGAACGCGTGCTGCGCTACGCGCATTGCCCGGTCATGGTAGTGCGCTAGGAAGGTCTGGCCGTGCAAGGGAACATTGGGAAACTAGATTTGGGAGAAAACCACCGTCGCGTGGTTTCCGCGGTATTGCGCCGTGCGGAGTCGACCTGTGAAGAAGTTCTCTCCGGTCTCGGGCAGCCGAGCGGCCACCTGCTGCAGTTTCAGGAGGACGTTGGTCCCGAACAAGCAGCTGAGCTCCGCAGGCTGGTGAATCAACTCCGAGAGGAAATCCGGCGCGTCGAAGGCGAGATGCTGCTCGATGTTTCGGTGCAGTCGCGTGCCCGATGCATCGCCAGCTCGGTGTCGCTCACCCGCGTTGAAATTGAGGAAGTGCTGACACCCGGGCTCCGCGGCTACGGCGCACTGCCTGCCGAGGTAGAAGCGGCACTGGATCGAAAATTCCTTCGGCTGCTTGCGTGTCTTGAACGATGAGCGCGACCGCCGAACGCGGCGGCTCGCGAGGCGCGGCATGAAGGTTCACGAATACCACGCTCGCAGCCTGGAAGCCACGTTAAGCCGGGCAGATGAAGCGATTTACCGGATGGAACGACTGTTGAGCGAGCGCGGACAGGGCGGCGTGGTACGGAAGATCGAGGACACTCTTGCGGCAGAAGCTCGCGACGGCTTGCTGATACAACTTGGCACGTTGCGAGACTCACTGGCCGCCGTGGCGACAACGTTCTCGCTGGAATCTCATCTGTTAGATATCCGTCAGGTTCTGTTTGCTGAAATTTCGACCTTGTGGGTCTTGTTCGAGAACTGCCGGCCAGCGCGGATGAAGGGTTATGGCCAGGAATTTACACCGGAAGCGCGAGTGACTCTGGAACGAAACATCGACAAATTGCTAGCCCAGGTCCTGGCCATGCGCTCGCAGGTTGACCTGCCGCTTCGCTAAATCATGTTTATCGGGCGAGAACACGAGCGCGCGAGGGTATACGAAGCGATCCTGGAACGTCGGAGCTTGCTGCTTTGCGGTCCGGCGGATTCGGGAAAATCGGCGCTGTTGGCGGAGGTGCTCTCGCATCTGGCGCACCATGCTCGGCAACGCTGTCTTGTCTGCTCCGCAGATGGACCCCCGATCGCCATTTGGCGCCAAATGGTGCAGGAGCTGAAGCGGGCAGAGGAAGCGGAGGTGTTAGGTCGCGTGGAGCGCGAGGCGGGCTCGCAGATACATTTTGAGCGCTGGCTGCGGAAACAAACGAGCTTGCGATTGCGCGGGATTATTGGCCGCGCGACTCGAGCGCGCGAATACTCTGTTTTTCTCGATGCGCGCTCGCACATCTCCGATGGTGTTTACCGTTTACTTCAGGAGTGGATCTGGTCCGGGCGAACGCCGGTGATTTTATTGGCTCGCGGCTGGTCGCGAAAAGAGATTGGCAAGGCGGCGCAATTGTATTGGCACGAAGGATTGCGGCTGAGCTTGGGCGCGCTGGATCGGGCATCGGCAGAGACTTTGCTGCAAGAGACCATCGGACGATTGCAACTTGCGGATCTCGCTGACGGACAGTTCCGGGAGTTCGTGTTGGAGCGTAGTGCCGGGCTGCCCGGACGGCTGATCCGTCTGTGCGAATTGGCAGCCGGCAGCGCGTATCACTATCACGGTCATGTCAAATTGAGCAGCCTGGCGGTCGATTTTCTGCTCGATCAGCGAGATCGCGAGCGAGCTATTCGTCATGCCTGAACCCACCGCTGTTCCGTCCGGGGCGGATGCGGGCAACTGCCACCAGGAAGCTTTTCGTCTCGCACGAGAAATCACGGAACGTTTCCAACTCGCGGATCTCAAACCGCTGCTAAGAGCGATCGAAACACGCATGAAAAACGAAGAGCTTAACCTGGCCGTTTTCGGCAGGTTCAAGGCCGGCAAGAGCAGCTTTCTGAATCACTTGATTGGCCGCGCCCTCCTTCCGGTAGGAGTGATCCCGGTCACTTCGATCGTGACGCAGATTTCCGCGGGCCGGGAGGAAATAGCCGTTGTGACTTTCGAGAATGGCAGCACGACTGCGGCTGCTGCGTCCGCGCAGGAAATCGCGAACTACGTCTCGGAAGCGGAGAATCCCGGCAATCGAAAACGAGTTCAATCGGTCAGCATTTCGATTCCGCTCCCGGAGCGATTGGGCAAGCTTAAACTGGTGGATACGCCCGGCCTGGAGAGTATCTACCGCCATAACACCGCGGCCTCGCTCGGTTGGATACCGAATGTCGATCTTGCCGTGGTTGCAATCGGCGTCGATCCCCCGCTTACGCAACAGGATGTCCTTCTCATCGAAAAGCTTCAGCGTTTTTCGCAGAACGTGTGCGTGCTGCTTACGAAGATGGACACGCTCGATCGCAACGAACAACAGGAAGTGCGTCAATTTGTTGTGAGACAGCTTAGCTCTCAATTCGGAGAAACGGTCCGCCTATTTCCTTATTCCATCCGGCCTGGGTACGAAGATCTTCGCGTGCGATTCGAGGAGGAATACCTATCCAGGGCAATCGTTTCCTTCCACGAGGAGCGGTCCGCGGCGCTGGCCAGAAAACTGCAAACGTTGTTTATTTCCACGGCGGATTACTTGCAATTGGCTTTGAAGGCCGCGGACGCTCGCGCCTCCGTGCTGCAGCAAATAGGTTCGCAACTTGCCGACGCAGAGAAAGGTCTAGCCGACCGGAAGCTGCAGCTTCAATTGTTGGCGAGGCATGCCGCTGCGCGTACCCGGCCGGCAATCGAGAAGCATCTGCAGCAAAACACAGAGCCCGGCTTGCGAAGGGCGCTTGCAGATCGCCTCGCGATCGAACACCGGCACTGGCGCGGGAGCTTCGCGAAAACACTTTTGCAATTCGAGCAGTGGTTGCGCAGGGAGTTGCAGGCCGGGCTCGCGGGCGTATCTAGCGCGGAACGGGATAGTTTTCTGGAACCACTGCGCGATCTGCAACGCCAGTATCGGAATGAACTTCAGAGTTTCCGCGATCAACTTTCCGAAAAGGTCGAGCGTGTTCTGGGAGTTCCGCTACGTATTACCGAGCCGGAAATCGAACTACATCCGCCGGGCCTGCCGGATATTTCGATTGGCAAGATTTTCGATCGCAACTGGGAGTTGCTGTCCGCGCTCATTCCGATGTCCGTTGTTCGGAGGATGGTCTATCGGCATTTCTCGGCAAAGCTGGAGGACGAACTGCTCAAGAATTTGTCGCGGTTGGCCTCGCAATGGGAAGAGGCAATCCACAGTGCGATTGGCGGGACGGAGAAGGAGGCGAAGGCTCGCTTGGACGATACTGTGTTGACTCTCCGGACCATTCTTACGCGCGAAGACCCCGGCAAAGAGGACACCGCCGCCACATTTCTGAAGCGGATTGAGGAAATCGCCCAGCAGTTGGCATGGCACGCGCGTGAAAGCTAGCTTTTCACTCTTCAACGTAAAAAAACGCCGAAAACATTGTTGCGCTGCGGAAAACCCCGTGCTAGCCTTGGCGAAGAAAAGGCGAACCACTCGGAGGGCCTCGGAATGGCTGCATCTCTGGCAGTTCTCACCTCTGGCATGCCGGACCGGACCGGCTCCGCACCGGGTTCGAGCGCGATCACCCGTGTACATCAAGCGCTGGACGCGTTGGCGGCGCGCGATATTCATGGCGAAATCCTTACCGCCATCCGGCATTTCCCGGCGCGCGAGGCGCAATGGGGGGAGTTCCCTTCCTGGACGCACGCGGATCTGAGAGCAGCTTATGCCGGGAAAGGCATAAGCCAGTTGTATAGCCACCAAGCGGCGGCGGCGGAAGCGGTCCGCGCCGGCAAGAACGTGGTCATCGTCACACCGACCGCTTCCGGAAAAACCCTTTGCTACAACCTTCCGGTGCTGAACGCCATCCTGGAAAATTCCGATAGCCGCGCTCTTTATCTGTTCCCCACCAAAGCCCTGGCGCAGGATCAGCTCGCGGAGCTTCATGACTTGAACCAGCGGCTCGATAATCGCTTTGGCGTTTTTACCTACGACGGCGACACGCCGAGCGACGCGCGCAAAGCCATCCGGGAAAAAGGGCACGTCGTGCTGACCAATCCGGACATGCTGCACACCGGAATCCTGCCTCACCACACGCGCTGGACGCGGTTGTTCGAGAATCTGCGCTACATCGTGGCCGACGAGCTGCACACCTATCGCGGTGTTTTCGGCAGCCATTTGTGCAATGTGCTGCGCCGTTTGCGGCGCATCGCGCATTTTTATGGGCGCGAGTTGCAGTTCATCTGCTCGTCAGCCACCATCGCCAACCCGGGAGAGCTGGCAGCGCGG
>Ga0209166_10002576_pt1 | contig 13578 bp, 6 predicted proteins | sample Coa_R1_3_FD_187151 | JGI IMG/M metagenome (GOLD analysis project Ga0209166, IMG submission 187151) | Surface soil microbial communities from Centralia Pennsylvania, which are recovering from an underground coalmine fire - Coalmine... | ecosystem: Environmental > Terrestrial > Soil > Unclassified... | reverse complement strand
GTTCTGTCGCTCTCCGACTTCGTCAACCAGTTCCCCGACGTCGGCGTGATGAATCCGTTTGTGATCGGCGCGACTCGCAATGGCTGGCAGTTCGCCTTCGAGCCGCTCTACTTCTACAACATGTGGCACACGGACCAGGTGTGCGGAGCACCCGGGGTCGCCTGCAAAGACGGCGAGATCCCCTGGCTGGCCGAGAGCTACAGCTACAACGCCGACTCCACCGAGTTGACAATCAAGCTGCGCCAGGGGGTGACATGGAGCGACGGACAGCCCTTCACCGCTGACGACATCGTGTTCACCCTGAACATGCTCAAAAGCAATGCCCCCAAGGTGCAGTTCTCAGTGGACATGCAGACGTGGGTCAAGGACGTCACGGCGCTCGATCCGCTCACGGCAAAAATAACGCTGACCAGCGGTAACCCACGCTTTCTGTTCGACTATTTCCAGTGGCACTCGGACATTGGCGTGCCGATCGTGCCCAAGCACATCTGGCAAGGTCAGGATCCGGCGACCTTCACCAATGACGATGTCACCAAGGGTTGGCCGATTGTCACCGGACCCTGGAAGCTGACCCTGGAGAACCCCCAGCAGCGGTTCTGGGATCGGCGCGACGACTGGTGGGGCGCCAGGACCAACTTTCACCCGCTGCCAAAGATGCAGCGCGTAACCGTCTTGCCGAACTATATGGACGACAAACAACTCGAGCTGGTGACCGCCAACGAGGTGGACGCCGCCCACGGGTTCCAGACGGCCTACACGGTGCCTACAGCGCTGGCGCGCAATCCGAAGCTGATTGCCTGGACGGCGGACAACCAGCCGCCGTACGGCGCCCTGGACATCGCCACGGTGACCTCGCTTGCTTTCAATTGTTCCCGGCCGCCCTTCGACGACCCGGACATCCGCTGGGCGGTGAACCACGCCCTCAACCGCGACGAGATCGTGGCCATTGGCAGCCACGCCATCGGCGGGAAGACGATGCTGCCGTTTCCGAAATATGGGGCGTTCGTTCCCTACTGGGACGCGGTTAACGATTTGATGCAGAAGTTCCCGATCGATGCGTTTGACCTGAACATGACCGCGCAGCTCATGCAGTCCAAGGGCTACGCCAAAAACTCCGACGGTTTCTGGGCCAAGGGCGGCGACCACTTCAGCATCGTGCTGGTCGCAACGCCTCCGTTTTTCACCGACATTGCTCCGGTCATTGTCGAGCAGCTCCGCAAAGGCGGGTTCGATACATCTTTCAAGTCCCCTTCGAATGCTTCCACCCTCATCCCGCAGGGGGACATTGACGCGTGGTTCGACATTCCCGGCGGCAGCGCTCGGGACCCATACGCGACCCTGAACTTCTTGCACAGTCGCTACGCGGTAGCAACCGGGCAGCCGGCAGTGCGCGCCTACCGCTGGAAGAACACCGACTTCGACAAGCTGCTGGAGGCGATGGCGACGACCGCGCCCACCGACCCCAAGTTCGCCGCGCTGTACCACCAGGCCATGGAGATCTGGTTCCCCAACTTGCCGACCATCCCGCTGATCAACCGCTACATCTTCATCACGCCGAACACGACCTACTGGACGAACTGGCCGACCGACAAAAACCCATACATTTTGCCGTCGAGCTGGCACCGCACCGCGGGTCTCTTCATCAACACGCTGCAACCCGTCACGGCGTGACCTCGAACGTCGCGCCAACTCCCGCACTCGGATAGCGCTCGTCGAGCGGGGCGATGGCTTCGCTCGCTCGACGGGCCAGGCGGCGGTAGTATGGAGCCCTTTCAACGAGCGCGGTTCTGGTTGGAGCTGATGGCAGCTCCGGGGGAGGGCTCAACGATGACGCGGACTGCACAACGAACTGGCCCGGACAGCAGCGCAGCGGGGCACCGACTCAGCCGACGCGAGGCGTTGCGATGGCTTGGGCTGGGCGGGATCGCCCTCGGGCTGGCCGCTTGCTCGCCCACCCCCCCGCGCTCGGAACCGGCGGCGACGAGCGGCGCGCCGGCGCCGGCGCCACCTGCGGCGACCCAGGCCCCAGCCGTGCCACCCACCGCTGCACCCACCCAGGCAGCCAGGCCGACAACAGCGCCGGCCGCCATCAAGCGCGGCGGCACTTTGATTGTTGGCGCGGATGTGAATCCAGTCGGGCTTGATCCGGCGCTGACCACGGCCTTTTCATCGGTCGCCATTTACGAACAGCTGTACTCAAGCCTGCTCACCCTCGACTACAGCACCAACAAGGTCAAGCCAGATCTCGCCGAGTCGTGGACGCAGGTCGACCCGAATACGGTCGAATTCAAGCTGCGCCAGGGTGTCAAGTTCCACAGTGGTCGCGAACTGACGGCCGACGACGTCAAGTACACCTGGGACCGGTTGCTCGACCCGAAGCTCACGGTCCCACTCAAGAACTACATCGGACCCGGCGCCGAGGCTCAAGTGGTCGATAAGTACACCGTCCGGCTGAAGAATGACCCGGTCTATGCGCCGCTGGTGAGCGTCGTCGCCGATCGACGGCCGACGGCCATCGTAGACCGTGATGTGGTCGCCAAAAACGGCGATTTGCAGAACGCCGACGCTGGCAGCGGACCATTCAAGCTCGTCGAGTACACGCCCGACGTGCGCGTCGTCCTCGAGCGAAACAGCACCTACTACGAAAAAGACCTGCCGATCCTGGACCGCATCGAGTTCCGGATGATCCCTGACGAGCAGGCGCGCATCGCCGCCATCCGCGCGAGCGAAGTCGACCTGACGGTGCTCAAAGATCCCAAGACGGCGCGCCTGCTGCGCGACGAGCCGAACGTCGTGCTCAACGACGTGCCGAGCTTCTGGCGGTCGACCCCGATCATCAACGAACAGCACAAGCCGCTCGACGACGTCCGCGTCCGCCAGGCACTCAGCTATGCGACCGACCGCCAGGAGATCATCAACACCGTCTTGTTGGGCGATGGAGTGCCGACCGGGCCCATGCCACCAGGCGAGACCGAGTGGGCCATCCCGCTCAACGCCGAAAACTTCCCCACCTACCAGTACAACCCGGACAAAGCCATGCAGCTCCTCAAGGATGCCGGTGTCCAGAGCCTGAAGATCGGGATCCAGTGCGCGCCAGCGTATGCGCCAGATATCCCGACATCGCAGGTGCTCCAGAGTCAGTGGAAGAAGGTGGGAATTGACCTGCAGCTCCAACAGATGGAATGGGCCGCGGTGCTCAAGGCACAGCAAGATGCGACGTTCGACCTGAACATCACCTTCAACACCAACCGACCTGACCCCGACACATACCTCAGCGTCGCGCACAGCAAATTCATCCAGAACTGGGGCAAGTACAGCAATCCGAAAATGGACGAGCTGATCGAGCGGGGCCGGAGTACGACCGACCTGGCAATGCGCAAGCAGATCTATGCCGACGTCCAGCGCCTGTTTGGCTCGGAGGTGCCGTCGCTGTACCTGTACGTGATCAAGAACTACGAGCCGGCGCGCTCGTACGTGCGCGGCTATGTGCCAATGGCCAGTGGCTATCGCCTCGCGCTCAAGGAGACGTGGTTGGACAAGTAGCCCTCGGTGATCCGCTATATCGCCCGGCGCACACTGCTGGTCGTGCCCGTGCTGATCGGGCTCTCGTTCGTCGTGTTCCTGATGCTGCGGCTGATTCCGGGCGACGTGGTCGACGTGATCCTGGGGAGCGAGGGCTCCGCGAGCCCGGAGCGGCTCGCCGAGCTCCGCAAAATCTTCGGGCTCGACCAGCCCCTGCCCCAGCAGTACGTCGCGTGGCTCGCCAGCCTGCTCAGCGGTGATTTCGGGCGGTCGATCCGCACCAGTCGGCCGATCCTGCCCGACGTGCTGGCGCGTCTGCCGGTCACGTACCAGCTGGCCGCGATGGCGATGGTGGTGTCGCTGGTGCTGGCGGTCCCACTGGGTGTCGTCTCGTCGGTCAAGCGCTCGACCGGCGTAGATGCGTGCGTACGTGTGCTTGGACTGCTCGGCCTGTCGATCCCGAACTTCTGGCTGGCGAGCATGCTGATCCTACTGGTCTCGCAGCACTTTCGCGGTGCCCTGCCCACCTATGGGTACGTGTCTCCGGACCAGGACCTGCTGGGCAGCTTTCGCTCGCTGCTTCTCCCGGCGTTCGCGCTCGCCGCGGCCAACATGGCCATCCTGATGCGCATGACGCGCTCGAGCATGCTCGAGGTGCTGCGCCAGGAGTACGTCTTGACAGCGCGGGCCAAAGGACTGGTTGAACGACTCGTGCTGTATCGCCACGCGCTGCGGAATGCGCTCATTCCGGTGGTGACGGTCGCTGGAGTCCAGGTCGGCTACCTGCTCGGTGGCGCCGTCATCATCGAACAGATTTTCGCCCTGCCGGGGCTCGGCACACTGGTGCTGAATGGCATCAGCCAGCGCGACTATCCGGTCGTTCAGGCCGGGATGTTGTTCATCGCCGCGAGCTTCGTGCTGGTGAACCTGGCGGTGGACGTCCTGTACGCGTACCTGGATCCCAAGATTCACTATGGTTAGCGCCGCGAACTTGCCAGCCGCGGCGGAACGAACTCGTGTAGCGGTCATCGCCATCGCTCCACGACGCGGCCAGGTCTGGCGCCGCCTGGTGCACAACCAGCTGGCGGTGGCGGGCGCGCTGATGCTCTCGGCGGTGATCCTGGCCGCCATCTTCGCGCCGCAGCTCGCTCCGCTGGACCCGCTCGAGATGAACCCGACGCACTTGCTCGAGGCGCCCAGCCAGAGCCACTGGCTGGGGACGGACGAGTTCGGCCGAGACATCCTGAGCCGAGTGATCTGGGGCGCGCGGATCTCGCTGTACGTCGGCGGCATCGCCGTGACCATCGCCGTCGGGGCGGGCGTCAGCCTGGGCCTGGTATCCGGCTACTATGGCGGTCTGCTCGATGAGCTGATCGCGCGTGTGCTGGACGTGGTGTTCGCTTTTCCGTCGATTTTGCTTGCGCTCGGGATCGTGGGTGCGCTCGGACCCGGGCTGACGAATACCATGCTGGCCATCGGCATCGTCTACACACCGGTCTATGCGCGCCTCACGCGCGGGACGACGCTCTCGATCCGCCAGCGCGAGTTCGTTGCCGCGGCCACTCTGAGCGGCGCCAACGACCTGCGGATCTTACGCCGCCACATCCTGCCCAACGTGGCCGCGCCGTTGATTGTGCAGACCAGTTTGAGCCTGTCGCTGGCCATTCTGGCCGAGGCCTCCCTGAGCTTCCTGGGCCTGGGTACGCAGCCCCCCGACCCATCCTGGGGCACGATGGTCAACACTGGCCAACGTCTGATCGAGCTCTCGCCCTGGCCCGTCGTCTTCCCGGGCCTGGCGATCATCGTGGCCGTCCTCGGTTTCAACCTGCTCGGCGACGGCATCCGGGATGCGTTCGATCCCCGTCTGGCGGCGTAAGCGCGTGCGCTATCGAGTTGGGATCGACATCGGCGGAACGTTTAGCGACCTGGTCGTGCTGACGGCCGACGGGCGGGTCGAGACACTCAAGGTCTCGTCTGCCCCAGACGAGTTGATCCCCGCGTTGCTCGACGGGCTGCACACGTTGCTCGAACGCGCCGGCCTGGTCGCGGACGAGGCGGAAGCGATCGTGCACGGCACAACGGTGGCCACCAACGCCATTCTCGAGTACCGCGGCGCGCGCACCGCCTTGATCACCACGCGTGGATTTCGAGATGTACTCGAGATTCGGCGCCTGCGCGTCGGCCGACTGTACGACCTTGGCTGGGACAAACCCGCCACGCTGGTGCCCCGCCGCCTGCGTCGTGAAGTGACCGAGCGACTCGACGCCGCGGGCGGGGTCGTTACGCCGCTGGACGAAGACGACGCGACGCGGGTTGTCGAGGCGGTGCTGGCCGAAGGGATTGAGGCACTGGCGGTGGTGCTCGTGCACGCCTATGCCAACGGCGACCATGAGCGACGTATCGGCCACATCGTCGCGCAGTGCGCGCCGCGCCTGAGGTGCTCCCTGTCTTCGGAGGTGCTGCCCGAGATAGGCGAATACGAGCGCACGTCCACGACCGTCGTCAATGCCTATATCGGCCCGGTAGTGGAGCGCTACGTCGGGGCGCTGCAAGCCGGTCTGCAGGCCGCCGGCTTCGCCGCACCACTCCTCATGATGCAGTCCACCGGCGGGGTGATGCACGCCGAGTCAGCGCGACGTCGTCCAATTGAGGTCGTTGAGTCGGGTCCCGCGGCCGGCGTGGTGGCCGCCCTCGAGCTTGCGCGCCGGATGGGCGAGGTTGGTCAAAACATCATTACCGTCGATATGGGCGGAACCACTGCCAAAGCCTCCATCCTGGAAGATGGCCGGGCCTTCCAGATGGCCGAGTACGAGGTTGGCGCCGGCATCAGTGGCGGCAGTCGGCTCTTCAAAGGGGGCGGTCACCTGCTGCGCGTGCCGGCCCTGGACATCGCCGAGGTCGGCGCAGGTGGCGGTAGCCTGGTGAGCGTCGATGCCGGCGGCGGCCTGCGCGTCGGCCCTGACAGCGCCGGAGCGGTGCCGGGCCCGGTGTGTTACGGGCTCGGCAACCAGCAACCTACCCTGACCGACGCCAACCTGGTGCTCGGCTACCTGAATCCGCGGCACCTGCTCGGCGGCAGCCTGATCATCGACGCCGACGCTGCGCGCCGCCAGCTAGACGAGCGCATCGCACAGCGCCTCCGTCTCGACCTGCTGGAGACGGCGTATGGCGTCCATCTGGTGGCGGTATCGAACATGGTCCGGGTCGCGCGCGCGGTGTCCACCGAACGCGGGCGTGATCCGCGCCGTTGTGCGCTGGTCGCGTTCGGTGGCAACGGCCCGGTGCACGCCGCCGAGGTTGCGCGCCAACTCGGGATCGAACTGGTGATCGTCCCGCCCTGGCCAGGCCTGTTCAGCGCGTTCGGTCTCCTGTACGCGGAGCCGCGGCACGAGCTCGTGCAAGCCAGCCGCGGGCAACTGACGAGCACGCCGCCGCCGGTCGTATTCGCCGGACTGGACGCACTCGAGCGTGCCGCACGTGCGCGGCTGGTCGGCGAAGGGTACGCGCCCGATCGCGTGGTGCTGGAACGGTTTCTTGACCTCCGCTATCGCGGGCAGAGCTCGGAGCTGCGTATCCCCCTCGAGGGGAGCGCCGCTGAGGCGCTGGCCGACGCCGCGGGGTCCTTCGAAGCCGAGCACCAGCGCGTGTACGGCCATCACGACGGGATCGATCGGATCGAACTGGTCAATTTGCGCGTGGTCGCTCGCGCGCTGCGTGAACCGCTGACCAGAAACATGCGGCGCGTCAACGCTGGCGTGGCCGGTGCGGGATCGACCCGGCCGGCCTACTTTGGCCGCCAGCACGGCGTGCGCGACACCCGCGTCGTCGGACGCGACCAGCTCACTTTCGAGGCCCAGGTCGGGCCATTAATTGTCGAGGAATACGACGCCACCACCGTCGTGCCGCCGGACTGGTCGGCGCGCCGCGATAGCCTGGGCAACATCCTGGTGCACCCTCAGGCTCACGCTGGGCTCACATCCGGGCCGCAACGCCGCCGAGGCGCGCCATGACCATCGACCCGGTCACGCTCGAGCTGGTCAAAAACGCGGTCGAGTCGGTCGTCGACGACATGGCGCTGACCCTCATGCGCACCGCCTACTCGATGAACCTGAAGAGCTCGAACGACTTGTCGAGCGCATACTGCTCGCTCGACGGCGAGCTACTGGCCCAGGGATTCACCCTGCCGATGCAGCTCGGCTCGATCCCGGATGCGATGGCGGCGGTGGTGGCCAAATTTGGAACAAGCTTCGAGCCGGGCGATTGCGTCATCCTGAACGACCCCTATGAGGGGGGGACGCACCTGCCCGATATCTTTCTGATCAAGCCGCTCTATCTCGATGGCCAGCACGTCGCGTATTGCGCCACCATCGCCCACCACACGGATATCGGCGGTCGGGTAGCGGGTGGGAACGCTTCGGATTCGACGGAGATCTATCAGGAAGGGTTGCGCCTGCCGCCGCTCAAGCTCTACCAGCGCGGGCAGCCGAACGAGGCGGTGTTCGACATCATCAGCCGCAACGTGCGCGTGCCGGACAATCTGCTCGGCGACCTGCGCGCACAGTTGGCGGCGATTCACATCGGGGAGCGCGGCCTGCTTGAACTGGTGGCGCGCTGGGGCCACGCCGGGTTGTTCGAAGCACTGAACGAGCTGATGGCGTACACCGAGCGGCTGGCGCGCATGCAGATCGCCGCGTGGCCAGATGGGACATACACCTTCACCGACTATATTGACGACGACGGCCTGGACCCCGATCCGATTCCGATCTGTGTGTCCGTCACGGTGTGCGGCGATGCGCTCGAGGTGGATTTCGAAGGCACGGCACCTCAGGTACGTGGCGCAATCAACGCGACCGGCTCGTTCGCTCGGTCGGCGGTCTACGCCTGCGTGCGGGGACTCATGGACGCCGGCATGCCCAACAATGGCGGGTACTTCCGGCCGATCAGCGTGCGCGTGCCGGCGGGCTCCGTCATCAATCCGTATCCGCCGGCGGCCGTCGCCGCCCGGGGCTTAACGGGCTTCCGGATCGCCAACGCGATATTTGGCGCACTGGCGCAGGTGGCACCCGATCGGGTGCCGGCGTGTGAATCGGGCGGCGACACCGGCATCACCATCGGGGGCTACGACGATCAGCGCCGGCCATTTGTGTTCCTCGAGTTCCTGCACGGGTCGTGGGGCGGCCGGCCAGATCGCGATGGCATCGATGCCTGCTCCAGTCTGGTGGCGAACTTCTCCAACAATCCGATCGAGCAACTCGAGGCGGAGTTCCCGTTGCGCATCGAGCAATACGGCTTCGTCGCGGACACCGGCGGCGCCGGCAAGTACCGCGGCGGCCTGGCCATGATCCGCGACTACCGCTTCCTGGAGCGCGAGGGTGCCCTCCAGTTGCGGACCGATCGGCATCGCTTCCAACCCTGGGGGCTGGCCGGCGGTAAGTCCGGCGCGCCGTCGTCAAATTTCCTCATCAGTGGTGACCAGACTCGCCAGCTCGAGTCCAAGGCATATCTCACGCTGCACCGCGGAGATCTACTGCGACACACGCTGGCCGGCGCCGGCGGTCACGGTGACCCGCTCGAGCGTGACCCGGCGCGCGTCGCGGAGGACGTCGCCGACGGCAAGGTGTCTGCTGAGGCTGCCCGGCTGGAGTATGGCGTCGTCCTGGACCCGTCATCCGGGGAGTGCGACCCGTCGGCAACTGAATCGCTGCGCGCGCAGATGTCAAGGCCAGCAGACTGATTGACCCAGGAGCGGCATGTCTCGAGGGCTAGACGGCCACGGCTACATCTGGTCTACGACAAAAGCGAGGTCGGCGCGACGCATGGCCTCGTTCAAAGCGTGCAGTTTGGGAAGCGCCGAGCGTTCGAAGTCACCTGCGACAGCGTCGAGACGCGCAGAGAGGTCATCCAGAACCTCGCGGCCCTGCCGGGGTGGTGCGTAGTCCGCGCTATCAACGAATTCGAACAGCGCGTTCAGCTTTTCTTGAAGCCCGATCCCGTACAGTTGCGCCTCGGGGTAATGGACGTCGATCAGCCGCTCTTTGAGCGACTCGAGCTCCGCCGCGAGTGGCCCGGCCGCCGCGCGCACCACTTCACCCGCCGCACGATCGGCGGTCCGGCTCTCCCAGGCCGCAACCTGAGCCTGGAGCCGCCCGATGCGGTTGATCAGCCGATTGGTGGTTGCGATCTTCTCGAGAATGGTCTGCAAAACTTCGAACTGGACCCGGCGGTCGTCTGACGAGGACGAGACGCGCGGATCGGGTACGATGCTGAACGGCTGAACCCGCGTGTGGCCACTCACCGTGAGACGGGCCTGATAGGTACCGCTGAGGACGATCGGTCCATCGTCGCGCTGCCACGGGTCGAGGCTATCGTCGTCGAGACGCGGCGCACCCGGCAACCGCATATTCCAGACGAAGCGATTCATGCCCGCGGCAGCCGGTAGCCGTGGCTGGCCGGGCGCCGCGTTACTCGAGAAGGAGCGCAGAATGGTGTGGCCGTCGACCGACAGAATGTCCAGCGTCAGCGGGCCGTCAGGCGCATCGCGCAGGAAATAGTTGAAGTGCACCCCGGGTGCGGGGCTGCTCCCGGCGTCGAGATAGTGGCGTTCCCCCTTGATGGGCACGTAGGCGACGACCGACGTATCGACGCGGTCATAATTGACCATCGCCGGACGTGGGTTGTCGGCGAAGCGCCGCCCCGGTGTGTGCAGTCGCACGCTGGGCCGCGGCTGGAACAGGTGTTCCGCCTGGCCAACGATCTCGCCGCTGAGCTGGTGGAGCGGCGTCAGATCGTCGAGAATCCAGAACGAGCGGCCGTGGCTGGCGACCACCATCTCGACATCCTTGATCACGAGGTCGTACACCGGCACAACCGGGAAATTGCCTTTCAGCGGCTCCCAGTGCCGTCCATCGTCAAAGGAAACGTACAGTCCGGTCTCGGTACCCGCGTACAACAGCCCACGTCGGCCGGGATCCTCGCGGATCACACGCGTGAACTCGTGGCTGGGAATGCCATCGGTGATCTTCGTCCATGACTGGCCGAAGTCGTTCGTCTTGAGCAAGTAGGGAGCCGTGTCGTCCAGCTTGTAGCGCGTCGCGGCGACATAGGCAGCCGCTGGATCGTGAGGTGAGGGTTCGATGATGCTGATGAGCGCCCACTCCGGCAGGACGTCCGGCCCTGGAGTCGCGTCGCGCCAGTTTTTGCCGGCATCTTCGGAAATGTGGATGAGTCCGTCATCTGTGCCGGCCCACAGCACGCCCGCCTGGTGGGGCGACTCGGCCAGACAGTAAATGACGCAGTAGACCTCTGCACCGGTGTTGTCGCGGGTGACGGGTCCGCCGGACGGACCGAGTTTGCTCGGATCGTTGCGCGTCAGGTCCGCACTGATGACCTCCCAGCTCGCGCCAATGTCCGTCGAGCGGTGTACATGATTGCTACATGCGTACAAAACATCCGGTTGGTGGCGTGAAAACACAATGGGAAAGGTCCACTGGAAGCGGTACTTCAGGCTCTCGGCACCTTCGCCCCAACCGTACAGCTCCGGCCACACGGTAATATCACGCTTCGCTCCCGTGCGACGATCGTAGGCGGTCATGTAGTGGTTGAATACCCGCCGGCTCTGGGGCCCGGAGCCAACCACGACGTTCGGGTCATCGTGTTTGACGGCAACGTAGCCACTCTCGCCACCCCCGGGCGCAAACCAATCCTGCTGGGTGATCGGTCCATTCGCCGATCGGCTGGCCAACGAAATCGCGGTGTTGTCCTGCTGCGAGCCGTATACGCGGTACGGGACCTGATCGTCCGTAATGACGTGATAGAGCTGCGCCGTCGGCTGGTTGTAGATGGTGGACCAGCTCACGCCGCCATCGAAGCTCACGCATGCCCCGCCATCGTTACCGTGGATCATCCGCTGCGTATTGCGCGGATCGATCCACAGGTCGTGGTTGTCGCCGTGTGGGATCGGGACCTCAGAAAACGTCACACCCCCGTCAGTGGACTTCCAGTTACGATAATTCAGTACCCAGCACGTCTCCGGATCCTGAGGATCGGCAAATACGTGCATGTAGTACCAGGGTCGCGTACGCAGCGATGACTGCGCGCAGACCCGGTCCCAGGTCTCGCCGTCATCGTCCGATCGAAACAGGGCGCCATCATCCGCTTCGACCAGCGCCCAGACGCGGCCGGATCTGGCGGGCGACACGGCGACCCCGAGCTTGCCGAGGACACCCTTGGGCAGGCCGGGCCGACGGGTGATATCAATCCACGTGTCACCTCCGTCGGTCGACTTCCACATACCACTATCGGGGCCCCCGTTGACCAGCGTGTGAGGGTAGCGCTGAACCTGCCAGATCGCCGCGTACAGCACGCGCGGGTTCGTTGGATCCATCGAGATGTCGTGTGCGCCGGCGCGATCGCTCTTGTACAGCACCTGCTCCCAGTGCTTGCCACCATCCGTTGTACGAAAGACGCCGCGCTCGGCGCTCGGACCAAACGCGTGGCCCAGCGCCGCGACGTAGACGACATCGGGGTTCCGCGGATGGACGCAAATGCGGCCGATGTGGCGCGAGTCCGGCAAGCCAACGTTCTGCCAACTCTTGCCGCCGTCAGTCGAACGATAGACGCCGTCGCCATGCGAGACGTTGTTGCGGATGCAGCTTTCGCCAGTACCGACGTACAGCACGTTCGGGTCGGAGTCGGCGATGGCCACGGCGCCAATCGATGCCGTGCCGAAGTAGCCGTCGGAGATGTTCTGCCAGTACGTGCCACCGTCAGTCGTCTTCCATACGCCACCGGCGCACGCTCCAAAATAGAAGGTCATCGGGTCCAACGGGTCGCCGGCCACGGCGACCGAACGACCGCCCCGGTGCGGGCCGATACAGCGCCAAGCCAGTGACGTCAGGAGCGCATCCTTCAGCGTATTGGTCGTCTCCACAGCCAAACGGTACCGGAATTGACGCCCTCGATACTCGCTCCGGGAAGAGCGGCAGGCCAAGCGCGGCGGCTTGGCCTGCCTGCCGCTCCACTGGCACCGCGGATCTCGCTCAGAAACCCGGCGGCACCTGATACCCGCCAGCCGACAGTTCGCCCAGGATCCCCGCCAATCCGATCGCCTCCCGATCCCGGAACATCGGCGACACCACCTGGACCCCCACCGGAAGTCCCGCGCCGGTACGTCCGATCGGCGGAACCGCCGAAGGCAGCCCGAGCACGCCGATAAGGCCCGTCCAGCTCACGAGGTCGGAGTACGGCCGCGTGGTCCCGTTGATCTCGATGGTGCGGGAGGAGAATGTACCCGCCTGACAATGTTGGAAGGCCGGCGTCGCCATTACCGGACAGATGAGCGCGTCGTAGCGCTCGAACCACTCCTGCCAGATCCCGCGGAGCTGCGCGCGGCGCTCGTCGGCGCGCAACCAGGCGCGGTGTGAGTCGCCAGAGCCCTCAGCCACCTCATCGGGCTGGTTCACCGAGACCGCGGCCCCCACGAGATGCATGAACACCTCGACCTGCTCCGCGAAGCTCACGGGCGGATGTGCGGCCTCGATCCGGGCACCCGCATCAGCTAAGCGGTCAACAGCCTGTCGCATGACTGCCAGCTGGTCGCGGTCGACCGGACAGGCGGCATCGTCGAGCCAGGTGCCCACGCGAAAGTCGCCGGCCGCGCTGCCGCGCGGGCCCGGCAGCTCCAACCGCCAGGCCAGGGCACGCTCGGCATCGGGTCCGGCCAGGACTGACAGGAGCAGATCGAGATCGTCGGCGCTGCGAGCCAGGGGACCAAACACGTTGATGTCGGCATCGGTGTGTCCTCCGCCAACGTGGTCCAGGTAGCCGCGTTGTGAGATCACGCCGTAGCTCGGCTTCAGCCCGAACACCCCGCAGCAATGCGCCGGGATACGGACCGAGCCGCCGATATCTGTGCCGAGCTCGAATGCCGTGAACCCGCAGGCGACCGCGGCGGCCGGACCTCCGGAGGAGCCGCCCGGGATACGATCCAGCGACCACGGGTTGTTCGTCGTCCCGAACAGCTCGTTGAACGTCTGGACGTCACCGGACCAGCGGGGG